>WNFD01006210.1_pt1 | contig 11958 bp, 8 predicted proteins | sample 5400491 | NCBI WGS metagenome assembly WNFD01 (sample SAMN13153343, study PRJNA577476) | soil metagenome | isolation source: 120 cm saprolite under Douglas fir tree site 2 hole 2 replicate 2 | place: USA:California | collected 2015-04-18 | reverse complement strand
AGCTGTCGCATAGAGCAATGACGCGATGATAGATGCGATTCTTCCATAATAACGACGCACAAATATATAGGTCAGTAGAACTCCTATGACATTAAGGAGTCCTACAAAAATCGCGCCCCATAGTGGATTGGAGCTAATAGCAGCTGGGATCATAAACAGGTAAACCACAGCAGGAGGATTTGCTATTCGAATGGAGGCAATGATACCGGTAGCCGGTATAAGTCCATGGTTAATTGCATCCCTGGCCATTTGTAAGATTAACGCCTGATCTGCGTCAAACTCAGTCGTAGTAAGTTGATAAAAACGCAAGAAAGCAGCTATACCCAGAATTGGATAGATTTCCCATACGCAAAACCAGGAACCTATCTTCCTCAGGATGGTACTTCTCTGTGAATGGATTTCTTTAGCCGTTTGTATAGAATCGATTTGTACCTTTGACATTGCATTTCCAGGAGGGTTCTCCCTCAATAGTAATATTCTTCAGTGCAAGATAGTACAATGTGCATCTATAGGGAAATTTTGTTTGCTAAAGCTCTTTTTACCGCCGTGATATTTGCCGTAATAGCATTATCCTGTTTGTCTTGAGGGATACCTGTCTGGCTGTCCTTCAGTAAATTACCGGTCAGTATGCCGACAACACGCTCCTCACGCTTGATGATACCACGCTCCACTAGCTTGTGTGCTCCCGCTAAAGTCGCAGCAGAAGCAGGTTCGCAGCCAATACCGGAACGGTCAATCACTGATTTCGCCGCCAGAATTTCTTCGTCAGTAACTTCTTCAACAATACCGTTGCTTTCTTCAATGGCCTGGCGGGCGCGTGAATAACTGACAGGATCGCCAATTTTGATTGCGGTGGCAATGGTTTGTGCCTGGACATGTTCCCTACGGCTAAAGCCATTCATAAAACTACGAAAGAAAGGATTAGCTCCTGACGCCTGAATTGCGGCTATACGGGGCATATGAGCAATCAAACCGAGTTGATAGGCCTGTCGAAAAGCTTTACCGATGGCCGAAGTGTTACCCAGATTGCCTGCCGGCAATACCAGCCAGTCGGGAGCCTCCCAGTCGAGTTGTTGTAATAACTCGAAACCAATCGCTTTCTGTCCTTCAATCCGAAAAGGATTGAGCGAATTAAGCAGGTAAATGTCCAGTTCGTTGCAGGCTTGCTCAACTAAGCGCATAGCATTATCGAAATCGCCTTCAATCTGGATAGTTGTGGCACTATACGCCAGGGATTGCGCCAACTTACCTCTCGCAACATGAGTAGCTGGCAAGAAGACGATACATGGCAGGCCAAGCTGTGCAGCATATGACGCCAATGAAGCGGAGGTATTACCTGTTGAGGCACATGCGACAGCACGTGCCCCAAGAAGATTGGCCATCGTCACCCCGACTGTCATTCCGCGATCTTTAAAGCTCCCCGTTGGATTTTCACCCTCATGCTTCAGGAAGAGGTGGTCCAGTCCCGCATAGCGGCCAATTTGCCGGTGCCCGGCGCGATGATTGCCGCAATTTTCTCTACCAACAGGATACAGACCAGTATTTCCTTCAGGGCGACTAACTATGTACTGTTCGGGAATCGGTAGAATCATCTCGCGGTAACGCCACACGCCGCTTTTGTCAGGTAGCTGCTGATCGATATTAATAGACCAGGTTGGAGATTGTGCTGAGCGTTTATCAAAAAGCTGTCGCCACTTAATACCGGCAAGAGGCCATACATCACTTTCAGAAGCCGTAAGAGCTTCAAACCTCACTTGTAAAGCAGGTTCCTGTTGTGTTGGATGATGAATTTTTGCTTCTACATCGAGAACACCACCACAATCACAGCGATAACGAGGTTGATCGCTTACTCCCGGATAGAGTGAGGCACATTCAACGCAGCGCAACACAATAACGGATGCTAGTTGTTTCAGCGCACTACTGTTTGATTGATTAGACTGTAGGTCTGTAGGGTTCGTCCCCATAGTGGGTACTGAAATCCTTTCGTTTTCGGATACGTGTGGTTTTAAGGCAGAGAATTGGATGGAAAGTGATAATCGCTATGCTTTCGCTTCCTGCTTCGGCTAGTTGAAATTACTCTTGCGCCAACCTGATCTGCACGTAAAATCATACCACTCCCATCTACACCTGATGAACGGGCAGTTTCCTGCATTGCTCGCAAAATAATCTGAAAGTTGGAACTGGCAAGCGCAATTAACGATGACCCTCCACCAGAAAGACTGGCTCCATGCGCTCCAGCGTCAAGAGCGGCCTGAATAATGTCAGGCATAGCTGGAAATAGTGCCAGGCGATAGGGTTGATGCAGGCGATCCTGCATAGCTTCACCGATAAGCTCGTAGTGTCCTGTCTGCAAAGCTGTTAAAAAGAGTGCCACGCGTCCTGTATTAAAGGTGACATCATCCCTGGAATAATTTGCAGGGAGTAACTTCCTGCCGGTTACAGTATCCATAGGGAATGAGGGAGTGAAAATTATCGCCTTGATCGAATCGGGAAAGCGCGTCTTCACTGCGCGAAACTCCCCATCCACAGTTGTGGTGGCAACCAGGCCACCAAGTAATGCTGGAGCGACATTATCAGGGTGATTGCCTGCCTCGGCTTCTACTGCTGGTGCCAGCAGTTCCTCTTTCGGCACTGCAAGGCCCTTGATACGCAAAAGCTCATTCGCAGCTATCAATCCTCCCACTACCGCAGTTGCGCTGCTGCCCAGTCCACAGCCTGGTGGAATGTTGATAGACATGCGTATCTTCACGGCAGGCAGGTCAACTTGCTTACGTTGAAAGAGCACCGTAAAAGCCTGAAAAAACAAGTTATCCGGTCCGGTAGAAAGTCCGCTTCCCAGGTCACCCTGCACATCGATGTGTGGGATCTGAGGATCTCCCTCTACTACTTCAACATCAAAACGGTTGTAAAGTTGCAACGCAAGTCCAAGGGTATCAAATCCAGGGCCTAAATTAGCCGATGTCGCAGGTGTTAAGACAGCCACAGAAGTGGGTAGTGGTACGAGTACCAATGTGAGAATCCTTTACTATGATGTACCTTTAGTCACACCGCTCAGCGCAAATATATGCCACTGGGAGCGAAGCACCTCTATTTTAGCAGGTTTGCCGATAAATGTAACCACATGAAGAGGCCGAAAGAAACCATCGTCCTTTACGCTAGACGGTTGGATTTCGAGAAGGAGCATTCTCTCAAGCAAGTATACTTTGCACCTGTTCGTGAAAGCTCGCTCTTCATTACGCACAATTGGTTCACCCTGTATATAGGTGAGGATGCGCCAGCTCGTCTGCTGTGAAGCAGGCGTTGCAAGAGTTGTTGTTCATCAGCTACAAGCGGCCGCTTGATGCGCGCTAGCGTAAGGTGAGGCGAAAAAGGTCGTTTTTCAACCTCGAAACCATGTAGTTCAAGTTCTTTAGTAAGTACGCGGTGTAATTGCTGAAGAGGCGACCCTTGTATTTGACCTGACGGCAGATCTTCAATGCCCATCCAAATTACGCGAGGTTGCTGTGGCGAACCAAAGATACCCAGCCCTTTGAGACGATACTCAAAAGGTGTAGCTTTTTGTGCAGCTTCCTCAGAAGCACCGATAGCCGCAGCTAATTGTTCATCGGTCAATTCACCAAGAAATGCCAGTGTTAGATGAATTCCTGCCGGGTCGACCCAACGCACATCAGGTAACTCTTGTGAAACATGGCTAATAATTTCGCCAAGAAAGCGCTGTAACGCTGCATTCAATTCAAGCGCAATAAAAGTTCGTGTCATGCTGTAAATAACAGTGCGTCAAGCTCCGAGCCATCAATAGTTTCGACCTCGATCAAATGTTCTGCAATGCTGATAAGTTTATTCTTCTTTTCGCGCAAAATGTTCAATGCAGTTTGATAGGCTTGTTCAACCAGCAACGAAATCTCTTTGTCGATCCTGGCAGTCGTCTCAGCGCCGATAGTAGAAGAACCATCAGATTCGGCCTTGAACGAAATAAGGCCAAGAGAACTCATACCAAATTCACAAACCATGCGCCTGGCTATATTCGTGACATACTCGATATCCTGGCTAGCTCCTGTCGTGATGTCACCAAAGATGATCTCTTCAGAAGCGCGCCCACCCATCGCCCCTGCCATTTTGGCCAGTAACTCAGACTTGCGCATGAGATAGCGATCCTCGGCCGGAGCCTGCACCGTAAGGCCAAGAGCCATGCCTCGTGAGATAGCCGTTACTTTGTGAACGGGGTCTGCGCCAGGTAGAGAGCGCATTACAATAGCATGGCCTACTTCGTGGTAAGCAATAATTTTCTTTTCAGCTTCGGTAATCACACGACTTTTACGCTCAGGTCCCGCCATGACACGTAGAATGGCCTCTTCCAGTTCGGTTTTGCCAATCTCATCTTGATGGCGACGCGCAGCAAGTAAAGCCGCCTCGTTCAAGAGATTGGAGAGATCCGCTCCAGAGAACCCTACAGTCTGACGAGCCAGTTCCATTAAGGTGACATCGTTTGCAAGCGGCTTGCCTTTTGCATGTACTTCAAGAATAGCAAGTCGTCCACGAATATCAGGTTTATCCAGCATCACCTGGCGATCAAAACGACCCGGGCGCAACAAGGCAGGGTCAAGAACGTCAGGGCGGTTGGTGGCAGCAATGACAACAATATTGGTATTTTTATCAAAGCCGTCCAATTCAACAAGTAACTGGTTGAGCGTTTGTTCTCGTTCGTCGTTGCCTCCTACGCCCGAGTTGTTACGATGGCGGCCCACAGCGTCAATCTCATCGATAAAGATAATGCAAGGAGCGTGCTCTTTTGCCTCCTTAAAGAGGTCACGCGCTCGCGCTGCCCCGACACCTACAAACATCTCAACAAATTCCGATCCGTTGATACTGAAGAAAGCCACATTCGCTTCACCTGCAACCGCGCGTGAGATGAGTGTCTTTCCAGTGCCGGGGGCACCCACCAGGAGCACACCTTTAGGTGTTCGTGCACCCATGGAGACAAATCGTGATGGGTATTTGAGGAACTCTACGATTTCCTGAAGTTCCATCTTCGCTTCCTCTACCCCTGCAACATCTTTGAAAAGCACCGATGGATGTGACTCATTAAAGCGTTTAGCTTTTGAACGAGCAAAAGTGCTCGCCTGAGCACCGATGCCACCGCGCCGGAAGAAGAGATAGAGCACGCCTATAACGAGGCCTAATAATAAGAAGTCTAAAAATCCCTGCATCAATTGGTTTTGTTGCCCATCGTCGATGTTGACGGTTACACTATCATGACGGAAGATTTCAGTAACGGATTGCCCATCTTCTTTGACCGCGTGATAATGTTGGCCTTTGTTATCTACCGCAAGAATATCATTTCCACTAATTGTGACTGACTTCAGCACATGGTGATCCGCAAGATTGAGCACATCACTGATCGGTTTCTCCTGTGTGTTGATGTGACTCATATTATTGCTTACCACACGAGCGACTACAATTCCTACGAGCAGGACTCCCATGAGCACAACAAGGATAGGGATACCAAAACGAAACAATATGACTCGTGCCTTTGTTACTTTTTGCGGGGAACGTGGTGAATCCGGATCTTTCGGTTCCTGGTTATCAGGTTGAGGCGTTTCCATGAGGTAACAACAGACCCTTCTATGCTCAAACATATGCGGACAACTGCAAAGGCAGTCCTTACTACTGTAGTGACCATCTGACCCCAGGTAATGGCCATTCAAAGCGTAACAAACTGTACTATGATGTGTCAATAAGGGTATGTTGGAAGTATATCCCATACCGCACAGGTAATCAAGGTCATTGTTTAGTCGATCTGAGAATCGGCTCAAGCCTTCAGAAGGTTTCAAGCGCGAACAAGAAATTTTAATGTTCGCTTAACATTAGTCCTGGTCCGTTACTGAGGCTAGCTACCCACGTCTTAATCGAGTGAACAGCATCGCGCGCAGTAATGTAAGGAGTATAAAATGGACCAATCATCTTCCTGGCCTCCACCGCTAACGCCTCAATCTCTGCCTGCTCAGGTCTGGCAGAGGCAAGGATCCTCACTCTCAGTAAAGGCGCTGCATGACCACGATCATGGTGTGCGAGAACCGCAGGCAGGACCTCAAACGCCTACCCAGAAGCTGGTTGCCGGCCTGGATCCGGCAAAAATCCAAGAAGTGGCCGCAACTCAAGTTGTCATTAGCGAGACGTATTACAGAACGAGTCTTCAACACGCACAGCGACTTTTTCGATGGGCAGTTATTACGGCAGGAGCTGGACTCATCTTCTTTCTTGTAGCAGTCGCTCTTCTAGTCTTTCAACAGTCTGTCAACGGAGCCTTGATCAGTCTGATGTGTGGAGGAGTGCTAGAAGCTCTCGCCGTGCTAAACTTCTGCCTCTATGGGTGGGTATTCAACCAATTCAGGGCGTTTCATGAGCGCCTGGATAGAACCCAACAATACCTGCTGGCCAATAGTATTTGCGAGAATCTCAAGGGAGACGTCAAGCAGGCAACACAGATCGAACTCATACGAGCCATGATGCATTCTTTAGCACTGCAAGAAGAAAAGACGAAAAAGACCACCGCAAAGTGACTTTCAGTCTTACTTCTTCACGAGCAAACACATGCGAAGAGTTCACGCAAGCAGGAGAAAGGCCTGTCATTATCTGTCTCACTGCCAGGCCATCAATGTGCCAATCAATGCACTAAAACATGGTACAATATCTACTAAGGGAGCTGGTGATGTAACAGTTAATACAGTTCATCTCGAAACCGAGGTAAGTATCCTATGCAAGAACACCTTTCACCTGCAGAACTTGAATTCAATATCCCCTCTATCGTCACACAAGCCATGCAGGTAGGCTCCAGGACGCAACCTTTCAGTCTAGAGAGTCGTGAGATAGTCCCGCGTATTCGCGATGCGAAAGTTGTGCATAGTGTCTGCCCCTATTGTGCAGTCGGTTGTGGCCTGAATGTCTATGTGAAAGATGGTAGAGTAATCGACATTGAAGGCAACCCGGATAGCCCAATTAATCATGGAACATTGTGCCCCAAGGGAGCAGCCACATTCCAATATACGGTAAATCCCAATCGGCTCACGCAGGTGCTTCACCGCGCACCATATAGCGATCATTGGGAAGTTAAATCGCTAGAGTGGGCAATGGAACAGATCGCGCAGAGGATCAAACAAACTCGCGATGAGACATTCGTGGAGCATCTTCCTGATGGGCGCGAGGTGAATCATACACTGGGCATTGCTTCACTCGGTGGTGCAACGCTGGATGTCGAAGAGAATTATTTGATGAAGAAGCTCTTCAGCGGCGGTCTTGGCATTGTTTCGATAGAGAATCAGGCCCGTATATGACACAGTTCCACCGTACCCGGTCTGGGTACATCGTTAGGACGTGGCGGCGCCACAACATTTCCGCAAGACCTTGTGAATAGCGATGCCATATTGATCATGGGCAGTAACATGGCCGAAGCCCATCCTGTTGCTTACGCAAATGTAGTCAAAGCGAAGGAGCGCGGAGCCAAAGTAATCCATGTAGACCCTCATTATTCGCGTACATCAGCCCTGGTGAATTTATATGTCGCCACTCGCGCAGGAAGCGATATTGTTTTCCTGGGCGCCATCATTCGCCATTTGCTTGAGACAAAGAGCTATTTCCACGATTACGTGGTGAATTATACGAACGCTGCGACGCTCATTCGTGGGGACTTTGGCGATACAGAAGACCTCGATGGGCTTTTCTCCGGATTTGATCCAGCATCCGAGACATATGCTGATCAAAGCAGTTGGGACTATGAGCGCGATGCAGAAGGGAGGCCGCTGACCGATCCAACCTTGCAGCACCCGCGCTGCGTATTGCAGATTATGCGCCATCATTTTGCACGCTATACTCCTGAGATGGTTGAAGAAGTCTGTGGCGTATCCCGCGAACAATGGATGCAGGTTACGCAAACACTGATCGAGAACTCTGGACGCGAACGCACTTCTGCCATCTGTTACGCGGTCGGCTGGACACAGCAATCCAAAGGCGTGCAGATAATACGCGCAGCCGCGATCATCCAGCTCTTACTCGGCAACATTGGTCGTCCCGGTGGAGGCATCATGGCATTACGTGGGCATGCATCGATCCAGGGTTCGACGGACGTGCCGACATTGTATGATCTGCTTTCGGGTTACATGCCTCAGCCAGGCGCTCTCGTACCACAACAAACACTGGATGAGTATATCGCCACGTCTGGACAGAAAACTGGCTGGTGGTCGAACTTCCCGGCTTATATCAGAAGCCTGCTGCAAGCGTGGTATGGTGAAGCTGCTAACGAAGAAGAAGGCAATTGCTGTTATCGCTGGCTTCCTAAGACCACTGGGGATCACTCGCACCTGGCAACCAGCTATGAAATGCTGGATGGCAAAGTGCGCGGCTACTTACTCTTTGGTCAGAATCCGGCTGCAGGCAGTACCAACTCGCGTATGCAACGTAAAGCGCTGGAGCAATTGGACTGGATGGTTGTACGCGATCTCTACGAGGTCGAATCGGCGGCATTCTGGTATAAGCAGCCCGGATTTGGGCCAGATACCAAACCTGTTGATTCGAGCAAGATAAAGACGGAGATATTTCTCCTTCCTGCCGCCGCCTCAACAGAAAAAGAGGGATGCTTCACGAATACGCAGCGTCTCATACAATGGCGAGACAAGGCGGTTGATCCGCCAGGCGATGCGCGTTCAGATCTGTGGTTCGTCTATCACCTGGGAAAGCGTTTGAAAGAGCTCTACGCCGGTAATGATGCACCGAAAGATCGCCCGCTGCAGGCATTAGCCTGGGACTATGATAGTGAAGAGCCGGAGCCTGGCTCACGTATACTTGACGAGCCAGATACCTTGCTCATTCTAAAAGAGATCAATGGCTATTACGTACGTAGATCGAACCAGGAAGATAAAGAGAGCGGCGTGGATCAGGTCTATACACTGCGCGATGCACCACATGTGCCTGGATTTGCAGCGCTCAAGAGCGATGGAAGTACGGCTTGCGGCTCCTGGATTTATAGCGGCGTTTATCCAGAACCCGGCAATAACCGCGCAGCCTCGCGCATCTCTGATGGCTACACATTCCTTCAGTGGGGGTTTTCCTGGCCAGCCAACCGGCGTATTCTGTATAATCGTGCATCGGCTGACCCGCAGGGCCGTCCGTGGTCAGAACGCAAGAAATATGTATGGTGGGATGAGGAACAGCAAAAATGGAGCGGCGTAGATGTGCCAGACTTCCCAATAAACAAACCACCGAACTACACTCCCCCCACAGGCGCGATAGGAATGGATGCGCATTCTGGTAGCGACCCATTCATCATGAAACCCGATGGGAAGGGGTGGCTCTTTGTACCCAGGGGGCTAAAAGATGGCCCTCTACCCGCACATTACGAAGCGGCGGAGTCGCCAGTTCACAATGCGCTCTATCACCAGCAGAGTAACCCCGCTGCAAAGTACTACCGCGACCGCCCTGATAATCGCCTGGCTGCAGTTGGTGACCCAAACTACCCTATCGTGATCACAACCTATCGTTTGACTGAACATCATGTCAGTGGGCCGATGACACGTTGGATGCCATGGTTGAACGCATTACAACCGTCACTATTCGCTGAATTGAGTCCCGAACTGGCGGCGGAGCGCAATATAAAACACGGAGAGTGGTTGATCATCAGTACACCACGCGGGGAGATTGAAGCACGGGCAATGGTGACACGACGTATGCGACCGTTACTTGTCTCAGAGCGCATGGTTCACCAGATCGGCCTACCTTTCCATTGGGGCTTCCAGGGAAAGAGCACCGGCAGCATTACCAATGACCTGACACATATGGTGTTAGAACCAAACGTGAGTATTGAAGAGGCCAAGGCGTTTACCTGTAATGTTCGCCCTGGACGCATTTAATGTGCTAATCTACAGTAGCCGCGCAGATCGTTGGAATCATGCTAGAAATGCCGGAGGATTCTATGGCAATAGACCTTACCAAACGTGCCAATACGCATGGATCATCCCTAAGGTCCATGGTCTCTTCGCTCATAGGAAGCAAAGAGCCTCCAATGGCGCCTCAAGCAGCGATGGGTTTCTTTACCGATACGAGCCTGTGCATCGGCTGTAAAGCCTGCGAGATTGCCTGCAAACAATGGAACCAGTTACCTGCCAGTGATCCAGTATGGACAGGCTCTAGCTACGATAATACAGGGCAATTGAGCGCCACAACCTGGCGTCATGTACAGTTTATTGAGCATATAGGCCGTCCTGATATCCCCTTAATCCAGCCAGGTTCGGCCCTGTCGTCAAGCCCACAAAGTACGGCCCTGCCGTTTTTCAATAGCGATCGCTGGTTGATGCAGAGTGATGTATGCAAACATTGTGCTAACGCACCGTGCCAGGAAGCGTGTCCAACGGGATCGATAATTCGTACCGAGTTTGACACAGTCTATGTACAACAAGACATTTGCAATGGATGCGGTTATTGTGTCATTGCGTGCCCTTTCGGTGTGATTGCGCGCGATCAATACGGAGATCGTACTGCACACAAATGCACGCTTTGCTATGATCGATTAAAAGATGGGTTCGAACCCGCGTGTGCCAAAGCATGTCCTACAGATTCGATTCAATTTGGCGAAGTGGAGCAACTCAAAGCGCATGCTCGCGAGCGTCTAGGTATTTTACACGAGCGAGGAGTTAAGGAGGCGCAGCTCTATGGTGTAGATGACACCATCCTCGATGGAGGCCTGAACTCGTTCTTTCTGCTATTGGATGAGCCAGAGATATATAATTTGCCACAGAATCCCCAACGCCCATCGAATAATGTCATACCAGCATCCTTCTGGACGATTGTGGCAGCAGCAGTCATGGGCTTGTTCGGGATTCTCTTTTTTAGAGAATAAAAGAAGGAGGACACAATGGAGGAAACACGTCTTCCACAAGTATTTACCAGGGGCGTATTACCGGCTGCCATTGCCGAGCAATTAGCAATGCTCACTACAGGTTATACACCAGACCCTGAACGCGAGCTACAGGAGCCATCATATTACGACTATCCTGTACTGAAAGCTCCAGTGTGGCGATGGGAAATTATCTGGTATTTTTTCTTTGGAGGGCTGGCAGCAGGCTGCTACGTAATTGCCAGCATCGCCGCACTTTTTGGTTCGCGTGAAGATCGCATCGTGGCTCGCACTGGATATTATCTTTCACTTCTATCTCTGTTACCGTGTCCGGTACTACTTACTAAAGATCTTGGCAGACCCGAACGCTTTTTGCACATGTTGCGTATCTTTAAAGTCAAGTCGCCTATGTCAATGGGAACGTGGGGTTTAGTAAGCTTCTCGCTTTTTAGCGGAGTCACAGCAGTCATCCAGGTGGCTCGAGATGGTATCCTTGGGCGCTGGTGGGCACCACGATTGCTAGCTGCGTTACCCCAAAGGCTTTTGGCGATACCAGGCTCAGCTTTAGGTGTTTTCCTGGGCGGTTATACTGGTGTGCTGCTAACTGCCACGAGTATTCCGCTCTGGTCACGTAGCAAGGTTCTGGGCGCGATTTTTATTTCTTCCGCAGTTTCTACCAGTACTGCGTTGATCTCATTAGTATTACACCTTACTCGTGCACCTGTCCAGGTACTACATAAACTGGAACGCCTTGAATGGGTAGCATTGCTGGTTGAGATGACAGGGTTATTTGTCTTTTTACGGAATACAGGCCGCGCCGCACGGCCACTAGTTGGAACCGCACCCACCGAGCATGGACGCACCTTCTGGAGTTTTGTTGCAGGTTCAGGACTGGCGCTGCCCTGGCTACTCCAAACACTTTCGCTATTGGTAGGTCGTTCAGGCAAACGGAGATGTAGCAGAGGAATTGTGATTTCCTTATTAGTGCTGATGGGGGGCTACTTTTTGCGCCGTACTATGATCGAAGCAGGACATACTTCAAGCGCTGATGCGCGTACAACATTGTGGAATGCAAA
>WNFD01022372.1_pt1 | contig 11960 bp, 9 predicted proteins | sample 5400491 | NCBI WGS metagenome assembly WNFD01 (sample SAMN13153343, study PRJNA577476) | soil metagenome | isolation source: 120 cm saprolite under Douglas fir tree site 2 hole 2 replicate 2 | place: USA:California | collected 2015-04-18 | reverse complement strand
GCTCGGCGCGCAATCTCGGTCTCGCGCCGATGCTGACCTGCGGCGAGATCGAGGAGCTGGCGCGCGACGGCGTACGGCAGTTCCCGCGCGGCGCCGAGCTCTATATCAGGCCGATGTTCTTCGCCGAGGAAGGCTTCATCGTGCCGTTGCCGGAGAGCACGCGCTTCGCCCTTTCGGTCTACGAGGCGCCGCTGCCGAGCGCCAAGGGCTTCTCGGTGTGCCTCTCCAGCTTCCGCCGCCCGGCGCCCGACATGGCGCCGACCGATGCCAAGGCCTCGTGCCTCTATCCCAACAGCGCGCGCGCCATCGCCGAGGCGCTCGGCCGCGGCTTCGACAACGCCGTGGTGCTCGATTTCGAGGGCAACGTCGCCGAGTTCGCCACCTCGAACATCTTCTGCGTCAAGGACGGCGTCGCCCATACGCCTGTTGCCAACGGCACCTTCCTCGCCGGGGTGACGCGGCAGCGCGTCATCCAGCTCTTGCGCGACGCCGGCACCACGGTGCACGAGCGCAGCCTCAAATTCGCCGAGGTGCTCGCCGCCGACGAGGTCTTCTCGACCGGCAATTACGGCAAGGTGCTGCCGATCACCCGGGTGGAGAAGCGCGACCTGCAGCCCGGCCCGGTCTACACCCGCGCCCGCGAGCTCTACTGGGACTTCGCCCATAGCGGCTGAGCGCGGTGCTTGGTGAGATTTGATCGCGGTGGGAGCGAGACTCGGCCCGTATCCTTCGACTACGCTCAGGATGAGGGGAGATTTCCATCCGCGTCTCCCCTCGTCCTGAGCGAAGTCGCCATTCGAGACGCCGCCTTGCGGCGGCTCCTCATGGTGAGGGAACATAGCGGCCGCTCGGCATGACCAACATCGCTGCCATCCTCCTGCCCGATGCGCCCGCCCTCGTCATCGGCTTGAGCGAGGCGATCTGGCTGACCGGCGACGGCGAGGTCGCGACGCTGGATTTCGCCCAGGCGGTGAAGCGCGCGCGGGCCGAGCCGCCGTTCCTCTGCCACGGCAGGGCGATGGCGCGGCGCCTTGGCGTCACGCCCTTTCCCGCCCTCGATCTCCTCGAGCTCTTCGCCTTCGCCAGGCCGGCGCGCTTCTGCCTGCCGACGCCGCGCGGCCTCGCCGCCGCGCTCGGTCTGGCGCGGCCGACCAGCCTCGCCGATGCCGCGCTCAGTCTCGTCGCCGCCGCGCAAGCCCTGCTCGCCGAGCTCGCCGATGCCGCGCCCGACGAGGACGCGCCGCTGATCGCCGCGGCGATGGCGCGCGGCGGCTGGGGCTGGGGCGAGGCGGTGCTGGCGGCGCTGCGACCTGCTTCGCCACGCCCGGGCGTCGCGCAAGGGGGCGTCGCGCGAGCGGGCGACCCGGCGCCGGCCGGGCTCGCAGTGTGGCGCCGCCTGCCGGAATGGGCCGAGCACGCGCCGGAGCCGGCGCCCGGCAATCTGCCGGTCGAGCCCGCCGAGGCGCGACGTCGCCTGGCCGAGCTGCTCGGCACTGGCGCCGAGGCGCGGCCGCAGCAATCCGACTATGCCGACGCGGTGAGCCAGGCCTTCCTGCCGCGCGCCGCGCCGGGTGAGCCCAACGCCGTCCTCGCCGAGGCCGGCACCGGCGTCGGCAAGACGCTGGGCTATATCGCGCCGGCCAGTCTCTGGGCCGAGAAGAACGAAGGCGTCGTGTGGATCTCGACCTATACCCGCAACCTGCAGCACCAGATCGCCGGCGAGCTCGACCGCCTCTATCCCGATCCCGCGGTCAAAGCGCGCAAGATGGTGCTGCGCAAGGGCCGCGAGAATTATATCTGCCTGTTGAATTTCGAGGAGGCGGTGGCGCAGCTGCCGATGCGGCCGAACGATGCCGTCGCGCTCGGCCTCATCGCCCGCTGGCTGGCGCGCAGCGGCGACGGCGACATCGTCGGCGGCGGCGACTTCCCCGGCTGGCTGGCCGACGTGCTCGGCCGCGGCCGCTCGCTCGGCCTCACCGACCGGCGCGGCGAGTGCATCCACTCCGCCTGCCCGCATTACCACAGATGCTTCATCGAGAAGAGCGTGCGCAAGGCAAGGCGCGCCCGCATCGTCGTCGCCAACCACGCCCTCGTCATGATCCAGGCGGCGCTCGGCGGGCTCGACGATGCCTATCTGCCGAACCGCTACGTCTTCGACGAGGGACACCACGTCTTCGACGCCGCCGACAGCGCCTTCTCGCTGGCACTCTCCGGCCAGGAGACCGCGGATCTCAGGCGCTGGCTGCTCGGCGTCGAGGCCGGCGGGCGTGGCCGCGCCCGCGGGTTGCGGCGGCGCGTCGAGGATCTCGTCGCCGGCGACGACGCCGCCGAGAAGGCGCTCGCCGATGCGCTCACCGCCGCCCGCGCGCTGCCTGGCGAGGGCTGGCAGCACCGCGTCGCCGAGGGCCGGCCGGCGCAGGCCGCCGAAGCCTTCCTCGCCATCATCCGCCGCCAGGTGCTCGCCCGCGCCGCCGAGCGCGACGGCGCCTATGCGATCGAGACCGATGCCCGCCCGCCGCTCGACGAGCTGCTGCCCGCCGCCGCGCAGCTCGAGACGGCGCTGGCGCGTCTCGCCGCGCCGCTCGCCCGGCTCGGCGAGATCCTCGCGGCGCGGCTCGAGGATGAGGCCGCCGAGCTCGAGACCGCGACGCGGCTGCGCATCGAGGCGGTGGTGCGCAGCCTCGCCCGCCGCGGCGAGGCGCAGATCGGCGGCTGGCGCCGCATGCTGCGCGACCTCGCTTTACCGCTGCCACCTGATTTCGTCGACTGGCTGTCGCTCGAGCGCTTCGACGGGCTCGAGCACGATGTCGGCATGCACCGCCACTGGGTCGATCCCACCATCCCCTTCACCGCTGCTGTGGTGACGCCGGCACATGGCGTCGTCGTCACCTCGGCGACGCTCACCGACGGCACCGGCGACGCGCTCGGCGACTGGCTCGCCGCCGAGGCGCGCACCGGCACGCGCCATCTCGAACGCCCGGCCTGGCGCGCTCGCGTCCCCTCGCCCTTCGACTATCCGGCGCAGACCCGCATCTTCGTCGTCACCGATGTGCGGCGCGACGATCCCGGCCAGGTCGCCGCCGCCTATCGCGCCCTCTTCCTCGCGTCGGGCGGCGGCGCGCTCGGCCTCTTCACCGCCATCTCGCGCCTCAAATCGGTGCATCAGCGCATCGCCCCCAATCTCGAGGCGGCGGGGCTGCCGCTGCTCGCCCAGCATGTCGACGGCATGGATACCGCGACCTTGATCGACATCTTCCGCGCCGAGGAGGATTCCTGCCTCCTCGGCACCGACGCGGTGCGCGACGGCATCGACGTGCCGGGCCGCTCGCTGCGCCTCATCGTCTTCGACCGCGTGCCGTGGCCGCGGCCGGACATCCTGCACAAGGCGCGCAAGGCGGCGTTCGGCGGCACGCGCTATGACGACATGCTGACGCGGCTGCGCCTCAAGCAGGCCTTCGGCCGGCTGGTCCGCCGCGCCAGCGACAGCGGCGTCTTCGTGCTGCTCGACCCGGCCTTTCCCTCGCGGCTGCACGGCGCCTTTCCCGACGGGGTCGTGCCCGAGCGGATCGGCCTCAAGGAGGCGGTCGAGCGCACCGCCGCCTTCCTCAAGACGTGAGGCCGCAGCTTCCATGTCGCCAAGGTCGCAGCGCTCTCATGATATTGTCACCGCCGCCGCCCTGACATTGCCGCAATCGCTCGTTAGGCAAGGAATCGCAAATTAGGGGACCGCCATGATCAACCATCAAGCCGCGCTGATCTACACCATGGTCCTGGTCTCGGCCTCCGATCGCAACATGAGCGACGCCGAGATGCGCATCATCGGCGACAACGTCCGCGATCTGCCGGCCTTCGCCGGCTACGACCACGGCAAGCTCACCAAGACGCTGGGCGAGTGCGCCGAATTGCTCGGCGGCGAGGACGGCATCGAGGAGACCTTCAAGCGGATCAAGCAGGCGCTGCCGGCGCGGCTGCGCGAGACCGCCTATGCGTTGGCCTGCGACGTCGTGGCGGCGGACGGCGAGGCGAGCCAGGAGGAGTTGCGCGTGCTGGAGATGATCCGTCACCGCCTCAATATCGACCGGCTGATCGCCGCCGCCATCGAGCGCGGCACCCGCGCCCGCTTCATGACCGCCGAATAATCGCCGGCGAGCGCACGGGGAGGGGCGGCGATGACCTGGTCGATCGTGGCGCGCGATGCGGCGAGCGGCGCCTTCGGCGTCGCCGTCACCACCAAGGCCTTCGCCATGGGCGCGCGCTGCCCGCACGCGATGAGCGGCGTCGGCGCGATCGCCACGCAATCCTTCACCAATCCGATGTTCGGGACGCGCGGCCTGCGCCTGCTGCAGGAAGGCGTGGCGGCGGCGGATGTCGTCGACATCCTGGTCGCCGGCGATGACGGACGGGCGATCCGCCAGCTCCATCTCATCGATGCCAAGGGGCGCAACGCCGCCTATACCGGCGCCGGCTGCATCGCGTGGTGCGGCCACCGTCTCGGCGACGGCGTCTCGGTCGCCGGCAACATGCTGGTCGGGCCGGCAGTCGTCGACGACACGTTCGATTCCTACGTCGCCGCCGCGGCCGTCGGCGACAAGCCTTTCGCCGAACGGCTGATCGGCGCCCTCGATGCCGGCCAGGCCGCCGGCGGCGACAAGCGCGGCCGGCAATCGGCGGCGCTGCTCGTCTATTCGAGCGAGGATGTCGCCGACATCAATCTCAGGGTCGACGACCATCCCGAGCCGCTGCTCGAATTGCGCCGGCTGCTCGGCGTCTATTACCGCGATTCCGCCCCCTTCCGCGCCATCTTCCCGGCGCGCGCCCGCCCCTCGGGGATCTCCGATCCGCGCGAGATCGAGGCGCTCTGGGCGAAGAGCGGCCGGGCGATGAATTTCGAGAAATAGGCGCTCTACAGCATGACCGTTTGAAATCGAATCTCTGTTTTCGTCGTTCCCGCGAAAGCGGGAACCCAGCGGCGAGCGACGCGCGGTTGCTCCTGGGCCCCCGCTTTCGCGGGGGCGACGAGACGGAGAGTTCGGCTTGAAACGATCAGGCCCTAACGCTCCTCGTCCGGCTTCAGCTTGAGCGCCGCGGAATTCATGCAGTAGCGCAGGCCGGTCGGCTCCGGCCCGTCCTCGAAGACATGGCCGAGATGGGCGCCGCAGCGGCTGCACAGCGCCTCGGTGCGGCGCATGAAGAAGCTGCGGTCGGTCTCGGTGGCGACCGCCTCGGGCGCTACCGGCTGCCAGAAGCTCGGCCAGCCAGTGCCGGAATCGAACTTGGTCTCGGCGCTGAAGAGCTTCTGTCCGCAACAGACGCAGACATAGGTGCCGGGCGCCTTGCTCTCGGCATATTCGCCGCTGAAGGCGCGCTCGGTCCCCTTCTGGCGCGTCACGCGGTACTGTTCCGGCGTCAGCTGGGCGCGCCATTCGGCATCTGATTTGATGACCTTCTCGGTCATTGCGGGCTCCTCGCTCGTGACATCGCCGAGGAATTGGCGCGCGGCGGCGGCAAAATCAATGATGGCGCGTTCACGATGCCGCGTTCGGCGGATTGGTGCAGCAGCGCGCCCCGCCGCGCCTCAGGAGCCGTGCGCCGGGGCCGCGACCTCGCGGCGCAGCCGGACGGTGCGCTCCTGATCCTCCGCCCGGGCCAGCGGGCCGGGCGCGCTGCCGGCGAGCGGTATATGGACGGAATAGCGCACGAGATCGGCGCGATAGGCCGTGTAGCCGGCGAGCAACGGCAGGCCGTCCGTGCTGACGATGCGCACGCGCCGCATCATCAGCGGCGCGCCGCGCGGCACGTCGAGCCAACGCATCTCCGCGTCGCCGGCGCTGGTCGCCTCGAGATGGACATCGGAATGGGCGAATTCGAAACGGCCGCGCAGCGCGCGCCGCAGCGAGCCGGCATCCGCCTGGCTGATGCCGGCGGCAACCGCGACCGGCAAATAGCGATAGTCGAGCGCGATCGGCATCGTGCGCACGGGCGCGTCTCGTAGCTGAGCAGCTCGACCGCCATCGGCCTGCCCTCGGCCTCCCATCGCTCGCGAAAATCGCTGGTCGAGACCGCGCCCTCGGCGTGACGGCGGGCGACGATGAAGGTGCCGATGCCGCGAGCGCGCTTCACCAGCCCGTCATTGACCAGCTCCTGCACGGCCTGACGAACCGTCATGCGACTGACGCGGAATTTCGCGCAGAGCTCGCTGTCGGTATAGAACTTGTCCCGGCGCAGATCCGGCACCGCGATGTAGCGCGTCAGATGCTCCTTGATCTGCAGATAGAGCGGGACCGGCGAATCGCGCTCGAGCTCGACGACGGAAGATGTCCCGTTGTGGCTCGCCATTCCATTGTTGCTACTCATCGCAACTTTCCAATGTCGGCGATCGATCTGTGTCGGCGAAAACCGCCAATGACAAGCGTAAATCTTAGTGCCTGCGTCCCGCGCTAGGCAAGCATTGCTTGAGCTAGGCGCCGCCGATCGCCTCGCCACCCAGGAAGGCACGCTGAATCGTCGGGCTTCGCGCCAGCTCGGCGGCGCTCCCGGCGGCAACGACGCGGCCGGTCTGCAGCACATAGGCGCGGCCGCACAGCGCCAGCGCCTGGGCGACGTTCTGCTCGGCGAGCAAGATTGCCGTGCCGCCGTCGCGGATCGCCTGCAGCCGGGCGAAGAGCGCCGCAATCAGGCGCGGCGACAGGCCGAGCGACGGCTCGTCGAGCAGGAGGAGGCGCGGTGCCGTCATCAGCGCCCGGCCGATCGCCAGCATCTGCTGCTGGCCGCCCGAGAGCTGCCAGGCCCGCCGTGCCGCGTGCTCGGCGAGTTGCGGGAAGAGACGCTCGACCTCGCCGCGCCGGCGCACCCGCTCGGCCGCGCCGTCGCGGCAGGCGACGTCGAGATTGTCGCGCACGCTCATCCCGGCGAAGACGCGGCGGCCCTCCGGTGCATAGCCGAGGCCGCGCCGGGCGCGGCGCTCCGGCGGCAGCGCGACGATCGACCGTCCGTCGAGCACTATGTCGCCGCCGCACGGCGCGAGCTGGCCGATGAGGGCGCGCAGCAAGGTCGTCTTGCCGGCGCCGTTGGCGCCGAGCAGCGCGACCGCCTCGCCCGCGGCGATGGCGAGGCTGGCATCGCGCAGCGCGACGACCGGGCCATAGGCAACGGTAAGGCCGCTGATCTCGAGCAGCGCCGCGCTCATGCCGATGGCACCGGGAGGACGGCAGTACCTGCCATCGCTGAAGACTGAGTCATGAGGATGCAAGATCGTGCTGCGATGGCAGGTACATACATCATGATCGATGTACCGGCTTTCTGCGAAAGTCGGTACTCGGGCCGAGATAGGCCTCGATGACACGGGGATCGGCGCGGATCGCCGCCGGGCTGCCGGCGGCGATGACGCGGCCGCGCTCGAGGCAGACGATGCGCCGGGCGAGCGGCATGAGAAACGCCATGTCGTGCTCGACGACGAGGAGGGCGAGACCCTCTTGCGCCAGGGCGGCGAGGCGCCGCGCCAGATCGTCCCGCTCGTCGGCGGCGAGNNNCCATCAGGGTCAGGCAATGCATCGCCTCGCCGCGCGCCGCTGCCAGCGCGGCGCCACCGAGATCGCCGAGGGCGCGGCGCAGCGAGACGGCGCCGCTCGCCGCGAGGCGGGCGGTCGCCACGGCGTCGAGCGCGCTCATGCCGGCGGCGAGCTGGCCGCTCTGAAAGAGGCGGCCGATGCCGCGCCGGGCGATCGCATAGCCCGGCAGCGCGCCGATCGCCTCGCCGCCGAGCCGGATCGTCCCGGCATCGGCGCGATGGACACCGGCGATCAGGTTGAGCAGCGTCGTCTTGCCGGAGCCGTTCGGCCCGATGACGCCTGTTATCTCGCCGCGCGCGACGGCGAGATCGACGCCGGCGAGCGCGACGACGCCGCCGAAGCTTTTTTCCAGCCCGCTGACGGCCAGCACCGGGTCCGCCGCCGGGGGAAAGAGCGTGGCGCGCAACCACTCGATCGCGCCGATGGCGCCGGACGGCGCCAGCACGATGACGGCGAGCAGCACCAGCCCGTAGGCCATGAGGTAGAAGCCGTCGAGGAAGCGCAGCCATTCCGGTAGATGGACGAGCAGCACGGCGCCGAGAATGGCGCCGGCGATGCGGAGGCTGCCGCCGACCACCGCCATCGTCAGGCAGGACACCATGACGGGAAATTCCAGCGCCTCGGGCGAGATGACGCGGATGGTATGGGCGTAGAGCGCGCCGGCGGCACCGGCATAGAGCGCGCTGAGCAGGAAGGCGGCGAAACGCAGCGCGCCGCCGTAGATGCCGATCGCAGCGGCCTCCAGCGGGCTCGCGCGCAGCACCGCGAGGCCCCGGCCCCAGGCGCCGCGCGTCGCCTGCCAGGCGACCAGAGCGCCGAGCGCGACGAGAGCCCAGATCGCGGCGAGAAGCGGCAGGCCGCGCGGCAACGCGGCGCCGAAGAGGACGATGCCGGGCACGCCGGGCAGACCGTTGGCACCGCCGGTGATGTCCTGCCAGTTGATGGCGACGAGCAGCACGACCTGCCCGATGCCCAAGGTCGCCAGCGCGAAATAATGCGATTCCAGGCGCAGCACCGGCGCGGCGACCAGGGCGGCGAGCAGCAGCGGGAGCGCCAGGGAGAGCGGAAAGGTCGCGGCGAAGCCCCAGCCGAGCTGGCTGCCCGCGACGCCGGTGACATAGGCGCCGAGGCCGAAGAAGGTCCCCTGCGCCAGGGACAGCGCGCCGGCATGGCCGAAGATGAACTGATAGCCGATGACGAGGATTGCATAGATCCCCGCCACGCTCATCAGCCGCAGGCTATAGGCGGAAGCGAAGACGAGCGGATAGGCGGCGAGCAGGACGGCGCCGCCGAGCAGCGGCGCGTTGATGCCGCGCGTGAGGAAGCCGGCAAGCGAAGCCCTGGCGCGCGCTATCACGCCCGCATTTGCGCGGCCTCGCCGAACAGCCCTTGCGGGCGCAGCAGGAGGATGGCGAGAAGAGCGGCGTAGAGCGCGGCGGTGGCCACGGTATAGGAGAACAGCGACGAGACGCCGACCTCGAAGAAGGCGATCAGGAAGGCGCCGGCGACCGCCCCGGCGAGCGAGCCCCAGCCGCCGATCGTCGTCGCGATATAGGCCTTGATGACGAAATCCGTCCCCGCGCTCGGGGTGACGAAGAACTGGTTGGCGAGCAGCAGCCCGGCGGCGCCGGCGAGCGCCGCGGCGATGGCGAAGCTGGCGGCGATCATCGCGGTGACGGGGATGCCAAGGGCGCGCGCCGTCTCGCGGTCCTGCGCCGTCGCCCGCAGCGCGCGGCCGAGCTGGGTGCGCGCCATGACGAAGGACTGGGCGGCGATGAGCAGCGCCGCCACGGCGATGATGGCGAGCGATTGCGTCGAGACGGTGAGCCCACCCCAGTCGAGCCTTCCGGAGCCGAGCAGCGACGGCGTCGCGCGCGGCGCCGCGCCGAAGATCAGGTTGACGCCGTTCTGCAGGACGATGCCGATTGCGATGGTGCTGATGAAGACGCTGGCCGGCGGGCGGGCGGCCAGCGGCAGATAGGCGAGCGCCGCAACGACGAGGCCGAGCGCCGCCATCAGCGCCAGCACCAGCGGCAGAAGGAGCATCCCCGGCACCGGCAGCGCGCCGGCGAGGGCGATCGCCACGTAGCCGCCCGCCATCACCATGTCGCCTTGCGCGAAATTGACCGCCGATGTGGCGTTGAGCACCAGCACGAAGCCGAGCGCGACCAGCGCATAGGCGGCGCCGAGAGCGAGGGCGTTGATGGCGAGCTGGAGGACGGTGATCATCGGTCCGGCGCTTACCGTCCCCTCTCCCTGCGGGAGAGGGTTAGGGTGAGGGCCGATTCCGCGCTCCCGCGATCGACGACCCGAGCATGTCGGCAATCGCCCTCACCCTGCCCTCTCCCGTGGGGAGAGGGTCGTGATGAGCGTGCCGTCGCCGTCGTCACTTCAGCGCCGCGATGTCGTCGTAGCGCTTGACGATGGCAGGCGTCCGTCCGCTGCCGTCGTAGCAGACGATGATCGCCGAATGCGCCATGTTGCCGGTGCCGTCGGATTTGTAGGTCATCGCGATGCCCGGATAGGCGTCGCGCGACAGGGCCGCGCGCAGCGTCTCCGGGGTGCTCGCGCCGCCGGCAAGGGCGGCGAGCACCATCATGGTGCCGTCATATTGCGCGAGGGCGTAGGCGTCGGGCTCGGCGGCGAATTCCTTGCGGTAATCGGCGAGGAAGCGCTCGCCCGCCGGCGTCGCGGGCAGGATCGGCGCCGAGGCGCTCTCGGCACAGATTCCGGTGAGCTCGCCGGGCTCGAGCAGAGCGGCGGTCGACGGCGTCGCCATCGCCGAGCCGGAGACGATCGGCAGGCCGAGCCCGCCGGCGATGGCCTGCTTGACGAGGAGGGCGGTCGACGGCGCGTGGAGATGGCTGACGATGACGTCGGCGCCGGCCGCCTTGGCCTTGCTGAGCGCCGGCAGCAGATCCTTGACGCCGAGCTGGGCGAAGGCCTTGGTGAGATATTGCAGCCCGCTCTGGCCGTAGGCGTTGCCCTGATAGATGATCGCCGGATGCGTCTTGCCGAGCGCCTCGACGACGTAGCGCGCATGCGCCACCTTGACCACGTTGTCGCCGGGGAAGAAGCGGAAGACCCATTGATTGCCGAGCTCGGTGATCCTCGCCGTGCCCGAGATGGTGACCAGCGGCACCTTGCTCTCGGCGGCGATCGGCAGCATCGCCAGCATTTGCGTGCCGAGCATCGAGGCGACGATGGCGACCGGCTTGGCCTGCAGCGCCTTCTCCAGCGCGTTGACGGCGATCTCCGGCGAGGTGCCGGTATCGGCGACGTCATGGCGGATCGCCAGGCCGCCCTGCCCCTGCTGGAAGGCGAGCAGCGCGCCGTTGCGCTGGCTCTGCCCCTCGAGCGAGAGGAAGCCGGTGAGCGGCACGAGAACAGGGATGGCGAGCTCCGCGGCCCGCGCCCCAAGCGGCGTGACGAGTAGCGGCGCGAGCAACAGCGCGGCGAGCAAGCAGCAGCGGAGAGGACGCGCCGTCATCGTCTATGTCCGCGTCGGCGACTTGCGCAGGAAGTCGAAATCACAGCCCTTGTCGGCCTCGAGGATCTCGTCGCGATAGAGCCGGGCGTAGCCGCGCGACGGGCGCACGGGGCGGGTGGCGCTGCGGCGGCCGAGCTCGGCGGCGTCGACCAGGAGGTCGAGCCGGCGCTCGGCGACGCTGAGGCGGATGCGGTCGCCGTTGCGCACCAGGCCGAGCGGGCCACCGGCGGCAGCGTCGGGCGTGACGTGCAGCACGATCGTGCCGTAGGCGGTGCCGCTCATCCGCGCGTCCGAGATGCGCACCATGTCCTTGACCCCGGCGCGCGCCAGCTTGCCGGGGATCGGCAGATAGCCGGCCTCGGGCATGCCGGAGGGGCTGTTCGGCCCGGCATTCTGCAGCACCATGAAATCGTCCGGCGTCACGTCGAGAGCGGGATCGTCGATGCGCGCGGCGAGATCCTCCAGCGAGGTGAAGACGACGGCGCGGCCCTCACGCTCGAAGAGGCGCTTGTCGGCTGCCGAGCGCTTGAGGATGGCGCCGCGCGGCGCCAGGCTGCCAAACAGAGCGACGAGGCCGCCGACGGGCTCGATCGGCGCGTCGTGGCGGCGCACCACGGCGCGGTCGACGAAGGCGTCCTCGTCGTCGGCGAGGCGCTCGCCCAAGGTCTCGCCGGTGACCGTCAGGCAGTCGAGATGGAGCAACGGCTTGAGCTCGCGCAGCACCGCCCCGATGCCGCCCGCGGCGAAGAGATCCTCCATGTAGAACTGGCCGGTCGGCTTCAGATCGACGATGACCGGCGTCGTGTCGCTCAGCACGTTGAGGCGGTTCAAGTCGATGTCGATGCCGGCGCGGCCGGCGATCGCCGTGAGATGGATGATGGCGTTGGTCGAGCCGCCGATCG
>WNFD01020247.1_pt1 | contig 11960 bp, 8 predicted proteins | sample 5400491 | NCBI WGS metagenome assembly WNFD01 (sample SAMN13153343, study PRJNA577476) | soil metagenome | isolation source: 120 cm saprolite under Douglas fir tree site 2 hole 2 replicate 2 | place: USA:California | collected 2015-04-18 | reverse complement strand
GTCAGCATCGACTTTCACCCAGCCGGCTCCGGTGAAGACATGCTGCATGGCGGCTTCGGAACCAAGGATCAAGAAATTAACCATGTCACCGGGATTGCCTTCTTTGTCGCCGACGCGGCGCGGGATTTTGGAGAAGAGATGGTTATCGATGCCGGGAAGCGAGCTGACTTGCCTGGCGCCGACGCGCGCGTTGCCGCCTACGGGCGAGTACACCTCGATGCGCACAGCGTAGGTGCCGTCGCCGGTGTCGTCGGTGGGCTGGTTGATGCCGAGGGAAAGGCGGCCCGAGACAGGCGCAAGAACATCGCGGCGGGCGCCGACGACGAAAGGCTGAGCGGCGTCTTTATCGCCGATGCGCCCGATGAGCGCGCCACGCCCAGCTTCATTAAACGGCAGAACACGGAGAAGGTCCTTGAAGCCGCGCGGGAGGCCGTCCGGGCCATTGTCGTCTTTCGCGTCGGCATAACGGAGCTGGCCGGTGGCAGTGATGAGCACGTGTTCGCCAGCTTGAATGTCGATGGTGGTGTCGATCCAGGAGTTTTCGCCGGTCAGCTGGAGTTCCTGGGAGAGGTGCTCATTCCCCGGGGGCTTTTGCGGGGAAGCGGGATTCTGAGGGTCCTGCGTGGGCGAGGCTTTCTGCTGTGGCGGGGCGGTGGTCTCGCGGACGAGTTGCGCGCGAAGAGCGTGAGGGAAAGCTGCTGCGACGAAGACGAGTCCGAGAATAAATTGCAATTTTGTGATGAGAGGTCGAATCATGGAAGCGGGCCATCCCGCGCAGAGCCAGGGGGCATCTCTACTATTATAGATGCTCGGGGCAGGCGCAAGCGTTGTCCTGGTCGAGGAATGGACTCGCATGGCGAAGAGCGGGGAGAACGTGGAGACGCTGAGGCCGGGGAAACGTTCGCTGAGAAATGGCGGGATTCCTTGACGGAGTGCGATGGGGGCTTGTAGATTGGCAAGATGCCGTAGCATTGTGAGAGGACATAGACCGCTCCCGATATGCCCTTCCGTGCGGAGAACCGCGAAAGACGGAGATAGAAACATAGACCGGCCCGAGTGAGGACTACGGCAAAAGGCATGAAAAAACTTCAACGACAGATGCTGTTGTTCGGATTGTGCGCAGTGATGGCGATGCAGGGGGCTGCTCAGGCTCAGGCGCCCGCGCCAGTGCCAGCGCAGGTACAAACACAAACGCCACCCGCCGCGGCGCAGACGCCTGTGCCGCGACCGCGCACGCGGACTGCGTCGCAGAGCACAGTAAGTGTGGACGGCAGCGAGGCGATGTTTACGACGATTTGCGCGCTGCTGGCAGCAGGTTTCGAATCGAACGTCAGCTCCGACAATTGGACGGCGTTCCGGGCGCAGATGAGGGAGCGCTTGCGGCAGCAACAGGGCCCGGCCGTGGAAGCGGTGCGGGAGTTTTACCGGCACCACGAACTGCGTGATCCCGGGGCGACGCTTTCCAGGTATTTGTGGTTTGGCCTGGTGTCCGGGCCCGCGCCGGCGTTTCAGCCGGTTTTGAGGCGGGATGAGTTGCCGCCGGAAGTGATCGCGCTCGAAGGTTTCAGCGAAATCCTTTCGAACTATTATCAGGAACAGAAAATCGGGCAACTGTGGCGGCAAGTGCAGCCGATTTATAACCGCGAAGTGGAGCGGCTCCATGATCCCGTTTCGCAGATCGTGTTCGTTTCGTCGGGGTATCTGCGTGAAATCCTGGAACCGTCCGGGCCGCGGACATTTGCGATCGTCGTCGAGCCGCTGGTGGGGCGCATCACCAACGTAAGAAATTTTGGGGATCACTATGCGCTGGTGCTGAGCGGAGGAGAAACGATTCCCACGGATGTGGTACGTCACGCGTTTCTGCACTTCCTGCTGGACCCGCTGCCCCTGATGTATCCGCACGTGACGGCAGTGAAACACCCGTTATTCGAGAAGGCCGCCACCGCGCCGCGCCTTGCGCCGGAGTTAAAGGACGATTATGCGTCGTACTTCGCGGAGTGCACGGTGCGCGCGGTGGAGCTGAAACTCAAGCGCATGTCGCCCGGCGAACGGGAAGCGGCGATGAGCCGGGACGATGAAGACGGGTACGTTCTGGTGAAACCGCTCCTCGGGGCGCTGCCCAAATTCGAAAACTCCGAACCGTCGATGAAGCTCTTTTTCCCGGACTTGGTGAGAGCCATCGATTTGGGAGCTGAAGCGAAGCGATTGACGGCGGTGAAATTTGCGCCAGCCGATACGGCCAAGCCGGAGGATGAAACAGCGAGTGAAGAAGTCGCGCGCCGGAGAAACTCCGCGCCAACGACGGTGCCGAATGATGCAGAAGTCATTACAGCGCTGACAGAGGGGGAGCGGCGGATCGCGGAGAAAAATCCGCGCGCGGCGGAGGCATCGTTTCAGAAAGTTCTGACGAAATATCCGGACCAGGCGCGGGCGTGGTACGGGATTGGATTAGTGGCGCTGCTGGATCACGATGCGGCAAGGGCCAAGCAAGTGTTCGGGCGGCTGACCGCCGGCGAACATGCGGCGACGCAAGATCCCATGGTGCTGGCGTGGTCGCACGTTTACCTGGCGCGGATTTATGATGATGAGGGGAATCCGGAAGTAGCGAAGATGGAGTATCAGTCCGTGCTGAGTGTGGAAGGCGGGCCAGAGCAGGCAAAGCAGGCGGCGCAAAAAGGGCTGGCGGCGTTTGGCGGAGATAAACCCATCGCGCGACCGTGAACAGCGGTTGATTTTTTCCGGGCGGAGTTGGCTGGGAAGCCGAGGTGGCTCCATTTACGAAGATCGAGTGCAGGAAGAAGGGAACAGGAGAAAAAGGATGAGCAAGAAGTGGAATATCTGGTTGGAAGCCGTTACCGTCGCGGGATTGCTGCTAGGCGCGAACGGAGTCGCGGCGGCACAAGGTTCGCAGCAGGGCCAGGGAAGCCAGAGTCAGCCTCCGGCGCAGCAGAGCGACAAACCGAAGACGCCGGAAGCTACACCTCTGACGTTGGACGCGCCGGCGCCGGTGAGTGCGGAAGAAGATACGGCGTACAAGGCCTTTCAGGCCGTGAATCCGAGTGATGCCGCCAAAAGGATTGAGACCGGCGAAGCATTTCTCCAGAAATATCCCGAGAGCCGCTACAAATCTCCGGTATACGGGGCATTGACTTATGCCTACCTGCAGGCGGGGAACACGCAAAAGATGCAGGAATACGGCGAAAAGGAAATCGCGATCGTACCGAACGATGTCTCTACGCTCGCGCTGCTGGGGCAGACGCTCCCTCGGGCTTTGCGTGGGAGTGCATCCGATCCCGCTGCCGTGCAGGTGCTCGCCAAAGCGGAGCAATATTCCAAACAAGCCATTGAAATTACGCCAACGCTCCCGAAGCCCGAGAACCTGACCGATGAAGCCTTTGCGTCCGCGAAGAATCAGACGCTGGCGATGGCCCACAGCGGTTTGGGATTGATCTACGTGCGGCGCGGGAAGAATGCGGAAGCGATTCCGGAGCTCGAGCAGGCTGTGAAGATCGATCCGAACCCGGACCCCGTGAATTACTATTTGCTGGGGATGGCGAACAGGATCGCGTCGCACTTTGATGATGCGGTAGCGGCCTTCAACAAGTGTGCGACCATGGCGGGGCCCATGCAAGCGACCTGCAAGGGCCAGGCGGATGACGCGAAGAAGGCTGGCGCGACGCAACTGAGCGCGCCGAAGTGAGCCGGGCCGCCGGCACGGCGGAATTATGCAAGAGACTATCCGGATAGCGGACGGAGCGTTTGAGGAGCGTCTGGGGTACAAGTTTTCGGCAAGGGAGCTCCTCGAGAGGGCGCTGACGCACAGTTCAGCAGTCCCCGAATTGCGCGCCGCAGACGCTGAAGAGGCTGTCTCTGCCTCGCTTCCCCGGGACAATGAGCGGCTGGAGTTTCTCGGAGACGCCGTCCTCGAGCTGCTTACGAGCGAATATCTCCTGGCGGCTTTTCCGGAGTGGAGCGAAGGGCAGCTTTCCAAAAGCCGTGCGCGGATCGTAAATGCAGGTTCTCTAGAAGAGGCGGCACGGCGGCTGCGCCTGGGAGAGCACTTGCGGTTGGGGCGCGGCGAGGAGAAAACCGGCGGGCGGGAGAAGCAGACACTGCTGGCCGATGCGTTCGAAGCAGTAGTGGCTGCGGTTTATCTCGATGGCGGGCTGGGTGCGGCGCGCGAGGTGTTGCGAAAGGTGCTGTTCGAGCAGGCGCTCGAGGAGCGCGGGGAACGCATCTCGGAGTCCGATCGCAAATCCGCATTGCAGGAACTCTTGCAGGGTCAGGGGCGGGCGCCGGCGGAATACCGCGTGGCCGGAGAGAGCGGCCCCGACCACCAAAAGGTTTTCCGGATCGACGTTTGGATTGACGGGGAGTGCATGGCAACAGGCGAAGGCGGCACGAAAAAAGAAGCGGAGCAACGTGCGGCCCGGAGCGCTTTGGAACAACTCGAACGCGCGGAAGCGAAAGGCTGAGGCGGAATGCCGGAAGAGACCGTGACAGAAATCGAAGAACGGGCAGCGGAAAAGAAGCAGGAACACCGCAAAGACCAGACCACGATTTCCGAATACCTGGAGTCATTGCTGGTGACGGTCATTCTGGCGCTCTTCGGGACAAGTTTCATCGTACAGGCCTTCAAGATTCCGTCGGCATCGATGGAAGGAACGCTGCTGATCGGCGACCACTTGCTGGTGAACAAGTTTATTTTCGGCGGGACCGGCGCCTGGTATGAAAAGCTCCTGCCGTACCGGCAACTGGAACGCGGCGACATAATTGTTTTCAAGTATCCCTACGCGGATCACCAGCATTTCGTGAAGCGGGTCATCGGTTTGCCTGGAGATCATTTGAAGCTGGTCGACCAGGAGATATTCATCAACGGGAGACCGCTGCCGGAGCCCTATATCGTGCACGATCCCAGCGCCCCCTATGACCCCTTGAATTACAACTTTCCTCCGCCGAGCAAGCAATTGATCACTTCCGCGATGCAGCCGGAATGGGCGCATGATATGAGGAAGTACATGCAGGGAGATGAAATCGTCGTGCCACCGGGCAGATATTTCGCGATGGGCGACAACCGCGATCGCAGTCTGGACAGCCGCTACTGGGGATTCGTCGATCGCGATGCCATCATGGGCCGGCCGTTTTTGATTTACTGGTCGGTGGATGCAAAAAGCGCCGACTACAGCGGGGAAAGCACTTTCTGGTCGCGATTGACTGGCGTTTTCGACACGCTGGTGCATCTGCCTTCTCGAACGCGATGGGGCCGGATGCTTCATACGGTGCATTAGGATTCCGATCCAGGACAGGAAAAAACCCCTGCAAGAAATCTCTCCGGCACATTCAGAGTACAGGCTCGCCCCTACCTTTTTGCGCATGAGTCTGCGAAACTTCCGAGCGAGATGAGCAAGCTGCAAAAGTGGTGGAAACCAGCGCTGGCGATCGTAGCGCTCGTCATCGTCTTGCAGGTCGGGGTGTCTCTTTTGGTGCGGACCCACCATGTGCACGCATATCTCGTGGCAGGTCTCGAAAGAGCATTCGGACGGCCGGTGGAGGTTACGAGTTTCGACGCGAGGATTCTGCCGAGTCCGCAACTGGATGCTAGTGGTTGCCGCCGGCGAAGATCTATCCTGCAGAAGGCGCGCGGGTCTATGGACCATCTTCGCCGGCCGCTCCGGTGAACCGGCTGGAAAGAATCGAATTCGATGAAGGAAGAATCAATTTCAAGATCGACGATAACAAGCTTCCTTTTGCGTTCACGGGTGTTTCGGGAAGCGTGGAGCAGATCTCGCCCGGGCGCTGGCAACTGCAACTGCAGGCCCAGCCCTGGAGGAGCGGGGTTTCGCTGCAATCGGCGGGGACGATCAAAGTGCTCGGCGACGTGGCGGGGACTTCGACACGGCTGCGGCCCGCGGAAATCACTTTGCATTGGAGCGAGGCGTCGCTGGCGGACGTCTTCCGGCTTTTCCGCGGGCAGGATTACGGCGTGCGCGGCGTGTTTGCGCTGGATGCCACGGCCAAGAGCGGGGTCGCCAAGGGTGATGGGCCGGGAGACTGGGCATTTTCCGTGCAGGGACGCGCTGGGCAGATGCACCGCTGGGATTTGACGGAACGTGCCGACAATCCCCGCCTGAATGTGAACGTGAACGGGCGCTGGAACGTGGGCGCGGAGAACCTGGCCGCAGACGAAATCGCCGTGGAGGGACCGAGATCGAATCTCCGCGGAATATTCCGCCTCGCTGGCGGGAGCGCATCGTCGATGGAATTGCGCCTGGATTCGATGGGGCTTCAGGCGTCGGACTTGTTGGCCTGGTATCGCGCGTTTCATCCGGACGTGGCGGACGGTGTGACGGCGGAGCAGTATTTTACGGGCGGGATGACCTTGCGCGGGTGGCCGCTTGCGCTGGAGTCGGCGGCGCTTTCGAGTAGCGGCGGAATCGTGAAAGTGCCGGGTTTCGCGCAGCCGGTTCGAATTGGTCCCTTGAGTGGAGGACGCGACCGAAGCGTGCTGGCGATTGGCCCGGTGCGGGTTGCGCTGGGAGGCGAGATTCGCGAAGTATTGGCGCCGAAGCGTCGCCGTGTGGCGCTGGCGATGGAAAACGCCGCGGACCTGACCTTTGTGCGCGATTTGAATACGCGAGTGGGAAGCATCAGCATCGAGGGAAATATCCTCACGGTGCAGGATGTTCTGAAACTTTCCGCAGCTTTTGGGCAGCAGCTTAATCACGGATGGGAATTGAGCGGCCAGGCGACTGCGGTCACGAAATGGGAGTGGAAAGAGGGGTTTGCCGGCCGGTGGAATGGCAGGATCGGCTTCAACAAAGCGAATTTGACTGTGGCAGGGTTGAACCAGCCGCTGAAAATATCCGAAAGTGCGTTGGATTGGATCGACGGGCGGCGCATCGCGCGCGTGACGAGGGTGGAAGGGTTTGGCGGGATGTGGACGGGCGACATTGAGGAAACAGCAAGGGCCGATGGAGAAAATGGGGCGAATTGGAATTTTCATTTGCACGCGGACCAGTTGAACGCGGCGGACCTAGATCGTTGGGTCGGGCCGAGAGCGCGGCCAAGCTGGTTGCAGCTGCTCTTGCCCCAGCTGCTTGGAGGGTCGGCGCCGAGCGCGCCGGCGAGTGAACTGGTCCGCCGCGTGAATGCGGAAGGCGAGCTTGGCATTGCGCAATTGACGATCGAAAAGTTGAAGCTGGAACAAGTGCTGGCCAAGGGTTCCCTCCATGATCTCCAACTCGATGTGCGCGAAGCACAGGCAGACTGGGCGGGCGGCAAAGTGCGGGCAAAAATAAATGCGAGGTTTTTGCCGCGACCGGTTTATGAAATTGCCGCGGAATTGGAACGCGTGAACCTGGCGCAACTGCCGGGAGCGGGTCGAATAGCGGAGCGATTGGGCGGCGTAGCATCGGGGACGCTGCAGGTGAAAACCGAAGGAGTGGGCCGCGACGAACTCCTGGGGAAGCTGGTCGGTCGCGGCGCGTTTCACTTGAACAAGGTGGAGTTTCGCGGGTGGGACGTAAGCGCAAGCGTCGCGGACGGAGCGGCACACGCAGGAATCTCGCGTTGGGCCACGGGTGAAGGCTCGCTGCGCTTGCAGGACAGCAGCATCCTGCTGAAGGACTTCCAGCTCGATGGCGGGAAGCAGTTGACGCTGGTGAATGGAACACTCAGCTTTGGGCGAACTGCTGACCTGGCGATCGAAACGACGAGCGCGCGAAAAGGCAAAGACCGCAAGGCGAGTGATTCCGGAACTGGGCACGTGCTGAAGATTTCAGGGCCGCTCGATGGACCAAAAGTTTCGGTGGAAAAGACGGGCGCCCGGCAGCCTGCGGATTGAATTTCGGATATTGGAATGAAGTCGGCTTCTTGAGACAGGGAGGAAAACGATCGATGAAGCGTCATGCGCTGTTGAGTGCAGTGGGATTGCTGATTCTGATGCCGCGGGCGAACGCACAGAAACCGTTCACTCTGGAACAGGTGATGAGCGCTCCGTTCCCCTCTAACCTGACCGCGGCAAAAAAGAACAACCGCGTCATTTGGACGTTGAACCAAGAAGGCCGGCGAAATATCTGGGCAGCCGAAGGCCCGGGCTTCATGGCCAGGCAGATTACAAAATACAACCAGGATGACGGGCAGGAATTATCAGGTCTGAGTTTTTCCGCGGACTCCGATACGATCGTCTATGTACGCGGCGAAGGGAAGAACACGGCCGGACAAGTCCCGAACCCTGCGAGCAATCCGGCGGGAACGGAGCAGGCCGTCTGGACCGTGGCGTGGAGCGGCGGCGAGCCGAAGAAAGTGGATGCCGGCCATTCGCCGCAGATCTCTGCGCGCGGAATCGTCGCGTATGTCAAAGACGGTCAGATTCTTCTTGCGCCGCTCGATGGGGCCGAGAAGCCGCAGCAACTTGTGGTGCGCGGGCAAAACCTCGACTTGCACTGGTCTCCGGATGGAAGCCGTCTGGCGTTTGTTTCGAAGCGAAACGATCACGCATTCATCGGTGTGTACGACGTTGCAGCGAAGACCGTGCAATTCATGGCGCCTTCAGTGGATTCCGACGGTGATCCCGCGTGGTCGTTGGACGGAAGGCGCATCGCGTTTGTGCGGCGACCGGCGGAAGCGCGAGACTCGCCGCAGGGCTACTTCATTGCGCCGGATAAGCCGCGTCCGTGGGCCATCTGGGTGGCGGACGCCGCTGTGGGAACGGCTAAGGAAATTTGGCAGAGCAGCGCGACGCCGCAGGGATCGTTTCCCTACATGGCTAACGATACCGGCGGCGGCGTCATCAATTGGGCCGCAAACAACCAACTAGTGGTCGCTTCGGAAGTAGACGGCTGGCAGCACTTGTATGCGCTGTCGGTAGACGGCGGTGTCCCAGAATTGTTGACGCCCGGAAATTGTGAAGTGGAGCAATGGTCGTTCACGCCCGACAAGAGCGCGGTACTCTTCAATTCGAATTGTGGCGATGTGGACCGTCGTCACTTGTGGAGCGTCAAGCTCACTGGGGGCCGCCTCGAACAATGGACGCGGGGTGAGGGGAATGAGTGGAGTCCCGTGATGCTCAGTGACGGCCAGACATTCGGCTATCTGGCGTCCGATGCGACCCATCCTGCAAGAGCGGTCGTGAGCGATTTTGCCGCCAAGTCAAAGCCTCCCCTGGCGCCGGAGACATGGCCCAAGGACTTTCCGTCAGACCGATTGGTTGTGCCGCAGCAGGCCGTCTTCCAGTCCATCGACGGGCTGGAAATACACGGGCAGCTCTTTGCGCCCGCAGGATTGAAGCCGGGCGAAAAGCGGCCGGCGATGATTTTTCTTCACGGCGGGTCGATGCGGCAGATGCTGCTCGGCTGGCACTACATGTACTACTATTCGAATTCGTATGCGATGAATCAGTTTCTGGCGAGCCGCGGATACATCGTGCTGGCGCTGAATTACCGCAGCGGGGTTGGCTACGGCCGCGCTTTCCGGGAAGCGCCCGGACGCGCTGGGCGTGGCGCGGCGGAATATCAGGACGTAGTGGCGGCGGGAAAGTACTTGCAGAACCGCGGCGATGTCGACGCAAAACGCATCGGATTGTGGGGCGGGAGTTACGGCGGATATTTGACGGCACTGGGACTGGGACGCAATTCCGATATTTTTGCCGCTGGCGTCGACCTTCATGGCGTGCACGACTGGCCGACCGATAACTGGGACGGAAAGAATATCCCCGCGGAGCTGAACAAATTGGCGCATGATTCTTCGCCCGTGACTTCGGTGAATACGTGGAAGTCGCCCGTCCTGTTCATTCACGGCGACGACGACCGCAACGTTTACTTCACGCAAACGGTAGACCTCGTGGCGCGGCTGCGCGAGAAGGGCGTGGAGATCGAACAACTGATTTTTCCCGATGACGTGCACGATTTTCTGCTGCACAGAAATTGGCTGGCGGCGTATCACGCGGCGAGCGATTTCTTCGATCGGCATTTCAAGACCACCGGAAACTGAAAATCCAGTTGTTTCCGGTGATCACATGCGGAGAGGTCTCCAAAGACTCGCGGAGCGTGAGCAGATTCCATGAGACGCCAGCTACAGCGGATTGCCGGGTTGTTGCTTCTTGCGGTTGCCACTCTTTGCGCCGGCGACAAACGCATCAATCTCATGCCAAATTTGCGGCCGGGCCAAACCATTACCTACCTGATCCGTTTTCAGAGCGACAAGACGGTCAAGACCGAGAGCAACGTTGTCGCTCCCATGGCGCCGAATGCGGCCCAGATCGATGCTCACGGTTTGCTGCGGGTTGAAATCCTGGATGTGCAACCGACGGGCAGCAAGATAACGATTCACGCGCGGGGTCAGTTTCTGGTACTGGACTCTGGTGCCTCGTTGACGGGGCCGGGTCACAAGCTGCCCACTGACGACAAACAGCGGGTGCACCCCGATGGCAAAAGCATCGAGTTCACGATTTCATCGGATGGCTCGGTGAATAGTATAACCGGTTTGGATTCTCTTATTCCCGAGCAGCAGCAAGCCTGGCAGCAGTGGGTGGCGCGTTTTGCGTTGGCGTGGACGCTTCCTGCAAACGGAATGAAGCTCGCCGAAAAATGGAAGTCCGAGCAAGCGGAACAGGCGGGAGCGCCGATCGCCGGACTGAATTGGGCGCGGGAGTCGGTCTACGTAAGAGACGAACCATGCCGGGCGAGTCAGCTTTCGATCATGGGAGATGTCTCCGCCTCCAGCGGCCCTCCCGAGACTTGTGCGGTGCTGCTCACGGCGGCAACGCTGAAACAGAAATCGTCATCGAAAGATGCGACCCCCGAAGATTTTAAGCTTCACGAGTTGCGTACCATGGGAACGGCCAAAGGCGCCGGCGAGATCATCACGTATATTTCCCTGAAGAGCGGTCTCGTCATGCGCGCCACGGAAGAGACCAGCCAATTCATGGATGTCGTCGTGGCCACCGCCGATGGCTCGAACCGCGTGCACTACAATGTTGACGCGACGAGTCACTCCGAAGTGTTGCTGGTCACGGAAACGCCGCTGAATCAGCACTGATTCGAATTCGCCGCTACTTTTCTCCATCCAACCCAGAACTTGCGTGCCGGAGTATAATGAAGGTTTCGGCAGCGGCCGGCGAAGCTGCAGGAGACCCTTCCCATGAATTTCAAGCTGCACAGCAATTATCAACCGCGCGGCGACCAACCCGCGGCGATTGACCAGCTCTATCGCGGCGTGGAAGCTGGCGAGAAGCACCAGGTGCTCCTTGGCGTGACCGGCTCGGGCAAGACCTTCACCATGGCGAAGCTCATTGAACAGGCCGATCGTCCCGCGCTGGTGCTGGCGCACAACAAAACTCTCGCTGCGCAGCTCTATCACGAGTTCAAGGGATTCTTTCCGGAGAACGCCGTCGAATATTTCGTCAGCTATTACGATTTTTACCAGCCCGAAGCTTATGTTCCCTCCGCGGATATTTACATCGACAAGGAAGCGACCATCAACGACGAGCTGGACAAGTTGCGCATGAGTGCGACGCGTTCCCTGTTCGAACGCCGCGACGTTGTGATCGTGGCCTCCGTGTCTTGCATTTACGGCCTGGGCTCGCCGGAAGCCTATTACGGCATGCTCGTCATGCTGGAAAAAGGGCACCAGACTTCGCGCGAGGCGCTGTTGCGCAGGTTCGTCGATATTCAATATGAGCGCAGCGAGGACTTGCGGCGCGGCACCTTTCGCGTGCGCGGCGATATGATCGAAATCTATCCCACGTACGAGGATCAGGGTTACCGCATCGAAATGTGGGGCGACCAGATCGATGCGCTGCGGCAGATCGATCCGCTGACCGGCGAAGTGCGCGCGGGGCAGGAGGATTTGTCGCGCGTTCCGATTTATCCGAAGACGCATTACGTCATGCCGCAGGAACAGCGGGACCGCGCCATCGTGAGCATTCAGGAAGAGCTGTGGTGGTGGAAGAAAGAAATGGA
>WNFD01006961.1_pt1 | contig 11960 bp, 9 predicted proteins | sample 5400491 | NCBI WGS metagenome assembly WNFD01 (sample SAMN13153343, study PRJNA577476) | soil metagenome | isolation source: 120 cm saprolite under Douglas fir tree site 2 hole 2 replicate 2 | place: USA:California | collected 2015-04-18 | reverse complement strand
CGCCGGCCGCGCCTGGAGCGAGGCCAAGCTCTTGCGCCTGGCCTACGCCTACGAGCAGGCCTCCACGGCGCGCCGTCCGCCAACCGGACTGCCGGCGCTTTAGCGCTTCCGGACCGCGGGCCTCCGGCCCGCTCATGTCGGCGCATTCAGATGCGCCTCATGAGCGCGCAAGATGCGCGCAGTCCGAATGAGCATGAGAAGACGCGCGCCCTACCGACCGGAGGGATGCACGATGGCGAGACGCGCTTTACCCTCCCAGGACTCGCCGTCACCGAACCTGGCAAAGTAGATATTCCCCCGCGAATCACGCATGTGGCTGCCGGTGTAGATGGCTCGCTCCAATGCCCCGACCAAAGTGACCGCGCCCGTAGCAATCTCATAGGAATACAAATTTGACTCGCCGGAACGGCTTCGGCGAGGAATGCCGTAGATCCGCTTCTCGTCGGCGGACAGGGTAATCCCGTATAAAGAATTCACCCGCTCCCCGGCCGCGTAGTCCTCCCGTGGCAGGAAGTGACCGAGATGCGTGAAGACCTCCGTCTCGATATCCAATTTGTAGAGCTCGCCGTTGACCGTCGCGAGATAGATCGTCTCGCCGTCGCGGGTCCAAGTCTGCCCGTTCCAGAAGCCCCCGGTCGCCGTGTAGGCGGTCTCCGTGCTTGCCTTTGACTTCCAGTCATACACCCAAATGCGGTGCACCTCGTCCCGCTGTGCCGGGTCTTCCGTTCCCCGATAGGTATAGATCCTGCCCTTCCTGGTGACGACGACTTCCCGGCTCAACGGGTTGCCCAGCCGCCAGGGGATGCCGCGAACGATCTGTTGCACCCGACCGTGCCTGTAGTCGAAAAGCACGATGTCGCTCGAGGGATGGGCCAGACCGACCAGGAGATCGGGCGCCGACGCGTGGGACAGCGCGATCAGGCCCTGGTGCTCCGTCACCACGCCGCCGGGAAGCGGGCGGCTGATGTCTTCCAATTTCCCGCTGGAGAGATCGTAGGCATACAGATGCGATCCCCGATAGTTGGGGAGCGTGTCGATCGCCGCCTTGAGGTCATGGAAGCCCTGAGATCCCATGTACATCTTGCCATCGGTCTCGAGCATACGCGTGTGCCCTTTCGGGATCTCTTCCGCGGGCTGCAGATTGCCGGCCGCCTGCGAGGCGTCCATGAAAGTGCCGAGCAAGCGACGCTCGCCTGTGGACGGGTCGTAGCGGAAGACCACGAAATCCTCCCGCGCGTCGGCACGCCGGCTGGTGAAGCCGATGTAGACCCGTTCCTGGCTGTCCATGCCCATCGCGTTCCAGCATTGCTTCAGCGTGAAACCCGCGGGGGCGATGTCGTCAAAGCCAATCGATCGTTGCATGACCGCCCCTGGGCTGCCGATCGGGTCGCTGCGAGACGACTGACAGCCGACGGCATAAGTCACGGCGAGCACGGCGACCCAAATCGGCATCGTTGCTGCTGTCATGTTCGGTTCCCTCGCGTGCCGCCGATTGTCGCTCTCGGAGACGCAATGATCGACCGATCCAAAATTGACTGGCGTGGCAGCTGTTTGCTGCACCTGCAGACCGTCTCCGGCTTCCAACGACGGCGTTACCGTGGCGCTTTGGTCGTGCAGGGGCTGACCGCCGCCTGCGCTCCTTGAAATAGGTCCTGAACTCGCTGGCGTTCAAGGTGTTGATCACACGATCCTTCGGTACGAAACCCCGGCTCTTCCAGGACGCCGTCATGCACGTGGCGGCGAACTGGGCGACGGGCTCCGGGGACTGGCGTCGCGCCTATCGCGTGGTCTCCTGATCTCATGATCGTGTCGCCATCAAGCCCGAGCAGCACTCCGTTTCAGATTTTCGCTGAACCAGCGCGCGAGCCCCGTCATGCGGGCATCCTCGTGCTGCTGGCCCATGAGCTGCACGCCCACCGGCAGGCCGCCGACGCTCATCAGCGGGACCGTGACGACCGGCGCGAACAGCATCGAGGAGGGCGCGTTGAACACGAAGTCGCCGGTCGGCCGCGGCGCCAGCGGCTGGCCCGGCACGTCGCCTGACCAGAGCGGCGCCGGACCGGGGCAGGCGAGCGTGATCGCGGCGTCGGCCAGCGACGCCACCGCCATGTGCGCCAGCTGCGCCTGCTGGCGGGCGAGCAGGTTGGTGCGATAGTCGTCCGGCGTCATGGCTTCGGCCTTCGTGATCGTCGCCTGGCCGCGCGCGCTGATGCCGTCCGGCGCGGCGTCGAGCATGCCGCGCTGGTACCAGCGGTTCTCCCAGCTGGTGACGCCGTTGCAGACGGCGCGGCCGTTGGCGATCGCCTTCTCCAGAGCCTCGACGAACGGATGGTCGGCGCGGCGGATCAGGGTGACGCCGGCCGCCTCGCGCTGGCCCAGCAGCTGGGCGAAGCCCGTTTTGGTCGCCGGGTCGAGGTCGGCCCAGCCTTCGGTTTCCAGCACGATCAGCCGGTTGGGTTTTATCGCGGCCGGCAGGGTGTCGGGCCCCATCAGGCCGAACGCGCCGCGGTCGCCGCCGCAGCGCCTGGCCATCTCGATCGCGACCTGCCACATGTCTTCCAGGCAGCCGGCGTGCGGCCCGTGCGTGCTCTGGCTGGTGGCGAGCCGCTCGCCGCGATTGATGCCGCCCTGCGTCGGTTTCAGCGCGAAGTTCCCGCAATAGGCGGCGGGACGGATGATCGAGCCGCCGACCTGCGTACCGATCGCCGCCGGCATCATGTTGGCGCCCACGGCGGCGGCGGAGCCCGAGGACGAGCCGCCCGGGCTGCGCGCGGGATCGAACGGATTGGTGGTCGGTCCGGGCTGCGAGCCGCCGAGCTCCGCCGTTACCGTTTTGGCCAGGATCACCGCGCCGGCCTGGCGCAGCGCCCAGACGCCGGCGTTGTCGCGCTTGGGGAAGTTCCCCTTCATCGCCGCACAGCCCATCTCGGTGGGCATGTCCCGGGTCTCGAGCAGGTCTTTTATGCCGACCGGCATGCCGTCGATCGGCGACAGGGGCCTGCCCGCCTTCCAGCGCGCGGCGCTCGCATCGGCGGCGGCGCGCGCGCCGGTCTCGTTCACGGCCACGAGGGCCTTCACCACCGGTTCGCGCTGCGCGATGGTCTCCAGGCAGCGCTCGAGATAGGCGCGCGGGCTGTCGTTGCCGTCGGTGAAGCGGCGGGCGGCGTTGTGGAAGGTGAGCGGCGTGTAGTCGGCGTAAGGGATCATGGCCGACACCCTAGCCGCTGCGATGGGCACCTGCACGGGCTGCCGTCGGTCGGCGTTGGCGACCAGCCGCCTGGCGAAGGCGGTGCCGGTGGATCTTGGCAATGTTCCCGCAGTCTCCCATGGAGCACCAGCGGCGGTTCTGCAGGCGGCTTTCGTCGACGAACAGCCAGCCGCAGCCGCGATCGTCCTGGCATTGCCGGATCTTGTGCGCCCGGTCTCCCGTCATCAACTCGGCGGCGGACAGGGCGATCGGCCGCAAGAGGTCGAGAGGCTGGCGCGGCAGGGCGCCGGCGCGCCAGCCGAGCTGCCCGTCCTTCCAGTCCAGGGTGAGATCTGACGGGCCGCGCCACAGGATGTCGCTGAACAAACGCTGCGCGGCCGACGGCGGCCGCCGTCGCTCGAGGCGGGCCAGGAACAGCGTATAAATGGCTTCCCGAAGCGCGAGCGCGGTCCGGTGAAGCTGTGCAGCCTCGCCCGGTCGCGTCGTCCAGGCCGTCGTCAGGGCCCGCAGCTCGCGCGGCGACAGCAGCCGGTTGCGTCGCAGCCATCCCAGCAACGACGCCGGCGAGCCCAGCCGTTCCTCGGTCGGATTGCGCAAACGCCAGGCCACCGTGTTGACGAACCGGATCGAGAGCTCGTCTTCCTCTGGCGCTTGTTTGGCCTTCTTCGACATCCACGCCTCTTTCCAGGCAACCAATGGACCGCGCAGCTGTTGCTTCTCAAGGTGTAACCTCTTAAAGGGTTTCATACAAATGACAAGATCGGGATCGAAATTGGCCATCACCGGGGCGTTCGCCCTGATCTACCTGGTCTGGGGGTCGACCTACCTCGCCGTTGCCGTGGCGGTGACAAGCCTGCCGCCATTCCTGCTCATGGGCACCCGGTCGGTCGTCGGCGGGCTGGTGTTGCTGTTGGGCGCCAGGCTCTGCGGCCAGCCGGCGATGTCGGCCCGGACATGGGCGGGCGCCGCCATCTGCGGCGTCCTGCTCTTCGTCGCCTGCCACGGCGGCCTGGCCTACGCCCAGCAACGCGTGCCGAGCGGCATCGCCGCGGTGCTGCTCGCCACCATTCCGTTCTGGATAGCGCTTCTCAACGCCCTCCTTCCCGGTACGGAGCGACCTCTGGCAAGGCAGCTCTGGCTGCTCGTTCCGGGGTTGCTAGGCGTCGGCCTGATCGTGCTGCGCCAAACCGACGCGAAGGTCCTGAGCTGGGGGGCTTTGGACCTTGTTCTGGTGCTGGGCGGGGCGCTCGCCTGGGCGCTGGGCTCGATCCTGTCCAAGCGCTGGTCGCCGCCACAGTCGACCGTGGCATTTTCGGGCATCGCGCTGCTGGCGGGCGGCGTGGCCTTGCTGGCCGTCAGCAGCGTGCGGCGGGAGCTCGCTTCGTTCGACGTCGGCGCCGTCTCCGCCGTGGCGCTGGGCGGTTGGGCCTATCTCACGGTCGCGGGCACGATCGTCACGTTTGCGGCCTACGTGTGGCTGCTGAAGCGGGTGTCGCCGACGCTCGTCGCGACCTACACGTTCGTCAATCCGATCATTGCCGTCGCCCTGGGATGGGCCGTCCTGGGCGAGCGGCTGAGCGCGACCATGGCGCTGGGTGCCGTGCTGGTGATCGGATCCGTGGTTTCGCTGCTGGCAAGCGAGGCACGGGCACGTTCGCACCGGCCGTCGCCGACGCTTCGCGGCCGGACTCGTCTGCGAGAGGCAAAGCCATGGAAATCGCTGTCAGCACGCCCTTGACCGGAGGCGCTGCTGCCCTCGGCTGCGAAATGGCGCAGGCGGTTCGGCTTGCGGGGGAGACGTCCCCTCCATGACGGGCTCTGCGCCACCAGCTTGGTGCCAGGAGCAAGGACCGGTATGTCCGAAATTGCCTCCTTCGCCGGCGGTGCAGGCGGCGTCCCTGTGCCGGAGGCATTTCCTGCTGTATCGAACGCATGCTCCGGGCGCGAGGATGGGACGTTGCCGTCAGCAATCAAGGCGTCAACGGAGACACGTCGTCTCGGGTTGCGCGTCGCCGCGTTCCGCCGCACGCTGCTGCTTGGGGAAACGCAAGGGATCGCTTCATGAAATTCGGCGCGTCGATGTTCTTCACCGACTATTCGATGGGCGCGGCGGAGCTCGCGGTCGCGCTGGAGGCGCGCGGCTTCGACATCGTCTGGGCGCCCGAGCATTCGCATATCCCGCTGTCGCGCAAGTCGGGCTTCATCATGGGCGGCGAGCTGCCCAAGCGCTACTACGACGTCATGGACCCGTTCGTGACCTTGACCGCCGCCGCGCTGGCGACCCGGACGTTGAAGGTCGGCACCGGCGTCTGCCTGGTCGCCCAGCGCGATCCCATCCAGACCGCCAAGCTGGTCGCCTCGATCGACCAGGTCTCGGGCGGGCGCTTCGTCTTCGGGGTCGGCAACGGCTGGAACCGCGACGAGATGGAGAACCACGGCACCGATTTCGCCAGCCGCCACAAGCGCGCGCGGGAGAATATCGAGGCGATGAAGGCGATCTGGACCCAGTCGAAGGCCGACTATCACGGCGAGTTCGTGAATTTCGATCCCGTGATGGCCTGGCCCAAGCCCGCGCAGAAACCGCACCCGCCGATCCTGGTGGGCGGCGCCTTTCCCTATTCGGCGCGCCGCGCGATCCGCTATGGCGACGGCTGGATGCCGCAGATGACGGAGAAGAACCCGACGCCGCTGGTCGAGCTGATCCCCCGGTTCCGCCAGATGTGCGCCGAAGCCGGCCGCGATCCCGACAGGATGGATATCTCGATCGGTGGGCAGTCGCCGGACGCCGACGCGGTGAAGCGCTACCGGGATGCCGGCGTCACCCGCGTCTCCGCCAGCCTGCCGTCCGAAAAGGCGGACACGATCCTGCCGATGCTGGACCAATGGGTGGCCGTGATGCGGGCGGTGAATGGCTAACCACCGGCCCCGAGCGAAGTCGAGGGGGCGGCTTCGCTCGAGACGACGGAATCTCGCCAGGGGCCGATGGAGCCTTAAGTCGTTTCAGGTCAACGCCGTCTCGCAACCAGGCGCTTCCGCGCCTTTGCTTTCCACTACGGGCGCTCGACTTCCTTCTGGGCGTCATGAGCAAACCGGATGAGCGAGATGTCCTGACTCGGCATGGCCACGACGGAAGCGGCAGTCCTTCTATGCGGCGTGTAGATGACATTGCTGCCGACAATGCCGGTGACTTCGCGCACTTCGCCAAACTGGGTGCGGTAATAGCTGCCGATGAAAATGTCTTCTTGCGTAATTGCCATGGAACCTGCTGCTGAAAGGTGATTTCGATGCGGTGTGCATCTTATCGAATTCCCACCTCGAATGCAGCGCCCTATCTGCAAGTCGCCGGCGCTCGCGGCCGTGAGGGCGTGGGCGAAATCCTGGCCCGAGATGTCGCCTATACGACCCTGCAATCTCAAGCAGTCATATGTTTGATCGCTTGAGGTGTCTCAAAAAATAATTCGACGAGTTTGTAGTGTTTGCCGGCGAGACAGAAAATATGCTCTGGCACCTGAGTTGCCATTTCAGGCACGTGAACCCTGACGATCTTGTCCGATCGGCTCGATCCATGCTGCCACGTAAATCCGATGCCGAGCTGATGAGCGACAGCCACAGCGGAGCCGAAAAGCTCTTCTCGGCGATCCGCAATTTCTTTTTCCTCCGGCTATCGTCGCCGGCGACCACTGTCAACAATTTCAAGGCGAGTGACATGACGACTGTCAGTAATGCTATCCATACCGGCGGTCAGCTACGCGCCTACCTTCTCAGCAAGGCGGCCTTCGCCGGATTTGTACGCCCTGGCGACGAATGCTCATGTTGAGGCGGCTCCGCCGACCTCGGAACGAACCTTGTGCCCGACCAAGTAACCCCTGGCGGACATTGCGAATGTCCCAGATGGGTGGATGGCAGGCGTTCACGGACACCTCGAAGGCGTTCCGGTAAGAAGGCGCTATTTCAAGGTGTCTCTGGGAACTTGAGGTGCGGAACGCGATCGCCCCGATCCCATGACTCGTAAAACCTCATTGGGCCAAGCGTGGGTATTGGTTTTCTCCGGGGCGGCCGCTTCCGCTGACCCGACCTTATCGCAGTTCTCTTAGAGGTTACTTTTGGCTGATATCGCAATCCTGTCGCCGTCGCGCGTCGAGGACAGGTTGATGGTCAAGCGCAGTCCATCACGCACCGCCTTGCGCAGCACGCGCGATCCCTCATTGAACACGATGAGTTCTCCCGTCCTCTCCAGGCTCTGGATCCGGCTCCGCGACAAGTGCAGTTCGGTCGCCAGAAGCCGATCCACGCGAAGCCTTGTCGGCTCCGGCACGGTGCAGAGAATCTCCAGTCGCCGAATTGGCATGATGCTCTCCGACAACACGTCCTTGAGCACCACGACATCGTCGAGCTCCTCCACGTGACTTGCCCGGCGCCTCAGGTCCTCGGCATCGAACGCCAGGCGACGTGCCAGCCTGGGCTCGTTCGTACGCAGTGACATCAGGAACAGGGGGTCAATTGTACGGACATGTCGGCGCTCCAGGATCGGGCGGTTCCAGGTGCTGTCGCAGGACGTGCATTTGTAGATCAGCCACGCGTCGACACGCTTGCCGTTCGCATTGACCCTGATCTTCTCGCTACTTCGGAAGCGTTTGATGCCGCCACACCGATTACAGTTCAGCCAGGGCTGGGGTGCGATTTGGGGCACAATGGTCCATTGGACGCGTAGGGTATCGGACATGCCGGCTTGCTCTTCCCATTGGGAAGCTCATCAAGGCGACGGCATGGACGAGGCCCATTCGGGCGCGGCGTGGCAAGGATGGTCGAGCGAACAGAGATGAGGTGGCGGCCGGAGAATGCCGGCACGGTTCAGCCATGCCAAACCGGTCTCGAACCGCCACCATGAGGAACTTGCACGCTAAAAGGAGCGACAACGCGTTGGCGCTGCCGCGCTAATCTGGTGGAACTGGCGAGACCGGCGGTTACGTAGGCAAAGCAGATCAACCGTTGGACGTGGACGAGTTTCTATCTAGCCCGAAACGCTGGAACTGGGAAGATCCCAAGGGGAGAGCATCGGCCGATCACTGCCGGCTCATAATCTGACCTGTCGTCCGATCTCCAGGAATCGTTCCGGCGGCAGGTCGAAGCGGTCCGAGGCGCGCACGGCGTTGCGGTACATGAAAGCGAACAGCATGCGCTGCCATGCCCAGAGCCGGGGATGGTCCTGGCTGGCCACAACATCGTCCCGCGCGGCGAAGTATACCGCGTCGTCCAGGTGGACCGGACAGCCCAGCTCCTTGGCGCGCGCCAGCGCGATCACGAGGTTTGGCACCTCGATGAAGCCGAAGCACACGACCACATGCCACAGGCCGTCGCCCAGGTGGCGAACCTCGGCGCGGTCTGGCTCGTCGACCCGCGGCGTTTCCTCGAAGCGGACGGTCAAGGTCACGACCGTTTCCGCCAGCGCCTTGATCTGGGCGACGTGATTGAGCAGCACGGGCGGAACCGTCCGGGCGGTCCGGGTGAGGAACACGGCGGTCCCCGGCACGCGGGCAATGCGGCCACTCGCGAGCTCCGCCAGGAAAGCCTCGGGCGTCCCCTCGTTCTCCGCCAGCTTGGCGGCAACGGCGCGCGTTCCCCTGTGCCAGGTCATCATGATGGTGAAGACAACGACGCCGAACAGCAGCGGAATCCAGCCGCCCTCGGGCAGCTTGAGCAGGTTGGCCGCGAAGAATGCGCTGTCGACCGACAGGAAGATCCCGGCAACGAGCAGCGCCACCGGCAGGGGCCAGCGCCAGATGTCGCGCATGGCGCTGTAGAGCAGGGCCGTGGTGAGGAGCATGGTGGTGGAGACGGCGGTCCCGTAGGCGCCGGCCAGCCCCGCGGAGCTGCCGAAGCCCCAGGTCAGGGCCAGCGTGCCCAGCATCATCACCCAGTTCACGAACGGCACGTAGATCTGGCCGTACGCGTCCGCCGACGTTTGATGGATGTGCATGCCGGGAAACCAGCCAAGCTGCATGGCTTGCCGGGTCAACGAAAACGCGCCGGTGATGATGGCCTGGCTGGCGATGATGGTGGCCATGGTCGCCAGGACCACGAGCGGGATGATCGCCCACTGCGGCGCCAGCCTGAAGAACGGATTACCCTCGAGCATCGGGTCTTCGAGCAGCAACGCGGTCTGTCCGGCGTAACTGAGCAGCAGGGCGGGCAGCACGACGACATACCAGGAGATGCGTATCGGATTGCGGCCGAGATGGCCCATGTCGGCATAGAGCGCCTCGCCGCCGGTGATGGCGAGGAAGACGCCGCCGAGCACGATGAAACTCTGCCATCCGTGCTGCGCCAGAAAGCCGATGGCGTGCCGCGGATCGATGGCCAGGACGACTTCGGGCCGTCGCGCAACGGCCAATAGTCCGAGGACGGCAATGGTCACGAACCACAGCAGCATGATGGGACCGAAAATCCGGCCGATGCTGGCCGTCCCGCGCGCCTGGGCGGCGAACAAAGCCAGCAGGATCACGAGCGCAAGCGGCACCACATAGGGCTTGAACGCGTCGGTGAGCATGTTGACGCCCTCGAGGGCGCTCAGGACCGAGATGGCGGGCGTGAGGATGCCGTCGCCATAGATCAGGGCTGCGCCGAACAATCCCATGACGGCCAGCACGCCCGCGCCTCGGCGGGTGCGGCTGGCGCCGCCGGTGACCAGGGACATCAACGCCAGGATGCCACCCTCGCCGTGGTTGTCGGCGCGCATAACGAAGAGGCAGTATTTGACCGAGATCGTGAGGAGGAGCGCCCAGATCACGAGGGACAGCAGGCCCATGGCCACGTCGGCCGGGGCATGGCCGCCGACATAGCCCACGATGGTCTGATAGGTGTAAAGCGGGCTCGTCCCGAGATCGCCGTAGACAATCCCGATGGCGGCCAGGCCGGTGGCGATCGCCGTACGACGGGGGGCCGGCAACGCAACGTCGCCGGCGGGCAAGGATACGGCGCTTTTCATAAGTGACCCTCCGAAAGCGCTTCCAGACGCCCGCTCGCCGGCATGCCGCTCCGATTGAAGAATGAGCCTACTCCAGCTCATCGTCGGAGGAATACCGCAGACAAAAACAAAGTCTTGGGGCCAATCGTCAAGGCCCTATGGCTCGACTCGCCGCATCGCAGGAGCGGGAAGCGATCCTCGCGTGGGGACGAGCGACCAGCATACTGCGCGAGAATCTCCAGAAATATCGATTCGAGTGTCGCAGCGGATCGTGTTCCCGCATGGCCCATCGTGCGGCCGCCAGATTGATCGAGAAGCGTCATCCCTCGATCGGCGATCCAATGAACTACGCCGGCGCCATGTACTGTGACAGCAAGCGCGCTCGCGCGTCCGTGGTACAATCCGGGCATGGCTAAAGGCGATGAATTAAATGACGCCTCTGCATCCAAGGATGTAGCTGCGGCGCTCCACAGCGCCAATGCAGCCATAGATGATATGCTTCGGGTGGACCTTGAGAGGGTCCGAAGTAGCACTTCCGGGTGGGCTACCCTGTATCGCCACCGCCAAAACAATGAATTTTGGGAGTTGAGTTATCCGCTGAGCCATATGCATGGCGGTGGCCCTCGGCGTCTGCGCTGTCTTGGCGATGACGCCCATGATTGGGATGACACCAATGGCTAAGTGTCCGCACTACTTCACATTCTCGGAATGGTTGGCACATACGGTAAATAAGATCGTTACTCTCAGCCTGAGCGCACCGGAAGAACATAGAGAAGACTATATGCGCGTTCAGATTGAGGCGGCCATTCGACAGGCGCTTCGGCACGGCCGATCTGGGCGGTCCGACGATGACCCGGTGACGCCCTGAAACCAAATCGACCCGCTACCCAGAATCCTCTTGACGTAACTGAGCAATGTTGTGGCGTATTCCTGCCGGCTCTCACTCAAAGAGGATCGGCACCAATCGACGACAGCCTGCTGCAAGAGGGACGCGGCGCCATGCCGGAATTTCCCGTGGCACGCCTGCCGCAGCCGTGGCGCGACTGGGTCGCCGACACGGCACGGTCGGTGGGCGCGCCGGCCGACTATGTGGCCCAGGCGCTTCTCGGCGCCGTCGCCGGCGTGTGCGGCGCCGGCGTCGCCGCTCGGGTCACGCCGTCCTGGTCCGAGCCGCTGGTGCTATGGCAGGCCCTGCTCGGCGGCCCGTCCAGCGGCAAGTCGCCGGCGCTCGCGGCGGTCCGCCGGCTGCTCGATCCGATCGACGATGCCCTACGCAGGGAGGATGACAAGCGGCGCGGCCGTCACGCGGCGCGCGTCGAGCAGGCGCGACAGCGAAGCGAGCGCTGGCAAGCGGAATGCCTGCAGGCCGCCGAGATGGGCGCCGTTCCTCCGCCCATGCCGCCGGACGGCGGAATCGATCGTGACTTCGTGCCGGCGCGCATCGTCGTCGACGCGAGCTCGGTCGCGGCGCTGGGCGATGCCGTTTCAGCCAACCCGCGCGGCGTGATCCTGTGGCGCGACGCGTCGCCGGTCTGGCCGCAAGAGCTGGATCGCTCGACTGGAGGACGTAACGCGGACCGAAGCGATCGCGCCTCCTGGCTGGCAGCGTGGAGCGCCGGCGAAGTCGGGCTCAAGCGGCGCTCGCACGATGCGCCGCAGCGGCTGGCGCGGTTTGCGGTCAGCGTCATCGGCGCGCTCCATCCCGAGCGACTGGCCGAACAGATGTCGCGCGGCGACGACGAGGTGGCTGCGCGGTTGCTTTATTCCTGGCCCTATCCGCCGCCATAC
>WNFD01013915.1_pt1 | contig 11962 bp, 10 predicted proteins | sample 5400491 | NCBI WGS metagenome assembly WNFD01 (sample SAMN13153343, study PRJNA577476) | soil metagenome | isolation source: 120 cm saprolite under Douglas fir tree site 2 hole 2 replicate 2 | place: USA:California | collected 2015-04-18 | reverse complement strand
CGACGGCGCCATCGTCGACTCCGCCTCGGTGGGGCAGCTCTTCATCGCCGGGCTGGTGCCCGGACTGATGCTCGCCACAATGTTGGGCATGACCACGTGGTACCGGGCGTGGCGCAACGACTATCCGCGCATGAAACGCGCCAGCTGGGGCGAGTGCCTGCGCGCCTTCCGCGAAAGCTTCTGGGGCCTGTTCCTGATCATCCTGGTTCTGGGCGGCATCTATTCGGGCCTGTTCACGCCGACCGAGGCCGCCGCCATGGCGGCCGTGTATGCGTTCTTCATCGCGGTGTTCGTCTACAAGGAGATGAGGCTCGTCGATGTGCCAGCCGTGCTGCTCAAAGCGTCGTCGATGAGCGCCATGATCCTCTACATCATCACCAACGCGGCGGTATTTTCGTGGCTGCTCACCTCCGAGCAGATTCCGCAATCGATGGCCGAGTGGATGACGGCGCAGGGCTTCGGCATCGTGGCGTTCCTCCTCGTCACCAACATCGTGCTGCTGGCCGCCGGCAATTTCATGGATCCGGCCGCCATCGTGCTGATCATGGCGCCGATCCTTTTTCCCATGGCGGCGAGGCTCGGCGTGCATCCGGTGCACCTCGGCATCCTGATGGCGGTCAACATGGAGGTGGGGCTGTGCCATCCGCCGGTCGGGCTCAATCTCTACGTCGCCTCCGGCATCACCAAGATGGGGATCACCGAACTGACCATCGCGGTGCTGCCATGGCTCGGCACCATGCTGGTGTTTCTGGTGATGGTGACCTACATCCCGGAAATAGCGCTGTGGCTGCCGCGCGCGCTGGGGATGCTGAATTAGCGCCCATCTACGTGGAGCTCGGCGCGCCCGCCTCCCGCTGCAGAAGCGCGTTTTTTTACGACGGCTAGCGTTTTAGCGCCTCTCGTCCTTCGATCCCCCGACGCTGCAGCAGAGGAACTCGTTTCCAAGTGTGAGCTATCTCATACCTCTCGACCGATCCCCGAACTATTCTACCGAGCGGGCGTGGGGAGGGGCGACCTGGGAAGTGTCAGAAAAGAAACAGAACGCATAGATCTTGTAAAAAATCATCCCGGCATGGAACTTGTTGACTTTTGAAGCGTCGATACGCGCGTTTCGCAGCAAACGACTGCCGATTTTCCAACCGCAGTCGGTGCGCGGCATTCATTGCGATTTCGGTTTCGTTCACGCGGCGGGAGGAGGACAATCATGAGCATGGCACTTAGAGTTCGCAGGTCTATCCAGGAACTGCAGGATGAATACACAAAAGGTAACAAGAAGCCCCTTGAAGATCTGATGCGCGCGTGGAAGGGCATCAAGGATCTTCCCCCCGAGGATCCCAAATCGTTCTTTGTCCTCGGCGGCTACCATGGTGAGCCGTTTCGCGGCGCGGGCTGGGGCAGCTCCTCATATTGGGGTGGCTACTGCAATCATGGCAATATCCTGTTTCCCACTTGGCATCGCATATATCTGCTGAAGCTTGAGGGCGCGCTGCGCAGCATTCCCGGTTGCGAGGACGTGACGGTGCCGTTCTGGGACGAGACCAGCGAGGACTCCGTCACCAAAGGGATTCCTTCAGCGTTGACACAGAAAGATTTCGTGCTCGACGGCCAGACAATTCCAAACCCCTTGCGTTCCTTCGTGTTCGCCAGAGGCGTTAAGGACCATCTCAGTCCATTTCCCGACGCGGACTACAGCAAGCCCAAGGGATATGAGACGGTGCGCTATCCGTTGTCGGGACTGGTCGGCAGCGCGGACAAGGACGCTACGGACAAGCATAATGCCAAGTTTCCCGACTTCGACACCAATGTGAGGCTGCTGAACGACAACATTGTCACGTGGCTGACTGCGACCGTCATTGTGAACGGAAATCCGATCGGCGGCGGCCGCGTCAGGGAAAAATACGCGGCGTGTTTGAACGCGCCAAATTACACGGTCTTTTCTAACACGACCTCTGCCGCCCAGTGGTTCGACGATAGGGGCGTCAATGTGGTGCCACTCGAAAGCCCGCACAACAGCATTCATCTGGCCGTTGGCGGCTTTGACCTGGCGAAGATATTTGACGCATCCCCCATAGAGGGCGCTAACGGCGATATGGGCGAAAACGACACCGCCGGACTGGATCCGATCTTCTTCTTTCACCACTGCTTCGTCGACCGCGTTTTCTGGCTCTGGCAGAAAAAGCACGGGTTTACGGACAGGCTTGAGATCATCCCCGAATATCCCGGAACCAACTCGGTTGACAATCAGGGTCCGACGCCGGGCACAGCGGCAAACTCCTGGTTGACGCTAGCATCGCCGCTGGATCCGTTCAGGAAAGCGGAAAACGGCAAAGAGCGCGCCTACACTTCATTGGACTGCGTCAACATCGAGACACAGCTCGGTTACACGTATGGTCCCGGATCGCTTGATCAACCCGCCGAACTCCTGGCCGCGCTGCCTGCGGCGGTTGCTCATCCACGAACGGTCAGCGTTACCGGAATCAACCGCGCTCGGATTCGCGGATCCTTCCTGATCTCCGCTTTCGCCAACATCAACGGAAAGCAACAGCATCTTGGAACGGAAGCGATACTGAGCCGCTGGCATGTTGAAGGATGCGCCAACTGCCAGACGCATCTGGAAGCGACAGCGGCGTTCGGCACGCACGCACTTGGCGCAGCTGCGGCCGCCATTAAATCTAATCAAATCACGGTCGAAGTTCGCACCCGCGATGGCTTGCTCAGTGAGCAACCGCAGCCTTTGGCCGCTACTGCCCGCTCCGCTATGGCTGGGAAGAAGCCGTACAGGGTTGAGGTGCGATAGAGGGCTTTACGACAACGACCAACAATGTCGAGGGGCTCCTTCCATGTGGCTCTTTTTAAGGAGACGGGGCAATGCCAGACGCCTTTCCCGCGGTAGGTCATAAGTACCTAGTGGACTTCAAGGCGCCAGGCGCAGAATTCCGCGTTCAGCTTGATTTCACGTCGGACACTTCGCTCACTTACACGGGCGTTAAGCCTGACGGCAGTCTTGATACCAGCAACGTTGAGACTGTCACCATCAATGTCGAACCGATCAGGGACCAGCTTTTTCTCGTCACCTGGAAGGAAAAGCTTGGCACGACGGTTGTTCATTTAGAAGACTACAAGAACAACACGATCATCACGAACATAACGGATCCGGACGGGACGTTCTCGACATTCCATGGAGTGATGACTTTGATTTGCTAACGTTACAAAGCGAGGTAGGACGCCACGACCTTGGCCGCACCGCGGGGCGGAAGAAGGTTGAGCAAGGTCGTCGAGATTACCGATGTGATCAACTGGCTTCATCTCAGGGACGCCCCCGAACCTAGGCGAATTGCCGATAGGCGTTATTGCCAGCAAAGTCTCGGCATCGGCAACGTCCAGACTGGGAGGGTAAGCATGTATCGCCGGGGAGAATAAATTGAGCGGTCTTGCTGAGCTCCCGAACCGCGTTTCGCATGCGACAGTCGCGGTTTGGGTACTGAGCCTTATTGCCTGGCTTGCCTTAGCAGTTTTGGCCGATATCGATTTTTTCACGCTTCCCATCTGCAGTTCGAGAACGGGGGCTCTTGCGAACCTCTCGCTGCAGTTGGCTTTCACAAGCCTCCCTGAGTTGCTGCTCGCGTCGTGCATTATGGTTGTTGCAATGATGGTGCCGACGCTTTCGGACCCGATAGATCAGTTGTGGCACCGCAGTCTGGCGCGTCATCGATGGCGCGCGACCAGCTTGTTCATGGTCGGCTATCTGTCCGTTTGGATCATCGCCTCTGCGATGCTCTTTCTTCTGGCACAAATGGCAAGCAGCCTCGTGAGCAGCGGACCGGTCCTTTTCTCCGCATGTTGCTGTCTCGCTGTGCTGTGGCAGCTAAGTCCGGCCAAACGCTACGCCCTTCAGCGTTGCCATCTGCGCCCTAGGCTGTCGATTTTCGGGGCGCGCGCGCTCCTCGATCCGTTCGTCTTTGGATCGACGTCGGCGTGCTGGTGTGTGGCGACGTGCTGGGCATGGATGTTGCTGCCCCTCACCGCTGTCCGGTTTCACACCCTGCTTATGGCCATGGTCAGCGCGATCGCTGTCAGCGAACGCTTGGTCTGGCGCGCCCTACTTCGCCTTGCCGCGCTGCGGCTCCACGATGGTGGCGCGGATCACTGCCTGTTTGCCGCTGCGGATCACGGTCAACTCGGCCGACTGGGAGGTGTCCCGCACCGGCGTTCCGGCGAGCTCCGTCACCACGTCGCCAGCCTTGAGGCCGGCGAGGTCCGCCGGAGAGCCCGGCTCGACTTTGGTGATGATCGGTGCGGTGGGCGTGGCGGCGAATTTGAACTCGCGCAGCGCGGCGGGAGTGGGATCCTCGAAGGTGATCCCGAGCTTGCCGCGGCGGACGTCACCCGTTTCCACGATGCGATCGGTCACGATCCGCGCCATGTTGATGGGAATCGCGAAGCCCATGCCGGGATTGGAATTCGTTGCGCCGACGAAAGCGGTGTTGATGCCGATCAGATCGCCGCGCAGATTGACGAGCGCACCGCCGGAATTGCCCGGATAGATGGCTGCATCGGTCTGGATGAAATTCTCGTACTGCTCGAGGCCCACGTTGGTCCGGTTCAATCCGCTGACGATTCCGGAAGTCACGGTCTGGCCGATCAGGAACGGATTGCCGATGGCCAGCACGAAGTCGCCCACCTCGATCTGGTCGGAATTGCCGATCGGAATCGCGGTCAGGTTTTCGGCCGGAACCTTGATGACCGCAACGTCGGTATCCGGGTCTCCGCCGACCAGCTTCGCGACCAGTTCCCGGCCATCAGCAAGTTGAACGGTAATTTCGTCGGCGCGGTCAATGACGTGATTGTTGGTGATAACGAGACCCTGGCTGGCGTCGATGATCACGCCTGATCCGGCAGCCCGCACCTGCTGGTCAACCGCCGCGGGCTTGGCATCCCGTGGCTTGCGTTGCTGGGCATTGCCGTCTGGCGCACGGCTCTTGATGGAGATGCCGACCACGGCCGGGGTGATTTTCTTGAGAACCGGAGCGAGCGTGGGAATTCCACTCGCCTGCTGGACAACCGGAAGCGGGACGCTGGCATTCGCGGTAACAAATCCGCTCGTCGCCAACCCGAGCCCTAACGCGGCTGCCCGATATATGCGGTTCATAGCGCCAACCCTTCGTGGGCCAAAAGCGGGCGAACACCAACAATCGTGAAAAAAAAGAAAACTTAAGACTTTGAGTGTTCTTCCAGGCCAGCCAAAGGTAAGTACATTTCGTGCGGCGCACAAGGCTCCGCAACGTAAATTCAACGCAGAGTAACCGCTGAAAAACATATTGTATTTACGCTAAATTTATGCCGCGCTGCCCCCGTCTCAAGCACCATGATTGATCGACTGATGCTATTTTTTGCTGCGGTGCATTATCGTATTCGATCGACAGCGGACGCCTTGCAAGCATCCAGGGCGTCGTGCTCGCGGTGACGGCGCCCATTGACCAATGTTCCGGCTCGACGTTAGCCTTTCCACTTAGAACGTCTCGTTTGGCAAGATGTCGGCAAGCAAGATGTCGGCAAGAAGGTCGGCGTTGCGCGCCGGTACACTTCGATCGCGCATGCCACAGTTCCGCCCTCGGCTGTTCGGCTGATGAGCGGATGCAGGGGCGTTAGAGGAGGACACATGACGGCGTTGGTTATTGGGCTTGTCTCGATCGCGGTGGTCTGGCTGGTGGTGATCTACGGTTCCATCTACGTGAACAAGAACGTGCAATAGGCGTAGCTCGGGTGGAGCGACGGCATCTTCGCGGTCGCGAACGCGAGTCGCTGGTCTTTGAGGCGTCCCTCCTCTCCCCCGCAAGCAGGGGAGGGGAGGGGGGACAGGCCACGGTTCCGCCGCCAAGCGTGCCATGGTAGAGCCATGTCGACGAGGCGGAGCCGCACATGAAAGACATTCGGGAAAACCTCGAACGGCGGCGCGCCAGCGCGCGCGCCGGGGGCGGTCAACGACGCATCGAGGCCCAGCACACGCGCGGCAAGCTCACCGCCCGCGAGCGTCTTGAACTGCTGATGGACAAAAGCTCGTTCGAGGAGTTCGACATGTTCGTCGAGCACCGCGCCACCGATTTCGGCATGGACAAGACGAAGATCTCGGGCGACGGCGTTGTCACCGGCTGGGGCACCGTGAACGGCCGCACCGTATTCGCCTTCGCCAAGGATTTCACCGTGTTCGGCGGCTCGTTGTCGGAGACCCACGCCCAGAAGATCATCAAGATCCAGGATATGGCCATGAAGGCCAGGGCTCCGATCATCGGCCTGTTCGATGCCGGCGGCGCCCGTATCCAGGAGGGGGTGGCGGCGCTGGGCGGTTATGGCGAGGTGTTCAAGCGCAACGTGATCGCGTCCGGGGTGATCCCGCAGATTTCCGTCATCATGGGCCCGTGTGCCGGCGGCGATGTCTACTCGCCCGCCATGACGGACTTCATCTTCATGGTGAAGGATACGAGCTACATGTTTGTCACCGGCCCCGACGTGGTCAAGACCGTGACCAACGAGGTGGTCACCGCCGAGGAGCTGGGCGGCGCCGTGGTCCATACCACCAAATCCTCGGTGGCAGACGGGGCCTATGAGAACGACGTCGAATGCCTGCTGCAGATGCGGCGGCTGATCGACTTTCTGCCGTCCAGCGCCGCCGCGGGCCCGCCCGAATGGCCGTCGTTCGACGATATCGAGCGCGAGGACCCCTCGCTCGATACGTTGGTGCCGGACCACCCCAACAAGCCCTATGATATCAAGGAGCTCATTCTCAAGGTGGCGGACGAGGGCGACTTCTTCGAGATCAGCGAGGCATTCGCGCGCAACATGGTGACGGGCTTCGGCCGTCTCGCCGGGCGCACGGTCGGCTTCGTGGCGAACCAGCCGATGGTGCTGGCAGGCGTGCTCGATGCCGACGCCAGCCGCAAGGCGGCCCGCTTCGTGCGTTTTTGCGATGCCTTCGACATCCCGATCGTCACCTTCGTGGACGTGCCCGGCTTTCTGCCCGGCACCGCGCAGGAATATGGCGGTCTCATCAAGCATGGCGCCAAGCTGCTATTCGCCTACAGCCAGTCCACGGTGCCGCTGATCACCGTGATCACCCGCAAGGCGTTCGGCGGCGCTTACGACGTGATGGCGTCCAAGCACGTCGGCGGCGACATCAACTATGCCTGGCCGTCGGCGCAGATCGCCGTGATGGGGGCGAAGGGCGCGGTGGAGATCATCTTCCGCTCCGACCTCGGCGACCCCGAAAAGATCGCGGCGCGCAGCAAGGAATACGAGGACCGCTTCCTGTCCCCGTTCGTGGCCGCCGAGCGCGGCTATATCGACGAGGTGATCATGCCGCGCGCAACGCGCAAGCGGCTGGCGCGCGCGCTGGGGATGCTCAGGGGCAAGAAGGTGGAGATGCCGGCGAGGAAGCACGATAACTTGCCGGTGTAGCCGTCTGTCTTTCTCGGAAACGTGGTTGCGGTTAGGTTAGAGATCGTGTTCCGGCGTCGCAGGCGCGGGCGCCGCCGGTGGAGGTACCGGGACGTCACCCGACCTGGGCGCAAATCGCAGCGCCGACGGGGCCGAACCGGTTGTTGTCGGCTCGTTGGACTGAATGCTCGCCTGGTCGGTCCGACTGTATCCGATGATCAATCCGAGAACCACCACGACCGCAATGATTGCCGCCAACCACGTCCAGATCGTTCCCGCGCTGTTGGACCCTTGGACATCGAATCGACGCAACGGATCGGTGCGGCGCGAATCGGTGTAGCGGGGCTCAGACATGATTCTCCTCCGTTTTTAGGGGGGCCAACTGTGGTGCTGAGGAAACTGCCAACCGACCACAATGTTCCTGCGCCAAGCGACCTTCCCGTCTCTTCGGCGTGGCCGGGACAAGCCCCATAGGCGCTAGCGACAGCCGGGCAGCCTTACCTCTCCCCGCTTGCGGGGAGAGGTCGGAATTTGAGCGCTCTTCGCGCAAATTCCGGGTGAGGGGGCCTCTCCACGAGTCTGAGCTTCGTGGAAAGACACTTTCACTCTCAGCGAGTCCGTCCTTGTGGAGAGGCCCCTCACCCCGACCCTCTCCCCGCAAGCGGGGAGAGGGAGCAGAAGCGTCGGCGGTTACCGATTGGGCTCAGGCGCCGCCGGCATATCACCGAACTTGGCGGGAGGCGCAGGTCGGGACTGCGACGGGGCCGAACCAGTCGTGGTAGGCTGTTGGGTGCTCGCCTGCTCACTCCGGTTCCATCCGTAGAGCAGCCCGAGAGCCCCGAGAGCGGCGAGCGCCCCGGCTATCCACGGCCAGATGTTCGCGACGCCGCTAGACCCTTCGGAACGACGCCACTGATCGTTGCGGCGCGGATCGGTGTAGCGTGGGTCAGTCATGATTCCACTCCGTTCTTGGTGGACCAACGGTGTTGATAAGGAAACTGGCGACCGCCCGCAATGTTCCGGCCCAGGACCGACGTTCCCCGCTTCGTTGGCGCCGTTCTAGGATGGCGGAGCGTCGTGATGCCGCGGGTCTTTCGCGATTTGAAGAATGCGCGCCGCGCCGGCGCCCGCCTTGATTTCCCTGCATCGATCTGCGACATCCGCATCCCATGAACCACTCCCTCAGCGCCCCCACCCGCACCGTCCCGGCGGTCGCCGCGGTCTCGCCGCTTGCGGCCGAGGTGGCGCGGCGGCGCACCTTCGCCATCATTTCCCATCCCGACGCGGGCAAGACCACGCTCACCGAAAAGCTTCTGCTGTTCGGCGGCGCCATCAATCTTGCCGGCCAGGTCAAGGCCAAGCGCGATCGCCGCACCACCCGCTCCGACTGGATGAAGATCGAGCGCGAGCGCGGCATCTCGGTAGTCACCTCGGTGATGACGTTCGAGTATGACGGCACCGTCTTCAACCTGCTCGACACGCCCGGCCACGAGGACTTTTCCGAGGACACCTACCGCACGCTCACGGCGGTCGATTCCGCCGTAATGGTCATCGACGCCGCCAAGGGCATCGAAGCGCGCACCCGCAAGCTGTTCGAGGTCTGCCGGCTGCGTGACATTCCGATCATCACCTTCATCAACAAGATGGATCGCGAGAGCCGCGACCCCTTCGATCTGCTCGATGAAATCGAGAAGACGCTCGCCCTCGACACCACGCCGATGACCTGGCCGATCGGGCGCGGCCGCGATTTTATCGGCACCATGGAAATTGCCACCGGCGCCGTGCGGCTGATGGACGACCGGGGGCCCAAGACAGGACCCAAGACCGGGGTCGCGGCCGGCCCGGAGCGGCGCATGGACTTCGCCGCAGTCGCGGCGCTCAATCCCAATCTCGACGCCGCCGCGCTTGCCGAGGAATTCGCCATCGTCAAGGAGGCCTGCCGCCCGTTCGATCTCGTCTCGTTCCGGGAGGGCCACCTGACGCCGGTGTTCTTTGGCAGCGCGCTGAAGAACTTCGGCGTCGGCGACCTGCTCGATGGTTTTGCCGCCTATGCGCCGCCGCCGCGCGCGCAAGCGGCCGATAGCCGTCGCGTCGAGGCCGATGAGGCGGCCATGACGGCCTTCGTGTTCAAGATCCAGGCCAACATGGACCCCAACCATCGCGACCGCATCGCCTTCGCGCGGCTGTGCTCCGGCCGGCTCACCCGCGGCATGAAGGCGAAGCACGTGCGCACCGGCAAGTCGATCGGCCTGCACGCGCCCCACTTCTTCTTCGCCCAGGACCGCGCCATCGCGGACGAAGCCTTCGCGGGCGACGTGGTCGGCATCCCGAACCACGGCAGCCTGCGTATCGGCGACACCCTCACGGAAGGCGAGACCCTCAATTTCGTCGGCGTGCCGAGCTTCGCGCCGGAAATCATCCGCCGCGTGCGGCTGACCGACGCCATGAAGGCGAAGAAGCTCAAGCAGGCGCTGCAGGAAATGGCGGAGGAGGGCGTGGTCCAGGTGTTCCGCCCGACCGACGGCTCCCCGGCGCTGATCGGCGTGGTCGGCCCGCTGCAGCTCGATGTGCTGCGCGACCGCCTCGCCACCGAGTACGGCCTGCCGGTAGAGTTCGACCAGAGCGAGTTCCAGCTCGCGCGCTGGATCTCGGCGGCGGACCGCAAGAGGCTCGATGAATTCGCCGAGGCGAACCGCGCCGGCATCGCCGACGACCTCGACGGCGATCTCGTGTATCTTGCCCGCAGCCAGTTCTATCTCGACTATACGCGCGAGCGCGCGCCCGGCATCGTGTTCACGGATGTGAAGGATGTGAAGGCGGCGAAACGTGCTTGAAGCGCGTTTCCACGTTGACCGTCATACGCGGGCTTGACCCGCGTATCCATCCGTCTTGCAACAAAGTTCTTGTCTTGATGGATCGCCGGGTCAAGCCCGGCGATGACGTCAGTGGTCACGCTGAACGACGCGTCAATTCACTCTGATATTCGCCGCCCGGACCACCGGCGCCCAGCGGGCGAGGTCGGCGTCGATGCGGGCGCGGAATTGTGCCGGCGTCCCGGGGATCGGCTCCATCAATTGCGTGGCGAGCTTGTCGCGGACGTCCGGCGCCGTGATGACCTCCGCAACCTCGCGCGCGATCTTCGCCACGATGGCGTCCGGCGTCCCGGCCGGGGCGATGAGGCCGTTCCAGGCGTCGGCCTCGACGTCGATGCCGCTCTCGCGCAGCGTCGGAACGCCGGGCAGCAGCGCCGAGCGCGCAGCGGTCGAGACCGCGAGAATCTTCACCGCGCCGGACGAAAGCTGCGGCGTCACGGCAATCGCCGGCAGGCAAGCCATCTCGACATCGCCGCGCAGCAGCGCCGTCATCGCCTGCGGCGAGCTCGTGTAGGGGACGTGCACGATCTGCGTGCCGCTCTTGAGCGCGATCGCCTCCATGGCGAGATGCGACACCGAGCCGTTGCCGATCGAACCGAAGTTGAATTTGCCGGGACTGCGCCGCAACAGCTCAACGAGCTCGGCCACCGTGCTGACGCCGAGCCGGGCGTTGACGGCAAGCGCGCTCGGCTGCGTCGCCACCATGGTGACGTAGGCGAAGTCCTTGGCCGGATCATAGGGCAGCCTGCCGAACAGCAGCGCATTGATGGCCAGCGGCCCCGCGATGCTGATGCCGAGCGTGTAGCCGTCGGGCTCGGCCTTGGCGACCGCATCGGTGCCGAGGTTGCCGCTCGCGCCGGGCTTGTCCTCGACCACGAACGGCTGGCCAAGCTTCTGCGCCAGCCGGTCGGCGATGACGCGCGCGACCATGTCGGGTGTCGATCCGGGACCGAACGGGACGTAGAGCTTGACCGCGCGGGTCGGCCATTCCTGGGCTTGGGCGTGCGCCGGAACGGTGCAGAAGGCAGCGCAGACGAGGGCGAAGGCGAAGACGGGGAGCAGGTGTTTCATCATGATGGTGAATATATCTTGTCGTAACGTCGCTCAACGCGAAGGCTTATTTCGCTCCGCCTTTGGTGAGGACAAAGCGGAGTTTCGACGGCGCTGTGGAACTCGGACCCGCGGCGCTGGAATGTCAATTCCCTGAGAGCAGGGAATTCTCCAATTCCGCTTGGCGCATTTGGCAATAGAATACCGCTGGCTTTGTTTTTGCCAAAACGAGGTGATCGGCACCGATCAGTTAAGGACGTGGCACCGTTCGCAAGGCGGTAGGTTTCTTTGCGTTCGAGAAATCATTTATTTCATACCACAATAGTCCTATTTTTGCAAGTAAATTAAGCCGCAGCCGGTAGGATGGGTTGAGCGCAGCGAAACCCATCCTACGCGGCCGTCAGCTGCACTTATCGGCGAGTCGCTCTTCAGCTCCAGGCGAGCTTGACTTTGAAATCCGCCTTGCCTTCGCCGGAGACCACCCAGAGATCGCAGTCACCGCTGAGCGAGGCGCCGAACTCCATCTCGACTTTGTCCGGCCGGTGTGGCATTTGCCCTAGACGCCTCAAGCGCTGCGACGAGGCTGGCGAGGGAGCCGAGCGCGGTCT
>WNFD01006206.1_pt1 | contig 11962 bp, 8 predicted proteins | sample 5400491 | NCBI WGS metagenome assembly WNFD01 (sample SAMN13153343, study PRJNA577476) | soil metagenome | isolation source: 120 cm saprolite under Douglas fir tree site 2 hole 2 replicate 2 | place: USA:California | collected 2015-04-18 | reverse complement strand
GGCCAGCGCAAGCTGCTGGAGCTGTCCTACGTCCTGGTCGCCGACCCGGCGATCGTGCTGCTCGACGAGCCGGCCGGCGGCGTGAACCCCTCCCTGATCAACCAGCTTGCTGACCGGATCAGGCAGCTGAATGCGGCGGGGAAGACATTCCTGATCGTCGAGCACAATATGGAATTCGTGATGGGCCTGTGCCACCACCTCGCCGTGCTCGACTACGGGACGATCGTCGCGACCGGGCCGCCGTCGGTGATCAGGAACGATCCTCGCGTGCTCGACGCCTACCTCGGCACCGCTGAAGATGACGCGGAGGACGATGATGACCCGGCCGGCTAATGGGACGGCAGCCGCGCTGGTCGTCGACGGGCTGACCGCGGGCTATGGCGGCGGCGACGTGCTGCACGGCGTCAGCCTGGCGGTCGCCGAGGGCGGGATCACCTGCGTGGTAGGGCCGAATGGCTGCGGCAAGTCGACATTGCTCGCCACGATCAGCGGCCTGCTCAGGCCGAGACTCGGCAGCATCACCTTCCGCAGCGAGCCGCTGACCGGCCGGAGTCCGAGGCGCGTGCTGCGCGCCGGAATCGTGCATGTGCCGCAGAACCATAGCCTTTTCCGCGAGATGACGGTCGGCGAGAACATCGAGCTCGGCGGTTACCTGCTGGCTGACCGGCGCCGCGTGGCCCGCCGGCGCACCGAGGTCGAGGAGATGTTCCCCGCGGTCGCCGGGTGGGCGGACCAGAAGGCAGGCAGCCTGTCCGGTGGCCAGCAGCGGCTGGTGGAGTTCGCCAGGTGCCTCATGCTCGACCCGGCTCTCGTGATCCTGGACGAGCCGTCGGTCGGCCTGGCGCCGAAGGTGCTGAAGACGGTATTCGACGCGATCCGGCTGATGAACGCGAGCGGCAAGACCATTCTTCTGGTCGAACAGAACGCACGGGCCGGTCTTGCCCTGTCGAGCCACGGCATCGTGATGGAGAACGGGCGCGTGCGGCTCGCCGGCACTGGCCGTGAGGTGCTCGAGCACCCTGAGATCGGCGCCCTGTACCTGGGCGGCGCGGCGCACCCGGAGCAAGCTCGGCAGGCTCCGGAGTCGGCCCGGGCGCGCAGATCGGAGAATGGCGTTGCCAGTTCCTGAGGCGCGATGAGCGAGACCTTCGATGTGGTGGTCGCCGGGGCCGGCCATAACAGCCTCGTCGCGGCGGCCTACCTGGCGCAGGCTGGGCTGTCCTGCCTGGTGCTGGAGGCCCGGCAGGACATCGGCGGTGATACCAGCTCGGAGGAGCTGACCCTGCCCGGCTTCCTGCACGACTCCTGCTCGACCGCGCACAACCTGATCCAGGCCAGTCCCGTCCTGGATGAGCTCGGCCTGGCCGACCACGGCCTCGAGTACAGCCACCCCGACCCGGTCGTGCACCTGCCGTTCGGTGACGGGTCGTGGCTGACTATGTGGCGCGACGAGGAAAGGACCTGCGCCGAGTTCGCGAAGTTCGACGCCAGGGACGCCCATGCCTACCGGCGGATGATGGCCGGCTACCGCCGGATCGCGCCTGATCTCGGCCGTGCCAGGTACACCCCGCTTGGATTCGGCGAGACCGCAGGCGCCGCGCTGGCCCGTCAGCCCGACGGGTCACGCTGGCTGCGGAGGAACGCCATGTCGGCGTGGGAGGTCATCGCCGGCGAGTTCGCCGACGAGCACACCAGGGCGTTCATGCTGTGGATGTCCTTCATGACCATGCAGCCCCCCGAGCGGCCCGGCACCGGCATGCTTGCCTACTCGCTGGCTTACGGAAGGCAGCAGCATAGCTGGACGCTGCCGTGCGGCGGCTCGGCGGCGCTGCCCAAGGCGCTGGCCGGCGTCATCGAAAGCCACGGCGGCGTGGTCGTCACTGGCGCCAGGGTCACCGCCCTGGTGCTCGAGGGCGGGCGATGCGCGGGCGTGGAGACCGAGCAGGGCGAGCGGTATGTCGCCCGGCAGGCCGTGCTGTCGACCATCCACATCAAGCACCTGATCGAGATGGCCCCCGCGGAGGCCTGGGGCGATGACTTCAGGTACGGAGTGGATACCTGGCAGCCGGGCGTCTCCATGTTCGTCAGCCACTACGCCACCACCTCCCCGCCTGAGTACGTCACCGGCGACGGTCACATCACCGCGGTCGCTTCCGGCACCCCGCACTCCGCTGACCGCATGCTGCGGCTCGGCACCGACTTCAGGGCCGGCCGGATCGCCACCGACGAGCCGGTCCTGCTTGTGCTCTGCCCCACTGTCGCCGACCCGTCGAGGGCGCCCGAGGAAAGGCATACGCTCAAGGTCGTGGGGTTCCAGCCCTACGAGCTCCCGGGCGGACCCGGGCAGTGGGACGAGCTGAAGGCGGGGGTGTCAAGCGCCAACCTCGCCGAACTGCGCAGGCACGCGCCCAACCTCACCGACGAGGTCATCCTCGCGTCCGCGGTGAAGAGCCCGCTTGACCTGGAGCGGATGAACGAGCACAACTGGCACGGCTCCTGCCACGGCGGTGACGCCGGTCCGGCGCAATCGGGCGAGCTGCGCCCCGTGCCGGGCTGGGCCAGTCACCGGATGCCCATCGGCAGTCTCTACCAGACCGGGGCGACCACGCATCCCGGCGGCTCGGTTTCCGGCGCGCCAGGCCGTAACGCTGCCATGGTCATACTGGCCGACCTAGGCAAATCGATCAATCACGGGTGAGGTAGCGGCTATGGCGATACGTACCTTCGGAACGATGGCGGTCGACTGGGAGCAGCGCGTCGACTTCGAGCGCCTGCGCACGCAGCGTCTCGCCAGGCTGAAGGCACAGCTCGAGCGTTCCGACCTGGGCGCGCTGCTCAGCTTCGACATGTCCAACACGAGGTACATGACGGCCACCCACATCGGCACCTGGGCGATGGACAAGCTGATCAGGTTCGCGCTCCTGCCGCGCGGCGGCGAGCCTGTCGTCTGGGACTTCGGCTCGGCCGCCAGGCATCACCAGCTGTACAACCCGTGGCTCGACCACACGCCAGGGGAGCCAACGGCGGCTGGGGCGGCGAGGACCGGCGCTCGCGCAGGCGTCTCCACGCTGCGCGGCGCGTTCCACCCCGACTTCGGGATCGCGCGGGAACTCGCGCGGACGATCGCCGCCGAACTGCGCGAGCACGGCCTAGCCGGCGCGCCCATCGGCATCGACGTCGCCGAGATGCCTGTGCTGGCAGCGCTCGCGGCCGAGGGCATCCAGGCGGTCGATGGCCAGCAGGTCTTCCTTGAGGCGCGCAGGATCAAGACCGCCGACGAGATCACGCTGCTCACCCAGGCCTGCTCGATGGTCGACGCCGCCTACGACGAGCTGTATGAGTTCCTGCGGCCTGGAGTCAGGGAGAACGAGTGCGTCGGCCTGGTCAGCAAGGTCCTCTACGATATGGGCAGCGAATACGTCGAGGGAGTCAATGCGATCTCGGGCGAGCGGTGCTCGCCGCATCCGCATGTGTTCAGCGACCGGATCCTGCGGCCGGGCGATCCGGCGTTCTTCGACATCCTGCACAGCTTCAACGGCTACCGCACCTGCTATTACCGTACGCTCGCGGTGGGCAGCGCCTCGCCGGCTCAGCGCGATGCCTACACCAGGTGCCGTGAGTACATGGACGCGGCCATCGCCATGGTCAGGCCGGGGGCGAGCACGGCCGAGATCGTGTCGCTCTGGCCTAGGGCCGAGGAGTTCGGTTTCCCCGACGAGACCGCCGCGTTCGCGCTGCAGTATGGCCATGGGGTTGGTTTGTCCATATGGGAGAAACCAATCTTCAGCCGGCTGGTCTCCCTGGACCACCCTGAGATCCTGGAGGAGGGGATGGTGTTCGCGCTTGAGACCTACTGGCCAGCGGCCGACGGCTGGTCGGCCGCGCGGATCGAGGAGGAGGTCGTGGTGACGGCGGACGGCTGCCAGGTAATCACGAAGTTTCCCGCCGAGGAGCTGCTGGTCGCCGGGCGGAAGTACTGGACGGTCGGCGGGGCGCTCAACACGCTCCGGGAGAGCCAGTCGCACCTGAACACGGTGGCTGGCCGGGGGGGCAACCCCCCGAATCCGCCCGCCGAGGCCGGGCGCGGCGAAGTCGGGCCCGGGGAGACGACATGACGACGGCAACGACTGCCCAGGATGCGATCGGCGCTAGCGAGCTGCTGGCCCTTTACGAGCAAATGGCAGTGATCCGGCGGACCGAAAAGGCGGCCCACGACCTGTTCCTGGCCGGCCTGGTGAAGGGCACCACCCACCTGGCCGCCGGGCACGAGGCCGTCGCGGTTGGTGCGAGCGCCGGCCTGCGGCCCGACGACTACGTCTTCGCCACCTACCGCGGCCACCACCACGCCATCGCCCGCGGCGCCACCCCGGAGGAGTGCCTGGCCGAGCTGATGAGCAAGGCGACGGGCCTGTGCAAGGCCAAGGGCGGCTCCATGCACCTGACCAAGGCCTCGGCCGGGATGCTCGGCTCCTACGCGATCGTCGGCGCGCACCTGCCGCTCGCGGCCGGTGCCGCCTGGTCGGCCAAGCTCAGGGGATCAGGCCAGGTGGCCGTCGCCTTCTTCGGCGACGGCGCGACCAACATCGGCGCCTTCCACGAGGCGCTCAACATCGCCGCCGTCTGGTCCTTGCCGGTGCTGTTCATCTGCGAGAACAACCTGTACATGGAGTACACGCCGATTGGCTCGGTTACAGCGGTGCCCAACCCAGCGGCCGACCGCGCCCCTGCCTACGCCATCCCCGCCGAGATCATCGATGGCAACGACGTGGTGATCGTCGCCGACGCCGTCGCCCGCGCGGCGGAGCGGGCCAGGTCGGGCGCGGGACCGACGCTCCTCGAGGCGCGGACCTACCGGCACTTCGGGCACAGCCGTACCGATCCCGCCACCTACCGGCCGCCTGAGGAAGTGCAGGAATGGCTGCAACGGGACCCGCTCGACATCGCCAGGGCCAGGCTGGCCGCGCTTGGCGTGCCTGTCGAGGACGCCGTGGCAGCCGATGATCGGGCGAATCGGCTGGTCGAGGCGGCGATCGCGGCGGCGCGTGCCGCGCCGCCGCCCGATCCATCCGATGCGCTCACCGATGTATGGGCAGACGGAGGCTCGCAGTGGCGCACGTAGGCGACCGCGCAGCGGACGCGGACATAATCACGTACCGGGAGGCCGTCGCCGAGGGCCTGGCCCGCGAGCTGCGGCGCGATCCCGCTGTAGTGTGCCTCGGCGAAGACATCGGCGCGGCTGGGGGAGTCTTCAAGACCACCCAGGGGCTGTTCGAGGAGTTCGGGCCTGGCCGGATCTGGGACACCCCGATCTCCGAGCAGGCCATACTCGGCCTGGCCATGGGCGCCGCCATGACCGGGATGCGGCCGGTGGCCGAAATCATGTTCTCCGACTTCTTCGCCGTGTGCTGGGACTACCTGGCCAACGAGATGCCCAAGATGCGGTACATGACCGGCGGCCAGGTCACCGTTCCGCTCGTGGTCCGCACGGCCAACGGCGGCGGCCTCGGCTTCGGCGCACAGCACTCGCAGGCCACCGAGAACTGGACGCTCACCATACCCGGCCTCAAGATCGCGGCCCCTTCCAACCCCGCCGACGTGGTCGGGCTGATGGCCTCGGCGATCCGCAGCGAGGATCCCGTCGTCTTCTTCGAGCACAAGGGCCTGTTCGCCAGCAAGGGCCCGGCCGCTCCCGACGGTCATGTCGTGCCGCTCGGCCAGGCCGCCATCGCCAGGTCAGGCTCCGACATCACGATCGTGGCCCTGGCCGCGACCGTGCCGATGGCGCTGGCCGCCGCCGACCGGCTGGCCGGTGAGGGGGTCAGCGCCGAGGTGCTTGACCTGCGATGCCTGGTGCCGCTCGACATGGCGACGGTCCTCGCATCGGTGGACCGGACCTCGCGGCTGCTGATCGTGGAGGAAAACCCCTACCAGGGCGGCTGGGGAGGTACGGTCGCGTCGATCGTCGCTGACGAAGGCTTCGAGCTGCTTGACGCCCCGGTCAGGCGGGTCGCTGCGGCGTGCGTTCCGCTGCCGTTCGCTGACGCGCTCGAGCAGCAGGTGATCCCGACGGTGGACTCGGTTGCCGCCGCGATCCGGGTCCTGCTGGCGTACTAGCCGGGGGGCAGGGGTAGCCCGCGGGCCAGCACCGAGGCGGTACCTTACCCGCCCCGAGGGTCGCCGTTACCCACGAATGGCGCAAGACCTTTGAAGTTTGGCTGTGATTCATTTCATAGGACTTTCTTGGCAATTCTGCCTGTCGAACCGACGGGCTTCGGGCATCGTAGCTGTACAGAGCACCCCGCGTGCGTGGTGAGTTACGTATCGTAACCGCGCTGTCGCCTTGAACCCGCGACGACGCCCGCACGCCCACTGCCTGGGCCGTCCGGTGGGCAAGCGCCGCCGGAGCGAAACGATCATGGCCAGGCAATGACGGGTGGTAGTTGAGCACGCGGAAGACGTGCCCGGCCGAAAGTTCACCTTGTATCGCATGCGATTGCTGAACCGTACGTCCACGTTCCGATTCACCATCGCTCTCAGCGCTCCGGCTGTCGCCGTGGCGGCCATCGCCGCCAGCGGCGGGCTTGCCGGCGGCGCGGCCGCCAGGCCGATTTCCCCCAGAATCGCGGCGACATCCGCGACCCTCCTATCGACCCAGGTCACATCCGCCGCGGGGAGCCATCACCTCGGGCGGAACCGGGAGATCGCCTGGCAAATGATGTACCACCGGTTTCCGTGGCGGCCGAAGTACCAGTTCAGGTACGTAAACCGGCTGTGGGAGCGCGAAAGTAGTTGGCGAGTCCGGGCGTACAATCCGTACTCCGGTGCGTACGGCATTCCCCAGGCGGTGCCCGGCAGCAAGATGGCGTCGGCAGGCAGCCACTGGCGGACCAGCGCACGGACCCAGATCAGGTGGGGATTTCGCTACATCAGGTCGCGCTACGGCTCGCCGCGCCGGGCGTGGGCGCACGAGCGCGCCCACGGCTGGTACTAGCAGGACAGCAGGGCGCCCCCGTTGTGATTGCCTCGGCCAACGGCGTCACAGCGGGGGCGCAAGGCTGCTGTTAGAACGACAAAACGGCTCCCCGTTGCGGCGGCGTACCCGGGGCGTACCCGTGGCTTGCCCAGGGCTTGTCCGGGCTAGGCGAGGGCTAGGCGGGCGCCGCTTGCCAGCCGTCGGGGGCGATGCCGCCGGGAACCGGAGCCGCTGGATCGTACGGTGTCCTCGTGTAGATGAAGGAGCCGATGTTCAGGGCGGTCACTGAGCCGTCCGGCCCGGTCACGACCGCTAGCGGCTCGCCCGCCTGGTAGCCGTCGACCCCGGTCCAGCCGCCTTCGCCGTCGGGCCTGAACCGCATCGCCTGCCCGTCCCCGCCTGGATTGCCCAGCTCGAGCACATCGCCGGTCAGGCGCAACGTGAATGGCACGGGACCCCAGTACCAGCTGCCGAGCATGTCGAGCACGTCCTGTTCGATCCTGGACGGCGTCCACGCCGGCGGGCAGTACGGCTCGCCCTCGGCCAGGATTCCGAGCAAGTCGGTGCCGAGCGAGCGGCTGAAGCCGCTCGTGGAGTTGCAGAGCACAACGGCCGTGTCGGCGCCCGGGCTGTCGGAGATCTGCAGGACGGCGATGAAGCCCGGCATCGACCCGGTGTGCCCGTAGTAACGCTGGCCGGCCACGTTCCACAGCTGCAGTCCCAGGCCGTATCCGGCCGCCCAGGGCTGATGGGCCGTGTCGTTGATCACGATCGGCTCGCGCATCTCGGCGAGCGTCGCCGGCTCAATCAGGCCCGGCACGTCGCCCGACAGGAACCGCGCGAACGCGGCGAGATCGGTGACAGTGGTCCACAGCTGGCCGGCCGGGGCCATCGCGCCCGCGTCGTGTTCCGGCTCGGCGAGCAGCGCGTCGGCGTAGGGGTGGACGGCGTAGCCGCTCGCGTGCGGGCGCTGCGGCCGCGTCGTCGTCCTGTTCATGCCGAGCGGCTGCAACAGAACGCTCGCGATCACCTCGTACCACGGCCGGCCGTGCTGGGCGGCGATCAGGGCGCCAAGCAACGCGTACCCGACGTTTGAGTAATGGTGCCGCCGACCTGGCCTGAACCTGGCCGCGTCGGCCCCGAGCGAGGACGCCGCGAGCTCGGCCAGCGAGGTTCCCTGGGTCCGCTCCCACCAGGGTCCGGCGGTCTCCGCGCGCAGGCCCGCGGAGTGTGACAGCAGCTGGCCGATGGTCATCGAGCGGGCCCAGCCGGCCGCGTCCGCGTCCAGGTACTCGCCGATCGGGTCGGACAGGCTCAGCCGGCCGGCGTCGCGCAGCATGAGCACGGCCGTGGCAACGAAAGTCTTGGTGATCGACCCTGCCCGGTACTGGGTGCTGGCATCGGGTACCTGGCCGTCAACGCGGCCGCGCCCGCCTGTCCAGACGACCTCGCCATCGCGGGCCACGCAGGCGGTGACCGACGGAAGCCGGTGACCTGCCTGATCGCGGGCAAGTCTGACATCGAGCAGGCGCCGGGTCCGGTCTTCGATCATGGTGCCCAAGGGTACAGCGCGCCATCGCACCACCCCGGCTCGATGATCACGGTTTGTGCTGCCCGCGTGATCATCCGCAACCCCCCCGACCCCCCTCGATGATCAAGCGGTTGTGGCGCATAGAACAACCACATCCGCTTGATCATCGGCGGTGGCGGGCGGGCTGACTGGGGCGAGCGAGCAACTAGGCTGCCGGTGAGCCTATTGAGGGGTCCGGATTGCCGTATTCACTGCCTGACAGCGACGTGGTTTCGATTATCGACGCGCCGCCGCCGCCGCTGGCCTCGCCGTCCCCAGGTGAGCAGTTCGTGGTGCTGGTGCGCTACCAGGCTCACCCGCCGGTCGTCATGCTGGCCAGGCGCAGGCTCAGCCTGGCTGGACTGCGGCTTGACCCGGCTATCGGCGGGCGGCAGCGGACCAGGCGCTTCACCGGCCTGTCCGTCCTGCGGATCAGTGACGGCACCGAGCGGGTGCTCGCCCTGCCGGAGGACGCCCAGGTCAGCGTTCCAGTCTGGGCACCCGACGGACAGCGGGTCGCATTCACGGTCGACGAGCCAGACGGCATCGGCGTCTGGACCGGCGACGTGAGCAGCGGCGCTAATCCCGTCCAGGTGCCAGGGCTGCGGGTCAGAGACGTGCTCGGAGCCGAGCCGCCCGGGCTCGGCGGCACGGTCAGGTGGTCCAGGGACGGCCGGTCACTGGTCGTGCTCGGCGAGCCGCCCGGGGGGCGGGCGGCGCTGGACGGACTAGCCGGGTCACCCCCGCCGGCCGAGCCGCGGATCACCGAGGTAGCGGGTAAGCGCTCGCAGATGGCCACGTTCCAGGACCTCTTGGCCAGCGCCGCGGACGAGGATCTTTTCGAGACCCTTGCAACGACCGTGCCGCAGCGGGTTGACCCGGTTACCGGCGCGGCCTCCCCGCTCGGGCCGGCAGGTCTGTATCAATTTATTAGCGAGTCCCCCGACGGGAGGTACCTGCTGGTCTACCGGCTGCAGCGGCCATTCTCGTTCCGCGTGCCTTATCCCTATTTCGCTCGGCGCGTCGAGGTGTGGTCAGCTGCGGGCGAGCTTGTCAGAGTGATCGCCGACCTGCCGGTCAGCGACGAGGTGCCGCGTATGGGCGTGCCCACCGGCCCGCGCCAGGTGTCGTGGGACGAGCGCGCGCCTGCCAGGCTGGTCTGGACTGAGGCGCTAGATGGCGGTGACCCGGTCAAGCCGGCCGAGCACCGCGACGCGATCATGCGGCTGGCCGAGCCGTTTGCCTCAGAGCCTGAACTCGCCTTCAACGTGACCCACCGGTGCCTGGGCTGGACCAACCTGGACGAGGCCGGAGGCCTGCTGCTGACCGAGCACGACAGGGACCGCCGGTGGCTCACCACCTGGGTGTGCGACCTGGCTGACCCGAGCCGGAACAGGGTTCTGTTTGACCTTGCAGAAGACGATGCATATGGCGATCCTGGCACCCCGATGATGCGGCTGCACCCCGATGGCACGCGTACGGTCCGCCAGGACGGCCCGGCAATATTCCTGCGCGGCGACGGTGCGACGCCAGACGGTGAGCGACCGTTCCTCGACCGCCGGGACCTGCTGACGGGGGAGACAACCAGGCTTCTGCACAGCCCGGCCGACGAGAATGAGACCGTGGCATGCTTTGCGGGAGGCAGCACCGATCAGGCCGTGATCTGGCGCGAGAGCCCGGCGGAGCCGCCGAATCTGTGGCTGGTCACGCTGGGACCTGGCTCGGGGCAGCGTCGCCAGCTCACCGCCTGGCCCGACCCGCATCCACGGCTCACGGGCATGCAGAAACGGCTGATCAGCACCGACCGCGGCGACGGCGTCCAGCTCTCGGGCCTGCTGCACACTCCTCCCGGGTACGATCCGGTCCGCGACGGCCCGCTGCCGCTGGTCATCTGGGCGTACCCGCACGACTTCGGCAGCGCCGGTACCGCTGGCCAGGTCCGCGGCAGCTCCGCCAGGTTCACCAGGCTGACCGCCTCCGACCCGGCGTGGTTCGTGCTGCGCGGCTACGCGGTGCTGGCCGACGCCACGATGCCAGTGATCGGTGATCCTGAGACGAAGAACGACACCTACATCGAGCAGATCACGGCGGCAGGGGCAGCGCACGTCAAGGCGCTCACCGAAGCCGGTATCGCCGATCCGGCGCGGGTGGCCGTCGGCGGTCACAGCTACGGCGCCTTCATGACCGCCAACCTGCTCGCGCACACCGACCTGTTCGTCGCGGGCATCGCGCGAAGCGGTGCCTACAACAGGACGCTGACTCCATTCGGGTTCCAGACCGAGCGGCGCAGCTACTGGGAGGTGCCCGAAATTTACGACCGGGTCTCCCCGTTCAGGTACGCAAACCGGATCAGCGCGCCGATCCTGCTGGTGCACGGCGCCGACGACGCGAACTCGGGCACGTTCCCGGTCCAATCCGAGCGGCTGTTCCAGGCGATTGGCGGCAACGGCGGGATCGCCCGCCTGGTGGTCCTGCCATTGGAGAGTCACGGCTACGTGGCCAGGGAGTCGGTACTGCACGTGCTGGCCGAGCAGTTCAACTGGCTCGACCGCTGGCTGGATGGCGGTCAGCGCGCCTGATCAGTCCGGCCAGCCGTCCGCATGTGGCGACCGCTTGCGCAGGTCGTCGCTGAGAATCCGGCCCAGCTTGCGGGTCTCCCTGCGGTTGATCATCCCGCCCGCGACGGCGCCGGTGAGCAGCGGCCCGAGCGAGAAGATGCTCCGCCCTGCCCTGGCCGCCAGCCTGCGCTGCAGCTGCCGCGCGAGCGGCGATCCGGCAGCGAGCACGAGCCCGCCGGGCGCCAGGGCCACGCCGCGGCGCTGGGCCCACGCGCCGACGTACGCGGTCATCCGGTCGACGCGACCGCGCGGCACGGCCTGCCCGTAGACCTCGTGCAGCTCCGCGACCAGTTTGATCTCGATACCGACCACCGCCAGCGTCTCGGCCGTGATCTCGACACCCGCGGCGGGTATGAACGGAAGCACGGCCCAGGCGCCGACGGCCATGCCGACCGCCCCTGACGCCCGGGATGCGCCATTAATCAGCGCGCTGGCGAGTTCGTCCGGCGAGAGGCCGGGGAACTGGGCGCGCAATGTGGCGCGGTCCCTGACCGGCAGCCGGGGCGCCATCGCCAGCACCTGGGCGCTGAGCCACCGGCCGCCCGCTGAAGCGCCCCGGCCTGCGAGGTGGGCGCCGCGCCGGGCGGTGGCGGCGAGCGTCGCGTTCAGCCGCCGGATCCCCTTGGCGCGCTCAGCCCGGGCCGGCCGCCTGGCCAGCAGGCGCCTGACCCAGCCGCGTACGCCGCGGCCGCGCACGGCCGCTTGCTGGCGTTCCTCGCGGTCCGCCAGTTCGACCGCCTCAGAGACCGCCTCGAGCGCAGCCTGGGTGACCTCGTCTGGCTGGTTTCCCATCGCGTCCAT
>WNFD01006205.1_pt1 | contig 11962 bp, 9 predicted proteins | sample 5400491 | NCBI WGS metagenome assembly WNFD01 (sample SAMN13153343, study PRJNA577476) | soil metagenome | isolation source: 120 cm saprolite under Douglas fir tree site 2 hole 2 replicate 2 | place: USA:California | collected 2015-04-18 | reverse complement strand
TTCTGGGCGCGGGGCCTGGAGCGGCTGAAGACCGCGGCAGAGAAGGAATCCGCCGGCCGGGAGCGGTCCGGGAGCAAGACCGGGAGACGCGATAGGCGCGGACGACGACGCCGTCGAGCTTGAGATCTGGATCGCCGCTTCGCCCGAGGCGGTGTTCCCTTTCCTGACCGATCCAGGCCGCTTCGTCCGCTGGATCGGGATCGCGGCCTCGGTCGCCCGGCGCGACCACCGTCGCGATCGATCTCCACCCCCAGAACGGGGGCACGAAGCTCCGGCTTCGACACACGGGCCTGCGCGGCGACAACCGCACCAAGCATGCACAAGGTTGGAGTCACTACGCGGCGCGACTGAAGACCGCCGCCGAGGGCTAGTACCTGTCGTGATGCCGGACCCAGGCCTGCGGGGAGTCCAGACCCTCTTCGTCGCGCCCTTTGGGGATCAGATCGAGGAAGTGATAGGCGCCGTTGAGCATGTCGATTCCGCGCGCGTAGCACGAATACCTGTGGAAGACGGCGCCGCTCGCGTCCTTGTAGAACACGCTGGCTCCCTCGCGGTCCGTCTCGCCGGGGTCGGTCTTGGAGAAGTTGTAGTAGGCGAAGGCCTCGATCTTGGCCAGCGGCGCGCGGGACGCGGCGACCAGCGTCACGTCGCGGTGCTCGAGGTGGACGTCGATGCCGTCGAAGTTGTCCGCCCAGAACGAGCAGTGCCTGCACCCCTCGTCCCAGTCAGGGCTGAACATGAAGTGATAGACGGCCAGCTGGCTGCGGCCGTCGAAGAGATCGGCGAGCGTCTCCTGGCCGCGCGGGCCGTCGAACACGTACGCCTTCTCGACCTTCACCCAGGGAAGCCCGCGCCGCTGGCGGCTCAGCTCGTCCCGGAGGCGGGTGAATTCCTTCTCCCTGGCCAGGAACGCCGTCCGCGCGGAGAGCCACTCTTCGCGCGAGACCACCGGGTGCTTCTCGATTCCGACGTTGCGGTGGGTCGTCATGTGCTCACCTCTCGGATCGGGGCGGTCTCACCCGATCGCCCGCATCTGTAGCGCATGCTTTCATAACCGTCAACTTACGTTAGGCGAGATACGCGCCGCCGTTCACGTGCAGGGACTGGCCGGTGATGTAGCGCGCCCCCGGCCCGGCGAGGAAGCGGACGGCGGCGGCGATCTCCTGCGGCGTGCCGAAGCGGCCCACGAGCGTCTTGCTGGTCTGGTGGTGCTGCGGGGGTCTGGTCCCCGGCGCGCGCACGGTGTCGATCAGGCCGGGGACCACGCAGTTGGCCGTGATGCCGTCGTCGGCCAGGTCGTTGGCCAGGGCCTTGGTGAAGCCGATCAGGCCGGATTTGGCCGCGAGCACGTGTGCACGGTGCTTCGCTCCGGTGTGCGCGCTCATGCCGCCGATGTTGACGATCGCGCCGGAGCCGCTCGCCTTGAGGTACGGGAGCGTGGCCTTCACCATCAGGAAGGCGCCCTCGAGGATGACGGAGTGGACGGCGCGCCAGTCGGACAGGGACAAGGACTCGAAGGGTCTCTCCGGCCGGACCGCGGCGTTGTTCACCAGGATGTCGATGTGGCCGAAGCGCTCGACGGCGGCCGCAGCCATGCGCTGGACCGCCGCTTCGTCGGACACGTCGGCCATGACCGCCAGCGCCTTGCCGCCGCGAGACTCGATCTCGGCGACGACGGCATCCACGTCGGCCCGGTTGGTTCGGCCGTTGACGGCCACGCCTGCGCCGGCGTCGGCCAGGGCCAGCGCGATGGCCCGGCCGATGTTGCGCCCTGCCCCCGTGACGATGGCCACCCGGCCGGCAAGCTCGTTGGTCATGAGGGAAGCCTCAGCCTCGCAGGACCGTCAGGTCGAGAGCACCGTCCCACAAAGTGCGCGCGAGGGCGAGGGCCGGCGGGACGCGGTCGTCGGGCCAGCTGCCGGCGCGGGCGTTGCTCCGGAGCTTCTCCTCGAGGTCCGCGCGGGTCAGCGGCTCGCGGGCGCCGCCGCGCAGGTGCGGCTGGCGCTCCTCGACCAGCCGTCCGTCGGCGAGGCGCGCGCGCAGGTGGCCGGTGTACTCGAACGGATACGGATTGGCGGCGTCGATCTCGTAGCGGACCTTGGCCGCGAGCGCGCGGACCGCCGGGTCGGCCACCGCATCGTCGGTGAAGGCGTCGAGTCCGAGGTTGCCGCGGAGGAGACCCGCGGCGATGCAGTACGGCGCGGAGAACTTCGCGGCGTATCCGTTCGGCGGCCGCTGCTTTTCCGCGAGCGGCTCCCACAGCCGGTGCACGGTGCCCTCGGCAACCTGGGCGACCAGCTCGACGACGCCCTCGGGACCGACGCGTTTTCCGAGCCGGCGGGCGCAGTCGACGTAGGGCTGGATCATCGTCCCGCAGGGATAGGGCTTGAAGGCGAGCGCAGTCATGAGCCAGCGCTCGCCGAAGCCGTCGAGCAATGCGGCGTAGTTGCCCTCGTTCGTGCGCGCGAAGCCGGCGAACAGGCCATGGACACCCTCGAACACCGTGCGCGGACCGCTGAAACCGGCCCGCCCGAGCAGCGCCGCCCGCAGGCCGGACTGGGCCGCCCAGCCCGGGTGCATGCGCTTCGTCCAGGTGCCTTCGGCGAGGTACTCGATGATGCCGCTGGCCATCGAGCCCGCGACGCCAAGCGCATCGACGAGCTGTCGAGGCCCCAGCCCCAGGGTCGCGCCCGCGCCGGCGGCAGCCGCCACCGCGCCGAACACCGCGGTCGGGTGGAAGCCCGCCTTGTGCACTGCCTTGGGCACCACCAGGCTCAAGCGGCAGATCGTCTCGACGCCGGCGGCGATGCCGAGGAGCGCGGACGCGCCGTCGAGCCCCTCCTGCTCCGCCGCCGCGAGGACCGCGGGAACGACGACCGCGCCCGCGTGGACGGGACCGCCCTCGAATGTGTCGTCGAAGTCCTCTCCGTGCGCGGCCGTGCCGTTGACGAAGGCAGCCGCCGAGGCCCCGAATTGGCCAGCGTGTCCGATCGCCGTGGCCTGCCCGGGATCGGAGCCCCACGCGGACAGCGCTGCTCGAACGTAATCGGTGCCGCGCGCGACCAGGCAAAGGCCGATGACGTCGATCAGCAGCCGCTCGCAGGTCTCGCGCACCGCGGGGGGCAAGCGGGCTGCATCCAGCGAGGCGATGCGCTCGGCGAGAGCGACCGCGACCGGCGGCTTGTCCCCCATCAGGTGTTCCGGACGAGCGGGCCGCCCCGGAAGCCCGGAACGCGGTTCGCCGCGGCGATGACGGCGGAAGTGAGGATCAGCATGGTCAGGCCGAGCACGGCGATGGCGGCGAGATCGCCGCTCTCGTTGAGGTCGAAGATCAGGACGGAGAGCACCTTGGTCTCGGAGGTGAAGAGGATGGCGGCGGCGGACAGCTCGCGCACCACCGCGACGAAGACGAAGCACCAGGTGGCGATCAAGGAGGGTCCGAGCAGCGGGGCGGTGACGTCGCGCAAGGTCCTCAGGCGCGAGGCGCCGAGGACGCGGCTCGCTTCCTCCAGTTCCGGCGACACCGCCCGCAAGGAGGCCTGCAACTGCTGGTAGGCCGCGGGCAGCTCGATGGTGACGTACGCGAGGAGGAGGATCCAGAGCGTCCCGTACAACACGATCGGTCCGCGCGTGTAGGCGAGGAACAGGCCGACGCCCAGCGCGATGCCGGGAATGGCGATCGGCGCGGTGGCGAGGAAGCCCAGCACGCGGTGGCCCCTGATCGCGGCGCGCGCGGTCAGGTAGGAGATCACGAGCGCCAGCAGCGCTCCCAACGTCGCGGACAGGAGCCCGAGCAGGAAGGTGTTCTTGAGGGCGAGCCTGGTGGCGGAGAGCTCGAGGAAGACGAATCGGACGTGGTCGAGAGTGAACCTCTCCAAGGTCAGCGGCTGCGAAGGGATGCGCGAGAAAGCCGCGTTCACCAGCGCGGCGTAGGGCAAGAACACCGGCAGCGACAGCATCGCGAGGCACAGGCCGAGCGCGGGCCAGCGCAGCGGGCCCAGGCGCACCGGGCGGGGCGGGCCGCTCCTTCCGCCGATGACGGTGTACCCGCGCCGGCCCAGGACCGCGGACTGCGCCCTGAGCAGCACGACGGTCACCACCAGCAGCGGCAGCGAGGCGGCGGCCGCGAGCTCCGGCTTGGGCGGGTACTGGAACAGGCTCCAGATCTTGGTGGTGATCGTGTGGAAGCCCGCCGGCAAGGCCAGGATGCCCGGCGCGCCGAAGAGCGTCATGGCTTGCAGGAACGCGACCAGCGCTCCGGCCGCGAGCGCAGGGAGCGCCAGCGGGATGGTCACCCTCCGCGCCGTGCGCCAGGCGCTTCCACCGAGGATCGCCGACGCATCTTCGAGCTCGCCCGGGATGCGATCGAGCGCGTTCGCGACCAGCACGAAGACGTACGGGAACGTGTAGCAGCAGATGACGAAGACGAGCCCGTGCAGCGTGTACACGTTGAACAGCACGACCTCCGGACCGGCGCCGGTCGCGACGCGGTAGAGCTGGTTGAGCAGGCCGCTGTTGGGCGCCGCCAAGAGCTCCCAGGCGATGGCGCCGAGGAACGGCGGCGTGACGAATGAAGCCAGGACGAGGAAGCGGACGGTCCGCCGCAGCGGCATGTCGGTTCGCGCCACGATCCAGCCCATCGGCGCGGCGACCAGGCAGCAGATCAGGCTCACCGACACGGCGAGGATGAGCGTGGTGACGAGAGGCTCGAGGAAGGCCGGGTCGGTGAAGAGCAGCCGGAAGTTGGCGAGCGTGAAGCGCCCTCCCCGTCCGGTGAAGGCGAAGACCACCAGCCAGCCGATCGGCAGGACCACCAGGAGGCAGAGCGCCGCCGCGCACAGCGCCAGGACCGCGCCCGAGAGGTCGGGGCGCACACGCGATGGCAGTGCCCGAGATCCCACCCGTCACACCTTGAAGTACTTGCTGTACCGCGCCTTGATCTCGTCGGCCTGCTTCTCGACCGCAGCCGGATCGTCCTTCATCAGCTTGATCTCCCGCAACGGCTTGCGTCCCGCCTTCTCCTTGACCAGCGCGTGGAAGGAGCGCAGGCCGCCGAAATCGACCATCAGCTGCTGGCCCTCGACGGAGAAGAGGAAGCTCTGCAGCAGCCGCGCCGCATTCGGGTGGGGCGCGTCCTTCAGGACGCCGGACGGGCCGACGATCAGCGGCGTTCCCTCGGTCGGGTAGACGATCTCGACCGGCTCGCCCTTCTCCTTGAGCTGGAAGAGGTTGTACTCGTTGCCGTCGGCCATGACCGCGCGTTCGCCCAGCGCCAGCTTCTTGGGCGGGTCGGCCGAGGATTGCACCTGCATGACCTTCTGCCTGGCCAGCTTCTCGAAGTATTCCCAGCCCAGGTCGCGCGAGATCTGGAAGGTGGCGGTCATGATGGTTCCGCTATACCCGGGATGGCCCTTCACGATCTTGCCGGACCACTTCGGATCGAGCAGATCGGCGAAGCTCCTCGGCGCGTCCTCCGGCTTCACCAGCTTGGTGTTGTAGCCGATGACGCTCAGCCAGACGCGCCAGCTGGCGAAGAGGCCGTCGGGATCCTTGTGCTCCGCCGGGTAGTGGAGCGCGACGTCCTCGGGGACGTACGGCGCGAGGATGCCGTCGCGTTTCCACACGATGAAGTGCGCGGCGTCCGAGCTATTGACCACGTCGACCGCGTGGATGTTGCTCGCGTACTCCTGACCGATGCGCTGGAAGATCCGCTCGCCGCCCGAGCGCTCCACGCGCAGGTCGATGCCCGGGTATTTCGCCTCGAACGCCTTGCCGATGCGCTCGGCCACCGGAAGGTCGACGGCGGTGTACCAGATGACCTTGCCTTCCTTCTTCGCCGCAAGGGTCAGCTCGGGCGTGACCTTGCTCGGCGCCGGTCCCGCTGCCCCGGCCGTCCTGCCCGGCAGCAGCAGCGCGAGCGGTACCGCCGCGAGAGCCGCGAGGACCTGCCGCCTGCCGACCTTGCGTGGCTGCATGGAAGTCTCCCCTGCCTTCAGGATACCAGCGCCCTGCACCGCTCGGGCGGCAGGGTCAGCCAGACGGAAGCGCCGGGCGCGAAGCTGTCCGCCGGCGCGGCCGTGATCCTCAGCTGCGTGCCGTCCGGGGCATCGACGACGTAATCCCGGGCGCCGCCGAGGAAGACGTTGCGGACGACCGTGCACTGGACGGTATTCGCGGCCGCCGGGCGGGTCGCGTGGTTCGAGATGCCGATGTCGTGCTGGCGGATGGACACGGCGACCTCCGCGCCGGGGGCGAGCGCCGCGCCGCGGCACTCGATCGACGTTCCAGCAAACGAGACGTGCGTCGCATCGAGCGCCTTGCCGCGGAGGATGTTGCTGCCGCCGAGGAAGCGCGCGACGAACTCGGAGCGCGGCCGGTCGTACACGTCCTCGGGAGTGCCGAGCTGCTCGATGCGCCCGGCGTTCATGACGGCGATCCGGTCGGCGGTCGTCATGGCTTCGCCCTGGTCGTGCGTGACGTAGATGCTGGTGTAGCGGTAAGCGTCGTGCAGCCGGCGCACCTCGAAGCGCATCTCCTCGCGCAGGTTGGCGTCGAGGCTCGAGAGCGGCTCGTCGAGCAGCAGCGTCTCGGGCTCGACGATCAGCGCGCGGGCCAGCGAGACGCGCTGCTGCTGCCCGCCGGACAGCTCGCCCGGGTACCGCTCCGCGAACGGGGCGAGCCGCGTGGTCGCCAGGATGGCGGAGACCTTCCTGGCGATGGTGGCGCGATCGAGCTTCCTCACCCCCAGGCCGTAGGCGACGTTCTCGGCCACCGTCATGTGCGGCCACAGCGCATGGCTCTGGAACACCATCGAGACGTTGCGCTGCTCGGGCGGCAGCGTGCGCCCGGGCGAGGACACCACCCGGTCGCCGAGGACGATCTCGCCCGCGGTGGGCTCGATGAAGCCGGCGACCAGGCGCAGCGCCGTCGTCTTCCCGCAACCCGAGGGCCCGAGCAGGCACACGAGCTGGCCGTGCTGGATGTCGAGCGACACGCCGTCGAGCGCGGTCTGGTCGCCGAAGCGCTTGGTGAGCCCGCGCAGGATGACCGACGACACGGGCGGCTCCTACTTGCCGGTGAACACCGGCTTGCGCTTCTCCAGGAATGCGTTGCGGCCTTCGACGTAGTCCTGGCTGGCGAAGCAGCGGGCGACGAGATCGGCGGCGCGCTTCAGGTCGCGCTCGCTCTCCGGCTTCAGCACCTCCAGGGAGATCTGCTTGATGGCGTCGACGGTGAGCGGCGCGTTGGCTGCGACGCCGTCGGCGTATTCCCGGACGGAGGAGGCCAGCTCGGAATCGGGGAGCACGCGGTTGACGAGCCCCATGGCCAGGGCCTCGGCGGCGCCGAACTGGCGGGCGCTGAAGAAGATGTCCTTCGTGTGCGCCGGCCCGATGGTGTCGATGAAGCGCTTGAGGCCTGGGTAGCCGTAACCCAGGCCGAGCTTCGCGGCGGGCAGGCCGAAGCGCGAGCCTTCCGAGCAGAAGCGCAGATCGCAGCAGACGGCGAGGTTGAGCCCGCCCCCGATGCAGTAGCCCTGGATCATCGCGATGGTCGGCTTGGGGTAGGCGGCGACCCCCGAGTACACCTTCTCGGTGGCGGCGTTGTAGCGCTCCACCGCCTCGCGCGTGGCGCGCTCGTCCTCGAACTTGGAGATGTCGGCGCCCGAGACGAACGACTTGCCGCCCGCCCCGGTCAGGACGACGACGCGGACCTGGTCGTCTTTGGCGAAGTCGTCGAGGATCCTCGCGGCGGCTTGCCACATCTCGAGCGACACTGCGTTGTGGCGCTCGGGGTTGTTGAAGATCATCGTGCCGACGCGCCCCTCCTTGCGGGCGAGCATCTTGTCGCTTTGATCCATGCGGCTCTCCCTCAGATCACCTTGTCCCGGCGCAGCCTGTCGATCTCCGCATCCGAGAAACCGAACTCGCGCAGCACCTCGCCTGTGTGCTCACCGCGACCGGGCGGCGCAGCCACCATCCGGCTGGGAGTGCGGCCCAGGCTCACCGGCTGGCCGACGACGCGCAGCGCGCCGCCGCCCGTCGCGATCTCCCGCACCATCCCCAGGTGCTGGACCTGAGGGTCGGCAAAGACCTTGTCGATGGAGTGGATGGGGCCGCAGGGCACGCCGGCTTCGTTCAGCCGATCGACCCATTCGGCGCTGGACCGGCCGGCCAGGTAAGTCTCGAGCTCGGCGTTGAGCGCGTCGCGGTTCTTCAGGCGCGCCGCGGCAGTGGCGTACTCGGGCCTCTCCAGTAACGCGTCCGCTCCGATGGCGCGGCAGAGGCGCTCCCACATCGTCCCGCCCACGGCCGCGACGTTGATGTGGCCGTCGCGGGTCTTGAAGACGCCGGTGGGGATGCTGGTCGGATGGTTGTTGCCCGCCTGGCGCGGCACCTCGCCGGCGTTCAGCCAGCGCGAGGCCTGGAAATCGAGCATGAAGATCTGCGACTCCAGCAGCGAGGTGGCCACCTCCTGGCCCTTGCCCGACTGCTCGCGCTCGAGCAGCGCCACCAGGATGCCGAGCGCGCAGAAGAGGCCGGCGGTGAGGTCGGCGATGGGGATGCCGACGCGCATCGGCCCCCGGCCGGGCTCGCCGGTGATCGACATCAGCCCGCCCAGGCCTTGCGCGATCTGATCGACGCCCGGGCGATCCCGGTAGGGCCCCTCCTGGCCGAAGCCGGAGATGCTGGCGTAGACCAGCCGCGGATTGATCTTGCTCAGCGCCGGGTAGTCGATGCCGAGGCGTTTCTTCACGTCGGGGCGGAAGTTCTCCACCACCACGTCGGCCTTGGCCGCCAGGCGCCGGAAGACGGCCACGCCGTCGGGCGATTTGAGGTCCAACGTGATTCCGCGCTTGTTGCGGTGCAGGTTCTGGAAGTCCGGTCCTTGGCGCGGCCCGCCCGCCGGGTCGCCCACTTCCAAATATTCGGGCACCTCGACCTTGATCACGTTCGCGCCCCAGTCCGCGAGCTGGCGGACGCAGGTGGGCCCGGCCCGGACGCGGCTGAGATCGAGGACGGTGAAGCGCGCGAGCGCCGCCGAAGCCTGCGGGACGGCCATGCCCACAACTGGCATCAATCCTCGCGGACGGTCAACAGCAGCACCGCGACGTACGGGACCTCGATGCGGCCGCCGCGCCGCTCGATCGCGTTCGCGACGGCGCCGTACAGCGGGGTCCGGAGCCCGGGCTCGAGCAGCGCGTGGTCGGAATGGGTCTCCAGGAGATCGAGGTACTGCCGGGTCGTGTAGGCGGCGGTCCAGGGGAACGAGGCGGCCTGGACGGGCCCGAACAGGCCGCTCCGACTGATCTCACCGGTCAGCTGGCCGGGCTTCGATTCGATCGAGTCGCGAGCCGCCGTCCAGGTCACGGCCGGAAACCAGCGCGCATAGGCGGCTTCCAGCTCGGCGCGCAGCGAGGGATCGAGACCCGACGTCTCGTTGCGGATCAGCGCCAGCGCGCCGCCGGGGCGAAGCGCCGCGGCGGCCTTCACGTACCGGATGGCCGGGTCGACCCAGTGGAACGCCTGGGCCGAGACCACCATGTCGAAGGACCGATCGGCGCCGCTCCAGGCCTCGAAGGTGACCTCCTCGACGGCGACCTCGGGGAACGCAGCCACCTTCCTGCGCAGGACCGCGGCCATGTTGCCGCCGGGCTCGAGGGCGACGATCGCGTACCCGCGCCGGGCGAACGGCAGCGTCGCCTTGCCGGTGCCCGCGCCGATCTCGAGGATCCGTCCCCCGGCCGGAATCCCGCTCCGCGCGGCCGCCTCGTCGACGAGCGCCTCGGGGTAGGACGGACGCGCGGCGTCGTACAGCTCCGCGCTGCGATCGAAGGACGTCCTGGAGGCTTCGTCGATCCCGGTCACGGGTGCCGGAAGGTAGCACGCGAGACGTCGCTCTGCGGGACCGGCTGTCCGGCTGAGCGTGCACGGCGCTACGGATAGGAATCGACCAGCCTGTCGTGCCGCTCCAGGCGCCAGCGCCACCCTCCGCCCGAGCAGCTGCCGCACCCGCGGGCATCCACCAGCGCCACCTCGAGGCGCACGTCGTCGGGAAGCTCGATCAGCCGCTTCGGCACCTGGAAACGGTACGAACCCGTGTGCAGGGCGCCGGCCGCCACCTGCAAGAGCCCGATCTCTCCTCCGGGCCCGGCGACCCGCGCGTAGATCTCCAGACCGTCTTCGAACGCGCCGCCGGTTTCGACGACGATCGATCGCTGCGTGCTGGCGTCGCGGGGCTCGAAGGCGATCTTCGGCGAGGAAGCGGCGCTCCCGAGGAGGATCGGATCGGCACCCGCCTGCCGCGCGCGCAGGAAACGGTCGAGCTGGGAGAAATGCAGGGAGCCGCCGCTCAAGGCGCTGGCGCCCCTTTCCAGATCGATCGCCTCGTTCAGGCGTCCCTGGCGGAACCACACGGTCGCCTTGGTGTCGAGCACGGACGGTCTCTCCGGTAACCACCGCAACGCCTCGTCCACCGCTTGCTCGGCCCGGAGCAGGCAAGCGCGGGACGTGGTCGGCTCGATGGCGAGGGCCCATGCCACGTTGTTCAGCAGCCAGGGGTCGGCGTTGCCGCCGGAGAGCTTTCCGGCGGCGGCCTGCAGTTGGGAATCGCGGGAGGAGGTGGCGCAGGCGGCCAGCTCCGCGTCGGGAGACAGAGCGGGCATCTTGCGCGGCAGCCCGTCTGCGCCGACCGCCGCCAGCATCGCAACGACGATGGCATTGTTGGCCGCATGCATCAGGATGCCGGGCAACAGCCCGCCCGACGCCCGCCGCATGCGGCCGGTCATCAAGCCGAACACGAAGTAGAACGGCAGCCGCGACGGGTCGCCATGGAGGGTCGCGAAGAGGAGCGCCTGAACCGCGTTTGCCAGCCAGAACCGCATCTGGCGGCCGAACACGTCCAGGAGGATCGACCGGAAGATCAGCTCCTCGGCGATGGGGATGAGGAGTGCGAAGACCAGCAGCGCCAGGCCAGGGCCGTAGACGTCCACGGTGGCCTTGACCATCGATTCGATCGCGGTCGCGCCGGGCGCCAGCGGGATCTTCCCGGGCAGCTTGAAGAGCAGGTGGCTTGCAACTGCCACCGCGAACGCCACCAGGAGCCCGAGGACCGCCTGGCCGGCGCTCTTGGGCAACGACCAGGTCCCAGGGCCCAGGAGCCGCAGCCGCTCCCTGCGGCGCGCGACCAGCGCGGCGAGGAACGCCGTCAGGAGCAGCGCATAGAAGAGCCCGAACGGGGCGAGGGCCGGCGGCGGCGAGCCGTGGTGCTCGCCCCCCGCGACCCACGAGGCCAGCTCGTCGTAGGCGAAGACGTAGACGGCCAGGAACTGGCAGACGAGCATCGCCGCCGTCGCCAGCCACGCGTGGCGAAAACCCCATGTCGGCGCCGGCTCCTCGCCCGTCCCGGCGCGAAGCCGCCGCCGGAGCCACCACGAGTGGAGGGGAACGAGCAACAACCCGGGCAGCAACGCCAACCCGGCAAGGCAGCCCAGCAACGCCAGGACGCCGGACAGGTCGCGCGGCCGCCAACCCGCCCAAGGAAACTTCCACGCCAGCGCGAGGCGGCGGCGTCCGAGCGGATCCGTCTTCCAGCCCAGCTCGCGAAGGTCGTGGTAGGAGCGGGCCGCGGAGGCGGGATCGCTTCCAGCCAGGTCGATCTCGAAGATCCGGGTGAGCACCTCGAGGCGATTCCACGCCGCACCTTGCTCTGCATACGTCTTCCGCGCCAGCTGGAGCTTGCCGGTTCGTTCGAGGATGCGGGCGCGAAGCATCGCATCGACGGCCGTCTTCCCCTTCCCGGCGGCGAGGTCGAGCATCCACGCCCCGCGCGCGAACGCGCCGGCATCGGCCAGCATCCGCGCCTTGTGCGCGAGCTCGAAGGCCGGACCGTCCGTCCGCGAGCTGAGCACGACCACCGCCTCGGTCCGCCGCCCTTCCGCGATGAGCTGCGAGGCGACCTCGCG
>WNFD01011701.1_pt1 | contig 11963 bp, 13 predicted proteins | sample 5400491 | NCBI WGS metagenome assembly WNFD01 (sample SAMN13153343, study PRJNA577476) | soil metagenome | isolation source: 120 cm saprolite under Douglas fir tree site 2 hole 2 replicate 2 | place: USA:California | collected 2015-04-18 | reverse complement strand
GAAGTTCTCATCGTGGTGGGTGTTCTTTTGTGGCTGGTGAATCGCTTCATTCCCATGCAGGGATCCATCAAGTCGATTTTGAACGGTGTTGTGGTCATTGCCGTAGTTCTGTGGCTGCTGAACGTTTTTGGATTGTTCCACTCCCTTTCCCGGATCCACGTCGGAACCTAAGCGATGTCGTAAAGGAAACCGGTCAAGAAGGGCTGAACGCTTTAACGCAAGATCGGATACGACGCAATACGGCAGACATCTGCCTCAAGGAGACACTTTGAAGAATACGCTGTTATTAGTCGCCGGAATCGCTCTCAGTTTGAGCGCAGTGGCTCAAACTACTTCTCAAACAAGACTGACCGTCGAGCCCATGAGTCCGACGCCTACATTTCGTGTCAACGTGGTCAGCCGCAGCGTGCAGGCAGTCAATTATCGGCACCGCAGCGGAGCCACAAAGCTGGATTTCGCCGGCACAAACCTGATGACTTTAGCCAACGGTGAAGCCCAGGTGAACAGCAAGAGGGGAGCCATTGAGATCGAAGCCGAGTTTGGCAACCTGGAAAAACCAACTACCTTCGGCAATGAATATCTGACCTACATTTTGTGGGCAATTTCGCCCGAGGGCCGGGCAGTGAATTTGGGCGAAGTGTTACTGGGCGGCAACCATCGCAGCAAACTGCATGTAACTACGGATCTTCAGGCTTTCGCGCTGATCGTTACCGCGGAACCTTACTATGCGGTGCGGCAACCCAGCAACGTGGTTGTGCTGGAGAATGTGGTCCGCGAAGACACTAAGGGAACGACCGAGGCAGTAAATGCAAAGTACGAACTGATGGAGCGGGGCGGCTACATTCCCACCGGCTACAAGTTCGACCCGGTGGTTCTGAATGCCAAGTTGCCATTGGAATTCTTCGAGGCGCGTAATGCACTGCGCATCGCTCAATCCGAGGGATCCGAGCAGTATGCCAGTGAGAGCTATCAGCACGCCCTCCAATTGATGAACCATGCCGATGAATATGCGACGAGGAAACATATCGATAAAAAGCCTCTGATCGCAGTCTCCCGAGAAGCAGTCCAGACTGTTGAAGATGCACGCGCGATCGCGGTCAAAAAAATGGACGAAGTGCGCTTGGCAAACGAACGCCAAGATTCATCGGATGCGCAGGCCAAGTCGCGAGAGCAGGCTGATGATGCGACTCGGCAGAAGGAGCAAGCCCAGTCCGACACGGCGAAAGCTCAAGCAGCAAAGGCTCAGGCAGAGTCTGATGCAACCAAAGCCCGGACCGACGCCGCTGATGCACAGACGGCGACGGCGAAGGCCAAATCAGATATGGCAGACAGTCAAGCCGCATCAGCAGCTGCACTCTCCGCCACCCAGGCTGATGCGGACCAGTCCCGCTTAGCGGCACAGCAGGCCCAGTTGAGCGCGCAACAAGCGGAAACAGAGAAAGCAGCCATGCGCACGAAATTGTCCGACCAGCTGAACAAAATTCTTCAGACTCGCGACAGCGCACGCGGCCTGATTGTCAGCATGTCCGATGTTTTGTTTGACAGCGGAAAGTATTCGTTGAGTCCGGGTGCACGGGAGAAGCTGGCGAAAGTAGCCGGTATTTTGCTCGCCTATCCTGGGCTCAGCATTGAAGTCGGCGGCTACACGGACAACGTGGGCGGCGATGCCATGAATCAAACATTGTCGGAGAATCGTGCTGGATCCGTGCGCGACTACCTGGTGCGAGAAGGGGTATCGACGAATTCGGTTTCGTCCAGGGGCTTCGGTAACACTTTGCCGGTCGCCTCCAACAATAACTCCGCCGGTCGGCAGCAGAACCGTAGAGTCGAACTTCTCGTATCTGGTGAAGCCATCGGCAGCCCGGTTAATGCGACCACAGGAAGCTTGCGCTAGCAACTCATAATCGGCGGGGGACCCATCTTTTTCGGGTTCCACGCCCGTTTCTTAACGATTAAGAACGCCATTTGAGACTGGCATTTGATCTTCCGGTCTGCACCTGAACGCAAGGAGCAATACGTGCTGGGAACCATATTGATCGTGATCTTAGTTTTGGCACTTCTAGGGGCGCTGCCACGATGGTCGCATAGTCGTGACTGGGGTTATTACCCCACCGGAGGAGTGGGAGTGGTCCTTTTCGTTATTGTGATTCTCCTGCTTCTGGGGCGCATCTGAACCATGCAATCCTGGTCATCATGGCGTGTCCTCATGGGCGGCTTGCGACTGCTTTCCGCCCGTGTTGCGGCGCTTCTTCTGGTCGTGCTCATGTGCAGCGGCGGTCTGTCCGCGTACTCCGTTCTAACGCACGAGGAAATCGTGGATCTGCTGTGGACTGACAAGATCCAGCCTCTCCTGCTCGCGCGATATCCGGGCTTGTCGGAAGACCAGATCAGGGAAGCCCATGCCTATGCGTACGGCGGCGCCGTGATCCAGGATCTCGGCTATTACCCGTTCGGCAGTAAAGAATTCAGCAACCTCGTGCATTACGTCCGTAGCGGAGACTTCGTTCGCGAGTTGCTGCTGGAGAGCCAAGATGTCAACGAATACGCCTTTGCGCTGGGCGCATTGTCGCACTACGTGGCGGATATCGCCGGCCACCCCGCGGTCAACCAGGCCGTTGCGATCGAGTATCCGAAGCTGCGAGCGAAGTTTGGCAAGTCAGTCCGGTACGCCCAGGACAAGACGGCACATCTGAGAATAGAGTTCGGGTTCGACACCGTGCAGGTCGCGAAGAATCGTTATGCGTCGCAGCAGTACCACGATTTCATCGGATTCCAGGTGTCCAAATCCTTGCTGGAGCGAGTTTTCCCCGTGGTGTACGGAGTGGAGTTGAAAGATGTGCTTACCCACGAGGATCTGGCTGTGGGTTCGTATCGTTTCGCGGTCAGCCGGCTGATTCCGCAAATGACTCAAGTCGCGCTGCAAACTCATAAGAAAGATCTGATGCGAGAAACGCCAAATTTCGCGAAACGGAGGTTCTTGTATCGTCTGTCGCGCTCCAATTATGAAAAGGAATGGGGAAAGGACTACGTGAAGCCAGGCCTGGGCACCCGCATCTTGTCAGCACTCGTGCGCTACATGCCGAGGATAGGCCCTTTCAAAGGGTTAGCGTTCAACAACCCAACTCGGCAAACAGAAGATCTGTACATCAACAGCATCAATACGACCGTCGATCAATACCGGCTCCTCCTGGAGGAGCTGGGCCCCGACACACTTGTGCTACCCAACTGTGATCTTGATAGTGGCCAACCCACCAAGGCAGCGGAATACTCGCTCGCGGACAATGCTTATGCAAAGTTGTTAGGTCAATTGTCAGAGCGCAAGTTTGATCGGATTTCGCCGGAGCTGCGTGCCAATCTTCTCGACTTTTATTCTGACCTCTCAGCACCGATCGAGGTAAAGAAGGACGAGGATGATTGGAACCAGTTGAAGTCCATTACCCCGACTCCGGTTGCCGCACGCAATTCTGCCCAATAATCCCTTCAGGAACACGGCGGTCAATGTTGGTCGCCAGAACATCGCGCCGTATCACAAGCAGTTTTCCGCCACCAGGCTCTGCAAAGCCTCATTCACCATGGCTTCCGCCGATTCATGATTTCTGACGAGCAACGCAGGAAACCGAAACGCATTGCACTATGTTTACGGTTTATGTTCTTAAGAACATAAACCGTATGTTGGCAGTTGATTTAGGTGGTCCCAGGACCAGGCGTCCTTCACACTGCGCCGGTAACAGCTGTTCCGAAGACCACATAAGATGAAGCTGGTTAGATGGAGCGCAAGAACGCCATGAGTTCTCCATCAGAGCTACGGTTGGCTTTTTGACATTCTCGGTGCTGCACTTTTCAAGCGCGCCGTGCCTTCCATCTCCAAATCGATTTCCGCGTAGACCTGGGTTGTATCCAACGAGACGGGCCCCAGCCATGAGCGAATCGTGTTTAAATCGACACCCGCGCGAAGCAGATGGGTCGCAGTCGAATGACGGATCGTGTGCGGGCTGATTCCTTTTGACCGCAGTGAAGGTAATGAAGTACTAGCCCGTTCGGCACATGCTCTGAGCATCCGTATATTCCGATGCGAGGTACTCGAGATAACGACGCCTCGATTCATGCAATGGACCATTTTCGTGACGTGCCACGCCGGGGTTGCTTTCGGCAAGCTCCGTCGAGGGCACCGAGCGCTCAAGGGACCGAACCCGACCAGTGGGAAATTGTCTGCAATAAGGAGTTTGCGGCAGAAGTAGTTTTGAGGTCAACCTCTGGACCTCGTCACGCGTATGGAAGCCGCCTTACCCTATTGGGTTCGGTTGGTGAATTTCTGCAGCCAACTGCGCTTCTCCTTGGTGGCCGCGAGTTTCATGCGCAACTGGGGAACAACCAATGCTTGCTCGACGGTTGGCTGATTCGTCGCCGCCAACTTCAGCTCGAGGACATGCGCTCTGTCGTTAGCTCCGGTTTGAGTGTAGGCCAAAATCAGGTCTTGGATTGACAGCGGATTGCCGACGTCCTCCTGAAGATAGGCAATAGCCTCGGCATACTTATGATCTGCCAGGAGGACAGAACCCAACGCGCCGTAGTACGAACGTCGCAGAATAGCGCTATGAGTCGTGTTCATTAGAGCTTCCATTTGCTTTAAGGCCTGGTCTGAGGCTGGCCTTAGTCCGGCACCCTCAGCGCGGATAGCGCGTACACGCAATATCTGCGCCTCCTCCTCGTGGAGATCAGTACGAGGAGCTTCCGTGTCTGCGGCCAGAGCGGCCTCCGCTGTATCGAGGTATTTGAGGGCCACTGAGTTATCTCGCTCGTACAAAGCCAGGAAACGAAATGCCTCGGCTTCCGGGACCGAGAGGTGCGCGTCTTGCGCCTGTTTAGCAACTGCGTTCAGAGCGGTGTTGGCTTTTCCCTGCTTCTTCTCCCTGACGTAAGTAAGGGCGGATTGCAGCGCATACCGAATTTTGTCGCCGGCCACGCTGGCGCCGCGGATGGCCTTGTCGTATTCACTGCGAGCTATTGCTTGCTCTCCCATGAGCGCATAGGTATCAGCGATCCCGATCTGCGATGGTTGAAATGCAGGATCGATTTTCAAGGCCTGACTATAATGCTCGAGTGCATCGCGAGAATTGCCAGACATGCGCAGGATTTCGGCATAAGAGTTCTGCGGATTGGCCTCACTGGGCAGTAGGGTGACGTAACGCTCCATGGCTGCAAATGCTTTGCTGTAGTCGCCGCTGTATGCATGACAATATGCTAGCCGGTTCCACGCCGGGGCATAGGAAGCGTCCAGAGCTATGGCGCGTTCAAGGAACCTGGCGGCCGGTTCGTATTGCTCTTGTAGGCTCAGCCATCGGCCTGCGAGAAAAGCTATCCGCTTGTCTCCGGGATATTTGGCCAGCAGATCGTTCATTGCCCCGATAGCGGTCACGTACTGCTCTTCCTGCACTCCCATGAGCCATTTGATCAGGAGTTTTTCACCCCGGGTCACCGTCCCAGCCAGCGCCTTCGCCCGGCGGCGTTCGGTCTTCTGCTCTACGGGGTCGTAGGATACTTCCGTGATGAAAAGATGTGCTAATGCAAACGAAGGATCTTTCTTGATTGCTGTCTGCCAATTTTCCAACGCCCTTTGGATATGTTCATTTTCAAATTCCACCATTCCGGATTCAAACAGCTTGCGGGCATCTGGGCGGGATGTGGTGATGCTTATGTTGGTCGCCTGTGAAGCAGGCGGCTGCTTTCGCTCCGTGGCGGCATAGGCAGAAAGCGCCGAGAGGCACATCAGGATTAGTCCGCACCAACGAGCACACATAAGCAACTTCCCACGGTTGGGGTTGAGACTCAGCCTACCATGCGCCGTAATGCCCGACAGGTTACGCGGGTAATCAAAATTGCGGCGTTCTTGTCTTTCTTACCTCATAAAGGAAAAACCCGGGACACGCGCCATGAGTTGCTTCGACCATTCTGCGCGATAAGGCGCACACTCGACGACTACGCCATCGGCCGGAGGTCGTTCTCAAGCAGGCGCTGAATTCGGGTAGCTGATGACATAACGATGGCGGCCTCGCGACGACCCGAGTAGACTTTGCGGCATCCAACCAAAAAGCTCGGGACGAAGGAGGCCGAGATGACGATTCAAGGATGCGATCTACAGGCAAAGCAACAGACCATTTGGGTTCGGCTCCTCTTAACTATCCCCTGTCCCCAAACAATTCACGGGCGGCAATGGGACAGCCTGCCGATGACGATCGCGTTCATGTCGATGGTGGCGGCGATAATCGCGGAGCGCAGACAAAGCGGCAGGGGTTGCTAAACCACACTGGGGAGCATTGCTGCACATTCAATTGTGGGCGAGCGTGAGCGCGCTTCCTCTGGCGTAGAGAGCCAGTGACCTACGAACGTGCAAACCGCGCCTGCAGTCACCGTAATCGATGAAGCCCAACGATCTGAACCTATTCATGAAGAAGCTAACCCGCGACCGCGTAGTCCCCACCATTTGTGCCAAAGTCGTCTGATTTAGCTCGGGAATTACAGAGTGAGGTGTGTTTTTCTTGGCGAGCAACAGAAGAATCCGCGCGAGTCTTCTCTCACTAAAGTTGCAGTTTTGGTCAAGCAAATCCTCTTGATATTGAATGTTCCGCAGCAATAAATATGCGACGAAAAGATCTGACAAGGTTTGTTCCCCATGAAGTGAGAGCATCATTGTCTCCTTTTCAATCCGCAGAAGGTCACAATCTGTTATTGCGCTTGCCGATGCGATGTGGAGCGCCTGAGCTGCAAGGCAATCTTCACCGACAAAATCCTTGTCGCTTAATATGCCGAGTGTTGCTTCCTTGCCAGCTTTGGATTTGGCGCTGAGTTTTACCAAACCTTTTTGGATTACAAACACTGCGTCCGTCGCTTCGCCCTGAGCGAAGATAATCTGTTTCTGCCGAAAGGACACAATCCGCCTGCCATCACCGATGGTGGAGAGGAAGATTTTGGGGTCGAAATCGGGTTTTGTTTTCGCATTCATATAACTGGCCATTTGAATCTCTCTCCTGGAGCGCCTGATCAGCCGGTGCCGCAACATCGGACGGTACGCTGGATCTGCATTGGTGTTGTTGTAGCCGTTTCAAGCATCATTCTTCACGCGGTCAGTGCTTGGCCGCTTCTTGTCGTGCAAGTCATGGGCGAAACCCCGCGTCCTGCGCCTGGTCGTACAACGTACGACCCGGATGCAAGTTGAGATAGGGGAAGAGCACCGATTTTCTCGAATGCTTTGAAGGAATCCACATTGTCTTCCTCACCGCGGTTAACGACACGAACGCTGCTTTCATTCAGAATTTAAATTCTCTCATTCAGAGTTTCCAACGTCCGATCACAATTGCTCACTAGACCTGAGGAGGGCCTGTTCCCGATCGCTTGGCGATGATATTGAATATCTGTCCGTGCAGGGCAGTGAGGGCAAGCTGAGTGTAGTGCTGTTCCACAAGGCTGCACGCGTGCAGGCATTGGATATTCCAAAGGGCACCGAGATATCCGCTCAACTCATTCACGACGCTGAGGACGGTCCGGAGATCGACTACCGGGTGTTTGAGGAAGTGCCACCAGAAGTCCCTTCTCCTCCATCGGAAACCCACCACGTCCCGTTTCTTTCGGAGCCGCTCCGAGCCGGACCTGGAGCCTTTGACGGACGCACACCGACGCTCAGGTTGGACGTCGCCAGCCTAACCGTGCATCACGTAAGCGGCATCAAGTTCCAAACTGAGAAGCATTCGGTACATCGCCATCGATCAGAGAAGCGGGAACAAATCTTCTAGCTGCTCACCTATACAGGACAGGAATTTCGAGGTCAGCTTCTTTCCCCCAGAGGGCAAAAGTAGTTGCTCCTTTGTACGCCCCCTGCGGACCAACACAGAAAGCTGCGACTGTTTCTGGTCTGGTATTGTTCACGCGCTACCTGGTTGTGGGCAATAATCCAAACAAGTACAACTTGCCTTTAGCCATGGCGCCCGCGGTGGGGAGGTAGTTGACCGTCGCGTAGACTTTTCCGTTTGCGATTGTAGGCAGTGTAAACGTGGTGACCTCGCCAGCAAGGACATCTGCGTTGTTCATGGAGCTGTTATAAATTTCGGCGGAGAGGTTCGCTGCCTTGAAAGCGTGCAGTGCGGCGGGCACCGTTACGTGAGTCACCGGGTTCGTATGCGCCCGGGAAAGTGCCCATACGATGCCGTTCAGGTTGCCGTTGGACGAAACACTCGGATTAGCCCCCGCATACACGAAATCGGCTGCGGTCATGGCTACCGGCGCCGAAGACAGAGTTGCATTGCTGATGCTGAAGGCAAGCAGGGACAATGGCGTTGCTGTGGGACCAAAGTTGCTTGGCGCTGGTCCCACGTAAACATGGTTGTTCCAATACGCGGGTGAGTTGAACATCAAGTAAGGCTGGGTGAGCGTGCCTTTCAGTTCTTGCACAATATGGTCCGTGGTGGTGCTGTGCTTACCCATCTTGTCACGGTTGATAAGGTAGATGCGACCCTGAACGCTGTACGTGGAAGACAAATCCCCCTCCTTCGTACCCGCGAGCATGAGGTTGGGCACGGCGAGACTGCCCGCAGATGGTGGCAGCAGGACGGGACTGCCCGACCCCGCGTCCCAATCATTGCAGGCGAGCGCATTTTCGTTGAACGGAGTGAAGAAATCCGCCATGATCAACGTCGTACCGCTCAATTTCATGAAGGTGTCCCCGAAATCGTTGGAACCGTTGTATACGCCTTGTCCAGTGCCCAGGAAAAGGTTCCCCGAGGAATCCGCCGCCAGCGCCCCTGCACTCCAAATCCCTCCCCCATCTGTGGCAGCTGGGCCAATTGGACAGGACTCCTTGGCTGTCATCGGGACGGATACAAACGGGGTAGGGGTTGCCAGGCCGAGCGTACCGGCCTTATAAGCGAAAATCCAACCACTGTATGGCTGAATGTCGCCTCGGCTGCCAAAGGCGACATATACATTTCCGTTCGCCAGAAGCAGCGCCGACCTGCTGTTCTGACGCAGAGGGCTGAAGCTCGGCAGCGTAGAACTACCTGGATATTCTATGATCACGGGGCTGCCGGGTTTCTCTGTGCCATTCGTAAGATTGAGAACATGGAGCGCGAAGTAGTAGCAGTGAAACTGGGTTGTCATGGGTATTGGTATGCAGTTCGATCCACTGTTAACCGAGGTGGTTTCTCTTGTTTTGCTGACAAAATAAATAGCGCCGGACCCCAGGTTAATGACAGGAGTGGCGGTTATCCCTATCTCCAAAGGGCTGCCACACGGAAACAAATCTTGGCAAGGAACCGTGCTCACATTCGGGGCAGGAGCACCGCTCGTGCAGGTAGAACCGTGTACAACCAGGCAGGTTACTTTCCACAACCATGGTTGTGTGCTGCTGGGCTGCTTGCCATCGGCATCGAAAGCGTAGACGCTGTCGTGCTCGGTGGCCACGAAGACTACGTTATGTACTGCGCCAACCACGGTCAGCTTGCTCACATACAAGACTTGGGCATGTACGTCGCCATCCAGAAGAAACGGGGACCGTAACCTTCCGAATTGATGCACGTTGACGTTCGTAAGCGTAAGGACAGTTTCGGCCGCGTTCAATCCGGTTCGCGCATTGTCGTTGTGGTATGTAACGATTCCGCTGACCTGAGCATAGGAGCAGGACATCAGACAAAGCAGCAGGATCATGTGGGAGGTTGGGTGTCGGACCACGGGGATTCCTCCTAATTTAGACAGCAACCGGGTCTAGAGGCTACTTTACAAACGTCACCATCCCGCCGCCACCCAGGTTATCGAGGGGCTGCGATGGGTGCGAGTTGGTCTGGCCGATCAGACAGAGAGGCTCTCCCCCCCGGGCAGCAATGGTAGAAGGGAATTATAGGCAAGTCAACGTCGGCCCCAAGGTTACATTTTTAAATGGCTTGACACGCGTCGGCCCATCCTTGGCAGTGGGTCAGTTTGAATCCAAGAGCGAAGCCTTTATCAGATTTAAGCCTGCTTTAACCTTGCCGGAATATAAAGAATTTTCGCTAAAACTTGGAATGAATCTCATTCGGTCCACACGCCTTGCCGCCACTTTGGGGCCGCACGCCAACCAACAGGAACCGCCGAGGTTCGATATTCAAATCGATTGGCGACGAAAACTGTCTTTACGGGCCGGGCAGCCAGCAGGGCTTCTGCGTGGTGTCCGATTCATCGTGATGCTGTGCATTTCTTTGGGCCTGAGTGGGATTGCGGCGCGCAGAAAGACGCGGCCAGCATCGTCGGAATCGTCGAACATCCAAGCGGTGCAGTCGTTCCGGGAGCTCAGATCACGATCACCGACGTGGACCGCGGAACATCCTTCGTGACCTCGACAGACGGTGCCGGAAACTACGTGGCCAGCCCACTCAAGATTGGCCGCTACAACGTCAAGGTGGGCAAGAAGGATTTTAGGACTGTCGTCATTGGCCCCTTCGAACTGCAACTGGGACAACGCCGGGAGGTAACCGTGAAACTCCAGATTGGCGAGGCGCTACAAAATGTGGAAGTCAACGCTGTTCCTGCGCTAGAGACACAGACGTCAGATCTGGGCCAGGTCATCGATAATCGTACGATCAACGACCTGCCCCTCAATGGCCGTAATTTTAGCCAATTGGCTCTGCTCAGCGCGGGTATCGCTCCTTCCGAGCCTGGAGCCGCGAACGAACCTTTGGATTCAGCTCGAACGGTGCCCGATCGTATCAGAATAACTATCTGGTAGACGGTATTGACAACAACTCGAATATCACCGACCTACAGAACGGCGCCAGCTATGTCATCCAGCCTTCTGTGGATGCCGTCGAGGAATTCAAAGTCCAGACGAGTGGCTATAGCGCCGAGTTCGGCCGGGGGAATGGCGCGGTCCTCAATGCCACCATCAAGTCGGGCACGAATGAGTTTCACGGCAGCGTTTTCGAATTTCTCCGCAACGACAAATTGGATGCTCGCAATTTCTTTGAACTGAAGCGTGGGGCCTACCAGCGCAACCAGTTCGGTGCAACTTTGGGCGGACCGGTTCTGATTCCGCATCTTTATAACGGCCGGAATCATAGTTTTTTCTTCGTGGATTATGAAGACTTACGCATCCGCCAGGAGCGGCCGCTGCAGGACATCGTCCCTACGGTGGCTATGCGGTCGGGGGATTTCTCTGCACTCATCGACTACACGTCCGATGCCGGCGTAACCGACTGCAACGGCGGTCCTACCTATGTCGGAGAGATCTTCAACACTCGCCTCACCCGCAAGGACCATACGAGTCCGACCGGTTTTTGCGGCCTTCCCTTCGGTTACGATCCTTCCGGGAACCCCCTCAACATCATCCCACCCAGCCTTTTGGACCCGCTGGCTGTCAGCCTCATCAGGCTCTGGCCACTCCCCACGATTTCCGGCAATGGCGGAATCGGCGCGATCAACTACCTAACTGAACCCAAGGTCCAGGAGAGCCAGACTAACTTCGACGTTCGCTTGGATCAGACCTTTTCAGAAAAGGATTTCTGCGTTCACCCGCTACAGCTATCAGGTCCAACCCAGCACTCACCCTGCCGTTTTTCAGGCGACTGGGGGCGGCGGCAACGAAGCTTCCGCTGGATACGACCACAATTTTTACTCTAGCGTGGCTCTCAGTGAGACTCACATCTTCAACCCGCGCTTGGGGAACGAAGCCCGTTTCGGTTACAACCGCGTGCAACAGAACTTCGATCATAACGTCGCCGCGCAGCTTGGCATCCGGGGCGTCCCCTTTGGTCCGCTGAACGGCGGGCTACCCTTGCTCGACTTCTCCGACGTGGGTTCGCTTGGGATCCCGCTCACTTTGCCGTCCATCCAGGTGCAGAACACTTACAGCTTTTCCGACAACCTGACCCTGACTCGCGGGAAACACTCGCTGAGATTCGGAGCGGAAGTCCGCAGGGAAGAGTTTACGATCCTGCAGCCCGTAG
>WNFD01018269.1_pt1 | contig 11965 bp, 11 predicted proteins | sample 5400491 | NCBI WGS metagenome assembly WNFD01 (sample SAMN13153343, study PRJNA577476) | soil metagenome | isolation source: 120 cm saprolite under Douglas fir tree site 2 hole 2 replicate 2 | place: USA:California | collected 2015-04-18 | reverse complement strand
ATAACGCCTCGCCCAGCCGTCAGCTCGTCGCGGAATTCATGGTGTTGAGTAACTATTGCGCAGCGCGCTTCGCCGGCGACCACGCGGTGCCGATAATCTATCGCGTGCAGCCTTCCTCCACCGGCGAAGCCGGGCAACTACGCGCGCATCTCTCACTTTATCCAGAATCCCACACCGGCGTCGGCCTCGACTGTTATTCGCAATTGAGTTCACCGATCAGGCGTTATATGGACCTGGTTCTACAACGCCAACTAGTTTCAGCCGTCACTGAACGGCGCGCGGTGATCTACGAACCCAACGAATTGCTCGGGCTCTTAGCAGGTGCCGAGAATGCCGAGACCGAAGGCCGCGAACTCGAGCGACGTGCCAAGCGCTACTGGCTTCTACGGTATATCCAGCAACACCTGCTCGGCCGCCAGCTCGAGGCGCTGGTGCAGCGTGGCGGCACCAGTGCCGAACTCGACGCTTACGCAGTTCGCGGGGCGCTACATGGTGCCCCCAATCTCGCCACCCACACTCGTATTCTGGTCCGCATCGCTCGCGTCGAACCGCTACGCGGTTCGCTCGCGCTGGATTACCTCAACACGCTGAGCGACGATCGTTGAAAGGTATGTGCGCCGCGATGCTGCTCCGCGTTCGCGTCACATCAGCAGAGCAGCTCGGGTTCGCGGCTTCGTCCGAAAAATTGATACGTCGGCGGCTAACGTTCCGAGTGCGCGACACCTGGTTGCCGCCGTAACCAGCTACGGGCGGGCTTCGTTTGTGAAGCTGTCCTGCTCCAGGCGCCAGCGGTCGATTGACTCGACATTGAATCGCCAGTCACTGCCGACCTTGAAGGCGGGCAGTTGCCCTCGCTTAAGCTGGCGGTACACGGTCGACGGGTGCACTTTCAGATAATCCGACAGTTCCTTTACCGTCATAACCCTGCTGTTATCAACCTTCATCTTGCGAACTACCTCCTTGGAGCGGCAAGCCCTCCAAATTTTGATTGTAAGAGGCTCACGCAATTAGCATGCCGCGAGGACGCGCTCATTCTGCCTCTTGCCTAATCGAGAAAAAATGGCGCTTTTCCCTTAGATAAAGACCGGTTGAACTTCGCCAGGCGTCACGAAATTGGCGGGCAGTCGCGTCATTTAGGGTCGCTAAACGGGCTAGCGCATGTTCCAACAATGCAATGCGACAGTTGCATTCTGCGCGAATTCGTTGCGCTTCGGCACAACTTGCCCTTTGCGGCCTTATTTCGTCAATTTTATCCAGCGTCGTGCTGATCTATGAAAGTTGTATTTTTTTCCTTCACAGTGGCACAGCTTCATCCCTCAAGCGCTCAGCTTCCGCATCATTCCTCAGCCATAAAGACGATCTGCGTGCAAAAATAAAGAGTCCTTTCGTGCACAATCGTTGACTTGAGCATTGTCCTGCATGAGCCGCCATCGCGCCGATGGCAACTGAAGCACCTGACCCCCACCAAGGCTTCGGTTGTCTTCTTACGATAGGATCGGCGCCGAAGCCAGTTATGGCGGCAATCAAGTTCCTTTATAGCTTGCTAATGAGGTCGCGCTCGGTTTGCCGCACGAAATCAAGAATGCCGCTTTCGTCGCGTCCACGATGAAGCAGGATCAACCGGGTAACCCCTAATGCGGCGAAACGGTTGGCGGTCTCGATATCGACCCGCCCTCGTGGCGTTACACTGACCTCAAGATCATCAAACCGCCTGCCGGTGGCAGCGCAGGCGCGTTTGAGGCCGTCGATACACTTCGCGGTGCCATCAAGGTCCAGCGCGAACCCGAACCATCCCTTTGCCAATCGCGCGGCGCGGCTATAGGCCTCTTTACTATGGCCGCCGAAGACGATTTCAGGGTGCGGCTTTTGCACTGGCCTCGGCATCGCGTTGATGCCTTTGAACGATACGAAGCGACCTTGGTATTCCGGCTTCTCCATTGACCAAAGCGCGATCATCGCCGCGAGAAATTCCTCGGTACGCGGCCCCTTGTGATCAAATGGAGCACCGATCGCGGCGAATTCAGGCTGCAGGTATCCGATGCCGAGACCGACAATCAAGCGCCCGTTGGACAGCAGGTCGACCGAGGCCAATTCCTTGGCCAACACCACCGGATTGCGCTGGGGAAGGATAATGATCCCGGTTCCCAGGCGCAGCCTGGTCGTATGTGCGGCAACGAATGCAAGCGCTATCGCCGAATCAATAAAAGGTGTATCGGCCGGTACCGGTGACGGCGGAACCTGAGGCTCTGGCAGCACGATATGTTCGCCGGTCCACAGGCTTTCGAAACCGGCGGCCTCCGCTGCGCGGGCCACCGCAGCCGCAGTTGAAGGGTTAGCGCAGGGACCGGTATTGATTCCGAATAATGCGATTTTCATGCGCGAGTGTTTAACACGAACCAAGCAGACCGGCCAGCTGGGCCTGCTCAGCGCAGGTGATAGTGGTCGAGATGCCCGTCGGGCCGTACCCCTTATCGGCGATGAGAGATGCTGCTGGCGCTGGAGAAAATTCAAAGCAACCGAGGCTATCCGCGGAGAACCGCGGAGAACCCTGATATGGCGCAGATTGGAGCGACATTCAGTTTCGGCATCAGCGATATCTGCGTCGCTCTACGATACTTTCGGCATGTGAGTCCATCCGCATCTATCTGAGTCGAGATGCGTCGCGATGCCATGTGGGTGTGACCTGCCGTCCAAGAAGGGAGAGGATTCATCATCGGTGGACCCGGCAACCAGCGCAGCAATCGAGCCTGTACCGGCAACGCCGACGGTTGCAATTAATCGCAATGCTTGCTGATGATTCCACATCTCCGGCCAAGCTGCTCGGCCGCTATCTGCGGAACAAGCTGCCGCCGCAGTGAAGCGGTACTCTCATTCCTCATCCCGGGGGAGCCCCCAAGTCTTTGGGTCGGACGGAGCAAGCCGCCCTTCATGCTTTGATGGTGGAACTCTCGATTCGCCCTTATCCACGTCGGCCCGAGTGACAGCCGCAACGCCGCGGCGGTCGCATGCGCGTAGCTTACGGGTGCGGTGGCGCGGGCTCAACGGGTGACGATGTCACCCGCTCAAGCACAGGCTGGAAGTCCATCGCCGCTTTCAGCGTCGAACCGCAGGCGTGCATTTGTTACTCACCCGGCACAGGCCTTCCGCAATACCACGCGGCAGCCACGCGCGAGAATGACGGCGAAACGCAGGCGGTGCTGCACCGGCCGCAGGGCGTCTTCGGCTTTGTTTCTGGCGCGCCGCGCCGCGGCTGTCTACCCCGCTTTGAAGGTAAGGGGGAACAGAGCCCTGAACCGAGGTTTTTGGGTTCAGTTTGATCGCGCGATTGCGCTCTTCCATAATTTCGCTGGCAAACGTTATGCGATGTCCGCAATGTGGTTCCGAGGCCGTCCAGGGAGCAACGTTCTGCTCGCGCTGCGGTACGCGCCTCTCCTCACCCCGCCCCGCTGCTCAGCGGGAATACGCACTCGTCCGCATACTGCCGTCATGGTGGCATTTCCTCCGCGAAATTCTGCTGGCGATTGGGCTCGTGTGCGGGGGCTTGTACATACTGTTCGCCTCACACCTTGATTTCCGCTTGGGCCTGGGTTTGATCGCGGCAGCCGTGTTGATAATCACACTAGCTACGGTTCACCGCCGCTATACGAGCTGGAGCTTGACGTCGGATCGCTTAATTGAACGAAGGGGACTATTGGCGAGCCATCGGCGCGAAATGGAGTTGGCCGACGTTCGTTCGATCGAAGTCGACCGTTCCTTCTCTCAGCGGCTGTTGGGCCTCGGCAACGTGTTGATCGCCTCCGCCGCGAGCGCCGATTTCATGATAAGGCTGTGGGACATTCCCGACCCCGAGCGCGTCGCCGAGATGCTGCGGCAGGCCCGGCTCAAGCGTCTGGCGTGAGCCTGCCCGGCCTGTGGAATAAACTGAACAGGCCCGCGGTTCACCCGTTGCACTCAACGCGCACCGCTGCATAATCGGTTAATACGAGGAGGGGCAACCGGCCGTGGGCAGTCATCCCAATCTGCGTTACGAACGTAAGCTATGGCGTGACGGCTTGCTTGCTATCGCCGGGGTCGACGAGGCGGGAGTCGGTCCGATGGCGGGACCGGTGGTTGCCGCCGCGGTAATCTTTGAACCGGAGACTTTCATCAAGGGCGTCAACGACTCCAAACAGCTCAAACCCCAGGAACGCGAAGAATATTTCAGCAAAATTCATCAGCGGGCTTTGGCGATTGGTGTCGGGGTTGCCAGTCACGGCGAAATCGACCAACTCAACATCTTCTGGGCAACCATGTCCGCGAGCCGGCGGGCAATATTGTCGTTGCTGCGAATACCCGATCATGTGTTGGTTGACGGCCGCCTTATTCCGGAATTGAAATTGCCGCAGACGCGAATAGTCGGCGGTGATCGCAAGAGCTTCTGTATCGCCGCCGCCTCAATCATTGCGAAGGTCACTCGCGACCGCATGATGGTGGAGTACGACCGTCAGTTTCCGCACTATGGTTTTGCCCGGCATAAGGGTTATTGCACGCCGGAACATTTTGCAGTGCTCGAGCGCCTGGGCCCATCACCGCTCCACCGCCGTTCGTTTGCGCCGGTATGGGAGGCAGCACAACGCAAACTGTTCTGACGTGCTAGCTGGCTGCCGAATCAGCGATCAGGTGCTCATTATTTAGTCCTTGGAGAGGAAGCGCCATTCTCACAAATTAAGCTCCAGAGATGGCCGATATTCGGTAGCATCAAGGGCTTGGGGGTTTGAAGTAGCACGGCTTTCCATCTGTCGGCGCGTGCATAAATACCGCCTGATTTATTGGCCCGAGGTCATCGGGAACCCGCCTTGCTTACTTGCCTCGGCGTTTAGGCTAATGTTTTAGCTATGACTGGCGCTGTCGGGCGCCGGGGGTTTTGTTATATGGCCCTGGAACGTGACAAACATATCGCTGAGCGTGCCCTGCTGACGATGGACGAGGCTCAACTCCTCGACCTCTATCGCAATATGCTTTTGATCCGGCGGTTCGAGGAAAAGACCGCTGAAATGTATGCGCGCGGTAAGATCACCGGGTTTTGCCATCTGTATGCCGGCGAAGAGGCGGTCGCCGTTGGCGCAATTTCCGCGCTCTACGACAAGGACTACGTGCTGTCGACTTACCGCGAGCACGGGCACTGCCTGGCCAAAGGTGCCTCGCCGCGTGTGGTAATGGCGGAGCTCTTTGGTAAGGCCACCGGAATCTCACGCGGGCATGGCGGTATCGTCGGTGGCGGATTGCCCCTCGCGGCTGGCCTGGGGCTGTCCATCATGTACAAGGAAGAGCCCGAAGTGGTCTGCTGTTTCTTTGGCGATGGCGCGCTGCCGCAGGGCGCCTTTCATGAAAGCTTGAATCTCGCTTCGTTGTGGAAGCTGCCTGTCGTGTTCATCTGCGAGAATAACTTTTATGGCATGGGCACGCTCGTACAGAACGCAATTTGCCAGGAAGAGCTGTACCGTTTCGCCGAGCCCTACAAAATGCCAGGCGTGCGAGTCGATGGCATGGACGTACTCGATGTTTACGGCGCGGTCACCGAAGCCGCCGCTCGTGCCCGTGAAGGCGACGGCCCTTCGCTGATCGAAGCTGTCACTTATCGCTTCCGCGGGCATTCGATGTCGGACCCGGCGGAATATCGTTCACGGCGCGAAGAGCGCATCTGGCAAGAACGCGACCCGATTAAGGCGCTGCGCCGCAAAGTGCTGCACGATCGGCGGGCAACCGAGGCCCGGCTTGACGGGATTGACAACGAAGTCGACGCCGCAATTGAGGACGCGGTGAAATTCGCCGAGGAGAGTCCTGAGCCAAGTCTCGACGAACTCGGAAAGCATGTTTACGTCGACGAATAGGCAAAGGTCTGCGTTGATGTTTTTCAGCCAGACCGGGGCTCAGGCAGGAGGCACGGGCGGATGGCCCAAATTACTTATCGTGAGGCTTTGAATCAGGCGCTCCGCGAAGAGCTGGAACGTGACGAGCGCGTATTCATCATGGGCGAGGAGGTCGGCTACTTCGGTGGCGCGTTCAAAGTAACCGATGGTCTACTCGCAGTGTTTGGCGAAAAACGCGTGCGGGATACGCCAATTTCTGAACTCACTATCGTCGGCGCCGGGATTGGCGCCGCGATGGGCGGGCTGAAGCCGATTGTCGAGTTGATGACGGTAAATTTCGGCCTGCTCGCAATGGATCAGATTGTCAACAACGCCGCCAAGATCCATTACATGTTCGGTGGCCACGCCAAGGTGCCGATGCTGATTCGCGCGCCGCAAGGAGCCGGTCATCAGCTTGGCGCACAGCACAGTCAGAGCCTCGAGGCCTACTTCCTGCACTGTCCGGGGGTCAGAGTCGTATTGCCGGCAACGCCGGCCGACGCAAAGGGACTGCTCAAGAGCTGTGTTCGGCAAGATGACCCCGTCATCTTTCTCGAGCATGAGTCGCTCTACGGAGTAAAGGGTGAGGTTCCCGACGGCGAGTACCTGGTCCCGCTCGGCAAAGCCAACGTGATGCGCCGCGGCAAGGATGTGACGCTTATTTCGTATTCGAAATGTGTGTATGACGCGATGGCGGCGGCGGACGCGCTCGAGAATCAAGGGATCGATGCGGAAGTCATCGACCTGCGCTCGCTTAATCCGCTCGATCTCGGCACGATGCTCGACTCCGTTCGAAAGACCGGCAAGGCGATCGTTATCTATGAAGGATGGCGCACCGGCGGCGCGGGCGCCGAAATCGTCGCTCAGATCCAGGAGGCGGCTTTCGACCATCTTGATGCGCCGATTGAGCGCGTCGCGACGATCGACACCCCGATGCCTTACAATGCGCGGTTGGAACGGGCAGCGTTACCCAGCCCGGCGCAAATAATCGAGGTTGCTGAGCGGATGCTGTGAGGTGTTTTTAATCCTGGTTCGTCGCGGTCTCCACCGATCAGCCGGTGCTGCAAAGCAGAGCCGTGACAACTTAGCGACCCATGCGGGGCCGGTGAAAAAGCGATGAGCACTGAGATCACGATGCCCAAGCTCTCCGACACCATGGAGGAGGGCAAGATTTTGCGCTGGCTCAAGCATCCCGGCGATCAAGTCCATCACGGTGAGCCGATTGCCGAAGTCGAAACCGACAAAGCCGACATGGTTATGGAAGCGTTCGACGACGGACTGCTAGATGAGATCCGTGTCAAGGAGGGCGATAGCGCCAAGGTCGGTGCAGTGATTGCGGTGTTACGCAGCGCCGGCGAAGTAGCTCGGCAGGGGGCGCGGCCCTCGGCTCCGCCGCAACTCCATCCATTACCGGAGCAGCAAGCTCAGACCAACGGCGGTGCAGTGAAGCCGATCGAAAAAAAGGCCCCTGAACCAGGAGAAGCCGCGCCACCGGCCGCCGAAACTCAGCGCGGCCGGGTTGCGTCGATGCGTGAGATTCGTCGTCGCCGCGCCCTCAACGAAGCTGAAATTGATCCGGCGGATACAGCTTCCTCATCGCAACCACTGGCCACCGCGGCGGAGGCTGAAGCCGGTTCGGATGATAGTTCGCCAGACAACGTGCCGCGCTTTCATCCGGCGATGAGCGCGCTTCAGTCCGCGGCGCCGACCGCTATCGCCGCGGCGCCGCATCGGCCGGTCTCGTTGGCTGAGGCCCCCCAAAGTGAAGCCCACGCGCCAGGCGATGGCAAATTGCGCGCGTCGCCGCTGGCACGCCGAGCGGCCGAGGAAGCCGGCATCGAACTCAGTCAGGTCCGCGGCACCGGTCCCGAAGGACGCATTACGAAGCGAGATATCGACAATTTCCTGCGCGAGCAGCAGCTCTTTAAGTTTCGCCGCCTTGTTGCGCCCCGCGAAGGTCTGCCAGGCACCCGTGAAGAGCTGTCGAAAATGCGCAAGACCATCGCTCACCGGATGGCGCAATCCAAACGCGAGATTCCGCATTTCTATGTCACTGTAGAAGTTGACATGGAGGAGGCGGTCAAGCTCAAAAACTCCCTCGAAGCGACCGAGCTTTTCGAGGAGGACATCACTTATAACGACATCATCGTCAAGGCAACGGCGCTCGGTTTAGGCCGCTATACGCGGATGAACGCGAGTTTCGAAAACGACGGGATTGTCATCTATCCAAACATTAACATCGGGATGGCGGTGGCGGTCGAAGACGGGCTAATCGTGCCGGTCATTCACCGATGCGAGCAGAAGACACTGCCGGAAATTTCGCGTGCCGCGCATCGGCTGGTGGACAAGGCAGCTCACGGTGGTTTCAGTGGCGAAGATTTATCGGGCGCAACCTTTACGATCTCGAATATGGGCATGTTGGGGGTCGAACATTTCGCCGCAGTCATTGTACCACCACAAGCCGCAATCCTGGCCGTGAGCGCGGTCAAGGACAAGCCAGTGGTGCGCAATGGCCAGGTGGTCGTCGGCAAATCCATGATGCTGACGGTGGCCTGCGATCATCGGGTCATTGACGGCGTCGTCGGCGCCCGCTTTCTGAACGAGGTCAAGCGCTTCCTCGAAAATCCGGCAAGTCTGCTGGTCTGAAGTCGAGGAAACAGGAGAAAAGAGATAGGCGAAATGGGACGCCGCTCGTTGGTCTTATCTCCTATCTCTTATCTCCTCTGAGGTGAGAACCTTGGCTACTTCACGTTACGATCTTGTGGTTATCGGTTCCGGCCCTGGCGGCTACGTCGCCGCGATCCGCGCAAGTCAGCTCAAAATGCGCGTTGCGGTGGTCGAGCGCGATCTGCCGGGCGGGGTTTGCCTCAACTGGGGATGCATTCCGTCGAAGGCCCTGCTCAATTCCGCCGAGACGATGGAACTGATTCGTGGCGCAGCCCGAGAACACGGGATCGAAACCGGCGACGTTCGCGTCGATTTTAAACGGGTGATCGCACGCAGCCGCGAAGCCGCCGATAAGCTCTCCAAAGGCGTGCGCTTCCTGCTGCGCAAGAACAAAATCGATTACGTCGAAGCGCAAGGCGCGCTCGCCGGGCCCCATACCGTTGCCTTAACCCCGGTCGCGGGCAAACCTGCGCCTCCGGCCGAAGCCGTCGAAGCAGAACGTATTTTGATCGCGGCCGGCTCTGCTGAGAAGCTGTTCCCGGGAATGACCATCGGCGATGGCGTGATGACGAGCAAGGAAGCGCTGCTCAATGATCGTCTGCCGAGCAGCATTGTCATAATCGGTGCCGGTGCCATCGGTGCCGAATTCGGCTATTTTTATCAGGCGTTCGGCTCGAAGGTGACCATCGTCGAACTCGAAAAACAGATGCTACCTGGGATGGATGCAGAGGTCGCCGAAGAACTGCGCAAAGCTTTCATCAAACGCGGCGTCACAGTCCTGCTCGGACACGGTTATCAGTCGCTCGCGCGCAAAGACGGCGGATGGAGCGTCGAACTCAACGCCGGCGGCAGCGCAAAAAGCGTCGATGCAGAGGCGATACTGGTAGCCGTCGGCCGCGGTCCGGTCAGCCGCGAATTAGGTCTCGACCAGCTTGATATCGAGCTCGAGCACGGCGGCTTTATCAAGACTGACGATTCGTTCCGCAGCACCTGTGCAAGTGTCTACGCTATCGGCGATGTCGCGCGCCCGCCCCTGCTCGCGCACAAGGCCTCAGCCGAAGGGGTGGCAGCCGTGGAGATCATGGCCGGCATCCGCGAACCGGGGTTTGACTTGCTCTCGATTCCAGCATGCATCTACTGCGAACCGGAAGTTGCCAGCGTTGGCCTCAGCGAAGCCGACGCCAAGGGCCGCGGCATCGAGGTCAAGGTTGGGCGAATGCCGTTCCGAGCCAATGGCAAAGCAGTCGCAGTAAATCAGACCGAGGGCTTCGTCAAAATCGTTGCCAGCAAGCAATATGGCGAGGTCATTGGATGCCAGATCGTCGGCCATCACGCGACCGACCTGATTTCAGAGGTCGTCTTGGGCAAGACGCTCGAAACCACCACTGCCGAACTCGGGCGCAGCGTCCACCCGCATCCAACCCTGTCGGAAGCGATCATGGAAGCGGCGCTCGCCGCCGACGGCGAAGCGATCAACTTTTGATTTCGACTCGGATTGCTATTTCATAGACGACCATGAAACTGTCCCAACTCGCGCCGGAAGAGGCTGACAGCAAGTTAGAAGCCGACGGTCTTTTCGAGATGGCAAATCTGTTTCCGGAAACAACCGGCTTGCCGATGACGGTATGGGTAAGTCCGCGCGGGAACGCGCGCCACGACGTTCGAGTGAAGGTCAATATGATGCACGGCAATCAGATGAACCCAGCGAACACCGCGGTCGTGGGCGTTCGTCCGTCGCTGTACATCATTGCAGGCAGTCTTTCGCCTGATGACGAAAAGGCAGTTTCCCAATGGATATCTCTGAATACGGCTGCGCTCCTCGCATACTGGGAAGGAGAGATCGATACTGCTCACCTTGTTCATGCTTTGAAAGCACTTCCACAATCTCCTCCGTCTTAGTCAGGATGTCTCTCGGCGACGCTGCACAAAAATGGCCACTGCACACAAAGCAAGCGAGCTGGCGATACAGTTGCACTGCGGCCAAAAAATCGGTTCTTCCCGCAGTTTGACTGTCGCTTGGCTGGGCCGGCTCGACTACCAGGCAGCGCTCGAGCTGCAGAATGCGCTGGTCGCTGCCCGCTTCCGTGACGACATCGGGGATCTTCTGCTGCTGCTCGAACATCCGCATGTTTATACCCTTGGACGCGGCGCCGATCAGCGCTTTCTACTCAATCCAGCCGGCATTCCCGTATACCGTGTATCACGCGGAGGCCAGGTTACTTACCACGGCCCCGGTCAATTGATCGGCTATCCGATAGTGAAGCTTGAGGGTGCTGAGCGAGACGTGATCCGCTACCTGAGACAGCTCGAGCAGGTGCTTATCGAGTCGCTCGCGACACTCGGTATCGCGGCCCAGCAGCGCGCGGGAATGACCGGTGTGTGGATCGGGCCGGAAAAGATCGCTTCGATTGGGGTCGGCTTCCGGCGATGGGTTTCGCTGCATGGGTTTGCCCTCAATGTCTCGACTGACTTGCGTTTTTTCGACGCGATCGTGCCGTGTGGAATCGCCGGCTGCCGGATGACGTCGGTCACCATGCAGGGGCTCGACGCTATCGCAAGCGAATCGTTTGGCCAAATTGTGGCGGGTCAGTTCGCCGAGGTCTTCGGCTACCGGCACATTCTCACGGCGAGCAAGGCCCAACTCTCGGCACTGGACGAACCTGCTGCGGAGGACTGCGAAGCTCGGAGATGACGGCGACGAAAATGGAACGAAGGCATCCTGATTGGATCAAAGTGCGCGCACCCGCATCGCCCAATTACTTCCGCACCCGCGCGTTGCTGGCAGAACTGAAGCTGCACACGGTGTGCCAGGAAGCGTGTTGTCCGAATATCGGTGAATGTTTCGGCCATCGGACCGCCACCTTCATGCTGATGGGCGACGTATGCACGCGTAACTGCCCCTACTGCGCAGTCACACACGGCCGCGTCCGTCCGCTTGACCCCGACGAGCCTCGCCGTATCGCAGAGGCGGTTAGCAGGCTTGGCTTACAACACGTGGTCGTAACCTCGGTGGACCGCGACGACCTGAACGACGGTGGTGCGGCTCATTTCGCCGCGACCGCACATGCGATCAAGCAAGCAACCCCCTCCACGCGGGTAGAAGTGCTAGTGCCGGACTTCAAGGGTTCCCGTCACAGTGTCGAAACCGTCATTCGCGCTCCCGTCGACATTTACAATCACAATGTTGAGACAGTACCCAGCCTCTATCGCAAATGCCGGCCCGGAGGCCATTACGATGTCTCGCTAGAGGTGCTGGCGCGTGCAAAACAGCAGTCGCTTGAATTAGGCCGCGGGGTCTTGACCAAGACCGGTATCATGCTGGGCCTCGGCGAAGAGCGCGACGAGCTGATGCGCGTGTTCGATGACCTGCGCGCGATAGATTGCGACATTCTAACCTTGGGCCAATACCT
>WNFD01006200.1_pt1 | contig 11967 bp, 14 predicted proteins | sample 5400491 | NCBI WGS metagenome assembly WNFD01 (sample SAMN13153343, study PRJNA577476) | soil metagenome | isolation source: 120 cm saprolite under Douglas fir tree site 2 hole 2 replicate 2 | place: USA:California | collected 2015-04-18 | reverse complement strand
CCACCCTGATCATCGCGGGTGGCGACGGCGTCGAGGCGGCGGCGCGAAACACATGTACGATCAGGTTCGTGCAGGCGGTCGCCAAGCGCGGCGTCCGCGTCGCGAGCGTCTGTTCGGGGACGTTCATTCTCGCCGAGGCGGGTCTGCTCGACGGCCGCCGCGCCACCACGCATTGGCAGCGCACGCGGCAATTCCTCGCCACCTATCCCCAGGTGAAGCTCGAGCCCGACCGCATCTTCGTGCGTGACGGCGACATCTGGAGCTCGGCCGGCATCACGGCGGGCGTCGACCTGGCGCTTGCGATGGTGGGCGAGGATTACGGCGAGGAGATCGTGCAGAAGACCGCGCGCCAGCTCGTGCTCTATCATCGCCGCTCGGGCGGTCAGTCGCAGTTTTCCTCGCTCCTGGAATTGAAGGCGCCGACGGGCCGCTTCGGTCCGCTGCTGACCTGGGCGCGCGAGCATCTCGACGCGCCGCTGACGGTGGATCATCTCGCCGAACGCGCCGGCATGAGCACGCGGCATTTCACCCGCGCCTTCATCGCGGAGACCGGCGCCACGCCGTCGAAGGCGATCGAGCGCCTGCGCATCGAGGTGGCGCGGGCGCGCGTGCAGGCCTCGAGCGAGGCGATCGAGCGCGTCGCCGAGTTGACCGGCTTTCGCGATCCCGAGCGGATGCGCCGCGCCTTCATCCGCGCTTTCGGCCAGCCGCCGCAAGCGCTGCGGCGCGCGGCGAGGGCGGGCTAAGCCCTGCAGCGGCTTCGGCGAAATATCGAGAGCAGAAAAGCCGAAATGGCGTAAATAGCGATTGTGCCGGGTGTCCTTTATTCGATATTCTTGGTCTGTTCCTTCGTCTCTTGAAGAGACGAACGTCGGATAGGTTTCTCATATCGGAGGACCGTCATGACCAATGCTTCAGACACTCTCAGAAATCTTCCAGCCGGTTCGGACATGGAGCCGCTACGCGCCAAATCGGGCTGGATCATCGCGCTCGGCGTCGTCTATCTGATCGCCGGGCTTATCGCGCTTGGCAGCGTGGTGATGGCCACTGTCGCGAGCGTCCTCATCGTCGGCGTGATGATGATCATTGCCGGCGTCGCTGAGGTATTCAGTGCCTTCCAAATCAAGACCTGGGGCAAATTCCTGTTTTGGGTCCTGCTCGGCGTGCTCTACATCATTGCCGGCTTTGTCACGTTCGAGAATCCGCTGCTGGCCGCCGCAGTGCTCACGCTCATTCTTGGCGCTTCGCTGCTGGCCTCGGGCGTCATGCGGATCATCCTGGCCTTCAGCATGAAGCGCGAGACGCCCTGGATCTGGGTGCTGTTGTCCGGTGTGATTACCCTGCTGCTCGGACTGTTGATTTTGGCGCATTGGCCGGTCTCGAGCCTCTATATCCTCGGCGTATTCCTTGGCATCGATCTGATCATGGCTGGCACAGCCTGGATCGGACTGGGCTTCGGCCTGCGCCGCGCTGGCTGAGGTGTCGTTGGCGCGGTCTTGCGCCACGCGTCCCTGACCGACGATAAGGAGGTACCCATGCGCTGGGTCTACCTGGGCGTGATCATTTTGTTTGCCATCGCGACGATTATTTTCGCCGTGCAGAATCTCGAAATCGTCACCGTCACCTTCCTCGGCTTCAATGCCGGCCTTCGTCTCGCGCTGCTGGTCGCCATCGTCTACCTCCTGGGCGCGGCGACGGGCGGCAGCCTGTTCGCGCTGCTGCGTCGATCGTACCAAGGGTCGAGACGAAGCACGAAGGGCTCGCCTTGAACTAAGCGTCGTTTCATCCCGTATCGAGTGCCAGAGGGCCGAGCGCTGTCGCGCGCTCGGCTGCCACCGATTTCGCTGCGCCGTTGCAATTTCCGATTGCTCGCGCGCTCGCTGCGATTGTTGGCATTCGTGCTTGCGGCACCTATAGTTTGCGCGAGCTTATTTCAGAAAGGGTCCATGCGCGTTTCAATCATCACCGGAGGCGGGTCCGGGATCGGGGCCGCGGTCGCGCGCCGGTTGGCTGGCCCTGATGAGGGCCTGATGCTGCATGGACAGGGGAGCGACGCCGACGGGCTTGAGCGGCTGCAGGCGGTCGTCGCGGAGTGTCAGCGTGCCGGCGCCAAGGTCGCATCATGCACTGGCGACCTCGCGAATGCCGGTACCGCATCCGAGCTGGTCCGCGCGACACGCGCCGCGTTCGGAAGCGTCGACACGATCGTCCATGCCGCGGGGTTCGCGGATCGGCGCGGTTTCACGCAATTGCCGCGCGCGGGGCTCGAGCGCGCCTTCGCGGTGATGGCCACCGCATTTCACGAACTGACCAGCGCCGCGTTGCCGGACCTGATGCGTGGACCGCAGGGACGCGTCGTCGCGATCAGCAGTTTTGGTGCGCATCGCTTTACGCCCGATGCGACGTTTCCGGCGTCCGCGGCGGCCAAGGCCGCGCTCGAGACGCTGGTGAAGTGCCTTGCGATCGAACTCGCAAGCTCGGGTGCGACGGCCAATGTCGTCGCCCCCGGCTATACGCGGAAGGACAAGGGGCGCATGGGGGCGTTGGATCAGGCGAGCTGGCACTTGGCCGCCAAGGCCAATCCGCTCGGACGGCTGGCCGAACCCGACCAGGTCGCGGCTGCGGTCGCCTTTCTGTTGTCGCCGGAGGCCGGACATGTGACGGGTGCGCTGTTGCCCGTCGATGGCGGCCTGACGCTGATGTAGCGGTTTTGGGAGTGGTGGGAATGTCGGGCAGCGTCAGGGGCGACCATGCGGATGTCATCGTGCTGGGCGCAGGCATCGTCGGCGTGTCGGCGGCCATTGCCGCCCGGCAGCGCGGCCTGTCGGTCGTCCTGGTCGACCGGCGCGAGCCGGGCGGAGAGACCTCCTATGGCAACGCCGGCATTCTCTCCAGCGGCTCGATATCGCCGCTCAACAATCCTTCGCTCTGGACCGCGCTGCCGAAATACCTGACCAACCAGCACCCGGCGCTGCGCTTTGACCTTGCCTGGTCGTTGCGGAATGTCGACTGGGTCGTCCGCTTCCTCGCCAACGCGACGACGTCTCGCCTGAGGCCGCGGGCGACGGCCCTGCACGGGCTGATCGGCGCATCCTTGAAACTGCACCGGGACTGGATCGTGAAGGCGGATGCGGCGCAGCGCATCCGCGAGACCGGCTGGCTGAAGGCATGGCGCAGCGACGCCGACGCCGCGGCAAGGGCGGAGCAGGCCTTGCTGACCGAGTTTGGCATCGCGAGCCAGCTGCTCGACCGCCAGGCCATGTCGGCGCTCGAGCCGAATATCGTGCCGGTCTACAAGGTCGGCCTGCTGCACACGCAGACGGCTTCCGTCGACTCGCCGGGCGCCGTGGTCAAGGCCTACGCGAAAATGTTCGCGGGTTCCGGCGGGGAAGTCCGTCAGTCGGATATCAAGGCGATCGTGCCGGACGGCGAAGGCTGGCGCGTGCTGCTTGCTGGTGGCGACATCTCGGCGCGCCATGTCGTGGTCGCGCTAGGGCCCTGGTCGGGCGACCTGCTGCGGCCGCTCGGCTATCGCGTTCCCATGGCGTTCGAGCGCGGCTATCATCGCGAGTTCAAGCCGAACCCGGCACGTTCATTGCAGCGTCCAATCCATGATGCCGAAGCCAGCTTTCTCATGACGCCGATGGAGCAGGGCATCCGCGTCACCTCAGGCGTCGAACTGACCGATCGCGATGCGCCGTCGTCGTTCGCCCAGCTCGATCAGGTGGTGCCGGCTGCGCGCGCGGTGGTCGAATTCGGCGACGCCGTCGGCGAACCGTGGCGCGGGGCGCGGCCGACGCTGCCCGACAGCCTGCCCATGATCGGCCCCGCGCCACGGCATTCCGGCCTGTGGCTCGCGTTCGGCAATCAGCACATCGGATTTACGACCGGCCCCGCGACGGGCGCCGCGATTGCCGCGATGATCGGCGGCGCGCCACCGCCCTTCGACGTCAGCGCCTTCGCGCCGAGCCGCTACCTCTGATGCCCGGCGCGCGGCGAACGCGAGGTTCGGAGTAAGCGGGGGCCGGCATGAACTATGTTTGGGACTTCGCGATCCTCGGCAAATACAGCCACCTGTTCTGGGTCGGGCTGGGCTGGACCGTCGCCTACACGATCGGCACCGTGCTGCTTGGAACGCTGATCGGTTTGTTCGTCGGCATCCTGCGCTTGAGCCGCTGGCCCGTGATCGATTGGCTGCTGCTCGCCTATATCGAGCTGTTCCGCTGCACGCCGCTGCTGGTTCAGATCATCTGGTTCTACTACGCGTTTCCGGTCGTGATCGGCGTGAACATTCCGGCGCATGTCGCCGCCGTCACCGTGCTGTCGCTCTATGGCGGGGCATTCTACGCTGAGATCGTTCGCGGCAGCATCGAGAGCGTGCATCGGGGACAATGGGACGCCGCCCGCGCGCTGGGATTGAAGCCGTGGCGCGTGCTGAGATTGGTGATCCTGCCGCAGGCGCTGAAGCCGATGCTGGCGCCCTATGTCAACCAGTCGGTGACACAGTTGAAGAACACCTCGCTGGTATCCGTCATCGCCGTTCCCGATCTCGTCTACAACGCGACATTGATCAACGCCGACACCTATCGGCCGCTGGAGGTCTATACGATCGTGGCTTTGATCTATTTCGCGATCCTGTTTCCGGCCACGCTCGTCGCGCGCAGGTTCGAGCGTGGCATGAGCTACGACAAGGCGTGATTAGGGTGCAGACCCATTGGCACGCAGCCAAATTCGGATTGATGCCGTACCATCGACCCGCCGTTTTTGCGCTTGAAGCAGCGACCAGCGTGCGCAAGAGCACGCTTCTCGATCCCATAATGCAAGCGTCGTTCGTGTCCACTCGACGCGCTGGGCGCAGCTTGAGCGAAGCGAAAGCGCAGGCGGACCGGCGCCGCAGCCTCCGGGCGAAGGCGGGCCGCGGCGCCAGATTTGCCATTCGCAACTACGATCATCATCAGGAACGACAGCGCAAGGCCGGCGTGGTTGTCGCTCCCAACTAAAATATCGAAAACAACCCCATGCAAAGTAGCCGGTGATCGCCTGCATGGATGCTTTGAGCGATCCCGCGAAAACATTTTGACACGTCGGGCAAATCAGCGGCACTGCTGCATCATCGCGCAACTTATAGAGCGCCCATGGTCCTGCCCAACAACGGCCTCATCATGTCATGCTGCGAACCCTGCGGCATGCGGCGACAATCGCGGGGCCGGAAGCGTGCGGGAGGCGCTCACCCAGTACGTCGCCGCCGCGAAGGCGCTGGAGCGGGGCACAAATTGAGGAGCCGGAGCGCCTGTTGCGCCAGCTCTACGCCGCGCCGCGCAACCCCGAGGTTGACAATCTCGGGCCAACGGTTCGCGGCGCTGAACGAGTTTGGCCGTCGTCGGTCAGGGCGAACTGGTGCCGCCGCGTAGTCGTAGATCATCGAATGGTGCGTCGACCGACGCATGCCCGCGGCACGATTTTTGAGAGGAAGCCATGGCGTCACTGTGGCAAGCTTGTCCGATCCACAGAACAACCGAAGTCCACGCCACGTCACGCTACGGTGCTGCGACCGTGCACTTCTTCTGCAGCTTGAGCGCAATCGCGCACAGCAAGCCACGCGATCATGGCCGGACATCCTGCCGAGCACGCGCAACAAGACGCTACGCTGCGAACGATGGCGCTCGGAACGTTGATTTTGAATGCTTTCTCGGTTCGAGCGGCACCAGGCCGCTTCATACGGTGCCGCTGCAGTGCCATCCAAAACATGTACAGACAAACACTTACGACCGCCGGCGGCCCGGAGCGACATCGTCGCTTTTATCTTGCCGTCCAAATCGAGCGCGGTCTGCATGCAATTTAATCCTGATGGCAAGCACGCGGCTCTAGGTCGGTAATGTCCGGTATTGTCGATAGCAGACGAGAAGGTGGACATGGCAATGTCCACGCGAATGACCAAAAAGAGATATGCGGTTAATCGCTACTCGATCGGTCACCGGCCAGCGTGAGGAAAGAGGGGCCACGCGAGAGTCCAAATCGGCCAGGACGCCGAGGACCGGGCAATGATCCTGATCGATGCGGGCGGAGCTCTCAACCAATTGCAGCCGACGGGGGTCCTTCTTTCACTTGCATCGGCTCCCTACAGCTCCTGTCGGCAGTTGAGCTCTGCGTTGAACACGGTCGCTGGCACGCTCAACCGCTCGTCGCAATAGAGCGCACTGAGTTCATCGACGTGAGCGTCAGGTTCGCAGCTGACAATTGCCAGCCGATCGAAAAAGGCGAGATCCAGCTCGCTGTCTTGCCGACGCATCGCGCCCCAAACGTCCCACGGCAGCATCTCGCGGTTGTTCAACGCTGCGACATCGCGGACGAGGTTGCCCGCAATGAACCAAAGCCCGTGCATGTCGAGGATGCCGAAGGCACTTGGATCGATCCTTCTGCCACGGCAGAGCGACCAGGCATCGCCCGCAACCACGAACTGATCGCGCGGAACGTCTGCTGTATCGAACCCGATCCTGAAGAGTTCGCGTTGGCGATCGTCGATCTGTGCATCGAACAGTACCCAACATTTCTTTCCTTCGTTCCAATATTCAGTTACCCAATGATCGAGGTATTTACCCTTTTCGAAATAGGCGCCGAAGCCGCAGCGGGCGCGCGCCGGAATGCCGTGCGTGCGCAACATCGCCACGTGAAGAAGCGTGAAGTGCCGGCAGACGCCGACCTGCCGCTCGTTGATCGCACGCGCTGCAGAAAGCGGCCGACAGTCGCGCGTTACGATGTCATCCAAAATCTTCTCGACAGCGCGAACATGCGACTGAGCTTGCTGGTCGCGGCTGAGCGTCACCCCGTAGGCAGGTGCAATGTGCTGATGGATCAGCAGACCCTGCACGGTCTCCGCGAGCGCGCTGGTGTCGCGCGGCAAGCCATCGAATAGATCAGCGTGTCGCCCGGGATCGCTCATGGCAATTGGCCTCAAGTACCGATCGAAGTTCATCCGAAGAGCCTTTCACAAACCGCCGTCCGGAGCTCCCCGTTGCAAATAGGCTGCTCCACCACGGGCCAGCTTATCGCAAAATTGAGCTTCCCTCCTATCACCCACATGAGAAAGCGAGGGTCGGCTTGAGGCCCATCACGTCGATCCTGGAATTGATGGAGAGGACCGCTATCGAAGGGTAACCAGACCACCCGTGAAATCGGGAAGACAGCGCCCACCACGTGCAGCGCAAGATCGCAGGGCCTCGCAAATTAGCCGGTTGGAGCGCGTAATCGGCTATAGCATCATAGCGCCACGGCGAACGAATAGTGCCCATGTTCGTCGGCCGCGGCGCGCCATTTACGATTTTGCACGACATCATGCGATTTTGCCGCCGCCCGCGCGAACATCGCCGGATCCTCATCGCGTCGCGGACGTGTGAGTCCTGCCTGACCTCAAGCCCGAGACCGCCGACTCTTGCTTGCCTGACCCTGCACGTACTCGCGCAACGCCCGATTGATACGTGTTTGATAGCCTTCATTGGATTTCGTGTGGCTCTTGAACCAGGCGACGACATCGGCGTCGAGGCGAAGCGTCAGTTGCTGCTTGACCGGTCGATAGAACAGCCCGCGCTTCGCGCCGGACCAGTCGAGTACCTCCGCCGCGTCCGACGTATCAATGGCGCTATCGGGCAGCGCCGCCAGCAACTTCAGTTCCGCCAATTGCTGGCGCGTCAACCGTTTAGAAGTTTCCTTCTTCATAGGCTTTCCTCTCGTGGGCGGTGGCCTTCCGCGCGCTGATAATGCGGCCGACCGGCTCGCCTGCTTCCGATTCAGCTTCCGGCAAGTGTGAATCACCAGCAGCAGCACCGGCCCAACAAGTGCGATAGTGTGCCAACGATCACCGTCCGGATGCGGGTCGGGCTTCGATGCGTGGAGTGGATCGTCAAACACCAGGATTGCGGTTTCGAACGACAGGGCCGTGCTTGACGCGGTTTGCCGCCGCTTTATCCGGGTCCCAAGTCCAGCGCATTGCCGCCGCTCCGTAGCTACGAATATGGCGCTACAATCGTGTGGTGTCAAGGGTCCGGGTCGAGCGGCGACCGACAATGCACAGCTGGATGCGTGTCCGCGACCGCCCGATGTTGCCATCGCAGTGCTTTCAAGAAACTCGCGGCCCCGCCGGCGCGGCGCGTCGCACGTCCGGATAGTCCGTCATATCGCCACGGCGAACGAATAGTGCCCATCTTCGTCGGCCGCGGCGCGGCATTTGGCTACAGCGAAGGCCTCGCTGGCGTGTGCGGCTTCAAGCAGGATTCTCGCAGCCGCGCCCGCAACAAGACGCTACACTGCGAACGATGGCGCTCGGAACGTTGATTTTGAATGCTTTCTCGGTTTGAGCGGCACCAGGCCGCTTCATACGGTGCCGCCGCAGTGCCATCCAAAACAATGTGCAGACAAACACTTACGACCCCCGACGGCCCGGAGCGACACCGTCGCTTTTATCTTGCCGTCAATCTCAGACCTTGGTCGGCGCTCTCATTCCCGCGGTGGTAATGTCCGGTGTGGTGGATAGCGAACGAAAGAGCGAACATGGCAATATCGACGCAAATGACCCAACGCGAACATCGTCGGCTTCCGCCCGCCCGGGTTATACGGCGGGCGCCTCCCAGCCATTGAATTCTAACCTTCGAGTTTAATTCTCTATGCACCTTGACGGTGGAGGCGAAGATGAGCGGGCTCGAATACACGAAAGAGAACGCAAAGCGGCTGGAAAAAATCTATCTCACGAGGGACGTCGCGGCGCAGCGATCGGAGACCATTCGGCAACTCAATTTGTCCAGTGGCGAGAGCGTTCTGGATATCGGATGTGGTCCGGGCTATCTGTGCGAAAGCATGGGGGAGATCGTTGGGCGTCATGGTGCTGTCGTCGGCATCGATATTTCGGCCGATTTGATCGCCCTCTGCAATCGGCGAAAAGCTTCAACGTGGCTTTCATTTGCCATCGGCGACGCGACTAAAATAGATCAGGCAGGTGGGTCGTTCGATGTCGTTGTATGTACGCAAGTTGCCGAGTACGTTCCTGATGTTGACCGCGTCCTTTCAGAGGCATTTCGCGTCCTGAAGCCAGGCGGCCGAACGATCTTCGTCGCAACGGATTGGGACGCTGTCGTTTGGCATTCTGAAAATCCACAACGCATGGCCTTGGTCATGAAATCATGGGAGGAGCACTGCGCCCATCCGCGTCTCCCAAGATCCATGGCGTACAAGTTGGTCAATGCAGGATTTAGGTTTGACGGAGCAACTGTCTTTCCAATCCTCAATCTGCAATATGATGACGATAGCTACAGTAAGGGACTATCACAGGGTATTCGGGATTTCGTTGCACGGAAGAAAGACGTTTCGGCTGATGATCTGAACGAGTGGCACAGCGAGTTCGAGCGCCTGAGCGAAGCAGGAAGATACTTCTTCAGTACCAACCGATACATCTTCAGAGCGTCAAAACCTGCTGCGCACGCCCGTTGAAATGACGGCTTTTGGCCCATCATGTCGATCCCGGGATTGATCGAGGGGGCCGTTATCGAACCGTAACCGGACCACCTCGCGAAATCGGGAAGACAGCCGCTCGTGAGGCGTAGCGCGGAATCGCAGGCCGTCGCAGATTAGCCGATCGGAGCGCCCAACAGGCTGCGGCATCATAGCGCCACAGCACGTGGCGAGGCTGACCTGCTTCGCTTAAATCAACAGGAGCGCGCAATGGCAGACACTGCAAAACTTCTCAAATACCTTTACGACCGCTTCAATGCCCGCGACATAGAAGCGGTTTTGGCAATGCTGCACAGCGACGTCGTGTGGGCCAACGGCATGGATGGAGGACATGTCTATGGACACGACGGCGTTCGGGGCTACTGGATTCGGCAATGGGCGATGATTGACCCCCATGTTGAGCCGAACGACTTCTCCGCGGACGTGAACGGAGCTTTCAATGTAGTGGTGCACCAGACCGTGCGTGACCTCGATGGCAACGTGTTGTCTGACAAGATGGTCGGGCACATCTTTCGAATTGAGGGCGGCCTCATCAAGCGTTTCGACATTCGCTAGTGGTCAAAGTCACACGCTTGGTACCCGCGCACCAACGATCAGGAGCGACGGGGTCTGGGTGGATTCCGGCCCTTCCGCTTGGTGGCTATATTTAGCGAATCTCGGTGCCGCCCTCGTGCGCCGAAACGCACGCTCAACTGTAGGCCGAGGAAAATAACGAATGTCGAATGAGGACAGCACCAAGATAATTTACAGGAGGACGCCGGAATCTGCGGCCATGGTGGCAAACACCAAGCGGGCGATGGCGATCACCGCCGCACTTAACCGTTTGACGTTCAACGATGCGGACGAAATTCGGGCCTTGTTCAGCGAACTCATCGGTAAAAAGGTCGATGAGAGCTTTTTACTGATCCCGCCATTCTATACGGCCGGCGGGGACGAAATCCGCGTCGGGCATAATGTCTTCATCAATCAGAACTGCACCTTCTATGACCTTGGGGGACTCGACATCGCGGACGAAGTGATGATCGGCCCGAACGTGAGCATCATCACCGCGGGCCATCCCCTTGAACCTTCGCAGCGACGCGCCGTCACGATCGGAAACCCCATCGTGATTGAGAGAAACGTCTGGATCGCAGCCGGCGCAACGATTATCGGCGGGGTGACTGTAGGCGAAAACTCGGTTGTGGCTGCGGGTTCGGTAGTCACCAAGGACGTTCCCCCGAATACCCTTGTCGGAGGAAATCCGGCGCGGGTCATTCGTTCGATTGGCGACGACTGAAGCCGATCCCGCGCCATCGTTCGCTACGCTCCCGTGCGGCGATCGGCAACAAGCCTCTCACGGCGTCGTGGGCTTGTGGATTGCAACCCCGGACATGACGAGCAGCACGCCGATCATGTCTTGCCCGCTGGGGATTTGCGCCAGGACCATGACGCCGATCAGAGTGGCCGTCGCTGGCAGCAGCGCGAGCATCAGGGCGAAGCTCGCCCGCGGCAGGCGGGACATCGCCAATTGATCGCACACATAAGGTATGACGGACGAGCAGGCGCCCACGGCGATACCTGCGAGGACCAACCCGGGCATCGTGAAGGCCTCCGCGGCTTGGACGAAGCCAATCGGCATGATGAAGAAGAATGCCATTGCCATCGCTGCTCCGAGCCGCTCGACGCCGCCGCTCGCACCGCCTTCGGATATCTTGTGCCCCAGCACGATATAGCCGACGAACAGTGCGCCATTCAGAAACGCCCAGCACAGCCCGAGCGGGTCGGTTGACCATTTCACGTCGATCAGGAGAAACACGCCGAGCGCGGCGAGCGCGAGCGCCGTAAAATTGCGAGCCGTTCGGAGTCCGTACAACGCAACGCCTATCGTCCCGACGAACTCCATTGCCGCAACCAGACTCATGGGCAGCCGATCGAGCGCCAGATAGAACGACGTGTTCATTATCGCGAGACAGGCGCCAAGGCCGATGAGCAAAAATCGCGTTCGCGCGTCGGCCTGCTTGATCGTCCTCCATGGCTTGGTCCACGGCGCAAAGATAGCCGCAGCGGACGCGATCCGCATCCAGGCGACGCCAAGGACGCCGACCGCCGGGAAAAGCAGGACGGCGAAGGATGGACCTAGATAGTGGAATATTGCGCTCACGCCGAACCAGGCGTGCGGTGGGGCGGAATGAGCGATCTTGGTGAACGTCAGGCTGGGGCGCGACATGCGGCTCCTCTCACCTAAGTATGAGAGCCACAGAGGCCTTTCTATATGCAGTCCGAAACGCTAGATTGCGGTAATCTTCCAATAATCAAAGGTGAATTACGTGAAACGCCTTCGATATGAAAACGGCGACCTGGACGCAACCGATGTCCGCATCCTGAACGCCTTGGTCGACGACGCACGGATTAGCATCGCCGATCTGGCGCGTTCAGTCGGCCTATCGCCGCCGAGCGTGTCCGAAAGGATCAAGCGCCTGGAGGAAGCCG
>WNFD01024479.1_pt1 | contig 11968 bp, 11 predicted proteins | sample 5400491 | NCBI WGS metagenome assembly WNFD01 (sample SAMN13153343, study PRJNA577476) | soil metagenome | isolation source: 120 cm saprolite under Douglas fir tree site 2 hole 2 replicate 2 | place: USA:California | collected 2015-04-18 | reverse complement strand
AAGGCCATTGCGCTCGGCTACGTGCCGGCCGAGGACGCGGGCCACGACGACTACGAGATCGAGGCCTTCACCCGCCGCCACGCGGCGCGCCGCATCGCCGGCGCCGCGGTTGATCCCATGCGGAAGAAGATTCTTTCATAGCTGGGGGCGCGCCACTCTAGTGGCGCGATCTTCGCCCAATGCGAGCAAAGACGCGCGACTGGAGTCGCGCGCGCCCAGCAAAGACTACGTTCTGAACACCTTCTTCAGTTCGCTGGTCGGCATGGCCTCGCGCATCCAGGTGAAGCCGCCCTTCTCCTTCATCTCGCGCGCGCCCTTCATGAAGGCGGCCAGCGCGAGGCGCGACAGCGCACCGCCGACACTGACGCGCTTGACGCCTACAGATGCCAGCTGCTCGGCGGTGAGATCCGGGTCGCCGGCGCTCATGACCACGTTCAGGGGCTTGCCGATCTCGCCTACCACCATCTTCATGGTCGCCAGGTCGCGCAGCCCCGGCGCGTAGAGCACATCGGCGCCCGCCTTCTCGAAGGCTTTTAGCCGCTTGATCGTGTCGTCGAGGTCCTTGACGCCGCGAATCAGGTTCTCGGCCCGCGCCGTGAAGGTGAACGGCACTTTTAGCGAGCGCGCCATCTCGACGCCGGCGGCGACCCGCTCGACGGCGAGGTTGAAGTCATAGATCTTCTCCCCGCTCCAATCCTCGATCGAGCCGCCGACCACGCCGGCTTCGGCGGCGTCGCGCAGAATGGTTGCCGCCTCCTTGGGATCGTCGGCATAGCCGTTCTCGAGGTCGGCATTGACCGGCAGGCCGGTGGCGCCGGCGATCACGCGGCAGTTCTGTAAAAGCTCGTCACGGCTCACCGCGTTGTCGCCGTCGACGCGGCCGAGCGCATTCGACATGCCGAGGCTGGTCGTCGCCAGCGCCTCGAAGCCCAGCGACTGCAGCAGCTTGGCGGTGCCGGCATCCCACGGGTTGGGCAGCAGAAGAAGACCCGGCCGGGCATGCAGGTCGCGGAAATTTTGGCCCTTTTCGGCTTGCGTGGGCATGGGCATCTCCGGTTCGAAGGCGCCGAGACTGCGCCCCCTGCCGTGCTCTTGTCGATGCACTATTGTTCGGCCGCGGCCGAAACGTCTCAGCGCGAAAACACCATCGCCTTGTCGCGCATCGAGCCGAAGCGCAAGCTTAGAAGATCCAGAGCATAGTTCTGGTAGAGCTTCCACGGCCGCTTGGACCCCTGCTTGGGCTGCTTGGCCAGCGCGCGCTGGATATAGCCGGAGGAGAAATTCACCCACGGCTCCTCCTTGAGCGTCGGATCGCCGTTGCGCGGCGTGCACTGGCGAAAGCAGCCGCGATCCATGCGATTGAGCAGCCGGCAGACATACTCGCAGACCAGGTCGGCCTTCAGCGTCCACGAGGCGTTGGTGTAGCCGAACACCGACGCGAGGTTGGGCACGTCGCTGTACATCATGCCCTTGTAGATGAAGGTCTTGGCCGGATCGACGGCGCGGCCGTCGACCGTAAGCTTGGCGCCGCCCAGCGGCAGCAGCACCAGTCCGGTTGCCGTCACGATCAGGTCCGCCGGCAATTCGGCGCCGGATTTCAGCTTCAGCCCGGTCTCGGTGAAGCTCTCGATGTGGTCGGTGACGATCGACACCTTGCCGCGGCGGATGGCGCGAAAGAAATCCGCGTCGGGCACGAGGCAGAGCCGCTGGTCCCACGGATTGTAGCGCGGCGTGAAGTGCGTATCGACGTCGTAGTCCGGCCCCAGCATCTGGCGCACGCCGCCCAGCAACAGGCTTTTAACCTTCTCCGGCTTGCGCTTGCACATCTGGTAGAAATACATGCCGAGCAGGACGTTCTTCCAGCGCGTCGCCGCGTAGGCGAGCTTGAGCGGCAGGCGGCGGCGCAGCTTGTTGGCGAGCTGATCCTGGCTCGGCCGCGTCACCATGTAGGTCGGCGAGCGCTGCAGCATGGTGACGTGCTCGGCCGTCTCAGCCATCGCCGGCACCAGGGTCACCGCCGTGGCGCCGCTGCCGATCACGACCACGCGCTTGCCGGCAAAGTCGATGTCGTCGGTCCATTTCTGCGGATGGACGATGCGGCCGCCGAAGCGGCCTATGCCGGGAAAGTCCGGCAGGTAGCCCGCCTGGTAATCGTAGTAGCCGCTGCACATCCAGAGGAAATTGCAGCTCAGCCGCACCCTCTCGCGTTCGGGTCCGCGCTCGATCTCGACGGTCCAGCGCGCGTCCGGCGTCGACCATGAGGCCGCCACGACGCGGTGGCCGTACCGGATCCTGCGGTCGATAGCGTGGTCGCTCGCGACCTCACGGATATAGGTCAGGATCGACGGTCCGTCGGCGATCGCCTTGGCCTCCTTCCACGGCCGGAAGCGATAGCCCAGCGTGTACATGTCGGAATCGGAGCGGACGCCGGGATAGCGGAACAGGTCCCAGGTGCCGCCGCTTGCCTCGCGCGCCTCGACGATGGCGTAGCTCTTGCCCGGGCATTTGTGCTGCAGGTGCCAGGCGGCGCCAATGCCGGAAAGCCCGGCGCCGACGATCAGGACGTCGAAATATTCGGTATCGGTACGTGCAAAATCGGCAAGCGTATCCATTGCCCTAACATCTGCGACTCTACCCAGGCGCGCAACCCCGGCGGCCTCGCGCAAGCGGCGAAGCGGCGTTATCGTATGCCCAAGAGATGGAAAACCAGCGGACCGAACGCAAGCTCGCGGCGATCCTGGCCGCCGATGTCGCCGGCTACAGCCGGCTGATGAGCCACGACGAGGAAGGCACGCTGCGCCTGCTCAAGGCGCATCTCGGCGAGCTCGTCGAACCGCACATCGCCGCCCACCGCGGGCGCATCGTCAAGCGCACCGGCGACGGCCTGCTGGTGGATTTTTCCAGCGCGGTCGAGGCGGTGCGCTGCGCCGTCGCCATCCAGGCCGGCATGGCCGACCGCAACCGTACCGCTGTGGATGACAGCCGCATCGAGTTCCGCATCGGCATCAACCTCGGCGACGTGATCATCGAGGGCGACGACATCTTTGGCGACGGCGTGAACATCGCCGCCCGGCTGGAGGCGCTGGCCGACCCGGGCGGCATCTTCGTGTCGCGCGCCGTACGCGATTCGGTGCGCGACAAGCTCGGCATCGTGCTCGAAGACCTGGGCGAGAAGCCGGTGAAGAACATCGCCCGGCCGGTACGGGTCTTTCGTATCGGCCGGGCGAGCGGGGCGCAGCCCCGGTCGCCGCCGGCCATGCCCGACAAGCCGTCGATCGCGGTGCTGCCGTTCGCCAACATGAGCGGCGATGCCGAGCAGGAGTTTTTCAGCGACGGCATCTCCGAGGACCTGATCACCGACCTTTCGAAGGTCTCGGCCCTATTCGTGATCGCACGCAACTCGTCGTTCACCTACAAGGGCCGCACCGTCAAGGTGCAGGAGATCGGCCGCGAGCTCGGCGTGCGCTTCGTGCTCGAAGGCTCCATCCGCAAGGCCGGCAACCGCGTGCGCATCACCGCCCAGCTGGTCGACGCCCAAAGCGGCGGACACCTGTGGGCCGACCGCTTCGACCGCGAGCTGACCGACATCTTCGCCACCCAGGACGAGGTGGTTCAGAAGATCGTCGAGGCGCTCGCCATCAAGCTCACCCGGGTCGAGGAGCAGGACCTGCGGCGCGGCGGCACCAAGAGCCTGGAAGCCTACGAAAGCTGGCTGCGCGCCCGCCAGCTTCTCGGTCGCCCACGTCGGCTTGGCCTTCGCCGCGGTCTCGGACTACGTCAATGCCTGGGTGCCCGACCCGACGGCGGCGCTCGAAGAGGGTGAACGGTGGGCCCGCCGCGCCATCGATCTGGACGAACGCCAGCCCGGCGGCCACGTCGCGATGGCCAACGTGATGGTCTGGCAGCGTCGCCACGACGAAGCCATCCGCGAGCTGCATCGCGCGGTCGAGCTCGATTCCAACTATGCCCAGGGCCACGCTCTGCTCGGCATGGCACTGATGTATTCGGGTCGTTCGGCGGAGGCGCTGGAGGCGTTTGCGACCTCGATGCGGCTCGACCCTCTCTATCCCAACATCGTTCTGCATTTGATGGCGCAGGCGCATTTCAGCCTCGGCCAGTATGAGACGGCCGCCTCGCATCTCCTGGAGCGCATCGCGCGCAATCCCAACACCGATGCCAGCCGCATGCTGCTCGCGGCCTGTTTCGGCCATCTCGGCCGCACCGACGAGGCGCGCGCCGCCTGGGCGGGCCTTCTGGAGGTCAATCCCGGCTTCTCGGTGATCCAGCGCGAGGGCGTCCTGCCCTACAAGGACCCTCGCGACTTCCGGCGCATCCTTGATGGATTGGCGAAGGCCGGATTGCCCTAGCGACCTATTCCTTCATGAAGGCGTTGAGATCCGGCGTCGGGATCGCCCGGTCGAGATAGGTGAAGGTGCCCTTCTCCTTCACCTCCTTGGCCGCGTCCAGCAGCCCGGTCATGGCCGCGCGATAGAGCGAGGTGGCGAGGCTGATGCGCTTGACGCCGGCGGCCTCGAGGTCGGCTTTGGTGAAGGAACGGCCCTTTATGCCGACCATGAAGTTGAACGGCTTTTTGACGGAGGCGCACGCCTTCTTCACCGCGGCGAGGTCCGGCAGGCCGGGTGCGAACAGCACGTCGGCACCCGCCGCCTCGAATGCCTGCAGACGCCGGATGACGTCGTCGAGGTCGGGCTGACCGCGCAAAAAACCTTCGGCGCGGGCGGTCAGGATGAAGGGGAACGAGAGCGCGCGTGCCGCCTTCACCGCGGCGGCGATGCGCTGGGTCGCGACCTCGATGTCGTAGAGCGGCTTGTCCTTGTTGCCGGTCGCGTCCTCGATCGAGCCGCCGACCAGGCCGACTCCGGCGGCCTGGCGGATGGTCTCGGCCGCGGCGTCGGGCGCATCGCCAAAGCCCTTCTCGAGGTCGGCGGCGACGGGAAGGTCGCAGGCCTCGACGATCATCTTGGCGTTGGCCAGCGCCTCCTCGCGGGTAACCTTGCCGTCGCGCTTGCCCAAGACGCCGGCCTTGGCGCCGCTCGAGGTCGCCAGCGCCGGGAAGCCCAGCCCGGCCAGCATGCGCGCCGAGCCGGCGTCCCATGGATTGGCGATCACGAAGGCGCCGGGCGCCTCGTGCAGGGCGCGAAATTTTTGGGCCTTGTCGGCCTGACTGACGCTCATTGGCTTCCTTCCCTCGTCCAAATGGGCGGGGACCTTAGCACAGCCGGGGTTCTATTCGCGCGATGCCCGTTGCGCATGGGCGGCGCGCAACACGCTCCAGACGAGGACGACCAGACAGCCACCGACCAAAATCGCGGCGGCAGCCGCTTCGTCGAAACGCGCGTCGTTGAAGCTCCAGGCAGCCAGTCCGACGACAGCCAGGAGGGCAAGCGCCAGCATGCCGTCGTCCACGAACAGGCCGATGGTTTCGCGCAGCATGGTTTTAAGCAAGGTCATGACGCTCCTCCGAGGCGATCATCTTGGCCGCAGCGACCGATAGCAGGCCGACCACGAGGAAGATCGCGATAAAGGCCACGATCACCAGGTCCCCGCCCGGCCAATCGATGCCCAACCCCTCGCCGGTCCAGAACATGCCGAAGGCCGACAGAAGCACGCCAACGGCGAACTTCAGCGAATTCTCAGGGACCTGCGCCAAGGGGCGATGGACGGCAACGCCGATTGCCAGCACCAGGGCGCAGGCCGCGACCGCCCCAAGGCTCGCCGGCACCAGCAGCCCGCGGCCCGCGCCGACGGCAATGACGATGAAAACGACTTCGAGCCCCTCCAGGACGACAGCCTTGAAGGCGGCGGTCGCCGCCAGCCAGTCGATCGCGCCACGGCCGCGCGGCGCCGCGCCGCCGAGCTCGGCCCGTTCGGCCGCGAAGGCAGCCGTCTCATCGTGCAAGGCAATCACGCCGGCCGTCCGCAGGATCGCCTTGCGCAACCAGCGCATGCCGAACAGCAGCAGCAGGATGCCGATCGCAAGCTGCAGCCAATTCAGCGGAACGCGCTCGAGGGTGGGCCCAAGGATCGCGACCAGCAAGGCGAGCACGGCCAGCCCCGCCAGGCTGCCTTGCAGCGCCGGCCGCCAGCCACGCGTCGTTCCGACGGCAAGCACGATGGTGAAGGCCTCGACGACCTCGACCAGCGAGGCCAGGAAGGCCGCGCCGACGGCGGGCAGGATTACGTGCCAAGACAGGGCTTCCATGGGGCGCGCTCTCTGTTGCGTTCACTACAATATACCACTATATGTGTCGCAAATGCGACATTCGGCATCCGTCCAGGAGCGCGTAACGTGCAATCTCGAAAGGCTGAGCCCGGCCGAGCGCGAGGTCGCCCGCTTCTTCCAGGACAATCGCGAGGAAGTGATGGTGGCATCGGCCCAGGCCTTGGCCGCCCGCATCGGCACCAGCGACGCCACGGTGGTGCGCACGACACGCGCGCTGGGCTATGCCGGCATGGAGGCGATGCGCCGGGAGCTTGCGGCCGAGCTGCGGGCGAGCCTCGCGCCCGCCTCGCGGGTGGCGCGCACCTTGGGCGATACCGGCGCCGATCCGAAGTCGGCCTTCGACCTCACGATCGCCACGCACCAGCAGGCGATGGAGAAACTGCGGCGCGACGTCCGGCCGGCACTGTTCAAGGCAGCGGTCGACCGGCTGGCGGCGGCGCGGCGGGTCATGGTGTTCGGCATCGGGCCATCGGCCGCCATCGCCCAGTACTTCGCCTTCCAGCTCAACCGCTTCGGCATCGCCGCCGGATGCCTGAGCGACACCGGGCAATCGCTGGCCGACGGGCTGCATCGGCTGCGGCGCGGCGACCTGCTGGTCCTTCTGGCCTACACCCGGCCGACGCCGGAACTGGAAGCACTGCTCGACCGGGCCGACCAGCTCGGCATGGCCAAGATCCTGCTGAGCGATTCGCTCGGCACCGTGCTGGCCGGCCGCATCGATCTCTCGCTTGCCGTCGAGCGCGGAGGGGCCGACCGTATCAGCCTGCATACGGCCACGCTGGCGCTGCTTGAAGCGCTGCTTGTGGGCGTCGCCGCCAAGCGGCCGGAGGAGACGGTGAAGAGCCTGAAACAGCTCGATGACTTGCGGGCGCGGCTTGCCGGCAACGCGGCTCGGAACGACGCTAGGCGCTCCGCCCGTCCTACGGGCGCGGGCTCAGCTTTTCGACGTCGACGCCCTCGAGGCAGCGCAGATTGATGCCGACCGTGGGCGAGCCGTCGGGCCCGGTGCCCTCGGCATAACTTTCAATGCCGCACTCGGTGCAGAAACGATGGTGCAGCCGCTTCTTGTTGAACTGGTAGTCGCCCTGCTCGGCCTCGCCGGAGGTCAATTTGAACTTGGTCTTGGGCGCGAAGGCCCAGACCGCGCCGAGCCTGGTGCAGATCGAGCAGTTGCATTTCATCGCCTGCGCCGGATCGACCTCGACGGTGTAGGCGACGGCGCCGCAATGGCAGCTTCCAGAATAGGTCTGAGCGTCGGGCACGATGTCCTCCTGGATTTTGGCTGCAGATCGTAAAACGCCCCGACATAACGTTCATTGCCGCCAAAGTGTCACGCTGCCCTACCCCGGCCAGGGCAGCGACCACGTCTTCACATTGGTGAAGCTCTTCATCGCCTCCAGCACGCCCTCCTTGTAGCCCAGGCCCGAATCCTTGATGCCGCCGAAGGGCGACATTTCGATGCGATAGCCCGGCACCTCCCAGACATTGACGGTGCCGACCTCCAGTTCGTCGACGAAGCGGGTGATGTAATCCAGGCGGTCGGTGCAGACGCCGGAGGACAGGCCGTAGGCCGTGCCGTTGGACACTTTGATGGCGTGGTCGATGTCCTTCACCCGGATGATCGGGATCACCGGGCCGAAGGTCTCCTCGCGCACCAGTTCGCAGGCGGGATCGACATGATCGACCACCGTCGGCGGGAAGAGCGCGCCCTTGCGGTCGTTGCCGAACAGTAATTTGGCGCCGTGCTTGGCCACGGCCTCGCTCACCCTGTTCTGGAACAGGGTAGCGGCGCGCTCGTGGATGACCGTGCCGATATCGGTCTCGCGATCGAGTGGATCGCCGGCCTTAAGCTTCTTCGCCTTGGCCAGCACCCGCTCGATGAAGGCGTCGGCGACGCTGTCGATCACGAGGATGCGTTTGACCGCCGTGCAGCGCTGGCCGGAGTTCTTGGTCGCGCCGGCGACGGCCAGATCGGCCGCGCGATCGAGATCGGCATCTTCCATGACGATCAGCGGATCGTTGCCGCCCAGCTCGAGGACCAGCCGCTTGTAGCCCGCTGAGGCGGCGATGTGCTTGCCGACGCGGACCGAGCCGGTGAAGGTTATGAGATCGGCGTGCGGGTCGGTGATCATGGCGTCGCCGATATCGGCGGGATTGCCGGTGATGACCGACAACATCTCGGGCGGCAGGCCCGCCTCGTAGAGCGTGTCGGCCAGGAACAAGGCGGTGAGCGGCGTCAGCTCAGTGGGCTTCAGCACCACGCAGTTGTTGGTGGCGAAAGCCGGCGCCAGCTTGTGCGCCACCATGTTGAGCGGATGGTTGAACGGCGTGATGGCCGAGATGGCGTTGAGCGGCTGGCGCAGGGTGAAGATCTTGCGCGACTTGCCGTGCGGGGTGAGGTCGCAGGAAAAAGTCTGGCCGTCATCGAGCAGGCAAAGCTGGCCGGCGAAGGTGAAGACATCGAAGGCGCGGCCGACCTCGTAGAGCGAGTCCTTCAGGCAAAGGCCCGACTCGAGCGTGATCAGGCGGGACAGCTCTGCCTTGCGGGCGGCCAAAAGCTCGGCGGTCTTGAGCAGGATCTGCTGGCGCTGGTAGCGCGTCAGCCTGGGCTTGTAGGTGTGGGCGATCCTGAAGGCTTCGGCCACCAGCTCGGGCGTGGCGCGCGGCACGCTGCCGACCAGGCGGTTGTCCCACGGGAAGCGCACGTCCAGCCGGGCCTTGGTCTCGACCTTCCTGCCGGCGATGCGCAGCGTCTCGTGCCGCACATCGGTGCGGCTCAGGGTGTCCATGGCTGTCTCTCAGGCAACGAGGTTGAGGGCGAGGTCGAAGGCGTCGAAGTTGCGCCAATGGCGCGAGGCGGCGTCGGCCGCGAGCTTTCGGTTACAGAGCAGCGGCACTTTCTGCTCGGAAACGCCGCCGTGGCTGCGCAGCGGCTCGGTCAGGCCGGAAAGATCGTGCCGCGCCGCCGATGTGCCTAAAACCTTGTGCTTGGTCGAGACGACGACCAGGTCGCCCAGCCGATCGGCGGGCAGCTCGAAACGGGACGCGGCGTCCTGCTTGGAGAGCGCTGCCTCGATGCCGGCCATGGCTTTCAGCTTGGCCGCCATCTCGGCGGCCGTCGTGCCGGCCGGCAGGTAGACCACGGCGAACGAACCGAGCGCGCCGTGATGCACGACATAGGGATCGGTGATGGGCAGGATGACCCGCGCCTTGTCCTTGCCCAGCCAATCATCGGGTTTTCCGTCGGCGCCGAACTTGGCGTTCATGCCGTGGTCGGCCGTCAGCACGATGGTGCAGCCGAGCGCGTCCAGCTTGGCCATGTAGCGGTCCATCATGGCGTAAAAATCGTTGGCGACCGGCGTGCCGGGCGCGTGCTTGTGCTGGATGTAGTCGGTGGTCGAGAGATACATGATCTGCGGCCGGTCGCGTTCCATGATTTTTACGCCGGCGGCGAACACGAACTCGGAAAGGCCGGCGCTATAGACGTCCGGCACGGCCATGCCGACCAAGTCGTTGACCTTGTCGATGCCGTTCTCCGCCAAGGTCGCCTTGTCGGATTTCTCCGACGAGAAACTGCAGGCCTTGCCGACGCCCAGGGCTAGGCCCTTGCCCAAAAGCCCACGCAGCTTGTCCTTGGCGGTGACGACGGCGATGCGGCAGCCGGCGCGCTGGAACGACGGGAACAGCGTCTCGACCCGCAGGAACTTCGGGTCGTTCATCATCACCTCTTCGCCGCTGTCGGGATCGAGGAAGTAGTTGCCGCAAATGCCGTGCACGGCAGGCGGCTGGCCGGTGACGATGGAGAGGTTGTTGGGATTGGTGAAGCTGGGCACGACGCAGTCGGCCATCAGGCTGGTGCCCTGGGTAAGCACCTTGCCGAACCACGGCGCGCGGCCGGCCTCGACGGCGCGCTCGATGTAGCCGGGCTCCGAGCCGTCGACGCAGACCACGACGGTGGGCTGCTTGGGCAGGCGGTAGCGACGGCCGTTGACGGTGACGTCGCCGCCCGCGGTGTTGAGACTGTCGGGTGCCATCGTTCCCCCTACTCGGCCGCCAGCGCCGGGCCGCCGTTGCTGACCCGCATTTCGTCCAGGACCTCGCGCACGGCCGCCAAGGCACCCTTCATATGCTCGGGATAAAGGCGGCCGATGCAACCCATGCGGAAGGAGTCCGCGACCGTGAGCTTGCCGGGATAGATCACGTAGCCGCGATCTTTTAGCCCGTCATAGAAGCGCTGGAAGACGAACTTCGGGTCGGTCGGCATGTGGAAGGTGACGATGATCGGCGCCTGCAGGCGATCGGGCAGCAGGGTGCGAAAGCCCATGGCGCGCATGCCGTCGATCAGCACCTTGGCATTGTCGCGGTAGCGCCGGCCGCGGCCTAAAACGCCGCCTTCGGCGGCATGCTCCTCGATTGCCTTGCCCAGCGCCACGATGACATGGATGGGCGGCGTATAGCGGTACTGGCCCGTGCGCGCGAACGCCTCGGCCTGGTCGAACAGGTCGAGCACCAGGGTGGTCGCGTTGCCTTCGCATTCCTCCAGCGCCTCGTTGCGGCAGATCACGAAGCCCAGGCCCGGCACGCCCTCCAGGCATTTGTTGGAAGAGGCCGCCAGGGCGTCGTAGCGGATCTCGCGGGCGTCGATCGGGAGCGCGCCGAAGGCGCTCATGGAATCGACCAGCAGGCGGCGGCGGTGGCTGGCCACGATCGCCGCGATTTCGACAATGGGATTGAGGATGCCCGAGGTGGTCTCGCAATGGACGGCGAAGACGTGGGTGATCGCTTTGTCCTCGGCCAGCATCCTCTCCAGCAGAGGCAAATCGGGCGGCATGTCCTCCGGCATCTCGAGCGACGCCGCCGCGCGGCCGGCGATCTCGACGATCCTGCGCGCACGCTGGCCGTAGGCGCCGTTGATCAGCACCAAGAGCTTGCCGGACTTGGGCACGAACGAGGTGATCATCGCCTCGACGGCGAAGGTGCCCGAGCCCTGCACCGGCACGGTCACATGCGAGCCCTGACCGCCCGCCAGCTCGACGATCCTGTCCAACACCATCCTGTTGACGCGCAGGAATCCGGCATCGCGCGAGCCCCAGTCGTGGACCATGGCCTGCTTCACGCTGGCCGAGGTGGTGAGTGGCCCAGGCGTCAGCAGCAGCGGATCGCCGGTTTCGGAAGCGGCGGGCGTCGTCGGTTGCATGGGCGGATGATCGGCTCGCGTTATCTATCCGTCCAGTATATAAACTCTATGCGACCTATCGATGAAACTGATATGACACCCAGCCAGCTCCGCGCCTTCCATCTCGTGGCCGAATCGGGCTCGTTCTCCGCCGCCGCCCGCGCCTCCGGCCTGAGCCAGCCCAATCTATCGGGCCAGGTCACTGCATTGGAGAAGGCCTACGGCGTGCGCCTGTTCGACCGGCGCGGCCGCAGCGTCACGCCAACCCAAAGCGGGCGGCAGCTCCATGGCGTCACGACCCGACTGTTCGCCCTGCAGGACGAGGCGCGGGCGTTGCTGGCGGGCGAGCAGGCGCTGACGCGCGGACATCTGCGGATCGCGGCGGATTCGGCGCACCACGTCGTGCCGATCATGGCGGCGCTGCGCCGGCGCGCCGACGGGCTCACCTTCACGCTGTCGATCGACAATTCCGCCGTCGTGCTGGAGCGCCTGCTGCGCCATGAGGCCGACGTTGCGGTGATGGCCAAGAGCGTGTCGGACCCACGGCT
>WNFD01009418.1_pt1 | contig 11969 bp, 6 predicted proteins | sample 5400491 | NCBI WGS metagenome assembly WNFD01 (sample SAMN13153343, study PRJNA577476) | soil metagenome | isolation source: 120 cm saprolite under Douglas fir tree site 2 hole 2 replicate 2 | place: USA:California | collected 2015-04-18 | reverse complement strand
TCGGCCTGGTGAAATTCAACGAACCGGTGAAGCGTTTGCTGACGCAGGGCATGGTGACGAATCTGGTCGCAGGCACGAACGAATGGAAAGCGATGTCGAAGTCTCTGGGCAACGGCGTCGATCCCGACGAGATGATCGAGGCCTATGGCGCGGATGCGACGCGTTTGTTCGTGCTGTTTGCGGCGCCGGTCGAAAACGAATTGCGCTGGTCGGAAACCGGTATCGAAGGCGCGGTGCGATTCCTGCGCCGCGTGTGGGTGGTGGTTCACCGTTGGCGCGAGCGATTCGATACTGCTTCGCAGGGCGAGTTCAGTGATGCGGCGCGCGCTCTGCGGCGCAAGACCCATCAGACGATCGCGCGGGTGACGGATGATTTCGAAAAGCTCGACTTGAATACTAACGTCTCGGCGCTGATGGAGTTGTCGAATGCGCTTGGCGAGTTCGCTGTCGAACCGGCCGCGGCATCCACCGCCGAGGCGTTCGCCGCTCGCGAAGCGATCGAGGCGCTGGTCATCATGCTGGCGCCGTTTTCTCCGCACGTCGCGGAAGAGATGTGGGAAGGACTCGGCCACGCGGGCGGATTATTGAAGTCCGCCAAGTGGCCGGTCGCGGATGCCGAGCTGGCGCGCAAGGACGAGCTGGAAATTCCGGTGCAGGTCAACGGCAAGCTCCGTTCGAAGGTGATCGTGGCACCCGACATTGCCGAAGCTGACCTGCGGGCGATGGTTCTCGCCGACAGCAAGGTGCGGAGCTTCGTCGACGGCCACGAAGTCGTCAAGGTAATCGTCGTGCCGCAAAGGCTGGTGAACGTGGTAGTGAAGTAGATCGCGGATTTCTCTGTGAAGCTTTACCGGTCTCTGTGGTAGGTCTTTTGAATGGCTTATTCACCACAGAGGCCAGAGGCCCACAGAGATCGCGCAGAGAAAAAGCCCGAATCGAGTCTACCCAAATAGGAAAGTGGGTCAGTTTCAACATCCTGAAAGGAGAGGGCCAGTTGTTAACTGGGAGCGCGGGCGCCCTCGCCCGCACAGCGTGCGGAGCGCGCTCAATTTCTTCAAAACGTATTCGACGGTTCGAGAAAATCGTGTTCGCGCTGCGCGCTCAATGCGGGCGAGGGCGCCCGCGCTCCCAGTGATGGGTCGAGCCCCTAAACTCAAACTGACCTATTACTCCAAATAGCCATCTGCTTGCTTGACTGCGCCTCCAGCCGTTAAAATCCAAGACGCGAACATCCGGAACCCGCGCGGGGTTTACGCAGTATTAGAATCAACGAATGAAAGAGTGCCCAACCTGTCGCAACTGTTTCTCTGACGACGTCAATCATTGTCCTGACGACGGCGTTGAGACACAGCCGTCGATTATGGGCGAGCCGATTCTCGACGGCCGCTTTCAGCTTGAGAAGCGTCTGGGCCAGGGCGGGATGGGCGTCGTCTTCAAAGCGCGGCACATCTTTCTAAAAACTCAGCACGCCATCAAAATCATTCTCCCGGATTTAGTCGGCAACGATCCTAATCTGGTCACGCGCTTTCGCCAGGAAGCAATGGCCGCCGCCGCGATTCGCCATCAAAACATTATTTCCGTCTCGGATTTCGGCGTGGTGCGGGGCACGATGCCGTTTCTGGTGATGGAGTTCGTGCACGGCAAATCCTTGCAGGACATCATGAGCGAAGAAGGCGCAATGTCGCCGACACGCGCTTTTGAGTTGATGCAGCCGATTTGCGCGGGCATCGCCGCCGCGCACCGCCAAAAGATCGTGCATCGCGATCTCAAGCCGCTGAACGTGATGATTCAGGAAGGCGTGCCGATCAGCGAAGGCTCGAAGATCCTCGACTTCGGCCTGGCTAAGATCAAATCCGGCGAGCTGCTCGGATCGTTTATCGCGGCGCAAACGACGGGCTTGATGGGCTCGCCTTTTTATATGGCGCCGGAGCAGTGGGGCGATGAACCACCAGACGCGCGCGCGGATGTCTACAGTCTCGGCGTCATGTTCTATCAAATGCTCGCCGGCGAGGTGCCGTTCAAGGGCAGCTCGATCCCTTCGATCATGAAGAAGCACATCACGGCCGACGTGCCCACGTTCGCTTCGAAGGGCGTCGAGGTGCCGCCGCAGATCGAAGCGGTCGTGCGCCATGCGCTCGAGAAGGACCCGAAGTATCGCACCCCGTCGGCGGATGAGTTTGCCCGCGAGTTGACCGAGGCCATGCAGTCGGCCAGCGCGGCTTTGAAGCGCACCGGTGACTCGGCCGAAGAGGATCCTTCAAAGACGATCGTCAGCCCGGCCTCGCCCGGGCAATCCACGTTTGGCGTGAAAGGATCGCAGACGGCGTTCGATCCGTTGGCCGGAACCATCAGCAGCCAGTCGTTGCTGGAAGACGACGCGAAGATTCGCGCGGCCCAGGAAGAGCTGGCGCGCGAAGCGGAAGCCCGGCGGCGGCTGGTCGACGACGAGGAGCAGAAACGAAAGAGCGAGGAAGGCGGCCGACATGAAGAGCGCCGGCACCTGGAAGAGTTGGTGGCCAAACAAACGAAGGTGCTCGAAGACAAGCTCACGCAACTGGCGTCGACGATGTCGCCCAAAGCGACTGGGGTTATCGATCCGGATGCCACGCATGTCCAGGCCGGCGGCGGGGCGACGGTTGGTAATAGCAGCTTTCCCGGAACTTCGGGACAGGCGTTCCCACACATGGACGTCAGTCTGACTCCGGCTAAGAAAAAATCTCTGCTACCGCTCATCCTGGTCGTGTTGGCGGTGCTGGTAATCGGCGGCGGAGTTGGCGGCTATTTGCTGATTCGATCGAGAACATCGACCGCGGGACCGGTGAAGCCGAAGGACCCGAACGGACCCGATGCGCCGGTCAAGCCGGACTTGATTGAAATTTCCGGCGGCACATTTCAGATGGGCCGAAACGACGGGCCCCCGACTGAAGGGCCGGCGCACGCGGTGACGATCGACAATTTCTCGATGGATAAGACTGAAGTAACCAACAAGGAGTACGGGCAGTTTGTGCGCGAGAGCAATCACGCGCCGCCCGAGCACTGGGGCGGAATCAAACCGCCAGTGGGTCAGGAGCTGCTGCCGGTGGCGAATGTTTCATATGACGACGCGGTCGCGTTTGCCGAGTGGCGATCGAAACGAGACGGCGTGACTTATCGCTTACCGACTGAAGAGGAGTGGGAATACGCGGCCCGCAACGGCGACAAAGACAATCTCTATCCCTGGGGAAACACCTGGCAGGCAGGCCGCGCGGCTACTCAGGAATCAGGCGTCGGGGCGAGTCAGCCGGTGGGCACGTATGCGCAGGGAATAGATCGCTGGGGCGTCGAGGATCTGGTTGGCAACGTGTGGGAGTGGACGTCGTCGAAAGCCTCGCTTTACAAGGGCAACGCGGCGCAGCTTCCGCCCCAGCACAAGGATTGGATCGTAATTCGCGGAGGTTGCTACGCGAGTTCGACCAAGAGCGAGCTGCCGGTCAGCGGGACCCTGCGGACCTGGTTTGCCCCGAATTACAAGAATCAGGTCCTCGGGTTTCGTTTGGTTAAGTCCGGCTCGTGATTTTTGCGCGGCGTACCGGCCCAGCCCGCGACGTCCGCTGTAGACTTGCTTTTCACTGCGGGGATTCCTCACAATCAGTTGCAAGCATGACGGCCAGCACTCGGGCTTACGGCCAACCAATTTCAGGCGTGCGCCGGCAAGCCGCAAGAGTGCGCCACTTCGATCGGCGAAGACGGAGGAGACAGATGTTCGGATTGGCAAGGCAGCTAAGAGCAAAGAGCAAAGGGCACAGAGCTAAGCGCGTCCTCATACTAATTTTGATTCTGATGTGCGCAGGCGCTGCGCGCGCGCAGGAAACCGGCGGCGATCTGCTCGGAGGTGCGGGTATCTTTCGCCCAAAGAACCCCGAGTCGAAACGCAGCACGACCCGGCCGGTGGCGCGGCCGACGCGACCGAATCCAGCAGAAGTCGAAGCCAGGTTTGAAGACGCGTTGTCTGACGGAAATGATGCGCGCGACGCGCGCAAGTATGCGGCGGCCGAAGCCGCGTACCGAGGCGCGATCAAGTTAAAGCCGCGCGATGCGCGTGGGTCGTACGGGCTGGGGAATGTTTTTGCCGATCAGCAGCGCTGGGACGAAGCCGAGAAAGCTTATCGCGACGCCATCAATGCCAGCCCGGCAAATGTTGAAGCGCTGCTGGCGCTCAGCTTTGTTTTGGTGCAGCCGCGCACCGGAGCCATTAACGCGAAAAGATTTGCCGACGCCGAAGATTTCGCGCACCGCGCCACGAGCTTGCAACCAACGAACGCCGTGGCATTCGACCGGCTGGGCGTGGCGATGGTGGCGCGCGGCATTTTCAATGGTGACGCCGAAGCTGCGTTTCGCCGCGCCCTTGCGTTGGATCCGAACTTTGTAGTGGCGCAAGTTCATCTGGCGCGCGTGCTGCGCCACATGAATCGATTCAGCGAAGCCGACCCGCTCTACAACTCTGCGATCGCGCAGGCCAAAGATGCGCCCACGCTTGTCTTGATCGCCGATGCGATGCAATCCGAGCAACGCTGGAATGATTCCGAACCGGTCTTGCGCCGGGCGCTGGAGTTGGATCCAAAGAATCCGGGCGCTTTGTTTTTGCTGGGCCGCGTGATGACGGTGAATAAGCGATACGCGGAAGCAGAAAGTGCATTCAAACGCGCCGGCGAAATAAACCCGAAAAGTTTTCAGGTGCAAAACCTTTTGGGCCGGGCGTATCTTGGACTCGAGCGTTATGATGACGCCTTCAAAACTTACGAACGCGCGGCGGAACTCGCTTCCGACGGGGATCGCAGACAGCTCGGCGGGAGTTTCGGCTTTGGCGGAGTCGGCGATGGCTTTGTGAAGGCCGGCCGAAGTCGCGACGCGGTGCGCGCCTACGATCGAGCTTTGCAACTTGATCCGAACAACTCTGACGTTCAGCAAAAGGCCGCTGCGGCGCGGGCCAAGAGTCCGCAATAACCGAGGCCGCGTCGCGCAGCTCCCGGCGATTTGCGATTTATTAATCGAGAGAACTCAGATGAAACGCTGTCCCAAATGTAATCGCACTTATACGACTGACACGCAGAAGTTCTGCACCCACGATGGCGGAATTCTGGTGGTGGTGGACAGTCCGCAGGCGGACACGATGCGCATCGACTCTGCACAGCTTGACGCGCCCACGAAAGCAATATCGCGCGAGCTGGTTCCTGACAGCGCCGAGAAATTCGATCCTTATAAGACGACGATCGGGCAGCCTCCGCCGGCAAGCGGGGGGACTACGGGACCGCGCGGTCGGATCACGCAAGACTTAACGCCGGTTGAGCCGCCGCCTCCGCCGCCAGAGACATCCGCGCCGAATTCAGGAACACTGCCTTCGCTGCCACCGCCGCAAACTGGCTCCGGCCCTATCGCGACGTCGGCGCCGTTGCCGCCGCCGTCAACTCCGTTGCCACAATTTCCGGGCGCCGCGCAGGCCCAGCAGGTTAAGCCTTTGGCCGCGGCGGGACCCAGGACGAAGTCAAAAGTATTTTTGATTTTGGGGATTCTGGCCGTGCTCTTGATGCTCGGTGTCGGAGTGCTGGGCGCGGGATACATGTTTTGGCTGAGGCCGATGCTCGCGCGCCGAGTTGTCGCAGTGCCGACCGACTCGCCGCGTCCGCCGACTGAACCAACTCCGAGAGTCGATGCCACTCCAACTAACACTGAGACGCCAAGTGCAACTCCGCAGAGTGAACCGCCGCCATACTCGCCGCCGTCCGATGCAGTTGAGTTTGTGAATTCAAACAAGAACCTGGACGGCAAGCTCGCCGAGCATTTTGTGGACTTCAGTTTCTACTATCCCGAAAGATGGGAAAAGGATGCGAAGGCCGGCGTGCCGGGCGCGACCAATTTCGCGAAGGTCGAGCGACGTCTGCCACCCGATTTCACCCAGGAGAACTTCGCGGTTGGCTGGTATTCGTCGTCGGGCTCTGAGGCCAACGACCGCGTTTTGTTTCCTACTTTGACTGAGAATCTCAGCGCCCAGTTCGCAAAAAACTTTCCCGATTACCGTAAGGTCTCTGAAGGTGAAACGAAAGCCGGCGTCTATGACGGCTACGAGTTTCGCTTCGAAAGCACCTCGCGCAACACCGCCAAGGGTGATCTCAAGGTCTGGGGCCGCGTGATTTTCATTCCACCGGTTGACGGTGGAAAGAATGGCGTCACGCTCCTGATGCTGGCGACTTCACTGGCGCCCGAACTGCGAAGCATCGACGACGTGGGAACAAAGGGCGAGTTGCCGATGATTCTGGAATCGTTTCGGTTCGGGAAAAAGAACTAAGCGATTCGGCAGTTAGCAGATCGAAGAGAATTAACCGCAAAGAGCGCAAAGTCCCCGCAAAGGCCGCGAAGTATTAAACGCTTTGCGAGCTTTGCGGATTTCTTTGCGTCCTTTGCGTTTCAAATTTCGCCCGGTTCAATTAGAATCTCGCCGACGAAAACTAGAACTCAATCATGAAGATTGTTCTCGCAGAAGATCGCAGCGGCAAGCTGTTGGGCGAGCGCACGTTCACCAGCGAAGTTGTCCGCGTCGGGCGCGACCCGGCCGAGTGCCACTACTTCTTTACGGCAGAGCAATGGCCGATGGTCTCGCGCAAGCACGCCGAGTTTCGCCTGGGCGAAGGCCGATGTTTCGTGGCTGACAGCAACTCGCGCTTTGGCACGTTCGTTAACGGACAGAAGATCGCCGCGCCGGTCGAGGTGCGCGTCGGCGCGAATGTGCAGCTTGGCGCGGGTGGCCCAATCCTGCGTGTCGTCAGTATTGAACAAACGGTCATCTCGCATGCCGCGCCGCAGCCGCCTGAGCTTGGCCGCATGGAGACGGTTCGCGAATCGAGAGCGCCCGACGCCGCCCCTGCGCCGATCCAGCCGCCGCCAACTCCGAAGGCACCGCCTCCGCCAGAAGCTGCGCCCGCTTACCTTGAACTGATCGAGTCGGCCTCGAAACAGGCAAAGCGCATCGAGTTGAATAAGGAGGTCACGCGTCTGGGTCGCGATCCCGAAGGCGAAGTTGTGATCGATGCCGACGCGGCCGTCGTCTCTCGCCGCCACGCCGAGATTCGTAAGGCCGGCGAACAATTTGCGATCACCGATCTGAAAAGCTTCAACGGCACGCTGGTCAACGGTCAGCGCATCGCGGGAACCGTCACGATCTTCGGCGATGATCAAATTCAGCTCGGCGCCGGCGGGCCGGTGGTGCGCGTTGTCGATCCGGCGCATCCAGCTCCGGCCGGACACGCAGCCGCGGCAGGAGTTCAGACTCCGGCGATGGCGCAGTCTATCCCGCCGGCGTTTGGTCAAATCGCGGCCATGGCCAAACGCGAGACGATCGTCGTCAGCTCATCTTCGGGTTCAATCGCGCCGACAACTCCGCTCGCCGGCACTCAGCCGCACCTGCTCGCGCGCCGCTCCTTTGACCAGCAAGCACAATTCACTGTGGGTCGCGCTCCGGACAACGACGTTCGCCTCGACGGCTTGCAGATTTCGAATCGTCACGCGCGTTTCATGCTCGCGGGCGGCAGCGTCGCGGTCGAAGACGCCGGCTCGACCAACGGTGTATACGTCAACGGCGAGCGCATCAGCGGCAAGCGCACCGTGCAACTTTCGGACGTGATCCAGATCGGCCCGTTCGTTTTGCAGGCCGACGCAAAACAGGGCGTCGCGGTTTACGACACCCGGTCAAAGACGCGCATCGACGCGATCAATATCGCCAAGGTCGTCGCGAATCGATCGGGTGGCGGCAAGATCAAACTACTCGACGACGTCGGCCTCACGATTCAGCCCAACGAATTTGTCGGCTTGCTGGGGCCGTCCGGCGCCGGCAAATCGACGCTGATGGATTCGATGAACGGCATGCGGCCGGCGACGAGCGGCCACGTGCTCATCAACAACCTCGATCTGTACCGCCATCTCGACTCGCTGAAGCAGTCGATTGGCTACGTGCCTCAGGATGACATCATCCACCGCGAACTTACGGTCTATCGCACGCTTTACTACGTCGCGCGTTTGCGTTTATCGCGCGACGTTTCGACCAAAGAGATCGATCAGATCGTCAACGAAGTGATGGACGTGACCGGACTGTCCGAGCGGCGCGACGTGCCGGTGGGCCAACTGTCCGGCGGCCAGCGCAAACGCGTCTCGATTGCGGTCGAGCTGATCACCAAACCTTCGGTGATCTTTCTTGACGAGCCGACTTCGGGCCTGGATCCGGCGACGGAAGAAAAGATCATGAAGCTCTTCCGCCAGATCGCCGAAAGCGGCCGCACCGTTGTGCTGACGACGCACGCGATGGAAAACGTCAAGCTGTTTGACAAGATCGTAGTGCTGATGCGCGGCAAGCTGGTCTTTTACGGCGCGCCACAGGAAGCGCTCGCCCACGTCAAAGCGGACAGCTTCAAAGACCTGTACGACAAACTCGAAGCGCCCATCGATCAGCAGATCGCGGCGATGGCGACGCTGCCGGCGAACGCGGCGAAATCACAGCAGCAGGCTTTCAAGCAACGCCGCGAGCAAATCAGCGAACAGGTTGCGGAAGATTGGAAGCGGAAGTTCCAGGCGACTGAGCAATATCGTCGCAACGTGGTTGAGCCGCTGAGCGGTTTGCCGCGTGATGGACGCGCGGCCGCGCCGCCCAGGCGGCACATGAGCATCGTTGACACCGTGCGGCAATGGGCGACGCTTACGCGACGCTATCTGGCGGTTTTGAGCCGCGACAAATTCAACCTGATGATTTTGTTTGGCCAGGCGCCGATCATCGCGTTTCTGACTTATCTCGTCGTGGGCGCGAAGAGTCCGCGCGACTTTCCATATTTCATGCTGGCGCTGGTGGCGATCTGGTTCGGCACGTCCGTAGCCTCGCGCGAAATCATTCGCGAGCGCGCCGTGTATACGCGCGAGCGCATGGTCAACCTGCGTTTGCTGCCCTACGTCGCGTCAAAACTTTTCGTGCTGTCGCTGATTGTTTCCGTGCAGTGCCTATTATTATATTGCTCACTGAAATTTCTGCATTACGTCGGCTTGATGAATCTGCCGGGCTGGGCGCTGCCGCAACTGTTCGTGATTATGATCACGGCCCTGGTCGGCATCGCGCTCGGTCTGTTGGTTTCGGCAATGGTGAAGACTTCAGAGATGGCCACCAGTCTGGTCCCGCTGATCCTGATCCCGCAAATCCTTTTCTGTGGTTTGGTCGGGGTGCCCCAGGGCGTATCGCGCGCGATCGGCACGCTGATGCCGGCGACCTGGGCGTTCGATGGCCTCAAGCAGTTCTCCACGCTCGATACACTGGACGCGCAAGGACGTTGGGAATTATAAGAAGGACGCCGAGAATGATTCGAAGGAATACGAGCGGAAGATGAAGGATTATGTGAAAGACTTACAAAGCGGCAGGCAAGCCGATCAGCCTAATGCTCCCAAGCTCAAGCCCGTCCCCGAAATTCATGGCGCCGACAAGATACCTGATGACCTGAGTAACTACATAAACTTTCTGCATCCCTGGGGCCACTGGATACTCGATCCGCTGGTGCTGATCGTGATGTTTTTCTTTATGGTGATTGCAACGATCATCACCCTGCGCGCGCAGGATATTTTATAGTTGGGTTGCTTTTTCAGAAGCTCGAGAACTATGCCCCTGGAACTCAAGAAGGTAACGCCGACGCGGCTTCGTTTGTTGGGTCTTGACGAGCGCTGGCTACAGGTCCGCATCGAAGAAGATCCGTCCCTAACTCGGATTGGGCGATATCAACGTCGTTCGGCGGGAGAAGTCGCAACCGAGCGGAGGTCGTCTCGATTTCCTGATGTATGACCCTGACCGTGAATTACGGTATGAAGTCGAAATCATGCTTGGTGTCCTCGATGAGAGTCACATTATTCGCACGATCGAGTACTGGGATATTGAGCGTCAACGATTCCCGGCCTATGACCACCGAGCGGTTATCGTTGCCGAAGAAATTACCGCCCGCTTCTTTAATATCATCCGACTTCTGAATCGAGCGGTCCCTCTCATAGCAATACAGCTAAACGCGTTTTCTTTTGATAACTCCGTTGTCCTTCATTTCACGAAAGTCCTAGATGTATTCGAGGAAGCCGGGGATGTCGAGGATGCCGGTGGCGATCCAGTTGACCGTCGTTATTGGGAACAGCGAGCGGGAATGGCATCACTCGCAGTGCTCGACCATGTTGTGGACTTAGTCGAACGAGAGATTGGGCCACCGCGCGTCACCTATAACAAGAATCACGTCGCTCTTGGCACCGACGGCTACAACTTCTGCTGGTTCGTTCCGCGCAAATCGACGCCTCACTGCCATACGCGCCTTAGAACGGGTGCTGTTACAAGGGAGGTGATTCTGCGTCAACTCGAAAATGCTGGCATCGGCGCGACGCCGTTTCAAAGCGAAGTGATCACCATCAAGTTGCTGCAGAAACATCTTGATGACAGTAGAGCGGTCATGCTGGATGTCTTGAGCCATTGTGAACGTCAATCGAAGACTAACTCCGAGCAGGCGGTCTAATGCCCGCTGGACCGAGAGGGCCGGTCGCACGTTCTTTAACTTGTCACTTTCTTTCCGCGTTGTTGCTAATCTCCGCTTCCCCTTAACTGTGGGACTATTAGATTGAAATTGCCTCGCCCGATGCCAAAATCCTTACTTGATTCCAATTCCCCGACCGATTACCTTACCCGCTCTTTTTGCGCCGCGCATCCAAAGGCCCGAAGGGCCGTGATGAAATAGCCACGACCGTCAGGTCGTGGATCAGGATCAACAATCACACCTGAGGCCCGAAGGGCCGACACGAAAGGAAATCCAAATATGGCTGGTAAGCACATTAGCCTGCTGGTGCATTTCATATGGAGCACCGCAGGACGGGAACCGTGGATCGGGGCCGATTGGAAAGACGATCTGCATGGTTATATTGGCGGGATAATGAACAATAAGAATGCCAAATTGATTTGTGCGGGCGGAATGTATGACCACATTCATCTCTATGCGTCTTTGCCGTCAACCATCACGATTGCTGATTTCGTGAGCGTTGTGAAGTCCAACTCCTCGCGATGGGTTCATGAATCCTTTCCCAAGCGACGGTCGTTTGCGTGGCAAGAAGGTTACGGTGCGTTCAGCGTCAGCAAATCTGAGGAAGGGAAGGTGATCAGCTACATTCGCAATCAGGAACATCACCATGCCAAACGAAACTTTAAAGATGAGTTTCTGGACTTCCTTGATAAATACAAGATTGACTACGACAAGAGATATTTGTGGGATTGATTTTTGCCGGCCCTGCGGGCCTCACGAATGAGTAGGGAACCTCCATCCACGACCTTACGGTCGTGGCTATTTCATCACGGCCCTTCGGGCCTCAAAGAATCCAATTACCCAAGGCAAGCCTTACCGCACTGGGGAGCTGCAAGCCGCTCACGTCGTATGCGAAGAGTCCTACGGCTTATTTCGGCGGCGGCTTGTTGTAGATCAGAGTATAGAGAATGTTTGCGTTACCAGGATTCAGGGTCCGCAGCTTCTGATACTGCTCAATGGCGGCTTTTTTGTCGCCGATTCTCAAATAGTCAACGCCCAGATTGTAATAGGCTCCGCCGTAATCCGGCTTAAGTTTGACGGCTTCCTTATGGGCCGCAATCGCTTGTTTCCACTTTCCCAGATTTCCATAGGCGACACCCAGATTGTTCTGGGCCGCGGGCCAGTCGGGCTTCAATTCAATCGTCTTCTGAAAAGCCGCGAGCGCTTCCTCTTTTTTGAGCAGATGGAAAGAAGTGACGCCGAAGTTGAAATGACCCTCGGGCAATTCCGGCTTTAACTGAATCGATTTCTTGAGCGGCTCAAGCGCCGCGTTGAAGTTACCGACGTTGTTATAAGCCCAACCAAGATTGCTGTAAGCCTCAGCGTAATCCGGTTTCAGTTGGATGGCGCGCTTGAAGGCTTCAA
>WNFD01018156.1_pt1 | contig 11970 bp, 13 predicted proteins | sample 5400491 | NCBI WGS metagenome assembly WNFD01 (sample SAMN13153343, study PRJNA577476) | soil metagenome | isolation source: 120 cm saprolite under Douglas fir tree site 2 hole 2 replicate 2 | place: USA:California | collected 2015-04-18 | reverse complement strand
CGCGCCCAGGCGGAGCAGACCTTCGTCAACCTCAAGAATGCGCTCGCCGCGGTCGGTGCCGGCTTCGAGCATGTGGTGAAGCTCAACAACTACTTCATCGACATTGCGCATCTCGGCATCTTTCGTGAAGTGCGCGACCGCTACATCGACACTTCGGCACCGCCGGCCAGCACTGCCATTGCGATCTCGAATCTCGCGCGGTCCGGCGCATTGATCGAGGTTGAGGCCGTGGCGGTGGTGCCCGGTTAGATCATGTCCCGATGAAGTTGATCCATCTTCACTCGTCACCCGCGGGCTTGACCCGCGGGTCCATCTTCTTGGCGTGATGGATTGCCGGGTCAAGCCCGGCAATGACGCTGAGTGAACGTCAGCGTGCGTAGATGGGTTTCGCTTTCGCTCAACCCATCCTACGGTCTGGGGAGCGCAAAAACGTAAGTGACCACTGCGAACACCGGCAAGAGGACCGCGCCCGACCACAGCATGTAGCCGAAGAAGCTCGGCATTTTCACGCCGCGCTCGGTGGCGATGGCATAGATCATGAAATTTGGCGCATTGCCGATATAGGTGAGTGCGCCCATGTAAACGGCCCCCATCGAAATCGCCATGAGCGTGGGGGTAAGCTCGCTCATCAGCCTCGCGGCATCGCCGCCTGCGAGCTCGAAGAAGACGAGATAGGTCGGGGCGTTGTCGAGGGCTGCCGACAAGATTCCCGTGAGCCAGAAATAGGCGGCATTATGCGGCTCGCCGGCCCCGTCGGTCATCAGCGCCAGAAGCCAGGAAAATGGCCCGGCGTGACCCGCCTGCAGCATCGCGGTGACCGGGACGATGCCGACGAAAATGCCGGCGAACAGCTTTGCTACTTCCACGATCGGTTCCCAGGTAAAGCCGTTGCGCTCGCGATGTTCCTCAGGTGTCAACACCAGCGACGCGACGGCGATAGCCACAAGCGCGATGTCGCGGACGATGTCCTGCAGTTCCAAGGTGGTGCCGTAAATGTCGAACGCGACACCGGGTTGCCACAGAGCAGAGAGCAGGATTGCCCCGATGATGAGAACAATGAGCACCAGGTTGACAAGGCCGTGTACGCGTATCGGCTCGTTGGGCGGCGTTTCGCCCACCACGGCGATGCGGCGATCTTGGCGGTAGTACCAGATGTCGATCGCGACGAATACGGCGAGCACGAGCGCCGCCGTCAAGGCGGTCTGCCGCCACAGATGCGTGGCGGTCCAGAAGAAATCGACGCCCCGCAGAAAGCCGACGAACAGCGGCGGGTCGCCCAGCGGCGATAGCGCGCCGCCAATATTGGCGGCTAAAAAGATGAAGAATACGACCACATGCACATTGTGAAGCCGCGCCGAATTAGCCCGCAGCAACGGCCTGATCAGAATCATGGCCGCCCCGGTGGTGCCGACGATGCTGGCGATCGCGGTCCCGAACGCCAGGATGGCGGCGTTGACGAGCGGCGTGCCGCGCAGGCTGCCGGTGACCAGTATGCCGCCCGCCACCACATAGAGCGCCGTAAGCAGGATGATGAAGCTTAAATACTCACCCAGTATCGCATGGGCCAACGCTGCCAACGCCGTGGGGATGCCGTGGAGCGCCGCCAGCGGCGTCACGGCGAGCGCGCTCCACATGAACGCGATCTTGCCGTAATGGGTGTGCCAAAACTTCGGCGCTACGAGCGGGCCGACGGCGATCGAGAGTTTCGATGGCGTGGACATCGGGAAGATACCGCTGAAGCTTATTGCCGGACCGTAGCGCATGCGCCGGACAGGAGTAAGACGTTTAATCCCGCCCTGGCGCCTACTGTCTCATCACCGCCGCGACGGTCGCGACGCGGCCGGGCGATTCGGTTCGGGCGGTGCGCCGACGATGCCGAGCTTTCTCAATACCGCATCGGCCGCGCGTTCGCCCGATGCCCAAGCTCCGCCCACCGTTCCCCACAGGGTTTCGTGGGTTGCCTCGCCGGCGAAGAAAATGCGGTCGCGCACCGGTTCGTAGTTCCACCGCGTCGCACTTGTCCTCTTGACGGCTTTGCGTATGTCGGTGCCGTAGAGGCCGGTGAGCCAATCCAGCGCGAACGAGACCATCGCCGGCTCGCCCGACGCCGCAAGGTCGGCGCCGAATTTTCCGGCCACTTCGATCGTGCACAATGTGGTGCCGGAAATGTTCGCGAGAATAGCGGCCGTGCGGGACGATCCGGCTTTCTCGAAGACAAGCTCGTCACGCTGCAGGACAAGCGGATTGCCGGGCAATTCGAGCGCGATGTGGTCGTAGCTGCCGAGCCGGAGCTTCTCGATGGCGTCGAGATAACGCCGCGGCAGTTCCGGCTCAAACTTCAGCTTGTCGCTCATCAGTACGCCGGTCGACACTGTGACGATGACGGTGCGGGCAACCAAGAGGCCTTTCGCGGTCCTGATTTCAATGCGATTGCGTTCGCTCCAATCGATAAGCGAGGCTGGACGCGACAGTTGCACCGGCAGGCCGTCGGCGAGTTTGGCGATCAGCGCGCCTAAGCCCTCCCGACAGAACATGTCGTTGTTGCGCTCAACGGACCGGGAGAAATCCAAGGCGGACACTTCGGCGAGATCCTTGGCGCAACCGAAGGGGCCGAGCACGAATTCGATTGTCGGCTGCCAATCGCCAAGGTCCTTGGGCAGCGCCTGGGCACAGGAGACATCCTGTCTGCCGCGACCGGCCTCCGCGATGGAGCGGTTGGCGCGCACCGTGGCGGTAAGATAGTCCTCCATTTCGCCCGTGCGTGCGTATCTCCGGCCGATTCGCACCCGCTGCTCCGACGGGGCTGGATAAATATCGAAACCGGACTTCATGGCGAGCGGCGTCACAGGATTGAGGTCCGGCACATGAATCCAGTGAGCGCCGCGGTCAAACGGCACCCCGAACGTCGAGCTGTCCGTGAAGCAACGTCCCCCCAGCCGTCCGGAGGCTTCGATGAACGCGATTCTGACCTTGTTGCCCGCGAGCCGGCGCGCCGCCGCAATGCCGGCCGCGCCCGCCCCGATGATCACCACATCAAAATCGCCCGTGGCGGCGATCGCGGAAGTTCCGGCGGACGCCGCCGAGGCGGCGGACGCGGCAAGAAACCGGCGGCGGCTGAGCACTGTCATGTGAGTCGTTGGGCTAATCGATCCGTACCATGCCCGAACCGGTTGTGGTTCGCAAATTGCGTAATCGCATTCGGCCAAGCGCTCGCTTCAGGCAATCTGAGCGGATCGGAGCATCGTGAAAAGCGATACAGTGGATTGTGCTAACATAACGATGATGTAGGGGGCGACCCTTGTGGTCGCCCGCTGTTGCCCCGGGTGCGCAAACCGGGCGACCACAAGGGGCGCCCCCTACAGCGCACAATGTCGGACTGCCGGTTCCGAGACGGCATCCTTGACACTTTCCGAACCGCACCAGTAAATGGCGGCCACGTTGCCAGGCAGCCGGCGAATGCGTCTGCCGGGTCGGCAGGGGCCGTAGCTCAGTTGGGAGAGCGCCGCAATCGCACTGCGGAGGTCAGGGGTTCAAATCCCCTCGGCTCCACCAAGCAAATCAGGCTCCGGATACGAATTGCGTCGCCCTCCGCCGATCCATCGGGCGATTTGGACCGGCCGTAATCGCAATGGCCGGGTCTTGTGGCGATCGCCTCCACCAAAAATTATCGCCGGCCGCACATCAGCGAGGATTAGATTCCTCGACATCGACGGCCTCCGGCAACCCATCGCAGGCACGCACCGCCTTGTCGATGAGACGAATCGGTTCGGGGCTTGCCGCCGATGCCTCATTAAGTCTTCGTAGCGTACGGGAGAAGTACGTATCCAACGTAGATGATCGCGCCAAGCGGCACCAGCCAAATGAGGCTCCGCCACGGCACGCGGTCCATCAGCTTGTCGGGAACGAGCGCCGCAATCGCGGTCAAAGCGAGCGCCCCCAGGGCCGCGGTAATGACAAAACCGTACCAGTACATGGCCGGCGAGCCGCCGCCGAGGGGCGGGGCGCGACCCAATTGCCAAATCCCCTGGATCGGGTGATAGGTCGCAAACGTCCAGTTGTAGTCCATGGTCGGCGCGTAAATGACAGCAAAAGCGATGCCGAAGATGGCCGCAAGACGCTCTACTTTTGTCATGATCCGAATCCTCGGATGTTGTTGATGATATGCCCGGTCAAGAAGCTCCACCACACGGCAACCGCGATTAAGCTGGTCAGCACCGTGCGCGCCACGCGATTGGCTTCCGACGCCTTACTCCAAAAAATCCAGTAGACGGGCAGGAGCGCCAACGACAAGGCCAACAGATGCTCCTTCATCTCGAACATCCCCTCGGGCTTGAACAGCCGGTATTCTTGCAGGACCGTCCGCACGTTGATCCGGTAGGTTGGATAGATGATGCAGCCGAGCGTGAAAGTCACCACGAAGAGGACGATGACCGCATTCGTGTAGCTCATGCCATTGACACCGCGCACCGAACTGAAAAAGCCGCTTCCCCGTTTCGTCACCGGCCATGCGGCGCCCACGGCCTGGTGCGTGATCGCACCGAGCAGAAAGACCGCGAGTATTCCGTGAATGATAAGAAGTATCGACCATCCGACCTGCATCAGTTACCTCCCTCAAGTCCAACTCAACCTGTGCGGCTTCGTGCGTGCGCTAGACCGTCGTCGATCTCCCGCCTCGCGAACGCGCCCGTTTTGCCGCGCCATGTTGCGCGCATCTTGTGATAGCCGGGTAATGCTATTTAACTATATGGCTATAGCTTCCAAGAATACGGGCAGACGATGCAGACCGACCTGATTGGACACCGGCTCAAGTTGCAGCACTTGAAGATCGTGATGGCAGTGGCGGAATGGGGCAGCATGCAGAGGGCTGCCAAGCAACTCGCGGTTTCTCAGCCGGTTGTATCAAAAGCAGTCGCCGAACTCGAAGACGCACTTGGCGTTCGCCTGTTCGACCGCAGTCCCCAAGGCGTTGAGCCAACCCCTTACGGCCGCGCCCTGATCAAGCGCAGCATCGGGATTTTCGACGATCTGCGAACGAGCGTGGACGAACTCAAGTTCCTGGCCGACCCCACCGCCGGGGAGTTGCGGATCGGCAGCACCGAACCTCTGCTTGCGGGACTAGGTGCCGCCGTCATGGAGCGCGTGTGGCAGCGGCACCCGCGCATCGATTTTCGCGTCGTGGAGGCGAATAGTTCGACGCTGCTGACGCGGGAGCTGCCCGAGCGTCACATCGAACTTGCTATTGTTCCGCTCGTACAGGCCCCGGTGAGCGAGGAGCTGGAGGCAACGATTCTGTTTCAGGACCGCCTTCGCGTGGTGGTCGGCATGAAAAGCCGCTGGGCCAACCGGCGCAAGATCACGCTTGCCGATCTGAGCGACGAGCCTTGGTGCGTGGCGCCTTCCGCGGTCGGATCCCTTGTGACGGACGCATTTCGCGCCAGCAGTCTGCGGATGCCGCGCATCGCCGTGACCACCACGACAGCGCATCTGCTTTTTCAATTGCTGGAGAGCGGCCGGTTCGTCGGACATTTCGGCGACCGGCTCCTGGGGTTCTACACCGACCGCTTCGCACTCAAGAGATTGCCGATTGAACTGCCGATCGAGCCGTTCTCAGTCGCCGTCATGACTCTGAAAAACCGGACCATCGGCCCGGTGGCGCAGCTCTTCGTCGATTGCGCGCGCGAGGTCGCGGCGTCTCTGGCGAGGCGGCAATCAAAGGAAATGCCGGGGATTACTCCTCCTTGGCGCCAGAGAACTTGATCACCTTCGCCCATTTCTCGGTTTCCGCCTCCACAAATGTCCCGAATTCACCCGGGCTGAATTCCAGCGGCGTTGTGCCGAGCTCGGCCAATCGCGTCCTCACTTTCGGATCAGCGAGAGCGGCGTTGAACGTCTTGTTGAGCCGGTCGATGATCTCCGCGGGCGTGTTCTTAGGCGCCGCGACCCCCCACCAGCTGCCCGCCTCGAAACCCGGCACGAAATCGCTCATAGAAGGGACGTCCGGCAGCGCCGGCGACCGCATCGCCGCGGTCACCGCGAGGGCGCGCAGCTTGCCATCCCTGATGTACTCAATCCCCTGGGGGATGGTGTCGAACATGACCTGGACCTGCCCGGCAAGCAGGTCAATCAGCGCGGGCGCCCCGCCGCGATAGGGCACGTGAAGCATGTCGATGCCGGCCATCATCTTAAAGAGCTCGCCGATCACGTGGAGCGAGCTTCCGTTGCCGCCCGACGCAAAACTGAGCCTGCCGGGATTGGCCTTTGCGTAGGCGATAAATTCCGGAACCGTCTTGGCCGGAACCGCCGGATGGACCTCCATGACGTTGGGGACGCGAACCATGCCGGCCACCATTGCGAGATCACGGATCGGACTGAATTTGAGTTTATCGTGCAGAGTCGCATTGATGGCATTGGCCGCGAGCACGACGAGGAGCGTGTAGCCGTCCGCAGGCGCTCGCACGACCGCTTCGGTCGCAATGTCGCCCGAGGCGCCAGGACGGTTGTCGACAAGGAACGGCTGACCGAGGCGCTCCGACAGCCACTGACCGATCAGACGCGTCACGATGTCGACCGAGCCGCCCGGGGAAAGCCCAAGTACCATACGGACCGGCCGCACCGGATACGCCTGTGCGCGGGCTGTCCGCGAGACGGCCGGGAAGGCGGCGGCACATGCCGACAACTGCAGAAATCGACGGCGTGGAAATTTCACGGAACACCGGCCATCGCGGTGAGGAGAAGAGAGGGCGAAGGCGCGTTGCCCATGTCCGGCCTCCCTCTGGGCTTGCTATCCTCGCCACACTACACCAATGCGCGGCGCATTGATATGACCGGAAGGCCGACGCTGTCCGCTCCGTCGCCCTACTCGGTTAAGGCAAATCGCTCTGCTACAAGCGGTTCCCGGTCGATTTGATCCACTTGGTTGTCATGCGCGGGCTTGACCCGCGCATCCATTACGTTCGCAAAATCTATGCGAAGCAGATGGACCCGCGGGTCAAGCCCGCGGGTGACGGGCAGTGGATAGGCGAGCGCCGGATCAAATCAACCGGGAAGCGCCCCAAGTCATGGGAGGAAATCAAGATGGGCAAGCGAAGCGATATTGCAAACATCATCGGCGCGCTGGCCGTGCATGTGGATGCGCGCCGGTGGAGCGAGCTCCTTGCCCTGTTTGCCCCCGAGGTCCGGGTCGATTACGTCTTGCTCTTCGGCGGTGAAGCGCAGTCGATGAAGCGCGAGGAACTGGTCGGCGGGTGGCGCAAACTCCTCCCGGGATTCACACGGACGTGCCATGTCATCGGCACGCCAGTCATAACCTTGAGCGGCGAGATAGCCCAAGCGAGCGCTTCCGTCGTTGCCTGGCACTTTGTCAAAGCACCCGAGCTGGCGGGTCGCGACTATTGGCTTGTCGGCGGTTGCTACGAGATGAGCTTCACAAAGATCGGCGGGGCTTGGCGCATCGCCGGTTTGACGCTTGCGCGCGCCTGGGCGGAGGGAAATCTCGACCTGCCGAGAATTGCCGGTGAGCGCGCCGCAAACGCGTAAGGGTCAGCCTTGAAGTCTGGAGCCGGCCCGCCGGCGGCGAACCTTACCGCCACCGTTCCATTGCCTGCCGGTGAAGGGACTCCGGCGGAAGTTCGGCCAGTTCCGCGCGAATGCCGTTGGGGTCGACGATATTGGACAGGATCGCCTTGGTGCCGCTGACGGTCGTCTCGCCGACCGCGGCTCCCCTCGCTTTGAACATCGCGGTTGCGGCCGCCATGTTCTCGACGTGCAAACCGAAATGGGTGATGCCGGGTGGCCGCTGCGCGGTCGCGGGTTGCAGCTCTACAAATGTGTTCTGGCTGACCTGGACGTAGACGAGCTGCACTTGCCCGGATGCATTGACGAACCGGAACGCCTCCGGAAATCCCATCGTCTTCGTATAGTATTCAACGGCCTTATCGAGGTCGGGCACGCTGAGCCCCACGTGATTCAACCCGACGATCCCCCGGTTTGGCGTCTGGTTCTGGGCAAAAGTGGTGGCCGTGAGCCCGACCACGGCGCCGGCGACAAATAGACCAAAACCGCGCAATACACGCATGACTGCCTCCCTCGATCTCGAAGCTGATTCTCATGATTGAGGAGAATTAGAACATTTTTCGATTGGATTGACACTCCGCAGTTATGGCCCGACTTGCCTAGTGCGCCACAATGGGGCGACGGCGTGTGTTGGCGCATCGCATAACCGGTCACGGAGATGGTGGCCAGGGGCCAAACCGCACCGATCTCGTAACCTATTGACGTTACACACCTTTTTCTATGGAAGAAATTGCCTATTCGCAGCGCTACTCACACCGATCTGGGAGGCGATGAAGAGGCATGTCGCACGGCGAAAGGGATAGCCGAACCTCCGAGCAGCCTAGAAGTGCTCTGCAAATGCCGTCCGCATCATCTGCCACACTTTCTCGTCACGCTCAAAATTACACGGCGGATCGTCGTGCAGTACTTCGAGGTTCTTGCTTCGCAATAGCACGCACAACGCCCTCTCCAATGCGGCCACCTTTCCCCGCTCCTCTCTGTACCGCTCCTTCTGCTCCGGCACGGTCCCGATTGGTCCATAGGCGAAGAAATCGAGTGATCTGCATTTCTCAGGCTCCGCCCCTTTGGCCGTCAGATAGCGCCGCAGTGGATTTCCCCGCTCGTTGAATCCGAGATGGTCCTCGGCAGTCTGATCTGCCAGATGTAAATCCAGAAGCCGCGCTCCAGCAGTTCAGGCGGCAACTTCAGGTGAGTTACTTGCGCAGTTTTCATCGCGTTGTCCGTCCCTCCAGCTCGGCACACGAACGGGCCTAGCTGATATGCAGTGATTGAATCACGAGCTAGAGAATTCGCAAGCCGACTATTGTTGAAGCGGTGCTACTCACAATCCTACGGAACGTCCCGCGGACAAACCGGAATCGAACACCGACAGACCGGGAGTAGAAAGTGATGGTGCCCAGGGGCGGAATTGAACCACCGACACCGTGATTTTCAGTCACGTGCTCTACCAACTGAGCTACCTGGGCGCCGGCTCGCGGTCGCAGCGCTGCGAGAGAAGCGCGGGGCGTTATAGAGGCTCGGTCAGGTGCTGTCCAGAACGGTTGCAAAGCGTGCTGGCGCCCGGAGTGGCCGCTCGCGGGCGGTGCCGCAGGATCGGGCAGCGGCTGAATAATTGGCACGCATGGCTGCCGTTGTTAAGGCCCGCGCTGGACCCCCTCCCTGCCCGCACGAGGCGGCAGGGTAGGGAAGGGGTTGCGCCAGCCTATTTTTTATCCTGATCGTTCCTCCAGGCCGGGCGGGCGCACCTCACCCTCGTCGTCTTCGACGGAGGGTACCGCGTAGGTGCCGGACAGCCAGCGGTGCAGGTCGATGTCGGTGCAGCGGCGCGAACAGAACGGACGGAAACGCTCGACCTGCGGTTTGCCGCAGACGGCGCAAGGTTTGGTGTGGCCGAGGGAACTCATGGGGTGAATCTAAGGTTCCCTTAAGCTCGCCGCGAGAGGCGACGATCCGGAACGCGGTGCTGTTTTCGTGTACATTGGTCCGATGAGCGGGCGAGCGTTGGACGATCATAGCCGCGCGGCGCCCGCGGACGGATATGAACAGAAAATGACCCCAGACAGCGAAAAGAACGTTTCTCGGGTCCTGCAGCTCAAGTTCACGCTGCCGACCGCGGACCCTACCCAGTTCGTAGCGCTTATCAAGGCAACTGCGCCCTACTACGAACTGTTCGGCAGCAAGCAGGTTCGCCTTCTCCAGAATGTCGACAACCCGGCGCAGTTTATCCAGATCATCGATTACGAGATTCACCCGTCGTTGGAGACAAGCCGCCAGCAGATCGCCGGTGATCCCCGGCTGCAGGCCTTCCTGCAGGCGTGGCGGCAGATGTTTCCCGGCAGCGTCGAGGTCGACGTTTTCCGCGAAGTAGAAGCTTAAAGTGGACGGTCGCCCCGGGGGCCGCCGCCACCCGCACCGGTCCCGTCAGTCCTGGGTGGATCCTCGATCCGGATACCTCAGCTTCTCCCCGGGGGCGAAACGGCGTGCGTCCGGCAGACCGGCATTCGAGCAAAACGAAATACCCCTAAAAGAGCACGGAAATTCAAGCACTTCGAGCCGCCCTCCGGGATACGGCGTCTCCTGCGGCCCTAGCGTGCCCCGCCATCTCCCTCCCTCACGCCGAGTCGATCCAGCCGCCGTGGGTCGGAAACCCTTCACCGGCAAGCAACGCCGCGGTTTCATAGAGCGGCAGGCCGACCACGTTGGTGTAGGAGCCGACAAGCTTGACGATGAATGTGCCCGCTAGACCTTGGGCCGCATAGCCGCCGGCCTTGCCGCGCCACTCGCCGGAGCCAAGATAGGAGTCGATGTCCTCGGACGACAACCGCTTGAAGCGCACGCGTGTCTCGACCACCCGTTGTCGATATTTCCGCTTGGGCGTGATCAGGCATAGCGCCGTATAGACGCGATGATTGCGGCCCGACAGCAGCCTCAGGCACTGCGCCGCCTCGTCGATCAGCTCGGGTTTGGGCAGGATGCGGCGGCCTACCGCCACCACGGTGTCGGCGGCCAGGATGAAGGCGCCGTACACGTCGTCGTCGACCCCTATTCCGGCCAGCGCCGTCGTCGCCTTGGCGTATGCCAACCGATTGGCGCATACACGCGGCAGCTCGCCCTTAAGTGGTGTTTCGTCGATATCGGCGGGTCGTAGTGCGTCGGGCTCGATGCCGGCCTGGTTGATCAGGCCGACCCGGCGCGGCGAACCGGAGGCGAGGACGAGTTTAGGCCGGCCGAGCATTGAGGAAGCTCCGTTGCGTCCGCAGCGGCGAACGGACGGGCCGCGTCCGCCATTGCCCCCTCCCTACCCTCCCCCCGCATGCGGGGGAGGGTAGGGAGGGGGCGCGCCGCGAATGGCGGCGCAAGCTAGCCGAAACGACCCTGACACTCAACCGCGACAAAGCTTGATTGTGCCGCGACCCGTCTATTCATTGCCGAATGGCGCAGCGGAGAAGCGGTCCTTGATGCGGCGCAGGAGCTGGTCGCGAACGGCCCGGTAGGCATCGAGCCGCTGCTCGCGGTTGCCCTCCTGGATGGTGGGATCGGGGGTGGGCCAGTATTCGACCTCGGCCGCCACGCTGCGTGTCAGCTCGAGGGCCTTATGATGGGCTTCCGGGGTCAGCGTGACAATGAGATCGAAGTTCAGTCCCTCCCAGTCTTCAAGCTCTTCGAACGTCATCGGACGGTGCTTTGCAATATCGAGGCCGATCTCCTCCATGACGGCGACCGCGAACGGATCGAGTTCGCCGCGGCGCACGCCCGCCGAACCCGCATAGGATGAGCGCCCGAACATGTGCCGGAACAACGCGGCTGCCATGGGCGAGCGCACCGAATTGAACCCGCAGGCGAAAAGCACCGCCTGGGGGCGCATTCGACCCGGCATGCCTCATCCCTTCCAATGAAGCACGGAGATGAGCGTAAACAGCCGCCGCCCAGTGTCGAAGTCGACGGCGACCTTATGCTTGAGACGCTCTATCAGCAGCTCGGAGCCCTCGTCGTGCAGTCCCCGCCGTCCCATGTCGATCGCCTCGATCTGGCTTGGCGTCGCCGTGCGGATCGCCTGGTAATAGCTCTCGCAAACCAGGAAATAGTCCTTCACAAGGCGGCGAAACGGCGTGAGCGACAAATGATGGGTAACGACCGGCCGGTCGTCCTCGGTGCGGATATCGAAGATGAGCCGGTTGCCCACCAGTTGAAGCCTGAGGCAATAGGGGCCGCTGTCGTGCCCGACGGGCGCGAACGAGTTTTCCTCCACCAGGTCGTAGATGGCGATGGCGCGCTCGTGTTCGATATCTCGGTTGCCGGGGCCGATGCTGTCCTTGTCGAGAAAGACCTTGACGAGGCGCTTATTGCATTCCGCCGCAGTCATCGGCGGTTGATCCGGATCGCGACCGAACGGGCATG
>WNFD01021423.1_pt1 | contig 11971 bp, 12 predicted proteins | sample 5400491 | NCBI WGS metagenome assembly WNFD01 (sample SAMN13153343, study PRJNA577476) | soil metagenome | isolation source: 120 cm saprolite under Douglas fir tree site 2 hole 2 replicate 2 | place: USA:California | collected 2015-04-18 | reverse complement strand
CGTCGACCTGCGCTCCATAGCCACCTCCGAGCTGCGCCGCGCGGTCGCGATGGTGACCCAGGAGAGCTTCTTGTTCTCCGGCAACGTCGGCGACAACCTGCTGTTCGGACGCCCCGAAGCCACGCGCAAGGAGATGGAGAGGGCCGCGCGGGCGATCGGAGCCCACGACTTCATCAGCGCTTTGCCCAACGGCTATGAGACCGACGTGCGCAGGCGCGGGGTCCGGCTGTCGTCGGGCCAGCGCCAGCTGGTGGCTTTCGCACGCGCCTTCCTTGCGGATCCGAGGGTGCTCATCCTCGATGAGGCCACGTCGTCTCTCGATCTGCCATCGGAACGCCTTGTGCAGAGGGCGCTGCGCACCCTTCTGCGCGACCGGACGGCGATCATCATCGCCCACCGGTTGTCGACGGTCGAGATCGCCGACCGGGTGCTGGTCATCGATGGGGGGCGGGTGGTCGAGGACGGTCCGCCCGCTGAGCTGCGGGAGCGCAGCGGCCGGTACGGGTCGCTGCACCGCGCGTGGGTAGAGTCGCTGGCCTAGAAGCTGGAATCGCTCACGGTTCGGGACCGTGAGACCCGGGGATCAAATCCTTCGCCCCCGACAGATTCTGAGTTCGAACCTTACTCCCTAACCACTACTTTCCTATTAGCGCCCCTGTAGCGGTGTAGCGCGCACATAGCACACGCTCCAGAATCCACTCTGTACCACGCCTCATTTCCGGCCTCGCGACAAGCGTCGTGGCGGCGAAATTGTTTAGGTTTCCCATGGCAGCCGGGATCGGCAACCAACATGGCAAGTGGTTCAGACCGACGGCGGCTCCTGTGCCAAAGGCTCCGGTTGGGGATCTGCAGTCCCGCGCGCTTCAAGGGGGAGATTGGGCAGCGACTAGCACCCACCGCACGGCCAGCCTGCACGTCCGTCGCGGGTGATCAAACGCACGCGGCACATAAGATAGTGACCCCTCGCCAGAGTCGGCAATTGCGCGCCCGCATCGTCGCGCCTTACCCCGGAACCCAAACCGCCGATCGTCGCTCACGACCCCGTACTTCCGAGGCAGTGTCGTGCAGCAATAGTGGAGCCGCTGGCCAGATGCGGACTAGGCCGAACATCTCGATGTCGCCCAGGACTTCAGGCGGATCGACCGCGCTGACTCTGAGCAGGAGGCGGTGGACGATCAGGTCGGCCTGAAACGCGGCAGCGCCTTCATGTTGGTCAGCGTTTCGGTGATGTCACGCTGCCGGTACTCGATCCCAGGAAATCGGTTGGGTGTCGTTCCGATCCAAACGTACACGCCGTCCGGCGGATGATCGCGTGCCGCGTGTAACGCTCGGTAATAGCGCTTGGGGATGACTCGGCTCGCAGGCTCGTAAGCGAACTGAGCCATCAACGCAGTCTTGGTCGCCCAAAACGCGATGAGTTGCTGGTCTGCGACCGACAGGGGTCCATGCACACCCGACATCCACGGCAACAGCTTCGGTCTGACCCGGTTCTCGACCTGACTCAGCCAGCGGGTGTTGCAGGCCTCACACAGAACAGTGGCCTTCTCGCGCTGCCCAGTCCGGCCGTCGCGAAAGTTTGCCCGGTACTCGTCCAGGTTCTTGCCCCGCGTCTTGGCGACCTTCTTCGGGTGTGGAAATGCGTGGCGCATCAGCCATCGCGGGATCAAGTCCTCTTCAGTTAGTCGCCGTCGGTGGCCACAGAGGATGCAGACGCCGACTGGTCTGGTAGGTCGCTTGGTGCCGGTGGCCCTCTTCTCCTGATTGTTGCCGCAAATTTAGGGCCGATCAGTCCAGGATCACTCCCGCGCAACGCCGGCGCCTAAGGCATTCAACAGAGTCTCAACGTTTGCGGGTGCCGAAATCATTACTACTGGATGTCGCCACCGACGATCGCGGCACGGGACTACCCCGTCGGCGCGACTAAGCTCACTCTGAGAATGCAGCCCATTTGGTACCACCTTCGCGCCTCTCGCGCACAGCCGCCGGGGCTGTGTGCTGCTGATGAGCGTCGCCGTCACATCTACGTGGCCGCATTGGAGCAGTTCGAGGAGCTGATGACAGCGTCGGATCGAGTCCAAGCCGCAAGTAGGCCGCTGACGATCTATTACGCGCTCGCGCAGGCAGGCAAAGCGATCGTCGCCGCGCACTTACCCGACGATCCCCCTCGTAGGCACGGGCTAACTCTGCCCGATCCTTCGACGGACCTCATGAGTACGGTCCTGAAGACCGAAGAGCAGCGCGGTTGGTATCAGGCGGTCAGCGATACAGTCGGGTCCCCGATCCTCACAGCAGCTCCACTGGAACAGATTTGGAACGCGATCCCGGACCTGGCCCTAACCCCACTTCCCGGCAGCAACTCACCCAAGGCTGCTTTAGTCGTCCCGATCCTTGACAAGGTGTTCAGGTATGTACCGGGCAGCTCGGCTACTGCCTCGGTGCTGTTCGACCCGTTGCCTATCGACATGGGCCAGGCAAGCGAGTTGCTCTTGCGGTATCCGGGCCTGGGCCAGATCACCGCCCGTCTTTCGCCGGGGTTGGATCAGATTGCTAGAGACAACACTCCTAATGGTGAGGGACTCCGGGTCCACTTCTCATTGCCCAAAGGCGCACAACCAATCGCGCAATGGGCTGTCATCAGCCAGCGCGCGCCCGAATATCGTTTCTCCGAGGAGCGTTGGCTGATTCCGGCAATCGCTGACGGAATCGTGCTTAGGCCGTTGATGGCTTGGTGGGCGCTGCTCTACAGCCTGTCGATGTTGGCTCGGTACCACCCCGAATCCTGGGTGAACGCTCTCGACTTGAACCACTCACCGTTGGCGGTGCCGCTTGAAGATTGCCTCGACCAAGCGATGAGCGCTGTTCCTCACCTGGTACTCGAAGCTTTGCTCAACAAGCCGTTCCTGCAAGTGCATCGGGTATGAGTTCGCTTGCAGCGACAACGCGGCTCAACTCAGCCTTTGTCGGACCGCCCTCCCCTCGAGCCGGGGAGTTCTAGATAAGTGGCCCCGGACGAGCGCAGCATAGCTTTCACCGCAGCGGCTACCGCGTCCGACGTTGTAGCCGTTCAGCAGTTTTTCGATCGGCTTCCCGAGGCCGCGCGTGCGCGTTACCGAAGCTTGCACGTCAATCCCAGCATCCGCTTGGGTTGGGTCCCTATTACCGTCAGGGGAGACAGGCTCTCGGAGCACCACCAGGCACTGGTGTCGTTGATATGTGAGCCGAGTCCGCGGCTGGTTCTACGGACCGCCCGACCAATCTCCGGAGAACTTCTGATGGAAGCGTTGTCCGGTTCGGTTGAGTACGTGAGGGTCGAGCCAATAAAAGGGGTGCCCCCTCTGCCGCGCTCGCGACATATTGACGCTCAGAGCTATGAGGCGAGGCTTCCGCCGACCACCTTCGGGAGTGGGTTGGATCTCTTTCGTGTCGGATTCAGCGCATTCAACCTGCCGCCAATCATGGGAAACGTAGTGCGCCTTGGAGGCGCCCGAAGAAAGACAGCAACAGCTGGTCGACTGGTTATTGCGAGCGCCGATTGGACCATCGCTCTCGACCCAACCGAGAACTTACGTGAGCGCGTCGAGAGGGCAAGAGTCCGCGGGGGCCACCTCCTATCGCACGCCGGCGTCTTAATGCGCGCAGACAACCAGCCGTTCGATAGCGCTGACGTCGATGTCGTGCTGGGTGCTCTTTACTGGCTTCTTGCCTTCGCGATGGGCCGGCGATGCGGTCCGGCCTTGCCGTATGGCTATCGCCGCGACGGCCATCGTGCGATTTGGGCCGATTGGCGGATCAGGGCCGTGGACTCCTACCGAGCTCCGGTGGGGTGGTTCGACCTAAATGATCGTGAGGGATTGAACCGTCTGTTTCCAAAGTTTCTCGACCTTTGGCAACAGTCCGGCATGCGTGGCTTGCTTGTTGGCATCATCAGCTGGTATTTGGCAGCCCAGGCGCCCGATCCGATTGAAATCGCGATCCCGGCTACTCAAGTTGCTCTCGAGACGCTGGCGCACGTAGTGCCGTCGCATCGCGCGATCGACGATAAGGCGTTGGGAGGTGGGCAGGCACGCAACGTCGCGCGGATGCTTAAGTCTCTATCGATTCCAATAGGGATCCCAGCGACCATGACAGATTTGATTTCGGCAGCCAAGCCGGCAGAACCCTGGAAGCACGGTCCAGATGCCATTACGCGGCTCCGAGACGATCTCGTTCATCCCAAGGCGAAGTACCAATGGAACGGTGAGGCGATGGTCGACGGGTGGCGACTCGGCCTTTGGTATATCGAGATGGCCCTGCTTGCCTGGCTGGGGTACGACGGCACCTATAACTCAAGGCTTGAAGACAATCGATCGCGAGGCAGGGTCATCCGGGTTCCCTGGGAATCCGAGAAGAGGTAGCCCAGCGTTCCGGGACGCGCCGTGGCGGTTGTAGAGATGTACAGAACGAGGATCACCGACGTCCATCTGATCGGCCGTGCTGCTCGGCGACTGAGCTGAGCAGAACATCAGGTCAACCGAGAATGCATCGTGACGACGCGTCGCGAAGAGGGGCGGCGGTCGCATCGGAGCGTAGGCTAGCCTCGCCGTGGGAACCGGGCCAAAGAGAGTCGCGAGCATGGGGATCGATGTGGCGATCGCGCGTGGCCTCGACATCGTAGTTCTCGATGACTCCCTCCGACTGGTCTTCGGCCCCGCGACTTTGCGCCTCGTCGACCTCCCCGACCTCATCCGCCGAACCGAGCCCGATGTGCTCGCAATTGACTCTCCTCCCGCCTGGGGTGTCAGCGGCAAGTCACGACCAATCGAGAGACAGCTTCAAGCCCTCGGCATAAGCATCTTTCCGACGCCGGCGGCCGAATTCGCGAGGGACTTGCATCGCTGGATGGAAACGGGCTTCGACGTCTTCAAGGTTGCTGGCGACCTGGGATACCCGCTCCATACAGGTGGCGCGTCAGTCGCCCGGAGCGCGATAGAAGTCTTCCCGCACGCCTCGGCGGTCGTGCTTCGCGGCAGCCTTGCACCGGTCGGCGTGGCGAAGTCGGTCTGGCGCCGTTCCGTTCTTGAAGCCGCTGGAGTCGTCTGCTCCGAGATGCGAACTACCGACCACCTCGACGCCGCTCTGGCGGCACTCACTGGCCTCCGATTCCTCAGGGGCGATTTCTCCGTCGTTGGCACTCCGGGCGAAGCAGTGCTCGTCCTGCCGAATGGCAGGATGCCCACAACGCGATACGCGCGCGACCGTCAGGCGGCAATCGGCCGCAGGTCGGGTCTGCGCGCCGCGCAGCAACCGCCTATGGACGAAACCGGCAATGCATGCGGCTGCGGCTGCGGCGCTCCTGCCCGGCGTCGATATTTGTCAGGCCACGATGCCAAGCACAGGTCGAGGCTCTTCGCCGAGATGCGGGCCGGCAGTGCGCTTGCCGCCGACGAGCTTCAACGACTCGGATGGCTTCGGATCCCGGCTGTGGCGAATGGTCTGCCTCCGACGTCCGCTGCCGCCGCGGATGGCAGCCAATAACAGCAAAATGGGCGCCCCGGGGCGCAACGCTTCTTCGCGGGCCTTTCGGCCAAGAGCCGTACGAGCAAGGTTGCGCCGGCGCCTCGCGTGTCCTCTGTAATGACCGCATACACCTTTGTAATGAACGCAGACACGTTGCCGATGCTCGGTCCCTGGCCTGCGGTCCGTGGCTCTGATCCAAGCCGGATCACAGACCAGCAAATAACGCCGAGGAAGCGGTTTCATTCACGTACGTCGTGTAGTCACATAGACCAGATGGGACGGCCGATTCATGTAGTAATTCATGTAGTAATCCGCGAGCACGTCGTCGCTCCAAATAGGTTGAACGGACATCGCCAGACCCCGAATCGAGTTCAAAATCCTCGAAACCGGTCTCGGTTGAACTTGAACTGCCCTGGGTTTGATGGAGGCTCAGGAGACCATGAAGGAGACTGGCGAGCGTCACGGTGTAGTGACGCGAATCGCGGTGCAGCTGGGACTCGGCTCGGAGACGCTGCGTCATTGGGTCAAGCAAGCCGAGATCGACAATGGTCAGCGCCCTGGAGTGATGACCAAGGACCAGCAGCGAATCGCTGAGCTGGAGAAGGAGGTTCGCGAGCTCCGCCGTGCCAACGAGATCCTCAAGGCGGCGTCGGCTTTCTTCGCGAGGGAGCTCGACCCTCGACTGCCGAAGTAGTGAGTTTCATCAACGAACACCGGGACAGGTTCGGGGTCGAGCCGATCTGCGATGTGCTGCAGGTCGCCCCGTCTACTTATTACGCGGCACTGTCGCGGCCACCATCGGCTCGACAGCTGCGCGACAGTTGTCTCAAGGTCGAGATCGCTCGCGTGCACCAGGAGAACTTCGATGTCTACGGCACCGAGAAGGTCTGGAAGCAATTGAGGCGCGAGAGGGTCGAGGTCGGTCGTGACCGGGTCGGTCGGCTGATGGCTGAACTTGAACTCGAAGGGGCGGTCAGGGGCAAGACCTGGCGGACCACGATTCCCTCCCAGGTTGAGCACCGGCCGGCCGACCTGGTCGACCGAGACTTCAGCGCGACCGCGCCCAACCGGCTATGGGTTGCCGACCTCACCTACGTCAGCACCTGGCCCGGCGTCGTCTACACGGCTCTTGTCACCGACGTTTTCAGTCGCTACATCGTTGGTTGGAAGGTCTCGACCACTTTGCGAGCAGAGCTCGCGCTCGACGCCTTGGAGATGGCCATCTGGTCACGAGGCACCAGCGACCTCAAGGGTTTAGTCCATCACTCCGACCGCGGGGTCCAGTACCTCGCCATTCGCTACACAGAACGCCTCGCCGACGCTGGCGCGGTCTCCTCCGTCGGGACGCGCGGCGATTCTTATGACAATGCGCTGGCCGAGTCCTTCATCGGTCTCTACAAGACCGAGCTCATTCGCAAGCAAGGACCGTGGCGCTCATTCGAGCAGCTCGAGCTAGCGACCGCGCGCTGGGTCGAGTGGTACAACCAGCGTCGTCTGCACAGCTCTATCGGTGATGTGCCACCAGCAGAGTTCGAGTCGACCTACTATCGGGAGTGCACGGCATCGGCCGTGGCGTGAAACCAAACCGGGAAGTCTCCAAGAAACCCAGGGCGATTCAACGTCTCCAAGCCGTACATCCTTTGTACATCCTTTGTACATCCTTTGCCGCAGCGATTTGACCGGAGGCGCGTCCACCTCACGCCAAAAACCCCGCACGTTATTGGGCCGCGCCTTGGGTCCGGCTCTCCGTCTCAGCCGAGCCGTTGGCAATTGCATCAGCGCGGCTACGATGCCGCTGAGCTCCGACGGCGTGGGGAAGACCAGCGAACTATCGGCGCCGTTCAGTAAATGAGACTGCGCGGGCGGTCTGAGGTTCCTTCCGCTCGCCACCGCGCGGGCATTTCCCAGCTAGCGGATCAAGCCGAGGACGGATGGGCCCGAATGAATAGCCCCGCCGCGTGAAACTTGATGCCTGAGCAACCCAGAAGGGACAGCGCCCTATCTGGCGGTCCAATGAGTCCCCCAGACAATTCGACCGATTGCCCGATTGTGGCTATTCGCTTTCGTAGCGGGTCGTATACAGCGAGGGGCGTGCCTTTAGCTGTGTAGCCGAGTGGCCACATCACCGCCGTTCGGGACGCGTCCTCTCCTAACCAAAAGCAAGCTGTCCCATCGCCGTTCGCTCGACCCGAGAGGATTCCACCGAGCCCCGCCAAATTAACTGGTTCACCAGGCTTCAACGTCGCAATGCTGTATATCCGATCGCCTGTCCCAACAGACATTGCCGTCGCGCCACGAGCCGAGCTACCCGACGAACCTTGCGATGGGCCAGAGCATGAAAGGAGGACGAGTAGTACGGCGGCGGACCCTGCACTCGCTACGAGTTGCCTTCCCAAGCTCACGGTCACGAGCCTACACCTGCCACGTGGCCAGCCCCGATCCACGACCGGAGCGATTTCGCGGTGCAACTCTATCTCGGCCGCTCCGAGTCAGTACTGACTCGTTTACTCGACCAATACAGACGATGAAGCGACTGAAACTTCGCCTTGAGTCAGACCCAAGTTGCAAGAGACTTTCCCCCGACACAACGACGAAATCGCGTCCGAGGAATTCGACGGATGGTAGCAGTCGGCAAGCCGGTGGATAGGTGTGAATGGTGGTCGCTATAGGAGAAGCGAAGGCTTGAAGTCGAGCCAGACTCCAAGTGTAGGTTTATCCCCGTAGCCGCCAACGAGGACACCATCGCACTCGGCCCTCCGGCCTGATTCTTCAATCTCTCGAAGTATCGATGCGTAGACCTCGGCCTGCTCGGCCGGAAAGTAGCCGACGGTACGCCCTCCGCTTGCTTCAACGCGAATAGCTGGCATGTGTGTGTGACCGTTGATCTCGAAACGCAGATAGCACCGGAACGTGACGTGTTGCTCGCCGTGTTCGCGACGGCCTGCGCTGATCCGCCGCAGACGGTCTTGGTAAGACGCCTCACCAACGATTTCGTAGTCGAACTCGCCGTCGCCGCACAGACAGGCATGCGAGGGGCTGTTAGACGGCAAACCACCGAATCGCCGGAGCCAGGACAACACGGCAGTTTGGACTATAGACCCGCGCTGGCTTGAAACCCCCTGCTCCCACAGGCCCGATATCGCTCCCGCAGGCGCACGGGCCGAGTGAACCCGGAATCATTGTCGTCTGACTGGCAACCCGCCTCGATTACCGCTCTACCTCATGGACCCGGAGCAGGCGATCCATTCTGTCTGCCGCCTCCCGACGCAGCTCGGGGATAACGTGAGAATAGGTGTTCATGGTCAAGCCAATTTGCGAGTGACCAAGGACTTCCATCACAACGCGCGGAGATATCCCTTGCACAAGCAACAACGTCGCGCATGAGTGGCGAAGATCGTGGAAACGCCGCTGGGCCAGCCCAGCCCGCTCGAGGTGTTGATGGAACTGTTTCGACATGGCGGTTCCGTCAAGCGGCTTGCCTTCTGGCGTCGTGAAGACGAAACCAGCCTCGGCCCATCGGTCGCCAGCCACGCGCTTCTCGTCGCTCTGACGTGCTCGGTGTTCTCGCAGGCGCTCCACGATCGAGCCCGGCATGGCTAGAGACCATCGGCTGCGCGATGTCTTCGGTTCGACCAGTTGTAAACGGCTATCGATCCGCTGCAGCTGTTTCGAGACCCTCAAATAGCCGAGTTCAAGATCGACGTCTTGCCAGCGTAGGCCGAGGGTGTGGGATGCAAATATCCCATCACGACTCAACCAGCGGCTTGAACGAGTCGTCGGTTACCATCCCGGGCGCCCGTGGTTCTTGCCTGCATCTACGACTGCCTCCGTTTCGTCCTGGTTCTGCTCGTGTTCAGGCTTGAGGGCGATGGTGATACGCGAACGATTCCTTCGAGTGAGTTTTGAGCCGGCCGACCACGTGACCCGCTCGAACGCAAGGAAACCCCAGAACCAATCGTTGCACTGAGTGAACGGTTGAGCGAGAGAGTCAATCGGGTAATGGGCGAGCTGGTTGAGCTAGGCGCTGTTCGGCCCCGCCTACTCGCCGACGACACTATCGAGTTGCGTCCTTGGCCAGCATCGCCCGAACTCTCGCAGAAAGTCAGTGAGATTTTCGAGCGAGCGGGAGTGGAAGAGCTGCGGCCATGGGTGTGGGGAGTTTTGAAGGCAGACGATGTAACTCGGCGGCGGTCGTCTCGGGCCGTCCGTATGCGCACGTTAGCCGCGCTGGCGCTGGTTGGCGCTTTGGTTGGCGCTTTGGTTGGCGTCCTCGAGTTCCGACGACCGAGGTTGAGCGACTAAGCAAACACTGAGCAGTCGAAGCCAATATTTTGGCCGGTGGGTCAGCCTGGACCTTTTGCAGATCAGACGCGAAAGTTCTTCAGATAGTCAATCGTCGTGGAAATGTCTTATTCAGGTTGCACCTGCGCGCAGGCTCGACCGGGTTCCGTTTTCTATCAAGCCATGTCCACTCGAAGCCATGGATTCAACTCCCTAGAAATCGAGCGAAGGCGACTCGCAACCCAACGATCTCATCGATCTCAACCGAGATCAAGAGGAACTCAAGCTCACGGTCCCCGTGATCTAGTTTGGGCATCAGCGCTCCGATGATGAAGCGCAGGCAGTCGTAAACGCAGGCAAGGAGCAAGACCGCCAGGCACGGTAACCGACGACTCGCTCAAGCCGCTGGTAACGGCGGCGTGATAATTGCATCCCACACCTTGGATTGTCGCGACCTTGGGAAGAAGCCCCGGCATACTTACTCAGTGCTTGACAGCACCAACATCCGCGAGCAGCGAGAAGCAACGGTCCGCGAACACATGGAGGCCGAGAACGCGCACGACTTCGACCGGTGCATCGCCGCCTTCACACATCCGCGTTACGAGATAGTTGCCACTGGAGAGATCTGGGACGGCCACTCCGGGGTAAATGCTCTCCTCCTGGAGAACAAGAAAGGGTTCCCAGATTTCCAGTTTCACCCAGAGTCATTCCATCACGCGCCCGACGCAGTGATCGTGGAGGGTCGGTTCACCGGCACCCAGCGTGGAAATTGGCGCGGCCTGCCACCGACCGGCCGCAAGGTCGACTTCCGCCTGATCATCGTCTTCGTTTTCAATGGTGACCAGATGATTTGCGAGAGGACCTATTTCGACATCGGCACCCCTCTGACGCAACTGGGCGTGGCCCGGGACCCCAATTCCCACGCTGGTAAGATCGCGACTGCGCTCAATCATCCGGTCGTCATCGGCAAGGCAGTCATCCGATTGATGCTGCGACTGCAGCCGGCGTGATCAAGATCGGGACCGTAATCGAGAGCCCTCAGACAGGCGAACGCCTCGTGTTTCGATCGACGGCCGAGTCTTCCGACGGGGAGTTGTTTCGGGCCGAGCTAACTACGCAGCCTGGCCCGTATGTCGTCAGGTCGCACCTGCACCCGAGCCAGGAGGAGCGCTTTGTGATACTCGAAGGCGCTTATGGGTACAAGATCGGCAATCGGACAGGGAGTGGCGGTCCGGGTGAGGTCATCGTTTGCCCTGTCGGCGTCCCCCACAGTCAGTGGAATGCCGGGCCGGGCGTGATGCGGATCTACTACGAGCACCGTCCGGCGCTCGAGTCGGCAGAACTGTTCTTCGAGACATACTTTGGACTAAGCCGTGATGGAAAGCTTCTCCCTTCGGGCGACATGCATCTTCTGCAAGCAACCGTGCTCCTGACCGTGGTCGCCGATTTCATACGGATCGCGAACCCACCGCTGTTCGTGCAACATCTCGCGTTTCCCGCGCTCGCGATGATCGGCAGAGCTCGCGGCTACCGCACGCGGTATCCCGAATACGCCAGTTCGCGCACGACCGCGGGCTAGTCAGGTCGTGCACCCGCAGGCTCACATCAACGAGATCGAGTAGCAGCCGAAGCCAGGAGTACGCCAGAGCGAAGAGCATCGACGGTCGAAAATCCTATCGGTCAGACGACCCTACTTTGAGATGTGACTCCCATAAGCTGCCGCCGCTTTTCGCCTGACTTACGAATTTAGCCTCGGGCTACGTGACCGAAGATGATCGCTTAGACGCCACCTTGTGGGATACAAATATTCATAGGCGCCCATGCTCGGCTCGCGTGAGTACGCCCGTAGCAATCCGCCGAGTCTCGAGCGGCAGTTGATCGCTCCCATCGCGTTCACCACGTGCAGCCGGCGATTCGGAGGGTGGAGTTGAAGTCCGCGGTGGGGTCGCTCACTGTTGTAATGCTCGACGTACTCGTCCAGCACCTCTCCAGATGATGCCGGCCACTAAGGATCAGCCAATCTAAGCACTCACGTCGAGCACTTCCCACCCAGCCCTCGGCGTAGGCGTTAGCCCGTGGAGCCTGCAGAGGTGTGCGGATTACCTGCACGCCCTCACTGGCAAGCACACGCTCGAACGCGAACGGGAATTTCTTGTCGTTGTCACAGATCAGGAACTTGGCTTGAGGACCCTGC
>WNFD01006194.1_pt1 | contig 11971 bp, 6 predicted proteins | sample 5400491 | NCBI WGS metagenome assembly WNFD01 (sample SAMN13153343, study PRJNA577476) | soil metagenome | isolation source: 120 cm saprolite under Douglas fir tree site 2 hole 2 replicate 2 | place: USA:California | collected 2015-04-18 | reverse complement strand
TCAACTGGTGCCACATCTGGTTGCCTCGAAGTTCTGCTTGCAACCCCTGATAGTCGGAATAGCCTGTATTCGTTCGGGTGCGTAGGATTCCCAGGTTGCAGCTTACGCGTCCCACAGCCGCCGCAACGGCTGCACTCGCAGCTGGGCAGGGTGTTTCGCCGGCGGGCACCAATTTCGGGAACGACGCGGCCAGCCCGGCGATGTACGGATTGCCGTTAATCGATTGGAATAGGTCCAACGCATGGTTTCCGACGTACCGGGCCTCGAACACAGCGCCCGCGAATACTTCGCGCTGCACGCCCAAGGACCACTCGTGAGTCTTTTGTGGCCCGAAGTTGGGTGTGATGTTCGTTTCGTTGAACTGCCGCGGGTCAAAGATCCCTGTCAACAAGAACGGTTTTAACTGTGTACGAATCGCGGGGCCAAAAGGCTGTGCCGGCATCGGATTTCCGCTGGCAGTTGCGCCCGTTAAAGTATTCAGGAACACATTGGGAGCCGCCGAGGATTCGTTGATGTAGATGTTGTAGAAGGGCGGGTCATAGGACAACCGGTAGCCCCCGCGAATTACGGTCCTGCCATTTCCGGTAAACAGTCGACCCCCGCCGGAAGGTGTCCATGCAAATCCCAGGCTGGGCCCCCAGCTATTCTTCGGCGCCGGGATCGCTGGGAAGGTGGTCACCGACAAGGGCAGAGTTGGATTCCACAGCGGGTTTGGACCCGTTTGGTTCTTGACAGTCAGCTGATGGAACAAGTTTGCGGGCTGTCCGTAATAAGACCAGGTGATGCCCAGGTTCAAGGTCAGATTGTTCTTAATCTTAAAGTCGTCTCCAAAATAGGCAAATGTATCCGTCTCGCGGAAATTCAGATTCGGAGTTCCAGAAGCGATGCGAATCCGGTTTGGAATGTCCCGGGCAAACTTATCCCAATTGGAGAAACGAAACTGCCCGTTAAAATTCGGCAAGAAAACGTTTGGTGACCGCTGTTGGGTCAGGTTGACGCCCGCTTTGAGCGCATGCCGGCCACGGAAATAGCTCCAGTTGTCCTGCAGCTGGTAGGTGTTCACGATGCGGCCCCGCGGCGCATTCGTCGCGGGACCGAATCCTAGCTGCCCGGATTGGCTAAAGAGGATGTTCGACAGAGCATTGCTCACGCTGCCTTGATCTGGGATCGTATTGCCAATGCTATTTCCGCCGAATTCGACATTTAAGCGGCCATAGCTCGCGCGAAACTCGTTCGACATCCGCGAACTGAGCGTGCGCGCCCAGCTAAAACCATATCCTTGTCCGAGGGCCGGCACGTTTGCAGGATACCCCGAGGCCGCAGTGCCGAAAGCATCAGTGTTGTAAAAGACAGATTTATTGTAGATGTAGCGTCCGTAGAAATGGTTCTTCGCGCTTTGGATGTCCAGCTTCATCGGGAAATTGTAGCTTTTCGAGCCTGTGGACAATGCGCGATTGACGCCGCCGAATTCCACCAAGCAAGCAGGAAGACCGGTGACGGGATCAGTCGCATTCGGCGTCGGCGGATTGTCAATAAATATTCCCGCCGCGTCCTGAGGCGCAGGATTGCCGCCCTTAATCCCGTAGGGCCCATAGGTTTGCAAAGCTTGCAGCGAATTGGTATTGCCGTAGCAACCCACCAAGCTAGCGATACCACCGGGCGTCGGCGTCAAATTGCCACTTGAATACACCTGCTGCTGGGAAACGATTTCATTGTCGAAGCCGCCGAAGAAGAACACATGATCCGTCCACAAAGGACCGCCAACCGTGCCGCCCGTAAACTCATCATTGAAGCGCGCCGGCTTCTTCAAACCCACGAACGCTTTGTCCGTATTTGACAAGGCATTGAGAGCCGAGCTGCTTTCGGTCCCGAAAACGGAGCCATGCACGTTGTTTGTGCCGGACTTCGTGATGATATTGACGACCGAACCGGAATTGCGTCCATATTCAGCCGAAAAGTTGCTCGTCGTAATTTGATATTCAGAGACGAATTCAGGGTCCGAGACAAAGATTCCCGGTCCCGCCACGGAGTTGTCGTTGTTGTTCTGACCGTCAAGCTGCTGGTCGTTGTTCCGCCCGCGTATTCCGTTTACGGCAAAGCCCGTGCCGTTGGTATTTGAAAATCCCAAGTCGCGGTTGTTCACCACTCCAGGCACCGTCAAGGCTAGATTGTCCAACCCCTGATTCTCCAGCACACCAGCGAAAGTGTTGATATTCTCGGATGTGTATGAATTTGAGACCTGCGCTTCTGTGCTCTGAATCAAGGGCGGCGCCGAAGAAACTTCTATGGTCGCGGAAACTTCGCCGAGCTCCAGTTTCACAGCTGCAAGCCCGTAGTCCGCACCGACGGTAACTACGATGTTGTCAAACACCACCTTGCGGAAGCCTTGCTTCGAGATTTCGACCCGGTAGTTTCCGGGAGGAAGCAAGCTGATGCGAAAAAGACCAGCGTTGTCACTCTCGGTTGTATACGCTTCGTTTGTATCTTTACTGACTACTTTGACCCACGCGCCAAGCACTGTCGCGCCCTGAGGATCCGTCACGGACCCAGAAATGGACCCTTTACTCACCTGCGCATTTGTAGGTACCACACTCAAGCCCACAAGGGCTAGAGTCAAACACACCATCAGAGCCAAGGTGACTCCGTTTATGACACGTTTCATATCGTTTGCCCCCGTGAATCTCATCTAGTGAATGGAAAAACTGGTGGACCACCACAGGTCCAGAGAAAAGAGAAGCAAGGTGCTTTCCAATCTATGGTTTATGCGGTATTCAGGTGAAATCTGTCTAACTTCTTTGTTTAGTAGGGTAGTACTGGAACTAAAATGATCGCTTTAGAATTAGTTTATTCCAAAAACTGGATATCACCTGCGCATCATCTACCAGATTATGAAGCCCCAAAGAAATCCTTATAGTGGGTAGCATGCCGGCTGCGCCTCAGAAAATGAGTCATTCTCACCTCAAAACGGCGAGCGCATTGGCCATCCCCTGCGCAAAGTCCGTACCTTGGGTGATGAGGCTCACGATGAGATACCCGTCCGCCGGGAATTCGTAAAAGTGGCCCGGATGCACGGAGACACCTTGAGTCGTCAGAAGTTCGATCGCCAAGTCCTCATCGGGACACGTCGCGGGAACCCGTAACACAGCGCACCAGCCGCCTTCCACGGTCAGACGGGAGCAGGCCTTTTGCGCTGCTAGTCGACGGTCAAGTTCCGCCAGATTTCGCCGCACGCGCGACAGCACCTGTCGCTGGAAGGCGTGGCGCCGTTCGAGAAAGCTAGGGATCGCCAATTGCACGGGCGCATTCACGCTGAGATACGCGTCGGCAATGACTTCGAGGCGCGCGAGCGCTTCCCTTTTCCATTGCTGCGACCCACTGGCAATCAACCAGGCGGCTTTCATCTGCGGCAGCCCGGAAATCTTCGAGAGACCGCTTAGCGTAAATGTCGGCGCGCCGCGATTCGCCGCGAAACTGGCCGGCCTACCGCCCACAAGCGCGAAATCGAGAAACACTTCGTCAGCAATGATGGCCATCTCTCGCGCGGAACAAATGGAATTCAGCGTCGCGATTTCCGCGCGTTTTGTGAAGTGCCCCGTCGGATTATTGGGATGAACGACGATGACTCCGCGGGTGCGCGGCGTGATCGCCTGCTCCAACGCGTGAAAATCGATCTGCCATCCATGGTCGTAAATCAAGGGATAGCGCACCAGGCTGACGTCTTGGATGTCCGCCAGAAAATCGATCAGCGGATAACTTGGCGAAGGTATCAGAAGCTCGTCGCCAGGATCACAGAGCGTTCGAAAGACGTAGGAATACGCTTCGCTCGTGCTGGTAGTGAGAAAAATATCCTCCGACGGAACTTCCTCTTTGCGATCGGCATAATAGCCGGCGACCGCGCGGCGAGCGGACTCCAGCCCCTTTGGATTGGGCTCATAGTGGAGCGCCGCTGGATTGCGTAACGCATCCAGGATTGCGGAGCCATCGTATTCGAAGCCGCATTCCGTGGGATTCGAAACCGTCAAATCAAGCAATGGCTTCCCCGCCGCGCGATGCGCTGCCAGCGCCTCGCTCAGCCGGTTCGGCGCCAAATTCCAATGGGTGCGTTTTGCAAACATTTTGAAGCCGCATCATTATAGGGGAACCGCCGTGTTTGCAGGGGCGTCCGCGGCGGCGGGCTGCGCCGTCCAAGCCAGTTTGCAATCCAGCCGAGCCCGAAGCCAAAACCCAATTGACGTATACTGGACGCTCCGCAAAGCTATGACTTCACAGCCTCAAATTTCTTCCCCGCCTGATCCCGTGCCGCAGCTTGATTTGTCCGCGCAGTACGCTGCGATCGGCGCGGAGATTCGAACGGCTGTCGAGCGCGTGATGGCCTCGCAGCAATTTGTGCTGGGCCGCGAGGGAACTGCGCTGGAAGAAGAAATCGCCAGGTTCTGCGGCGTCGCCCACGGTGTCGGCGTTGCTTCCGGAACGGACGCGTTGATGTTGGCTTTGCGCGCGTGCGGTGTGCAGGCAGGGGACGAAGTGCTCCTGCCGCCGTTCACTTTTGTTGCCACGGGCAGCGCCGTCAGCGCCCTTGGAGCGAAGCCGGTTTTCGCGGACATCCGGCCGGACACCTACAACGTTGATCCAGCCGAATTCGAACGCCGCGTGACGCCGCGGACGCGCGCCATCGTCGTCGTCCATCTTTATGGCCTCGCGGCGGACATGGACCCGATCCTGGCGTTTGCAAAAGCGCGCAACTTGCCGGTAATTGAGGATAACGCACAGGCCATCGGCGCGTCCTACAAAGGCCGGCGGACGGGTTCGCTCGGTGACGCCGCGTGCCTCAGTTTTTATCCCACGAAAAATTTGGGCGCTTACGGCGACGCGGGAATGGTGGTGACGAACTCAGCGGAACTTGCGGCACGCTTTCGAACGCTGCGGAACCACGGCCAGGCGTCAAAATATCTGAGCAACGAACCGGGCTGGAACAGCCGGCTCGACGAAATCCAGGCGGCGATTCTGCGCGTAAAGTTGCGTCATCTTTCGAATTGGCAGCGCGCCCGCCAAGACCACGCCGCGGAATACAACCGGCTCTTCTCGCAGATTCCGGGCGTCATGCCGCCGCTCGCACCCGAAGGTTTCGAACACGTCTACCACCAATACACCATTCGAATCGAGCCGCGCGATGCGCTCCAGAAATTTCTGAGCGAAAGAAAAATCGGCAGCACGGTCTATTATCCTTACCCATTGCATCTACAGCGGCTGTATGCATCGCACGGTAACAAAACCGGCGACTTCCCGCACGCGGAGCGCGCCGCGAAGGAAGTGCTTTCGCTGCCGATGTATCCGGAATTACGCAAGGAGCAGATTGCGCGAGTTGCGGAAGCCGTCGCCGAATTTCTGAAATGTTGAATTTTCGAAAATTAGAAATTCATTTTCCAAGATAAAGAAGAGCCAGCAGAAAAATCCAAAGCCCATCCATGAAATGCCAGTAGTAGGAAGTGATTTCCGCGGCCGCCGGCAGAGAAATTTTCGCCTTTTCAAATTTCCGGAAGGAGACAAAAAGCAGCGCGCCGACACCCCCCAGGAGGTGGACTGCGTGCGCGCCTGTGAAAATATAAAAAAAACTGCTGGCCTGGTTGCTCGCGATGTACACGCCTTGCGCGACAAGCTGGCGCCAGGCAATGAGTTGCCCGCCCACAAAAAGAAAACCAAGGACTGTTGTCATTCGCCAGAATTTGCGAAAACCGGAATCGTCCGCAAGAAAAAGCCGCCGCCGTGCTGATTCAAGAGTGAAACTGCTTGCAAGGAGAATGCAAGTGTTTGCCCAGAGAATACGCGGAAGGTGGACGGTCACCCACAGTTCGCTGCCGCGGCGCAGTACGATGAAGGCGCTGGCGAGCGCCATGAAAAACATCAAGATCGAAACGATGCCAATCGCAATCGCGGTGGAGTAGCGCTTGGGCGAGGGAGACCACTTGCGGCGGCGATTGCGATCGTCGCCGCTGCCATCGCCATCATCGCCGCCACCGGGGGGTGGGGTGGGGCCGCCTCCACCGCCGCCGATGTCTTCGACGATGATTTCGATGTCCGGAACTGCGGTTGTGCCCGGCATGGTGAATTCTTCTTTATTCTCCGAACTTTACGCTCTTAACTTTACGCTCTTAACTTTACTCTCCAGACTTGTGAATCTTCGCCACCTGCTCCGGCGCGAGGTGCTGCGGCACAAAATCTTCGGCCGCATCCGGCACGCTGAATTCGTAAGCCCCACGATACACCATGGGATCGCTCGGCCCAAAATCGTCGGCGGGAGGTGGCGAAGAGACGCTCCATTCGAGCGTGGTGGCGCGCCAGGGATTGCATTCCACAACTTTTTCGCCGCGGAAGAGACTCCAAAGAAAATTGATGAGGAAGAGTCCTTGCGCGAAAACGGTGAGGAGAATCGCGACCGTAATAAAAGTGTGAATCGGGGATCCGGCCGCGGCGAGGGGGACCACTGCGCTGCTCGGGGAAACGCGCGAATGGGCGATCAGGCCGAGCCAGTGCATGGGCATGAAAACGCAGTAGACGCCAGCGAAGGTCAGCCAGAAATGAATTTTGCCGAGCGGCTCGTTCAGGCGGCGGCCAAAAAGCTTGGGGAACCAGAAAAACAACGCGCCGAGAATGGCGAATGTCGCGGCAACGCCCATGACAAGATGGAAATGGCCGGTGACGAAATCGTCGCTGACGGCAGCGGCGGCGAGATCGTGGCGCGCCAGGAAAACCCCGGAAAGTCCGCCGGAGAGAAAAAGCGAAATGAAACCGAGCGCGAAGAGCATGGCGGTGTTGAGCTGCACGCGCGCGTTCCAGAGTGTGCCAAACCAAGTGATGAGGAGAATCGTGGCGGGCAGTCCGAGCGAAGAAGCCAGCAGCGAAAAGACCAGCGGCGAAAAAGGATTCATGCCGCTGGAAAACATGTGCTGTCCCCAGACGCAGAAGCCGAAGAGTCCAACGCCGCAAAGCGCCAGAACCACGAGGCGTTCCTTCCAAACCGGCTTGCGGGAAAACGTGGAAATCAGATGCGTGATGAGACCGAAAGACGGAAGCATCGCGACATAGACTTCGGCTTGCGCGAAAAACCAAAACAGGCGCTGCCAAAGAATGGGAACGGCGTTCGCGACGACGCCTGCGGGTTGATTGGCGATGAAATCCACCATTGGGAAAAAATGCGTGCCCAAGAGGCGATCCGAAAGCAGGCAGACGCAGGCCGCCAGGAGAATGCTGAAAATTAACGCGCCGAGAATGGCGTTGATGAACCAGGCCCAGACAGTCAGCGGGAGGCGCGGGAGGGTCATGCCCGGGGCGCGGAGATCGATGGTGGTGACGCTGAAATTGAGCGCGTTGAGGAGGGACGCGGCGCAGAAGATGGCGACGCTGACGATCCAAAGAGTGATGCCGGATTGGGGGGAAAGGAAAAATGTTGTCGTCAGGCCGAAGAGCGAGGCAACCGTGGCCCAGAACGCGAGGAGGTTCAGCGTGGGGAAAGCCATTTCGCGCGCGCCGATTTGCAGCGGAAGGAAGTAGTTTCCGAAGCCGGCCTGGGGCGCCGCGGTGAGCACCAGAAAAACCATCAGCGAACCATGGAGCGTAGTGAGCGCGGCAAAGCGTTCCGGCGAGTTGCCGAGGCTGGAGAGAAACGAGAGATGCATCCCCGGCCAAGCCAGATGGATGCGCATGAGCAGCGACATGACCATGCCAAGGAAAACGCTGAAGAGCGCGAGCCAAAGATAATTGAGGCCGATGGTTTTGTGGTTGGTGTTGAAGACGTACCGGGACAGGAAGCCGTCTTGCGGCGTGTCTGCGTGATTCGCTCCGCTGTTGTCTGTGGTCATTTGATTCGTGACTCGTGACCGGTAGTGAACGGTGACTCGTGACTGGTGAAGAAAAACCTTCCAAGCCCAGGCGCAACCGAAGCTGAGCCAAGCCGCCGGGCGGGAGACAAATAGAATACATCGGTGAGGAAAAGGCAAGTGGTCGGAAGCGGATTCTCTTCCTGAGACGCGGAGTGGAATTCCAGAATGGGAATTGTTGAGGTACACCCCGGCAGTTTTCAGAAAGAGTGCGGATCCCTGTGAATGCAAAAGAGTTGTGAAACACTCTTTGAGCAAAGAGCGAAAAGAGCGAATGAAAAGTGCGTTGAAACGCTGCCACGTCCGAACGTCGGAACGTCCAAACGTCAAGTTCAGGAGGATGCTGGTTAACCATAACACCCCTCTCCTCCCTGTTTTCTGTAAGTGTTGCATCTAAAGGGTTTAGCCCTGCTGTAAGTCTTTTGTTTGCAACACTTGCGGGGAAATCCATAAGTGTTGCAGCTAAAGGGGTTAGGGAAGAGAGCTGTTGGCGAGAAAGTAATGGCGAGCGATGCGAAGAGCTTAGAAGGACTGCGTGGCGGGCGAGCATGATCGGGGGCACCCTCCTCCGCCAAGGCTCCGGCGCGCAGGCGCGGAAGTTGTGCCATTAACGAAACCATTATAGCATATTGGTACCGTATGTCAAGGATAACTTTAAGTGGTTTGGATGCAGAGCGATAGCGGAGTCCGACCAGGTCCGTTCCAGTTTCGGATGAAAGGAAACGGGTGTGTGACGCCCGGCTGGTCAACCCTCGCGATAACGGATGCGGTCAGGCTCGATGATCCAAAGTTGATGTTCTGGTGACCGGCGGATCAGTATGGGCTCACCCAAAAGAATCTTGAGGGATCGAGGGTCGCTCATCGGCCGACACTGTTCACCTGGAAAGGGCCTTCTTTAGCTCTTTCAGAAGCTTTTCGGTCTCTTCCAACTTTCGCAGAACCTGCTGGTCGCCCTTCAAAGCTGCTAGAGTTGTCCATGAGTAACGTTGCAGCGATTCCGAAATTTGTTCGATATCCCCGAGTAAACCGTGAGCCTTCTTTGACGGCGCGGGGCCCAAAGTCCGCATGGCGCTCTCGACGCTGCCGCCCGACGACACAAAATTTTCCTTTGCCACCGGGTCCCTAAGTATTTGGCGCAGTTTGCGTATGTCCTTGGAATTTGTGATCTCTTGTTCGTTGACCTTTCTGACCACGTTGTCCAACACAGTAGGTGTGAGAAGCTTTTTGTTAAGATTCTTGATTTCTCGTGCCCATGTGATGGAGGCACCTGGTTCTGCGAGATTCGTCAATTTCTCGGAAAGATCATAGATTTCCACCAGTTTGTCGAGTTCTCTCACCGTTATACCCAAGATATTCGCAGCGCTAGCTCGCCCAACCATGTTAACTAGGCTATAGGCCACCATTTCCTTTTCTTTGGTGTCCCATTCTCGTCTTTGGCGATGTATGTAAATCCAGACGCGAAACCGCTCTTCATCCGTAAGCGTTCTGTCAGTGATTTCTGCGGGAACGAGCCTGTATTGGTCCTTCTTGTGGACCTCTACCAGAATCTTCGAGTTTGTCCACCGCCGGTCTCCATCGATGATGCGGAATTTATCTTTGTTTTCTGGATGGGGCTCCAGCAATAAAGGTTCGAAAATTCCCTCATTGGCCTCGATTTGCCTCTGTAGCTCAGTGTCTTCCTTTGGCCCCATCCGCGGCTGCTTGTCGTTCGGGAATGCGTCGTAAAGATCGACAGTGTCGTGATATGTGCGTAGGAGGGTCCGGCCAAGCCGACGCTCCTGCCAGTGAAGTGTGACTGGTACGTCCATCTCGTTTTTCTCCTCAGCTTGCAGATCCCGCCGCCACGCGGTTGGTTTCAAAGACTGGCGACGCTTGGCCTGCACCTTCATTGCCCTCAATCACGGCTGCGACTTCGGTTTCCACTTCCCTTAAAAGGTTCTGCATTCTTTTCACGAGCACCCCACGATTTTTCCACACCCTGCCATGTTCGGCTTGCTCTTTGATTTCCAGTTCTAAAATGTCTTCGGTAAGCCTGTTGGCCTCGGTGAATTTCGCGACGTACGACTCGGACGTGATGAGCTTGTAAAGTTGGCTCATCTTGCCAATGCGCTCGTTCATGCTCAGATCTTGTACATGCATCATGACCATTGCATGGCGGAGAAGTTGAACTATGTTGACGACATGGGCAGGCGATATGACAATGACGCCTGATTCAATGCACATCGCTTTTTCTCCTGCTGGGAACACAGTTGTTGCCAAGATGGCATGTTCCGCTTTGGCCTCAACTTTGTCTTGCCGAAGCTTGGCTACAAAGGCGTTCTGCCACGCCTGTCGATTTTTTGCGTCCACCACGATTCTTCCGCAGAGCTCGCCCTTGTATAGGACTTCATGCAGAATGTCTGCTCCCGGCTCTCCCTTTCGAATCCTTGTGATTTTGTCTCCCTGGAAGGCGTCGCGAAGTGCTTCGAACACGTCGATCTCTCCGCTGTCCCCAAGCTCGTTAGCCGTCCTTTTCTGTAGCTGGTGTTCGAGCATCTTGACTTTCTTCTGCAATGATTCGCGGTCTCGGTTATTTTCCGATTGTTGCTTTAACAGGGCAAGCTTCTTGTCTTTGTCCAGAACCTGGCGCTGGTCTGCCAGTACCTTTTGCGCTTGTTTCGCGGCGTCTTCGTGCGCCTGCTTTCGAATCTCTGCCTCGCGCGCTTCCGCTGCTTTGAGTTTTGCCGCCGCTTGATCGCGTTCACCCGTAACCTTCCTTATCTGCTGCTCGGCGTCTGCCTTTGCCTTCTTCTCCGCCGCCTGTTTCTGCTTCTCGATCTCCAATTGCGCCTGCTTTCGAGTCTCCCCTTCACGCGCTTCGGCTGCTTTGAGTTTCATGGTTAGCTGCTCGCGTTCGGCAATAACTTTGTTGAGCCGCTGCTCCGCTTCCTCCCTTACTTTTTTCTCTGTATCCCTTCTCTGTTGCTCGAATTTCTTCTTAAACTGCTCCTCGAGGTTACGGGTGATCGCGGACTTCGCCTCGGCCAACTCCGCAGACTTCTTTTGATCCTGGTCTCTGAGTTTTGCTCGGATCTCGCGGAACTTGATTTGCGAGAGTTCAGTACCGCACAACGGACACTGTTCAAGATTGGTTTCCACTTCGCTGCTCCTTTCGGCCGCACATCGTGCAAAAGCCGCGTTCGGTTCGAATCTGATTCCTCCGGAACCCACAGAAAAGGATTAAGAAGGATTATGGCATGTCCTTATTAATCCCTTTCAATCCTTCTGTCAAGTGAAAAGTGAGGTGCGACTGAAGAATTCTTCGCGCATTCTTATCCTTATCTTCGTGCCGCAGCCCTTTGGGTTTTGGTTCATGAGAGAGCCGGCGGGGGAAGATAAGAAGAGAAGGACTCCCGTTCCGGTCACGAAGGGGTTGCGGCAGTGGGGTGGACGTGGCGCTCGATTTCGGAGGAGGCGGCTGAACGCCGGGTAACTTCCAGATCGTAGAAGTTTTGCAGGTTGAGCCAGAATTCGGGATTGGTATTGAAGTAGCGGGCGAGGCGCAAAGCGGTGTCCGCAGTGACGCGGCGGCGCTGGTGAACGATTTCCCCAATGCGTGTGGCGGGGACATGGAGATCCAGCGCCAGCTTGTTTACCGAGAGGCCGAGCGGCTTCATGAAATCCTCGAGGAGGACTTCGCCCGGGTGGACCGGAGGCATCAGGTTTTCGCGCTTGCCCATGTTGTTTCTCTCCTAGTGATAGTCAACAATTTCAACCGAAACTCTAATCGTTTCAGACCGCAAAGGGAATGCCGGAGCTAGGGGGCGGCCCCTCAAGGCGCACGGGTCTGAAGACCCGCCACTACGGGGCGGCGAGGCGGGGGAGAAGGAAGCGGAAGAAGGCGTCGGGGTTGGAGTCGAGGCAGACCTGGGCGTTGGGCGGGTTGGGGGCGTTGGGTGGGCCGGGGTCGGGGCGGGTAAAACCCTTTTCGTCGACGCGGATGTGCATGGGTTGGACGGGGCAGAGGGCGGGATTGACGAGGAAGGCGATGGTCATGGGGTCGAAGAGGGTGGGGGTTTCTTGGCCCCACTGGTGGTAGAGGAGGGTGAGGGCGTCGG
>WNFD01006193.1_pt1 | contig 11971 bp, 9 predicted proteins | sample 5400491 | NCBI WGS metagenome assembly WNFD01 (sample SAMN13153343, study PRJNA577476) | soil metagenome | isolation source: 120 cm saprolite under Douglas fir tree site 2 hole 2 replicate 2 | place: USA:California | collected 2015-04-18 | reverse complement strand
GCCGCGCCTAAGATAGTTCGCCGCATACTCTTTGTCTTCCCAATCGTCCACGGACCCAATCATCGTCAAGGAAAGTACGCGCCTCGTCAAGACCGCCTGCTTTAGCAGGCCTCGGCCAGTTTCCCATCAACCGCTGCCGAAAATCGGCATAGGGGGAGCAGTCGCCTGCTCACCCCTGCCACAGTCGCGGTAGGGACGCGAGTTAACCTCGCGCCCCCCGCACAGATCCGTACGGGCAGGATTGCTGCATACGGCTCTTACCTCAGATATCTGGCGTTGAAGCGCATGGCAGGACGCGGGTGCAAAATCACAGCACTCGGGATCCACCGAGCGACAAGCGGACCGAAACGTTCCCAAGGCATCCGACTTTTCTGGCTCCGCCGTTGCAGTGCGCGGGACCAGTGCCAGACAACTTGGGCCCGAAAGCTCTGCAGACTATCGATGTTGCCGGGCACCGCATGGTAGTTGCAGTAGCCTTGTACCACGGACCTCAACCACTTCCCGACTTCGGCCACTGGCTCGTGCCAGCGCCGCCGAAGCTCCTCTCGTACGGCTTTGAGTTTTGCGGAGAGTCGCTTACGGATAGTCTTGCGATCAACCGAGAAGCCACCGGTTTTCCGGTTTTTCGCACAGATGTGCGTGAACCCCAGAAAATTAAACGTCTCCGGTTTGCCCTGGCCTCGCCGCTTTCGGTCTTCGGCTGCGAAGCGCCCGAACTCAATCAGGCGTGTTTTGTCCGGATGTAGTTCCAACCCGAACTTTCGCAGGCGTTCCTTCCATTCCTGAAGGAAGCGCTCGGCATCGGCTCGTTGCTCGAACCCCATGACGATATCATCCGCGTAGCGCACGATTATGACCTCGCCAGTAGCGCGGTGCTCTCGCCAGTGCTGTGCCCAAAGGTCGAAAGCGTAATGCACGTACACATTCGCGAGCAGCGGTGATACTACTCCTCGGACGCAAAAGATAACTTCAGTTTTGAGCGCGTGCTGAGGTACCGATAGATCTGCCCAAAGAGGTACTTGCGGCGTGTCACATACGGTTGTGTAGGATTATTTGTGCCCCACCCCACGGCCGCGTCCCACCAATAGAAATACCAACCCGCCGCTGGATCTTCACTGACCGAAACGGCTAACCCGATCACTGATCGTCTCTGTGTTAGAGGCAGCGTGAAGGCGCATTTGACGGTCTTTCCACTGCTGGGATCTGTCGCTGGGCTGCGACATGCCCCTGTGGCGATTGCCCAAAATCGCTTGCGGTAAGGATCGAAGATCACGCGCAGGTCACTGAAGCTGTCAATCTTCCCGTTTGCAGTCGCGTGTGGGCGATTTTACGGCGGTCAGGTTCACTGATGGAAGCGTTGTCAAACCAATTGGTCGCCTCGGCCATGTCCTCGTAGGGGTAATCCACCGAGTACAGAACGTGGTCGGCGCCTGCCTCAAGGATCACGTCGGTCAGCGCCTGTGTGCGAAAGGTGCCGCTAATAGTGAAGTAGAAGTTCTCCTGGAGGTACTGGCTCATGGACAGATTCGCTTTCGTGCGAAACCCGTTCTTGGATATGCGATGATCGACACGTCAAATTTGGAAAGGCAGTCCTTCGCCAAGGTGTCCGAGGCGCAGCACATTCGTCGGGTTGTACTTTGTCTTGATTTCCACCAGGCGTGAAATCCGCCAAGCGCAAGAACGCTATTCGCGATCACATAACGGAAGTCGCAGAAGCGAATTTTGGAAATTGAAGTGCGCGACGATGCCGTGAACAAACGCTTGTGTCCAATCAAGGCAAGGCTTTCAGCAGTATTCGGGTATCTTGCCCTGTTTTGATGCTAGATCTCGCCACCGACAGCCAATTTCCTTCAAGGAACTTAGTCCTGATCCACCCGCTCTGGTCGATAACATCATCCGATTTCTCGGAGGACAGCCGCCCAGAAATATTATCGTCCACTCCCTCCATCGCAAACAGGTAGCCGTTTGGCGTGGGCAACAGGGGCTCGGAAAGTCGTACCTCGACTACGTAAAATCCGAACTCTTTCGGTATGATCCCCTTCTTGTCGTCAGGTTTATAAAGCGCTGTGAGCTTGCCAAGCGGCACCGCCGCTGGCACGCCCGTTGCCAAGATAGACATGCGAGCTGTGTTGAACCCAGGCTGAATGTAAAGCGTCCTTCTCTCCTCCAGAAACAGCTTGGGCGCACGAATACCCGGTACGGTCCCGCGTACAATCGCAGACCCAAAGAGCGAAAGCACACTAGCAATGGTAGTGTTGTGCTTCGCGAACCACCGTTTGACCAGATCTTCATATAGTGGCGTCGAGCAGGCAGCATGTGGTGGATGTACGACGCAACCGGGCCAGCGCCCTTGAGGCCAGGGCACATCCAGCATATCTTCCACGAAAGCGATTACCGCCGCCCGGTTCTTTAGCCCTTGGTTGCCTTCCAGCCACTTGAAGAAAAAATGATTGCTGTTTGCACGCTCTAGCAAGCTTTCTTGATGACTTTCTCGAAAACCTTTTTCGAAATAACTCGGGTATTCGCGTCCTGTGCTTTCGAGATAATCCCCAGCCAGCCAATTGGCCGAACCCTCTAGAAACCAAAGCGTGGGCGGCAGTGAAGCGCTTTCGTTGTGCAACTTCGAGGTGACGAACTGGTAACAATGCGCTGCCTCGTGCGCCAAAGCAAACTCGAAGCGCCAACTCATCGGGTCTGACAGGGGTGCGCCGTTCATGAGGTTGACGCCGGAGATGGCGTTGGCAATTTCCTGGAGGGACATCCGTGAGACGCATGCTCCAGGTTTTGTCCCTCCTGCTACCTTCCTTGTTAGAGAGCGCTCGGTCTCGCCCAGCTTATCGAAGTGGGGTTGCGTATCGTAGATGTGAATATCCCAGAACACCTCACCGTTAAATCCCCAAGCAGCAGAATGGAAGTCGAGAATTGAAGCGGCTGATTTTGCAATATCTTGGCCGTCCAGTGAGTATTTGCTGAGGACCGCCGGTGTGAAATGCAACCTACCCGCAGCTTTCCCGCTACTCTTAAAATCTAACGTTTGGGGTGCTTGAGCCGCAGCTGACAGAGGGAGGACAAAGATCACCGTGGTAGAAAGCAACTGAAGCATTCGGGAGGGCATTAACAAACCTCACGCACCGTCACGAACGGTGGCTATCATAGCATTGTCCAGAGAACCTGCTTGGCATTCAAAATCACCTGTCTAGCACGTCGCGGCCAGAGCAGATGTAGGGTGCAGTCGTTTGTTGCGCCGTCGCAGCCCGCGAAGTAAGATTGCAAATGGATATTACAATTTCCGGGAATTTCCCACTAGCATCCATAACAGAAAGATGCCCGAGTATGGTAAACACCCCGCGTCCCGGAGAGACCACCCCCTCCCCTATGTCGGGGCTAGCGGACGAATTAGATGGCGATTAACACATTTCCGGGTTCGGGCCCAGGCACATGGTCTCACGGAGAGTAACTTAGGGAAAAGTGAGTTATGGACCAAGTCATTGGCCAAGCTTGGACGCGCAAACACGACAACCCCGAGGTTCCGACCGTTCCATCGGCGCCAAGCACGTTGTTTCCCAAGTCGCTTGAAGACCTGATCGGCTTCTGCGCGACACACAATTTCAAGCGGCGGGCAACTGCGGCGGGCAGTCACTGGTCGTTATCGACAGCCGCTATCGCCGACAGCGCCTTCATCGAAACGCATGTCCCTAATGAGAGCCACCAGGCGATGGCAAGGACGCTGTTCGAAGTCGTGCCGGGCTGCCTGAGCGGAAACTGTGTAGACGCGCTGGCGAAGCGGCCTGTCAAGTTCGACCCGACCAGCGCCACGGAGAACTTCGGCGAGTACCTGGTGGCTTTCGAGACGGGCAAGCGGATTTACCAGTTGTATGCGGAGCTCGACGCGGGCGACGACAACAACCCGGGTAGCCTGTCGGTGCTGCTCCGCGACAAACACCAGAACCCCAGCTACCTGGGGCCGTGGGCGATCGAGACGTTGGGGGGCGCGGGCGGGCAGACGGTGTTCGGCGCGGCGACGACGGGGACGCACGGCGGCGATTTTCGGTTCCCGCCGCTCGCCGATTCGATCGTGGCGTTACACCTGGTGACCGAGGGTGGCAAGCATTACTGGATCGAACCCATGGATCGGAGCTTGGGGGTGATCACGGACGACGCCAAGCTGCGGCAGCTTTACGGCCAGGACAAATACCGCGGCAACGAACTGCCGGGGACGGGCAAGAATTTCGAGATCATCCGCGACGAGAGCGTCTTCAACGCAGTGCTGATCGGGGCGTGGCGGTTCGGGATCGTGTACTCGGTGGTGATGCGGGCACGGAGGCAGTACTCGCTGCACGAGGAGCGGCGACTTACGGAGTGGCAGGCGATCAAGTCGCAGGTGACTAATCCGACGAGCAGTCTCTTCCTGGGCTCGACGCCGGCGGCGCCGCTGCGGAACCGGTTTCTTCAGATCGCGGTGTCGGTGACGCCGCACGCGAACTTCACGAAAAACCTGGCGGGAGTGACGCGGAAGTGGAACGTGCCGATCGCGATGAATCCCAATACCGGGCAACCGGCGGGGCGGGCGGAGCGGGTAGGGTCGCTGCTCAATCCGTTCGACGGGCAGATCCAGGGGCCACGGTTCGAGTTTGCCGGCAACAGCCATCCGTACTCGCCAGGCGACCAACCAGGCACGGCGGCGGACCCGAGCTTTCTGGAGCAGGCGTGCACAAACGCCAATTTTCTGCAGGGTGTCGTGGAAGAGGCGATCCACGAGATCGAAAACTTCATCGCGAGCAACGGCACGGAAATCGGGCTGGGACTCGCGAGCGTGGCGGCGGCGGGCGGAGGCGGACTGCTGCCGCTGCTTGGGGCGCTGGCGGCGATATTGGCGATTCTCGCGGCGTTCCTCGACTGGCTGGCGAGCGAGAGCGACCCGCGGTTCGGACAGAGCATGGAACGTCTGCGCGACCAGCTGCTGTCCGACCCGGGGAACCGGGCGGCGGGAATTCTCGTCTGGCAGATGATCGCGAGCCAGGCGTTCTCGCAGCAGCAGGCGGACCGGGACTACGAAGCCCTCAGCTACGCGGTGATGGACGGCCACGACTACCTGGACTTGAGCTGTGCCGTGAACGTGGATTCGATCGAGGTCTTCTTCGCGGCGACGGACCCCATGGCGATCGCGTTCGTGGACGCGCTGCTGGCGTTCGAGAGCATGCAAGAAAACCTGGGCAGGGCGTTCGTCGGCTACATCTCGCTGCGCTTCGCAGGGAAGACACGGGCACTGATCGGGGAGGAGTTGCATCCGTCCAACTGCGTGATCGAAGTCGCCGGGCTGAAGGACGTGACGGGCGTGACGGAGCTCATCGATTTCGCCATAACGCTGGCGCTGAACCCCAACTTCAACGGGATTCTGCATTGGGGTCAACGGAACCCATCGAATCGCGCGCAGGTGGAGGCTCGGTTCGGCGACACGGCGGCGAACCCGGCGGGAGTGCTGCACACATGGCGCTCGGCGGTGGGCCGGTTGACACAGCACGGCAAGCTGAACGGGTTCAGCAACGGCTTCACGCGGGCCACGGGCCTGGAGGTGGTCGAGCCGCAGATCGCGACGCTGGAAGTAGTGGGGGCGGTGCCAAAGGTTGGGCATCCGCTGATGATCGGGTGGGACTGCAGCGACAACCCGCCGGGCACGGGCCTCCAACTCCAGGTGGCGGGGCCGGGCGGACCGCAGTCTTTCGCGGGGTTGGCGCTCAGCGGTCAGCAGGCGGTGGCAACGCCGGCCGCGGGGTCCTACGCGGTAACGCTGACCGCCGGGCTCGACCTTGCAGGGCTGCACCGCGAAGTGAAGAAGTTGCTCAGCGTGGCGGTTTCATGAGGGCGGGCGCGAGCGCCAGACTTTGGAGGTGGAACAGTGGCAGTAACGCTATACGGGCCCTGGTGGCTGGAGGCAGTTTTCGGCGAGACGCAGTCAGACGAACGCTTCACGATCACCGGTTCGGACTCGGCCGATGGCGTGTATGACAAGCGGCCCTTGAGCGTCGGGATCGGCACTGCGCCGGGAATGGTTTCGGGGGCGTCGTGGAACATCACGTTCGAGTTCAGCCCGTTCGGGTTTTTCGACATTGGGCAAGTCGGCCCGTTCGTGATTGGCGACTGGTACCAGAGCGGAATCGTACGCTCGGCGACGTACACGGTGAAGGACTACCTCGTGATGACGCTGAGCGCAGACTACCCGACGCGACCCAATTATGCCGAGCGGCCCGACCACGGCGGGCGAGCGCTAGTGATCACGTGCAAGTCACTCGACCCGTCGTTGCGGCCGGGGTCGCCGGTGGTGAACCCGTACGATTTCACGCTGCCGCGCGAAACGCTGGCGAAGTACCACCGGCGGCACAAGCAGCGGCCTACTAAAAAGCAGGAGGCGCGAAGGCTGAAAACGGCGGTGCGGTTGGGCGCACGCTGCTCGTACGAATCGCGCGCGGAAATAATTCGCAAGAATGCTGATCGTCTCCGTCCTCTTCTCGATGAGAAAGTCCATCTGACGGTGAGCACTAATGAGGCGTTTGGTCCTGCAGATGATCGCCTCTTTGAGAACAGGCTGAACGGAGCTGGCATACGCAGCAACTTCCGCTACCTGGAAGGACGAGCTCATTTTGATCTCGATCCTGCAGATTGGAAGCCTGTTCATGGTGGTCTCCTGGAACAGATTTTCACAGAGATCGGCGAGGCGGCTCAGTAGCGATCTCCCCTCGTGTCCGTTGACGGGCAAACCTTCCGTAATCAGGTAGGGGAAGGTTGGCCGACAATAAGGGTACTATTTCCTAATCCGTTCGCCTGTCTTGCAGGGAGTCATCGGACGAATCGGCCAGAGGCCTATCCTGGGAACCGTCCGATCTGGCGACTGATTGCTTTGGAAAGTCCGCAGATTGCTTCACTCGTTCAGCTTGGAACAGATGGCGGGACTGGTGTTTCCACACGATTTCTAATCATGTTCCTACTGTGAAACGAAGCAGAGGAATGAACGGGTTGTTGAATCGAATGCCGTTTACATCGTAGTTACTTGCTCTGCAGGCCAGCTCCCGTGCTTTCTGATTGCTGCGGAGGAACGAATCAAGAATCGTAGCTTCGACCCGTTCGCCCGGCGCAATTTTCCTGGGCGCCCGAACCCGCCTGCTCTTGGATGACGGTTCAACATAATTACGAAATGAACCAGCGGCCGCGCGACAGTTATCGTCCGTCGGATTAGTACCGAGAAACGCATCTCGTCAGTGCTTGATTTCCTGAAGAGATGCGGACTTTTCGGTACAAATCTCGCCGTTTCGCCAAACGCTTCCTCTCCTCAGCCTTGCACTCAAGATCGGGCATGGCGACACTGAAGAACGCCGGGCTGTTTCTTCTTGCCGAATTGAGTCGAGCAGGGCGAAAATTCCCGGAATGGGATAGGTGCGGGTAGTGGAGATTTGTTCTCCGGGCTCACAATGATGAGCCGCGCCTGCTGGTCCTGATAAATCGCTCGGTTATGTGGTGAACCGTTTCGCGTCCCAGGTTTTCCGCCACGCCGTTCGACTGTTCTTTCGTCATACGCTCACTTAACTTTCCGCATCGAGATAACTTCGAATTCCAACGAGACCCAGATTGGACGCCTCAGACGTCCTCTAAACGCGCCCTTTAATTTTCGCGTCATCCGGGTGTAGTGAAATGCTTGACAGCGCCCTTCACTTCGTCGCCCTTGCCATTGGCTTCCGTCGAGTCAACCGTGTAGTAGTAGGTTGTCCGCGGCTTGAGCCCGTCCATGCGCACGCGGAAAACGGTATAGGAAAGGCCCGGGTTCAGCCTGATTGGCGATTTCGCCGTCTGGTTCAGTTTCGTGGGATTCGTACCGTAGCGCACAATGCCGTAATGCTCGGGAGAGCCGCCAGGGTTGTTGCTGGTCCACCTGATAATCGCAAAATCGGGATCAGCCCGTTCGATCTCTGGCCCTTGCGTGATCCGGACGCGCGCGACTTTATTTGTCGTAGGACTCACCTGCGTGCGCGCTGGGGTTGAGTAGAATAGGCTACCGACTGTAACTACCATCACTACTTTCAGAAGTAGTTTATTCATGGATGGGACCTCCAGCGAATCACTCAGTTCACCTACGGTATAGCCGGTTCGGGGACAGGCTGGACACCGCAGACAGTCGATGCGCAAGGCGGAAGTTTCGGAGTCGGGATAAGGAACTCGTTAGCTTGGGTCTTAGCCGATCCACCGGTCATGCAAGTACCCGTAAAGGTATCCCGGTTTGGGTAAGGTCTCGTGTAACCATCCGTGAGTGTTTGCAGGAAGGCAACGATCTGGTCCTCTTCCTTGTCCGTTAAGCCGAGATTACCGCTTGTCATGTCGATGTTGTTCGGGACCTCCGGCATAGGCCAGCAGTTCACTTTTTCTGTCGTTCCTGCCGGGCAGTGGCCGGAGGTGACCTTGAATTTAAACTTGTCGCGCGTGTTGTAGAAGTGGACGAGTTGCTTCAGGCTCTTGATGTAACCGTTGTGAAAGAACTCCTTCTGGAAGTAAGGCCCGGGTGCTTCGGTAGTGGGGCACTGCGGTGGTGTCATAGCCACATTGCGCGCCGACGACACCTGCATTTGGCCGTCGGTAGTTGGGGCAAATTGTGGCCAGGTCGAGTTCGGGTTGGGGGCGGCACCGGGACCGCTTCTGAGGAAAGTTCCTAATCCCAAATCTCTGTAGCCGAAACCCAAAGGGTTTCCAGTGAACCCGAAGGAATCCGGCGTGGTCTGATAATAGATCGCATCCCTCGGATTGAGAGGGAGACCCTCATTGGCCGAGCCGAAGCATGTGAACAGAGGGGTTACAGCGGCGACCGCGGCGGTGTCGGTCTGACCTGACTTCAGAGTAGTGCCTCTTCCGTCGAGGTGGCATGAATTGCAGTTGCCCTTGCCGTCGAACAGCTTCAAACCCGCCATCTCGTCTGCTGTCAGCTTGTAGTCACCCTTCAGGAACGCGTCGAATTTCGACGAGAAAGCGCTCACCTGCAAGGACTGCTCGTATGAGTCAATGGACTGACCCCAGTGGTCATAAACCATGTTTGCGCGGGTGCGATCTTCCGGACTCAGCGGAATCGGGGTGGTGCTCCCGCCGAACACTGCAGCTCCTCCAGGCGTATCGCAGATGCGCTCAGTTTCGGGTGGAAACTTGATATCAAATGAGCCCTTGCCCCACACCTGCTCAAAGAGCGGTCTGTACTCAACCTGCGAAAGCCGGAACGCGACGCATGCAGTGTCAGGGAAGCCCATTTCCTGGGTATCGACGGGAGGGCGCTGTGCCTGCTCGGCGTCGGGATTCCTTAGCAAATATCCGGTCGAGCGTGAATCATAGAAATTTCCACCAAAGAAAAGACCCTGCACTTGGTTGTACTGGAGTACGGGGAAGAATGGTGAATACGTGTATCGCTGCGCAGTCCGCTTGCCGGCCCGAAAGTGAACCGTCCCGGGATACGCGATCATCGTCAGATTGACCGACGGGATCGGTCCGCTGAAGGCGGCGTACGGCATGTGGCAGAAAGAACAGGCCCGATTCCTGTTGGGCGAGATGTTTTGGTCGTAATTCATGAGCTCGCCCAGGGTTTCGACTGCCTCAGTTCCCGTGTTCTGAAACGTTGGCGGCTGACCTGTGAGAACCGGCGGTTTTAGGGTGTGCCACCGTGCGAGAGCTCGCCCCTCGATTACGCGAAGTTCACGCCGCACCCTTTCGATTTCTGGATTCAAATCGGACGGGAGAATCCCGGGCGGGTATGGGTTATAGACCCGCGCGGATGTTTGGGCGTCCGCACTCTGGCCCGACACTTTTCGTGCTGCCAGCGTCATGCATAGCGCGACCGTACAAGGCACAAAGATCGATAGCATTATCGTCAACGTTCCACGATTCATAGATATCCCCTTTCGCCGGTTGTCGTTCTTGCAGAGGCAGCAAGAATTGGTTCCGGCTACGGATCTCGTAACCTCCGAAACGGCGATCATCACGTCGATATTCCAAACGCTGCTCCGCAAACGATTGATCAACTGAATAGAATTCCTGTGAATTCCGTTTGGCGCTCGCACTTCCTCACCCGATGGTCGGTCCAATGATCTCCTCTCTCGCAGCATGATAGGTAATGAGAAATGCGCTGGCAAGAACCGTTGCATTGCCGACGACAAGCCGACTTGTCATTACCGATTCATGTGCCGGGTAGCCCAAATGTAGGAGCGGCATGGAGGCCAGGAACAGGCCAACCGGGGCGGGTGGGTAAAACGCTACAGCGGCTGCGGGTATGCGAGGAGTGCAACACCGCCACTCAAACATAAGAACTAAAATTTTTCTGGACAATTTGTCGAATTCCGGTCCGGCCGTTCGTCTATATAGTGAAGGCAGGGCAACTAGCACGGCTGAAGACCATTTTAGGAGACGACATGCCGCAATATCTGGTTGCTATTCACCACCCCGACAACTATGACCCGTCCGCAGAGGGCGAAGCGATGGTCCGCGATATCGATGTGCTCAACGAAGAGATGGAGGCTGCCGGTGCCAGGTTCTTCGCCGGCGGCCTGCAATCGGCGCCCCACGCGAAATCACTGCGTAAGCAGCCCGGCGGAGAGGTGGTCATCACCGATGGACCATACCTTGAGACCAAGGAACACATTGGCGGCTTTTGGATACTCGACGCAGCCAACATGGATGAGGCCGTGGCGTGGGGACGCAAAGCCGTCGTCGCCTGCCGCGCATCGGTCGAGGTGCGCGAGTTCCTCGCAATGCCAACAGAATAGAAACTCCAACCCCAGAACACGGAGACTCAAATGAGAAAGCTCAAAATCATCGAACACATCTCGCTGGACGGCGTGATGCAGGTCTCCGGCGAAGACGGCGATTTCCCCTACGGCGACTGGACTGCGCCCTATCGGACCCCCGCTGGCCGGGAGGCAATCATCGCCGCGCATGAGGGGAGCTTCGATCTGCTGCTTGGCCGTCGCACCTACGATATCTGGTCGGGCTTCTGGCCAAAGGCGCCGAGCAGTCCGATGGCGGACGGCCTCAATGCGGCAACAAAATATATCGCTACCCACCGTCCGGAAAGTCTTGAATGGGGCCCGTTCGAGGGCCTTGGACCGGACATCGTCGAGGGCATTCGCCGCATCAAGTCGCAGGACGGCCCGGACCTTTTCCTCTGGGGTAGCTCCACGCTGACATCGACGCTGCTCGAACATGGGCTTGCGGATGAAGTCCTGCTGGTCGTCTATCCGGTCCTGTTGGGCACGGGGAAGCGTTCTTTGCGGAGGGAACCCCGCCACGCTCATTCGAGCCCCCTCGAAAGTCGAATTGGGATCATTGAAGCAAACGTCCATTATCATTCCCTAATTGAATTGGCAAGCGTAGGGAGTATTTGGTCTGAAATGGCGACAGAGCCACGCGAATCCCACAACGTCCTAGAAGCCGATTTCTGGCCTGGAACAGTTTCCGGATTGCTCGTTAAACGCAAGTGTACTGCTCGGCGCGCTTCGCCCAGAACTGCGAACACGTTGACTAGCCTCGACCCCGTCCTTAAGATGAATGCTCCGGCGACAAGCGTCTCCCATGATCGGCCAAACCATCTTGCACTATCGCATCATCGAGAAGCTGGGCGCAGGCGGGATGGGCGTAGTATTCAAAGCCGAGGACACCAAACTCGATCGCTTTGTTGCGTTGAAGTTTTTGCCCGACGAAGTGGCCAAAGATGCTCAAGTCTTGGGCCGCTTTCGCCGTGAAGCAAAGGCCGCTTCTGCTCTGAACCATCCCAACATTTGCACAATTCATGAAATCAACGAGCAGGATGGGCAGACGTTCATCGTGATGGAGTTTCTGGATGGCGTCACACTCAGGCACCGCATCGCGGGACGACCATTAGAGACTGAGACGCTGCTGGAGGTAGCCATCGAGGTGGCGGATGCGCTGGACGCCGCGCACACCGGAGGTATTG
>WNFD01016295.1_pt1 | contig 11973 bp, 8 predicted proteins | sample 5400491 | NCBI WGS metagenome assembly WNFD01 (sample SAMN13153343, study PRJNA577476) | soil metagenome | isolation source: 120 cm saprolite under Douglas fir tree site 2 hole 2 replicate 2 | place: USA:California | collected 2015-04-18 | reverse complement strand
CCCCTGGGCCCACACTCCCTCGGGCCCCCCGGCCGTCGGGCTCTCCGGCCCTGCAATTCCCAGGTCCCCCCCGGGTTCCCCAGGCCCCCTGGGCCCACACTCCCTCGGGCCCCCCGGCCGTCGGGCTCCCCGGCCCCGCGGGCTCCCCGGCCCTGTAAATTCCCCGCCCCCCGGGCCCACTCCCTCGGGCCCCCGGCCATCGGGCCCCCCGGGCCCGTAATTTCCCCCGGCCTCCCCGGGTTCCCCAGACCCCTGGGTCCACTCCCTCAGGCCCCCCGGGCCGTCGGGCACTAGGCCCTGTAAATCCCCCGCCCTGGCAATCCACCTGTGACCTCGGAACCGTCAACGGTGCTTGACCGACCCGGAGGTGGCCGCTGTCTCCGCCCCCGCAAGCGTGACGGAGACGGCGGCCACCAGCCTCGCCCCCCACCCTGCGGACTGCGCCCCCGCCAGGCCGTCCGCCGTGACCCGGTATCGTCTCCCGGGCCGAGTCTGTCTTCCTTGGCTGTAACAGAGCATGCCAGCGGGGGTTTGCGCCCTAGTTGAGCCGTGATTACCCCGTCGGAAACTTCGATTGCCGCTGGTGCGGTGCATGCGAAGCAGCCGGCCGTCTCACCTGGGGTGCAGGGAACGGTCGGACACAGGCCGGTCACAGCGTGAACGGAGCGATTTACGCCGCGATTAATTCGTGATTGAGTGTCTTCGTTCCCCGGTCGCAGGGGAGCGTAGATGCGCCCTGCGGTGCCGGGGGTGGATACGTCCTTCTCGGGTGCGCGGATCATAGGCGCCCGGGTCCCCAGAGGCGGACGGGATCGCAGGCCTGGACGGGGAGCATGGTGCGGTTTCGCATACTGGGACCGCTCGAAGTCCGGACCGATGAGGACTGGAGCGGGATTGGTGCTCAGAAGTGGCGTGCGCTTCTTGCCACGCTGCTACTTAACCCTGGGCAACTGGTCTCGACGGATCGCCTGATCACCGAAATCTGGGCTGATGACCCGCCGGCCAAGGCCACCAACCTGGTGAGCATCTATGTGCTCAGGCTGCGTCGGCTGATGGGCGACAGCGAGGGTCGTGTCCTGATCACCCGCGCACCCGGTTACCAGCTCAGGGTGGAGCCAGGCGAGCTGGACGCGGATCAATTCGAGACCCTGGTCGCCGAGGGCAGAGACGCCATGACGGGATCGGCGCCTGAGCGGGCGGCGGCATCGCTCGCCGAGGCGCTAGCGCTGTGGCGAGGCAGGGCGCTTGCCGATGTATCGCCGTCACCGCTGGTGACCGCGGAGGCGGCCCGTCTCGAGGAACTCCGCATCGCAGCGGTGGAGATGCGGATCGAGGCCGATCTTGCCTGTGGCAGGCACGCCCAGGTCGCGCCAGAACTCGGCAGGCTGATCGCTGATCACCCGCTCAGAGAGGGATTCTGGGCGTTGCTGATGCGCGCACTCGACGGCGCGGGTCGCCACGCCGAGGCGCTGGGAGCCTATGAGCGGGCGCGAGCCGCGATCGCCGACGAGCTGGGCGTGGACCCAGGGACTGAGCTGCAGCAGCTCTTCCAGCAGCTGCTCACGGCTGGTGTCAGGCCGACTACCCGGCGTACCCCGGTGAGGTCATCTGGGGACGTTTCTGTCGGCGGGATATCACAGGGCGAAGCGACAGCGGCCCGGGCTCCGGCCGAGCCAAATGCCACCCCGGAGCGGCCACTGGGGAAGGCTGCTGACCCTGGTTCCTCGTCCACCGTTAGCGGCGTCTCCGATACGGATTCCCGCGCCGTCCCGACCGCGCCACTGTCGGTATCTCAGGTGCCGCAGCAGCTCCCCGCTGACATCGCGGACTTCACTGGTCGTAGCGAGCACGTGAAACACCTCGGTGACCTGCTGTCGGAAGCAGCCCGGGACGACGATCCGGGGGCCGTGGTCGTCGTGCTCGTGGCTGGCGCGGGAGGGCTCGGCAAGACCGCGCTCGCGGTACACGCGGCGCACCGGTTGCGGGCACGCTTTCCCGACGGTCAGCTTTACGTCAACCTGCTGGGCGCAGGCCCGGAGCCGGCGGCCTCGGGAGACGTGCTTGCCAGATTCCTTCGAGACATGGGGGTACACGGCACGCAGATCCCGGACAGTGAGGAGGAACGCGCGGCGCTGTACCGGACGAGGCTGACTGGCCGACGGACGCTGATCGTTCTCGACAACGCGAGGGACGCGGCGCAGGTGAGGCCGCTGCTGCCGGGCAGTGCCTCCTCTGCGGTCCTGGTGACCAGCCGTAATCGGCTGTCTGACCTGGCCTGGAGCCAGCTCGTAGACCTGGATGTGCTCGACGACGATGAGGCCCGCGCCTTGTTTGTTCGCGTCGTCGGCCCGGCGCGCGCGGAGGCCGAGCTTAACGCCACTGAAGAGGTGCTTACCGCGTGCGCGGGCCTCCCGCTGGCGATCAGGATCGCCGGGGCGCGGCTGGCCGCGCGCAGCGGTTGGACTGTCCGAACGCTGGCGAACCGGCTTTCCGACGAGCACCGGCGACTTGACGAGCTGAAGGTAGGGGATCTGGCGATCCGTGCCTGTTTCCAGGTGAGCTTCGCCAGCCTGCCCGCCCACAGCGGCCCGGGAGGGCTCGACCCGGCACAGGCGTTCCGGCTGCTTGGCCTATGGCACGGGCCATCTGTTGGCCTGCCGGCCGCATCGGCGCTGTTCGGCGAGCCAGAAGAACGCGTGGCCGATGTGCTTGAGCTTCTCGTCGATGCGCATCTGCTTGAGTCCCCGTTGCCAGACCGGTACCGGTTGCATGACCTGCTGCGGGTATATGCGGCTGAACGGGCTCTGGCCGAGGAACCTGATCAGGCCAGGGCAGACGCGATCCGGCGGATCCTCACCTGGTATGTCCATACCGCCGAAGTCGCTGCCCTGGAAATCTCCCCGCACCGGACCCGGATCCGTTTGCAGCCGGCGGCGGACTTTCGACCGCTAAGCTTCACCAGCCTGGACCAGGCGTTCGACTGGTACGAGCACGAGCGCGCCAACTTGGTGGCAGCCACGCGGCAGGCCGAACAAGCCGGTATGGACGAGATCGCATGGCAGCTCCCTGCTGCCGCGCTGAGCTTCTTTACCCGGCGTAGGTACTGGGCCGATTGCATCACCACCCACGATATTGCCCTGGCTAGTGTGCGGCGCGTAGGTAACCGGTGGGCTGAGGCCCTAGTACTGAACAACCTTGGCATGGCGCTCTCATCTCAGCGCATGGACGCGGCTCTGGGCTATTTCGACCAGGCGCTAGCCATCCGCCGCGAGATCGGTGACCTGCGGGGCGTGGGGCAAAGCGTGAGCAACATGGCCGACTACCTTGTGTTGCGGCAGCGTTTCGGCGAAGCCCTCGACCCGCTTCAGGAGGCGCTGGCCATCCAGCGGCAGGTCGCTAACCGCTACGGCGAGGGCATCGCGCTGAACAACCTGGGTGAGGCGTACGTGGGCCTTGGTCGTTTCGAGGATGCCATCGGCTGCCTACAGCAAGCGCGTGACATCTTCCGTGAAATCGGCGAGGGGCGTGGCGAGGGTTACACGCTGCGCAATCTGGGTGAGGCGTACGTGGGTCTCGGGCGGGCAGACGAAGCCCTTGACTGCCTGCGTCAGGCGCTGGCGATCCACCACGCTGTGGGGGAGGGCAGAAGCGAAGCGGCCACCCTGAAACACCTCGGCCGTGCTCAGCGGTACACCGGGCAGCTAGCGGCGGCGCGTGAGTCTTGGACTCGCGCTCACGCCATCTTCGATGAACTGGGGGATGAGACAGAGGCCGCCGAAGTCTACTCGGAACTCGTGGCTCTGAGTACAGAGTCCGATCGAGACCTCTGACAGCGGCTTTCCCGCAGCTCAGGCACATCCGTAGCTTCCACGCACGGTACAGGGTTACCGTGCGTGCGCCCACTAGTGCGTATTTTGGGGTGATTTTTGGCGCGGCAGTCGCTACGATGCTAACTGCGAGTTACCAGCTTTCGTCCTGGCTCCCGGGGGTCAGGTAAGGAGAGGACGATCATGGGGAATCCGAACATCACCGACGAGCGTGTGTCGCAGGACGAGCGTGTCGCAACAGACGCAGAAAGAGCGCGGCATCGCCGGGCCCATCGCGAGAAGCCTGGCATGGATCACGACGGTGTTCCGGGGGTTCAGCCGGCGATGGATCATGATGGGCGCGTGGCGGTTCCGCAGGACATGGATCACGATGGTGTTCCGGGGGTTCAGCCGGCGATGGATCATGATGGGCGCGTGGCGGTTCCGCAGGACATGGATCACGACGGGGACAATGACGGCACGCCCGGCGTGACTGCGAGGATGGATCACGACTCGAAGCCTGGAGTCCGCTGAGTAGCCCTGGCGCTGGTGCCGTCCCCCGGCCTTCACTCTGGGTGACGGCACCTGTTCAGCAGATTCTCGGCTAAGCTTGGACTGCGCTGTGCGGACTTTGTCGGCTGTGGTCGGCGAGTTTCTGCCGCGTAGCGAGGTTTGGATGACCTGTGCGCGTTAAGCGCACAGGTCATCTTGTAGTGTTGACTTCCGGGGAAGACCCGGACCCCGAATGGCCAGGAAGCTGGGCGTTTGGTCGGCGTGAGCTGACGGATCGTCTAGCTGTGTGAGGAGTGACTACCGTGCCCGAGGTCCGCATCGCGGCTGAGCCGCGCACCGAGTTCGGCAAGGGCGCTGCCCGCCGTACCCGACGTGCAGGCAAGGTCCCTGCCGTGCTCTACGGTCACGGGACCGATACGCGGCATGTCGCTATGCCTCACCACGATCTGATGATGGCGCTGAAGACGCACAATGTGCTGATCAGGCTGGAGGGCCTGCCCGGCGGGAACCAGCTCGTCCTGCCCAAGGCCATACAGCGGGATCCCATCAAGGGCTTCCTCGAGCACATTGACCTGATCCTGGTCAGGAGCGGCGAGAAGGTCACCGTCGATGTGCCTGTCCAGGTGACCGGCGAGGTGTTCCCCGGCGGCCTGCTTGACCAGCAGCTCATCCAGATTCCCGTCGATGCGGAGGCAACCCACATCCCGCAGCGCATCGAGGTCAATGTGGAAGGGATGGCACTCGGCACGGCGGTGCACGCGGGCGACCTGAACCTGCCGGAAGGGGTGACGCTTGCGGCCGACCCGGAGACGCTTGTGCTGCACGTGCTCGCGGCCCCGACCGCTGAGCAGATGGAAGCCGATCTCGGCGTGCCCGAGGCGGCAGCAGCGCTGCCGGAGACGCCGGCCCCGGTGCCTGACAGCGTGCCCATTGCTGGCGGGGAACAGTCTGGCTGAGGCGGACGAGGACGAGGCGGGCAGCGCTGCTCGCCGGCCTCCGGTCGGCTTCGCCGCTGCCCGCAATGTTTCCCGGGGGAATCCCCCCGGACCCCTGGGGCGGGCAGCGCTGCTCGCCGGCCTCCGGTCGGCTTCGCCGATGCCTGCTTGCACCAGCCTGGGGGCACGCACACTATGAGGTTCTTTAGCCATGATGGAGCGCTGGCTGATCGCCGGGCTTGGTAACCCTGGCCCGGAATACGCCGGCAACAGGCACAACGCCGGGTACATGGTCGTGGACCTGCTCGCGGAGCGGATCGGCGCACGCTTCAAGGCGCACAAGTCGGGTAACCAGATCGCCGAGGGGAAGCTCGCGGGTGCGCCCGTGACGCTCTGCAAGCCCCTTACGTTCATGAATCTTTCCGGCAGGCCGGTGGCCGCGCTCCGCGACTTCTACAAGGTCCCCGCCGGGCAGCTCGTCGTTGTCCACGACGAGCTGGACGTCCCGTCCGGCGCGATCCGGCTGAAGCTTGGCGGGGGCGACAACGGGCACAACGGGCTGCGCTCGGTGACCAGCGCCCTCGGCACGCCCGACTACTACCGCGTGCGGTTCGGCATCGGGCGGCCCCCGGGCCGGATGGACGCGGCCGCCTTCGTGCTGCGCGACTTCTCATCCGCTGAGCGGAAAGACCTGCCCTTCCTGCTGGACCGGTGCGCGGACGCCGTCGAGACACTGCTGCGCCACGGCCTGGCCACAGCGCAGAACATCTACCACGCTGACCCGCCAGCCCCGGAATCGCCGCGGTGACCGGCGAGAGGGATCCCCCAGGCGGAATCAGCCCGGCTCGCTCAGCGCTATACAAAAAGCGGTTACTCACTCTCGTCTTTGCTAGCCCCGCGGCGGCCGTGGTCGCCCGGAACGGAGCCTGGCTCATGGCATCGGATGACGACCTCCTCGCCCGCGAACTTGCCGGGGAGGCCGGGCGCCGCCTGCTCGGCCTGCGCGCCCAGGGCGGCCGGGCCGTTGATCCGGCCAGCCTGCGCAAGGCGGGAGACCGGCTCGCCCAGGAGTTTCTCGCCGCTGAGCTGGCCAGGCGCCGCCCCGCGGACGCTGTGCTCTCCGAGGAGGCCGCCGACAGCGTGGCCCGGCTCTCCGCAGACCGGGTCTGGATCGTGGACCCGCTCGACGGGACCAGGGAGTTCGGCGAGCCCGGCCGGTCGGACTGGGCAGTGCACGTGGCGCTCTGGGAGCGAGGTGAGCTGACCGCGGGAGCGGTGGCCCTTCCCGCGCAGGACTCCATCCTGAGCACCGCCGACCAGCCGGGGTCCCAGCCAGGGTCACCCTCGGTGCCCCGATCGACCGTGGCCCCAGGGCCAGCGCCAGGTCCAGGTCCAGCGCCGGAGGCTCGCGCGCCGCTGCGCCTGGTGGTGAGCCGCACCAGGCCTCCCGCGTTCGTCAGGCACCTCGCCGACCTGACGGGTGCGGACCTGCTGCCGCTCGGCTCAGCGGGCGCCAAGATCGCGGCGGTGCTGCGCGGTGAGGCCGATGCCTACGTGCACGCGGGCGGCCAGTACGAATGGGACTCCGCGGCCCCAGTCGCTGTTGCCCGTGCCGCTGGCTTCCATGCGTCGCGCATCGACGGTACGGGGCTGGCTTACAACCAAGCCGACCCGCTGCTGCCGGATATCCTGGTCTGTCCCAGTGTGCACGCGGCGATGCTGCTCGACGCGATCCGCGCCGCGCGATCCGCGGCCAGCAATTGAGTGAGCCCAGCTCCAGCCGGGGAACACAGCTCCAGGGAACACAGCTCCAGCCGGGAACACAGCTCCAGCCGGGAACACAGTTCCAGCCCGAGGGAACACACAGCCCCTGCGCAGTGCTTCCCGGGAAGTGTGCTCCCCGGGGGATGCCCCCCGGACCCCCAACGGCCCCGGACCCCCGTGGCCCCGACCCCCTGTCCATTGGATGCCCCTGATGCGTTCCGATTACCTGCTCTCGCAGCTTGACGTGCTCGAGGCCGAGTCGATCCACGTGATGCGCGAAGTCGCCGCCGAGTTCGAGCGCCCGGTGCTGCTTTTTTCCGGCGGTAAGGACTCGGTCGTCATGCTCGCGCTGGCCGAGAAGGCGTTCTGGCCTGCCCCCATACCCTTCCCCGTCATGCACGTGGATACCGGGCATAACTTTGCCGAGGTCATCGAGTTCAGGGATCGCCGCGTCGCCGAGCTCGGGGTACGGCTGATCGTGGCGTCGGTCCAGAAGTCCATCGACGAGGGCCGGATTGCCGAGGAGACCGGCCGGTGGGCCAGCCGCAACCGGCTGCAGACCACCACCTTGCTCGACGCGATCGAAGAGCACAGAAACGACGCCGTGTTCGGCGGCGCCCGCCGCGACGAGGAGAAGGCCAGGGCTAAAGAGCGGGTTTTCTCGTTCCGCGACGAGTTCGGCCAGTGGGATCCGAAGAACCAGCGGCCGGAACTCTGGAATATCTACAACACCCGGATCCGCAGGGGCGAGCACATCCGGGTGTTTCCGCTGTCCAACTGGACCGAGCTTGACGTGTGGGACTACATGGCCAGGGAGCAGCTGGAGATCCCCTCCATATATTTCACCCACGTCAGGCAGGTTTTCGAGCGGGATGGCATCTTGCTCGCCGACGGCCCGTTCGTGACAAGGGGAGAGGACGAACCGGTATTCGAGACGGCCGTCCGGTACCGGACGGTCGGCGACATGACCTGCACCGGAGCTGTCGAATCGACGGCCGCCACGATCGGTGAGGTCATCGCGGAGATCGCGGCCACTCGCATTACGGAGCGTGGTCAGACCCGCGCCGATGACCGCACGAGCGAGGCGGCGATGGAAGACCGCAAGCGGGAGGGGTACTTCTGATGGACATCCTGCGGCTCGCGACCGCCGGCTCGGTGGATGACGGCAAGAGCACGCTTATCGGGCGGCTGCTCTACGATTCCAAGGCGATCTTCGAGGACCAGCTGGCGGCCGTGGAGCGGACAAGCCGCGACCGAGGCGAGAACTACACGAACCTCGCCCTGCTCACCGACGGCCTGCGCGCCGAACGGGAGCAGGGGATCACGATCGACGTCGCCTACCGGTACTTCGCCACGCCCCGGCGGAAGTTCATCATCGCCGATACCCCAGGGCACATCCAGTACACGAGGAACATGGTGACCGGGGCCTCAACCGCTGACCTGGCGGTTGTCCTCGTCGACGCGCGGAACGGGCTGACCGAGCAGAGCAGGCGGCACGCCTTCCTCGCCACGCTGCTCCGGGTGCCGCACCTGGTGCTCGCGGTGAACAAGATGGACCTGGTCGGCTACGACGGCGCCGTGTTCGAGCGGATCACCGCCGAGTTCGCCGCTTTCGCGGCGAAGCTGGAGATCGGCGACCTGACGTTCATTCCGATCTCGGCGCTGCACGGCGACAATGTGGTCCAGCGTTCGGTGAACACGCCCTGGTACGACGGGCCTTCCCTGCTGAGCCATCTCGAGCATCTGCATATCGCCTCCGACCGGAACCTCATCGACGTGCGCTTCCCCGTGCAGTACGTGATCAGGCCGCACCAGGCGACGGATCCGGATCTGCACGACTACCGCGGCTACGCCGGCCAGGTGGGAGGCGGCGTGCTCAAGCCCGGCGATGAGGTGCTGCACCTGCCGTCCGGGCTGACCACGACCGTGCAGCGCATCGATACCGCGCGGGGGCCTGTGTCGGAGGCATTCCCGCCGATGTCGGTGACGCTGCTGCTCTCCGACAATCTGGACATCTCGCGCGGCGACATGATCTGCCGCCCGCACAACCGGCCTGCCGTCGCGCAGGACATCGAGGCGATGGTGTGCTGGATGACCGCTGACCGGCCGCTCACCCCGCGGAGCCGGCTTGTCATCAAGCACACGTCGCGGACGGTCAAGGCTATCGTGACCGACCTGCAGTACCGGCTGGACGTGAACACCCTGCACAGAGACGAGACCGCTGACCGGCTCGGGCTCAACGAGATCGGCCGGGTGAGCCTGCGGGTGACCCAGCCGATCTTCTGTGACCCTTACGGGCGGAACAGGATGACCGGTGGCATGATCCTGATCGACGAAGCCACCAGCGCCACGGTCGGCGCAGCCATGATCACCGAAGCACATTAATCTGACCCAGTGAGCCCCGAGACCCCCGAGACCCCCGAGACCCCGGTAACGCCGGTCACCCCCTTCCGCGATCTCGACGAATATGTCGGGATCCCCCGTGTCACCGCACTCAGGCTTTCGCCCGACGGGAGCTGGCTCGCCGCGGCGGTGCAGACCATCGCCCCCGATCGCAAGAAATACGGCACGAGCATCTGGCGGATCGATCCCGGCCGCGATGACGTCGCCCCGCGCCGGCTGACCCGCTCGGCAGAAGGCGAGGGCAGCCCGCGGTTCCTCCAGGACGGATCGCTGCTCTTCGTATCGAAGCGGCCCGATCCGGACAACCAGCCCCCGAAGGACGGGGGACAGGACGAGAACACGCCATCCCTGTGGCTGCTGCCAGCGGGCGGGGGTGAGGCCCGCGGGATAGCGAGCCTGCCCGGCGGCGTCGCGGGGATAGCGGTCGCCGCGGATGCCGGCGCGATCGCGATCGCGTCGCCGGTGCTGCCGGGTGCCGTCGGCGCCGATGAGGACGCCAAGCTCCGCAAGGCACGGAAGGACGCCGGCGTCACCGCGATCCTGCATGAGTCCGTCCCCGTGCGGTACTGGGATCACGATCTGGGACCGGCCCAGCTCCGGTTGTTCGCCATCCGGCCTGGTGGTGAACCAGGCGTACCGCGTGATCTCACCCCGGAGCCGGGACGTGCGCTCGACGAGCAGTCCTTCGAGGTCACGCCGGACGGCGCGGCTGTCCTCACCGGGTGGTGGCTGTGGGATGGCGCCGGGGAGTCGCGGAGCGAGCTCGTCCTGATCGAAACGGCTACCGGCGACCAGAGGACCCTGCTCGCGTCCCCTGGCCACGATTTCGACGACCCGCGCGTCTCGCCGGACGGTCGTTTCGTGGCCTGCACGCGCACAACCCACGACAGCCACGACCGACCGCACGACGTCACCCTGGTTCTCGCGCCGCTCACCGGCGCGGCCGGAGGGCCGGCCGGACTCCAGGCACGCGATCTGCTGCCCGGGCTGGACAGGTGGCCTGTCGGGACAGTCTGGGCACCCGATTCCCGTTCGGTCTATTTCACGGCGGATGACCACGGCCGGCGCCCCGTGTTCCGGGTGGACGCCGCGACCGGCGAGATCACCAGGCTCACCGCGGATCACGGCGCGTACACCGATCTGTGCCCGGCACCGGACGGCCGGTTCCTCTACGCGCTGCGCTCGGCGGTCGACTCCCCGCCCGCTCCGGTCCGGCTCGACGCGACCGCGGCCGGCCAGCGGCCCGTCGCGCTGGCCAGCCCGGGCGGCCAGCCAGAGCTGCCGGGGCGGCTGCGGGAAATCGAGACCGTCGCCGACGACGGCAGCCAGATCAGGAGCTGGCTCGTACTGCCGGACAGCGCGTCCGCGGACGCTCCGGCGGCACTGCTGCTCTGGGTCCACGGCGGCCCGATGATGAGCTGGAATTCCTGGTCGTGGCGGTGGAATCCGTGGCTGATGGCTGCCAGGGGCTACGCCGTGCTGCTGCCGGATCCCGCGCTTTCCACCGGCTACGGTCATGACTTCGTCGCCCGTGGCTACCGTCAGTGGGGGCCGCGGCCGTTCGCCGACCTGATGGCGATCACGGACGCGGCGGTCGCGCGCCCCGACATCGACTCCGGCCGCACCGCGATGATGGGCGGCTCGTACGGCGGCTACATGGCGAACTGGATCGCCGGGCACACCGACCGTTTCAAGGCGATCGTGAGCCATGCCAGCCTCTGGGTGCTCGACCAGATGTTCGGCACCACGGACCGGCCGATGTTCTGGCGGCCGCAGTTCGGTGATCCGCTGACTTCGCCCGAGCGGTACAGGGAGAACTCGCCGCACAGGCATGTGACCAGCATCAGCACGCCAATGCTTGTAATACACGGGAACAAGGACTACCGGGTGCCGATCGGAGAGGCGCTGCGGCTGTGGTGGGACCTTTCCCGGCACGGGGCGCAGGCCAAATTCCTCTACTTTCCCGACGAGAATCACTGGATCCTCAGTCCAGGCCACGCGGCCCTCTGGTACGAGACCGTGTTCGCCTTCCTCGCCCATCATGTCCTAGGCGAACCATGGCGCCGCCCTGACCTGCTGTAATTTTCTCGTACGTACCTACGCCACGATTTATTCCGAACGGGAGCGCGATGGCAGCCGGCCCCAACGCGCTTGTCCGGCAGGGCACCCGCTGCCTTTGACGATCCCGCTGAACGCCGCAGGCGCGTGGTCGCGGTTCGTGACTCAACGAACCCGGGCTGGCGTCTGCCGCCCTGGCAGGTCTGGCACTCCACCCGTGGCCGTCGTAGAATCGGACCAGGCGCGAAACTTTCGGAAAGTTTATCAACCGCACCTCTGCGGCGTGTGTCCAGGCTCGTGACCAGCGCGGGGAGAAGCGGATCATCAACGTTCTGAAGGGCGATTCACATGTCCGAGTCTGTGCCAGCCTGGGGGGGCGACCCCCCAAGGCCCCCCGCAGTGCCAGCCTGGGGGGGCGACCCCCCAAGGCCCCCCGCAGTGCCAGCCTGGGGGGGCGACCCCCCAAGGCCCCCCGCAGTGCCAGCCTGGGGGGG
>WNFD01012301.1_pt1 | contig 11973 bp, 6 predicted proteins | sample 5400491 | NCBI WGS metagenome assembly WNFD01 (sample SAMN13153343, study PRJNA577476) | soil metagenome | isolation source: 120 cm saprolite under Douglas fir tree site 2 hole 2 replicate 2 | place: USA:California | collected 2015-04-18 | reverse complement strand
TTGACGATATAGCTGCCTTGTCCGACGAGAGCCCGGTTTTTCCCCTCCAGATTCAGCGGGACGGGTGCTATCTCTAATCCCCGTTGAATCCTTGATTCGTTGCGGTCGTCATCATCATCGTCAGTAGCTCTTACCCGCGGGGAACTGCTCAACATTCCCGCAAGTATGATCGCGGCAAATGTTGCGACAGCTGCCGCGGGTTTGACAAATCTCTTCGGTGTCATTGTAGTTGTCCTTTCTGGTAATTTCTGCATCCTGGGCTCGTGTTGCTGACATCATCTGGAATTTGTACCGGGATCGTGCGCCCGGCATATGCCTCGGCGCAACGGGCAAAAAGAGGCAAAGAAGAGCAAAGTGCGGTACCCGGAGCTTTTTCGTCTGTTCAGGCAGTTGCCCCGGAACAAAGCCGGTGTGATAATCCTTCCAGTTAGCAGGAGCCCTCCGGCGCATGTCTGTCGAGGAGACATCAATCCCTAAGACCCATGCCGACTCCCGGGGGCGGCGTCTGGAATCTTGGAAGGAGATTGCCGCTTATCTGGGACGTGACGTCACCACCGTCCGCCGATGGGAGAAGCGCGAGAGGCTGCCGGTATACCGCCTCCACCACAGCCGGCTCGGGTCGGTCTACACCTATACCGCAGAACTCGACGCATGGCGGGATGAACGGGCGCCCGCGGCCTCAATCGATGCGGCAGATGCGCGCCAGGTGTCAGAGGTCGTCCGAGGTGGGGCTCATGCGCGTACGGTGGCGGCTCTCGCAGCGCTGGCGTTGGCGCTAGCGGCTGGCCTGATATGGCTTGTGCACGAGCGGACCGCCATACGACCGGCTAGCGCCAACGGCGGCATCCGGTCACTCGCCGTTCTTCCACTGCAAAACTTCTCCGGCAATCCCGAGCAGGACTACCTCTCCGATGGCATGACAGAGGCGCTGATTGCCCGGCTTTCGGCGATTCACGCCCTGCGTGTGATCTCGCGCACTTCAACGATGCAGTTCAAGGGTACGCGGAAGTCCGTGCCTGCGATTGGGAAGGAACTAAACGTCGATGCGGTCATCGAAGGCTCGGTGCTGCGATCGGGAGACAAGATTCGTGTCACTGTTCAGCTGATTCGGGCCGACACGGACGAGCACCTGTGGTCTGGTACGTATGACCGCCAACTGCAGGACGTGCTGACGCTGCAGAGCGATGTGACCCGCGGCATTGCGCATCACATTGAGATCGCCGTTACTGGCGGGCAAAGAGGCTCGCCCGTTCCCCCGCGTACGGTGGCGCGCGACGTCTACGAAGCATATCTGAAGGGCCGTTTTGCACTGCATAAGAACAACCGGGCCGGACTCGAGGAGGCCCTTCTTCACTTCCAGGCCGCGGTCGATGCTGACGGCACGTTTGCTCCGGCCTACGCGGGCTTGGCGGCTACTCACGCTACTCTCGGACTCGTTTTCTACGGCGAGCCTCCCGGGGAAACTCGCCCAAAGATGCTCGTCGCGGCTCGGAAAGCATTGGAATTGGATCCCGAGCTTGCGGAGGCCCGCGTACTGCTTGCCGACGCGCTGCAAAGAGACTGGCACTGGGCGGAGGCGGAAGCCGAATACCGGCAGGCCATTGAACTGAGCCCCAGCGATGCGAGCGCTCACGCGGGCTTGGCGGATTGGCTACTGTGCCAGGGGCGGACTGAGGAAGCGCTGGCCTCGGCCCGACGGGCGCAAGAACTCGACCCGCTGGCATTTGACAGCAGTCAGGTTGGTTGGATCCTCTTCCATGCCCGGCGCTACGATGAGGCCATTCCGGAATTGCGCACTGCGGTAACAATAGAACCTAAGGATCCCATGTCTCTGTGGATTCTTGGCTTTGCGCTTACCGGCGCCGGGCAGTTCGATGAAGCGATTCGCACGCTGGAGAAAGCCGCTTCTCTGTCGGATCGCAACCCGGCTGTGCTGGGCGTGCTCGTGCGGGCCTACGCGCGCGGTGGTCGGCGCGCCGAGGCGTTGCGGGTTCTCGACGAGCTTCACCGGCGCCGACAGAAGGGTTACGTCCCGGCAGCCGCATTCCTCAATGCTTACCTGGGACTCGGCGACACGGAGGAAGCATTTGCATGGCTAGAGCGTGCCGCCGAAGAACGATCGAACATCATGCAGTTCCTCAAAGTACATCCGTTCTTCGATTCGCTACGCGGCGACCCGCGGTTTGCGGAGTTTCTCCGCCGGGCGAACTTCTCACCCAAGCAACCAGCGGCAGCACCCGCGTAGGCCATACAGAGTGCCTCTGTAGAGCGCACTGGTCATCCGTGCGTCTGACGCCGGGTGCCCGGGATCCGGGCGCAACGCCCAGGGGCAGCCGCTAGTCGGCTGCGAAGGAGGTCACTGGCCACACTCGCCCTCCGCATTCCAGTGCTCTTGAACCCTCGCACTCATGCACAGTGAGCTCTACCCCTTTGTTTTCTTCTGCTTGCGAAATCTTTCGAAGAAATATGGCAACCTGCTAAATACTAGTACTATATTCGTATTTGACGAATAGTATAATTCATGGTAGCATGGGTCGTGATGGATCGAACGCACTCCCGCCAAACCCCTCCTTCCTTCTTCCCTTTCCGCCATTCCTATTTTGGGTCTCACCCCTCCTTCATCCCAGATAAATTCACTCCTTTCTTTTCACGCACTTACGTGGAACCCATTTTGCAACCCCTTTCTTTTGATGGTCTTCCATCTGATGCGGGGTGTACCCCCCTGTTGGCACTGCCCCCACAGCCGCCATCCCTCGACTGCCTATTCCCTACTCCCTACCCCTATCCCCCTTTTTTTCAAGCCCTTGCGCACTCTTTTGCACATTTTTGCACTCACAAAAAACACAACCCCCTTGTTCTCAATCGTTTCCGCACTCTGCGTCAAAAAACACAACCGCCGGGGTGGGGGAAGGTTCACGAGTCTCCACTCACCTCAATTGGCTTTCTTCCACCCCATCCGATAAAATCGCCTCACTGCCCACGCCCTGCCGGCAAATGGACCGGGCAATCGAGGACTAACTATGAGTCCCCTGGATACCGTGGACCCGCAAATCGCGGATCTCCTGCGCGAGGAAGCCAAGCGGCAGGCGACCGGGCTGGAGCTAATCCCCTCGGAGAACCTCGTTTCGGAAGCGGTGCTCGAAGCAATGGGAGGGATTTTTACCAACAAATACGCCGAGGGCTATCCGGGAAAGCGCTACTACGGCGGTTGCGAATACGCCGACAAGGTCGAGCAACTGGCGATCGATCGCGCGAAGGAACTATTCGGCGCGGAACACGCCAACGTGCAGGCGCATTCGGGCACATCCGCAAACGTGGCTGTCTATATGTCCACCCTGCAGAAGGACGACGTGGTTCTGGGAATGAATCTTTCGCATGGCGGTCACCTGACGCATGGGCATCCGCTGAATTTCTCCGGGCGCATGTACAAGTTCGTGGCCTACGGCGTGAAAAAGGAAGACGAGCGCATCGACTACGACGAAATTGAGAAACTCGCGCACGAGCACAAGCCAAAGATGATCGTCGCCGGCGCAAGCGCCTATTCGCGGATCATCGATTTCGAGCGCATTGCCAAAGCCGCCAAATCAGTTGGGGCGCTCTTTTTTGTGGACATGGCGCATATTGCAGGGCTGGTCGCCGCTGGACTCCATCCGAGCCCCGTGCCGCATGCGGATATCGTTTCAACCACAACGCACAAGACATTGCGCGGGCCGCGCGGCGGCTTGGTCCTCTGCAAGGCGGCATTTGCCAAGGAATTGGACAAGCTGACCTTCCCCGGGACACAGGGCGGTCCGCTGGTGCACACAATTGCAGCGAAAGCGGTGTGCTTGAAGGAAGCGATGGAGCCGTCCTTCAAGGAATACCAGAAGCAGGTCGTGGCCAACACCAAAGCCATGGCGGCGGCCGTCGCCAAGCACGGGTTTCGTATCGTCACCGGCGGCACGGACAACCATCTGTTTCTGATCGAAGTGCACTCGCGCGGCGTCACTGGAACCGACGCCGAAAAAGCCCTCGACCGCGCAGGCATCACCGTAAATAAGAATTCGATTCCATTCGATCCCCTGCCCCCGATGAAGGGCGGCGGAATCCGCCTGGGCAGCCCTTCGGTCACCACACGCGGCATGCGCGAAACGGAGATGGAGCAGATCGGCGCCTGGATCGCGGAAATTCTCTCGAACATCGGTACCGCTGAAGTCGAGCAGCGCGTGCGCAAACAAGTAGCGGAACTTGCCTCGCGATTCCCGATCTATGAGGCGCGTCTGCGAGGCGGTCCAACGCGAATCGAACATGCCCACGTTTAGCCCACTGGGAAATCCTATAGGTTCGGCATGAACATCCTCAAAGCCACGGCCGATTTCGAGCACTGGTTGGCCGGGCAACTCCCGATCATTCGGCAGGATCTCGCGCTCAAGCACCAGCACATGGCGGAAGCCGCTTTCCCTTTCTTCCGCGCCACCTTCTACCGCTGGCTGCAACTCTGGCCGGAGGTTTGCGCTCATTTGGCGAAAGCCCCAGCCGTATTGGGCGTAGGCGATCTGCATATCGAAAACTTCGGGACGTGGCGCGACGAAGAAGGACGCCTCATCTGGGGCGTGAACGATTTGGATGAAGCCTGGCCCGCCGCGTACACGCTCGATCTGGTACGGTTAACCACAAGCGTTTATGTTGCGATCGGGGAAGAACACCTGAGCCTTACAAAGCGAGTAGCTGCCGAAGCGATCGAAGAGGGTTATCGAGACGCCCTGGCCGCGGGTGGCAAAGCGTTTATCCTGGCGGAGGATCATCGCTGGCTGCGATTGCTCGCCCTCGGCAAGCTCCGTGACCCAGTGCAATTCTGGAATAAGCTGGAGCACCTGCCGCCGTACACCGCCAAGCCACCGGAGGAGGTGCGCAAGCTGCTGGAACAATCGCTCCCTTCTGCGCAGGAAAAATATCTATTGAAAAGAAGAATCGCAGGATTGGGAAGCCTCGGGCACCCCAGGATTCTCGCCTTGTCCAGATGGCGGGGAGCGTTCATCGCCCGGGAAGCGAAGGCGATTCGGCCTTCGGCATGGGTGTGGGCCAGGAAGGCCGCTTCCACGGAGATTTATTGCGACAAGCTCGTGCAGCGCTCGATTCGCGTGAAGGATCCCTGTGTGCAATTCCACGGCCGTTGGGTGGTGCGGCGTCTGGCGCCGGACTGCTCGCGAATTGAGCTCGCTTCCATTTCGAAGGATCGCGACGAGGCGCGGCTTCTTTATTCAATGGGCTGGGAAACGGCCAACATGCACTTCTCCACGCCGCAGGCGATGGCTAAGGTGAAGCATGATCTTGCGTCGCGGCGCGGCCGCTGGCTCCATAAATCAGCAAAGTCCATGCTGGCGGCCACCAGGAGAGATTGGGAAAAGTGGCAGCGCGATTGGAAGCGCTCCGCGCCGCATTAGACGCGGGCGGAAGACCTGTCCTCATTCTTCACGCTCCAACTTGAGTGCCGCTGGCCCAAGACTGTCCTCCGGGTCAGTAGATTCCGAATAGAACTGCGAGTAGCTTCAAGAAGGACTGGGATGGGAAGCCTACTCGCGACCGTGTTACTCGCTGTTCCGCTCATTGACTGGCTGGGCGGGACATTTCTTTTTGATGATTCACAGCTGAAGTTGGCGCGACTCTCCAGCGCGCCGCGCGGGATCTTCCCAATCTCCCGGAAATCCTATTCTCCTGCAATCGCCTCGCGCCCGGATTCGAATCGGGCCGCGCGGCGATGGATGAGGTGAGCTGATGATGGATACGGAAGCCTTCCGTGAATTCAAGACAGGATTAACATTCCTGCGAGACAATTACGCCGTAAAAGCTCTGCCGCATATGCGGCGCGCCGTGGACCTGGATAAGAACAATCCGTATTACATGTCCTACCTGGGCGTGGTGCTGGCGCGCTCGGAGGGAAAATGGGGCGAAGCAGAAAGGCTGTGCGACTCTGCCGTTCGAATGAAGCGGAATCAGGCGCAGCTCTATTTGAATCTCGCGGAAGTGTATGCCACTGCTGGGCGGCGGGACGACGCTGTTGACGCCCTACAGACCGGGCTGAAGTATGCGCGCCGTGATGTCCGGCTGACGATTGCGATGAACAAACTGACAGCGCGCCGGCCTCCCGTCCTGAGCTTCCTCGGCCGCAGACACCCGATCAACCGGCAGCTAGGAATACTAAGGCACCGCGCCATGCGGATGTTCGGGCAGCAGACTTAAATCGATCTCTCCACCCCCAAACACAAGAACGGGCGTCCCGGTCCCCCCGGGGCGCCCGTTCTTGCTTTTATCGGTTCAGTGGAATGCCTAAGCGCTCAACCTAAACTACCGCGAGCTGCCGGCGCCAAAGTTATAGGAGTGTTGGATTCCCATTTCCATGAGGATCTTGATCCCGATGCCGAACATGCCGGTCGGGAGCACGTCCCTTCGAACGACTTCCGCGAGGTACTCGCGGGCCATGGAAGCGGGGTCTTGTGAGTACGGCATGGTTACGAACAGCCGCATGCCAACTTCGTAACCAGGTTCACTAGACTGAAAAAAAACACCGGAGCGGGAGACGCTGACCGAGCCGCGCATGTCTTCAAAGTGGTCTTTGTTGGGGTCGGAAGGACGGATGCGCATCAACTGCGTAATCTTGCAACGGCGGCTGCCGCGGCGCTCCGTATGTGAAAACGGCTGCTTCGGGGAACTTCCTGTCGGGGTTTTTTTCATGATCAGATCGTGCTGGGTCGCCATCGGTAAACCATCTTTCCGGAAAACTGCTGCGCTCTATCCGAGAAGAGTGTAATCCGGGGCGAAAACAAAACCTATAGCGGAAACGTACCCGGAACGAAGTAGGACGTTCCGGGAAAATGGTAGTACGGAAGTACCGGAAAAGGAAGGGAGGAGATGTGGAAAAAGAGCGGTAAAGCACTGATAGAGAGGAAGAAGAGAGAAAGTGGTTCCAAATTGAGGCTGAAGAGCCAGTCCGGTACCAATTCGAGACAATGGAGGGGGAGAGTTTTTCACAGCTGAGAACTTAAATGGTTCTTTTGCTGGGGGTTTACACCGGACGGTGGGAATGGGCACGGATGAAGGCGCGGCTGCAAAATTGCAGCAGTGAGGGGTACGCGTGGGGCTCCAACAAATCGCTGATCATGACGTTTGGTATGGGCATGAGAGCAGAGACTCATGGAGGATGTCCCACTATGAATGCAGGAACACGCCAGATTTTAGAGGTAGCAGAGCAAGCCAAAAAAAAGATCAATTCGAATGGCGGTCGCCGGACAAATATCGCGGTGGGGGAAAGTGCCATGCGCGTGAACGGCGGTGCAGTAGTGGGACGCAAGCCACGCGTCTTCGTGGCCGCTGAGAATCGCCTGCTCCGAGAAGCACTTTCCAGGATGCTGGCAAAGAGCGAAGAGATCGAAGTGGTCGGGATGGACCTAGCGGAACCATTCCGGACAGAAGATTTGCTCAAGGAAGAAACGGACATCCTGCTCCTGTCCTCGCGCGGAAACACAAACGAAGATCTGAGCGCGGTTCGAAGGGTACGGAGGACCGCTCCCAAGGTGCAAATTCTTCTGATTGGTGTGACGGGAGAGGAAACAGAATTTCTGCAATGCGTGCGGGCGGGAGTTCACGGGTACCTGCCGAGAGACGCTTCGGCGGAGGACGTTGTGGAAGGCGTGCGGGCGCTGCAAGGAGGCGAAGCGATTTGCCCCGGCACGCTGTGCGCAACGCTGTTCCGGTATTTCGAACGGGAAGCGACCTCCTTCCCTTCTGCGAGCGTGCACCAACGGCTGGGATTAACGCGGCGAGAACAGCAATTGATCCCTTTGATTGCCGAGGGGCTGACGAACAAGGAGATCGCCAATTGGTTCTCTCTGTCGGAGCAAACGGTGAAAAACCACTTGTATCGAATGAAGCATAAAATCGGCGCAGACGATCGTCTGGGCATCGTACAAGTGTGCCGGACGCAAGGATTTATGCCGTAGTTTTCAGTTTGCAGTTTGCAGTTTTCAGTTTTCAGTTCGCAGTTCTTGGTTCTTAGTTTTCTGCCCTCGAGTTACGGACACTTTGGCAGGCTGGTATTCCTTCCTCTCTATTCGCCGTGGCCTCGGCACCGTTGAAGCAATCCGCGGCTAGTCGATCCCTTTGCGCAAAGCCCGCTTCACGGCCAAGTGACCGCCGCTTCAGAGGAGGGCCGCAAGGCGTGGGAATAGCTTCCGAGCAGGGGACAGCGGGGCGCTGCAAGTGGTGACAGAAAACAGACGACTAGCGTGTTTGTTTTCTGGAGCATGCGTGACGTCCCTCCGTAAAAATCAGCCACCTTCTTCCCGCCCCCATACGGCGTTCGTATATATCGGCTCGCATGATGGTCAGTGCAAACTCCGATCGGCGCCAAACGCGAGACTTCTAGGGGGACACCATCCAGTTGCCGCTTACTTTGCTCGCCTACACGATTTCCCAGATGGGAGGGCTCTTGGTGGCTGCTTCAAAACTCATCCTCAGAGAGACCGCACCTACGCTTGATGGCCCGCTGTGTACCCGGTCACGCTCCTTGGCCTAAGCATTGCCCGAATCGGTCTCAGGAGGTTTGTAAAGAAAAAGAGCACTGTAAGAGGTTTCTTCAGAGCTTCTTTTCGGCGAGTGAAAGCTGTCGTCAACGGATCCTACAGTTAAATTAGGTATTGACTAAATTATATTTACAGAGTAAAAGCACCTGCAACTTCGCAGCTTGCCAGGTCCGGTCGCTGATCGCTCGCGCCTACTTTGACTTTCCGCATTCTGCGAATCAGGGATGGGGGGATTCCATGACAAGAAAGCATGCTGTCTTACTTCTGGTGCTGGTGCTTTTGTGTGTTTCTTCCGTTTCCGCGCAGGTAAGTACGTCATCAATCAACGGAAGCGTAATAGATTTATCCGGAGCTGTCGTAGCCGGCGCCAAGGTGGAGGCGAAGAACGAAGAGACGGGGGTGGTGTTCAATCAGAACACGACCAGCTCGGGCAATTTTTCGTTCGCATCGCTGACTCCCGGGAGCTACAGCATCACCGTGGCGCTTCCCGGCTTCCAGACCTTCAGGAGTGTGCATAACATATTGACAGTCGGTACACCGCTGGTTGTGGACGTGAACTTAAGAGTGGGGACTGTCGGGGAGACCGTGCAAGTAGTCGAATCCAACTATCAGCGTCTGGAAACCTCTAACGCCACCGTGAGTGACATCATGGATACGAAACAGGTGCAGGACCTGCCGCTCAACGGGCGCAATCCGCTCTCCCTGCTAACGCTCGAGCCGGGTGTGGTGCAGCGGACGACGAATGGCGCAGGCTCGGGTACGCACGTGTTTGGCTCACGGGACCGCTCCCATAACGTAACGATTGACGGCATTGACGCCAATGAGTCCACGGTGCCCAATCCACAGGGCAATATCCAGCGGCTGAATCCCGACAACGTTCAGGAGTTCCGCACTGTCACGCTGGGCGCGACTGCGGAACAAGGGCGCAACAGCGGGGCGAACGTGATCGTGGCCACGCGGGGCGGCACCAACGCTCTTCACGGCTCGGTGTTTTATTTCAATCGGAACACGGCCTATAACGCCAACGAGTGGTTCAGCAATTACGAAGGCAGGAAGCGCCCGGAACTGAAGCTGCACGAATATGGCTTTGCTGTCGGTGGTCCCATTATCAAGAACAAGACATTTTTCTTCGGCAGCTTTCAGAACAACCAGATCACACAGACGGAGCCCATCTCAGCCACTAACGTAGGCATTGCTGGGTTTGGAGCGCCGACAGTTTACACCGCGCTTGCGCGCACGGGGATCTTCCGGTTCGTGCGCGGATCGATCAACGTGGGCGGCACAACGGTTACACGCAATTCACCGCTTCTCGTGGACGCCAATGGCAATCTGAAGCCCGGCGTTCCGGTGTGCAATGGCTCGACGGTCGTCGGCAACTGCGTGGACAGCTATAACATCTTCGCCAACGATCCGCAGGCAATCGGCGGAGATCCGGCGGTGCTGGCGCTGATGAACAGCCTGCCGGCTGCCAACGCTTTCAGCCTGGGTGACGGACTCAATCAAGCCGGATTCAACTGGAACCCGCCTTCCCAGTTCAAAGGGCCAAACTATTACGTGCGGGTGGATCATAATTTTGGTCCCAATGACAGCGTCTTCGTCCGCTGGCTGCAAAATACGTTCGATACCAAGCAGGGCGACTTCCTCAACGCGCGCCCCCAGGTGTATCCCGGATTCCCGCCGCTGGGGGAGGTGAACCGGCTGGGCAAAAACCTGGCCATCAGTTACCGCCACAATTTCTCGCCAATGTTAGTGAACGAGCTAACCGCCGGTTTCAACCGCTTCGCGTTTCAATTCACCTTCGGCGAGTCGAACCCCAACTTTCCAGATCCCCAAAAGGTTCCTATCTGGGCTGACGATTGCGTTCTGGGATCGTTCCTGAACGTCGACGCGCCGTACTGCCTCTCGCCCCACACGCAACGCGCCATTACCACGCCGCAGATCGTGGACAACCTCACGTGGATCCACAACAAGCACACCCTTCGGGCCGGACTCAATTTCCGCTTCTATATCCACAATGACAGCCGCGGGTTCTTTGGCGGAAGCGTGGTCGAGCCAATCATTCGATTCAACCGGAGCAACCGACTGGGAGGATTCAACAACATTCCGGCCCAGATAGGAACCAACACGACGACGAAGCCGAATTCTACGGATATCAATCGTCTCCAGCAGGCCATTGACGAATTGGCGGGAATCCCGAGCCGCATCCAGCAGGCCTTTCTCGCTAACTTCGGCAGCGACACCTACACGAGCACGAATTTTGCGACGGTTTACACACGTGCCCATCAATACGACTCGTTCATCCAGGACGAGTGGAAATTGACGTCGAATCTTACGCTTAACTTGGGCGTACGATGGGAATACAACCCCGCGCCTTACGACGCGAAGCAATCTCTCGTCCCCAACGTGTTCCCCGACGGTTCACAAGGCGCCGTAACGTATGTGAAAGCAGACCGCTGGTTCAAGAACAACAACATCGGCTCGGTCGGTCCGCGCGTGGGGATTGCGTGGTCGCCAAACCAAAAGACTTCCATCCGGGCGGGTTATTCGTGGCTGTTCGACACCCTGTCCACATTCCAGGTCACAACCGGGCCCGCGACCGTGACGAATGGCTGCGTGGTGCCCCCAGCGCTCGTCACCAGCCCTGGAGCGCGGATCTCCACAGGGTTTCCCGTGACCGTGCCGACACCGACGATTACGCCCTCGGCAGCATTGTCCCCTATTGCTCAGCCCAGCACGCAGGCTGCGGCGGTAGGGGCATTCGATCCAAACATCAAGAATCCCTCGGTGCATGAGTGGGATTTGACCATTCAACGCGAGCTTCCGATGCATTTCGTTGCGGAAATCGGCTACATCGGGAAGCGGGGAACGCACCTTTACAGAGCCTATGATTTGAACCAGGTTTCCATTAACGGAACTGGATTCCTGAGTGATTTCAATATTGCCATGAAGAACCGACAACTGGGCTGCAAGCCAGACGGGACCGGCTGCCCGACCGGTGTGACGGGCCAGACGCCAAGTGTGCTGTTGAAGATGATGACTGCTGCCAACCTCAACAGCAGGACCTCTGACTTCGACACGTTTAGCATCGGCAACTTTGCCAACTTTGCGGACGGACTGACCGGGGCGAACGCGATCACCGCGCACGGATTCCCTGCCAATTTCTTCCGCCCCAATCCTCAGTTTGGGCAGATCTTCTTTCAGGATTCGGGCGGAGACTCTTATTACCACGGTTTGTTCATCGCTGCGCGCCGCCGGTTCGAGCAAGGACTGGACCTGGGGTTCTCTTACACCTTTAGCAAGTCCATTGACGACATGTCTATCGACCCGACCGGCGCGGCAACCGGCGGAGGCCTGAGCACGACGAACAGCCGCACGCCGACAGATATTCACAACTGGCGGCTGGATCGCGCGCTTT
>WNFD01006192.1_pt1 | contig 11973 bp, 10 predicted proteins | sample 5400491 | NCBI WGS metagenome assembly WNFD01 (sample SAMN13153343, study PRJNA577476) | soil metagenome | isolation source: 120 cm saprolite under Douglas fir tree site 2 hole 2 replicate 2 | place: USA:California | collected 2015-04-18 | reverse complement strand
GAGGAGAAATTCGGCATCGATTTTACCGAAACCGGCTTCGATGAAGTCCAAATCGATAGTATCGACGCAATTCAGTCGTTAATTCGTACAGCCAAAGTTTCCAAGTAGCATGGACTATTCCTTGCCGTAAGAGGCCCGGCGCCACGATCACATGCATGATTCTCAGCTATCTAAGCTGCGGGAACTGGAGGCTGCTTTATTGGCGCATCCAGGCGTGCGACAAGCTGCTGCCATCTTCCGTGAGGATGGAAATGCGGGAAAGCCCCAATTGCTCGCCTGCATCGTCCCCGATGAAAGTTACATCACTCAAGTCTTAGCCGATCCCGAAAATCAAGAGAAACGTGTCGACAAACGGCGCAAGACGTTCGATCTTGCGCAGCTTGGCAAGCAGGCTGGCACCTCCGAACCAGGCTTCAACATCGCCGGATGGAACAGCACTTACACCAGGATGCCTATTCCCGCCGAGCAGATGCGGGAGTGGGTCGATATCACTGTTCAGGAGATACTGTCCTTTCAGCCCTGGGATGTCCTGGAAATCGGCTGCGGCACGGGCCTGCTACTGCTGCGGATAGCTCGCGGGGTCACCCGTTACGTGGGCATGGATTTTGCTCCCGCAGTGCTGGCGAAACTCAAACAGCAGATGTTTGAAATCGGCGGGGACTGGAGCAGCGTCACGCTGCTCGAACGTTCTGCGGTCAACTTCGAAGGATTTGGCGACGATTCCTTTGATACGGTCATACTCAATTCGGTGGTGCAATATTTTCCTAGCGCCTCCTACTTGACGAAAGTCCTGGAAGAAGCTTGCCGCGTAGCTAAGCCAGGTGGGAGGATCTTTGTTGGGGACGTACGCAATCTCGCGCTCCTTGACCTCTATGCAGCTTCCGTCGAGTCATACCAGGCGCCATCGCATTTGAAGGTCGCCGAACTTCGGCAACGCACGCATCGGCGCATCGAGTTCGAGGACCAGTTGGTTATATCTCCAGCCCTCTTTCTAGCTTTACAGCGGCGAATCCCGAAGATCTGCGCGATCGAAGTCCAACCCAAACGAGGAAAATCTGATAACGAACTCACTCGCTTTCGCTTCGACGCCACGCTTCACTTGGGAGTTCCCTCACCGAAACCGGCTGCCCTTTCATGGGTTGATTGGGTCGAGCAACCTCTGACATTGCAAGCCGTCGCCGAACTACTGCGCGACCAAGGACGCGAGGCCCTGGCGATAAGGAGAATTGCAAACGCGCGGGTCGAAAAAGACGTGCAAGCGCTTGCGGCGCTTGCAAATTCAGATGGTAAAGAAACCGTCGACGACCTCAGGAAGAGGCTCGCCGACTTGGAACAGCGAGGTATCGATCCCCAGAAGGTATGGTCGCTGGGCGAAGAACTCGGCTACCGCGTCAATGTCAGCTTGGCGGCCTGTCGCATTGACGGCAGTTATGACGTTGTTTTTCGACGCCCTCGCCCCGATGAAAAATCGGCCAACTCGACCATTGAATTCCTCGCGCCGGAATTAGGCAGCGACAGTCTCGAAGGGTACGCCAACACGCCTGGCAGAGCTGCCCAACGCCAAAGACTAGTCGATGAGCTGCTGGACCATTGCAAATCGCGACTCCCGAGCGACCTTTCACCTGAAGCTCTTATACTGCTCGACGCTCTGCCTGTAACGGCTGACGGTACGGTTGACCGCCACGCGCTGCTGAAGGTCGATGAAATCCTTGTTTAGCTCTTAGTCTGACAGAATCCTGCCGCCAACTATCCGAGCGCACCCTGCAACGCTTCACGAAGCGATTGCTGCTTCTCTGCGCTCAGCTTCTTAGCGTGCTCCGTCAGGTAAAACACGTCGATCGCTTTTTGTCCTTCGGTATCGATCAACGCGACTTCGATGTTGCATCCCAGGCGCGCGAGCGTCGAGCCGATGTCATAAAGCAATCCCGGCCGGTCTGGCGCGACTATTTCCAATAGCGTGCTGTGCTCGGACGAACTGTCATCAAAACCTATGCGCGTTTCGATAGCGACCTTTGGCGGCCGCGCCCGGCTCGCACTTTCCCGCCCACTCAACCGCGGCTCAAGCGGAGCGTTGCCATTCACAACATCCTTAAGACTCTTCAGAAATCGCTCGATCTCAGTCGGATTCAGCTCGAGCGTGCGGTGCAAATCCGAGAAGTGAAACGTATCCAGGACGATTCCCGCGGCGTTGGCAAACGCGTCGGCCTTAATGATGTTCATTCCCCATCCGGCCAGCACGCCGGAAATAGTTGCGAACAAGGCAGGACGGTCGGCGGTCAGCAGGGTAAGGGAAAATGCGTGCCTGTGCACATGTAGCTCGGTCTGAACCGGCTGCGCGCCAAGTTTTTCGTGCAGAGCGAAATGCGCGGCAATCTCCGCCGCGGAGTGCACTGCCAGATAGCGCCGAGGAAATCCTTCGAGGAAGCGTTCGATCTCTTCCGTGCTGGCGCCGGCGGTAAGCGCGCGCACCTGTTCCAAGAGCGACCCTTCGTCCTGTGCGTGCAAGCGATCGGTATCCAGAGTCCTGCTGAAGTGATTGGAAGTGGCGACGTAGAGTTGCCACAGCATCTCCGCTTTCCACGGGGTCAGTGCCTCGGGGTTTACCGCGTGGATGTCCGCGTAGGTCAGCAGGCAAAGGCGTTGCAGCCGCTCTTGATTTCCCACGGTCGTGGCAAACGCAGAGACGGTGACGGGATCGAAAATGTCGCGCCGCTGCACCGTAGCGGACATATCCAAATGGTGCTCAATTAAAAAGTGAACTTCGTCCTGCTCGTCCGCCGATAACGTAAGACGCGCGGCAGCGCTCTCCAACGCCTCGAGACTGCCGGTCACATGGTTTTCCACGTCCATGCCTTTGCCGACGTCGTGCAGCAGCAGCGCGAGAATCAACAAATCGCGGCGCTCCGCGGTCTTCCACAGTTCCTTGAAGTGCACTCCGCGAGCATCCGCCGACTCGGTCAATTCCTGCAAATGCTCGATGGTGCGCAGGGTATGCTCGTCCACCGTGTAGCGGTGATAGAAATCGCGAACGACCAACGAATCGATGCGCGTGAACTCCGGGAGGATTTCAGCCAGCAATCCGAGCCTCTGCAGCGGGCGCAACGCCACGCCCGGGTAATCCGCGCCAAGGATTTCGCGCAGCGTCGCCCAGGTCACGTCCGCATTCTTCACCGGCAATTCCGGATGTTTCATGATATACGCTATGCTGCGCTCGGTGCGACGGCTCAGCGGAATTCCCGCGCGCGCAGCTTCGGTGAAGAGAGAAAACAGGACGTTGCGGTCGCAGATCTCCCTCGCGTCGAGCAATTCGAACCGCCCGTCGCGCACCGCGAACGATTTCCCATTCCCGGGCTCGGATTTTGCCGAACGCGCTGCGTTAAAAAGCCGCTGCCGGAAAGTTTGCGGCGCAGGCGCCCTCTGCTCGAGATAGCGCAGCAATTGGCGGTTCAGCGTGCGCGCGTGCCGAAAATACAGCCGCATCCACTCCGCTGCATGGCGCGGAATTCCATCCGTAACGCCAAGAGAGCGTTCCGCGGCGCCGGCTTGCAACTCGTAAGTCAAGGTATTGTCGTTGCGCGCGTTGCTGTAATGGAGGAAGCAGCGAATGGCGCTGAGAAAATCCACGGCGCTCGAGGCCAGCTCTTCTTCCGCGGCGCTGCTGCTCAGCGACTCTCGCTTCTCCCCGCCAATTTGGCGCAGCCACACCGCCGCCTGATAGTCGCGCAGCCCGCCGGGCGCATCCTTGACGTTCGGTTCGAGATGGAAAATCGTGTTGCCATAGCGCGTGAGACGCTCCAGGGTCAGTTTGTAGAGCTGCGTTAGCAGAAATGGTCGCGCGGCTTTTTCCGAAGAGGGCAGGACGCGCTTGTCCAGTTTTTCAAAGAGTTCCGCATCGCCGGCCAGAAACCGGCGGTCCAGCAAGGCCAAATGAAATTCAGCGTTGTCCTCCTCGATGCGCTTGCATTCCTCCACGGTGCGCCCGGCAGAACTCACGCGAAAACCTAAGTCCCACAGCGTGCGCGCGAAATCGGCGATCAGCGGCCGGAATTCTTCCTCCGCCTTGTCGCTGCCGAAAAGAAAAAGGATATCGAGGTCGGAATACGGAAACAGGAGCTTGCGGCCGTAGCCGCCGAGGGCCAGCAGACACAATCCCGAAGCGGGCGCGCTGTGCACGCGCAGCACCTCGCCAAAGACCTGGCGGATGTTGTTGTCGGCCAGCTGGCACAGCGCGCGCAGAGTTTCCCGCGCGCTCGCACCCGCTTCGAACTGTTTGCGGATACGGTGTCGCTCGTCATCGGCTTGCGGGCCGAGTACGGATAAAGGCGTCAGAGAACCTTGCATGTTTCGATCAGGTTGGCTTTCCGGATTTAGACCGGGGCGAGCTGCGGTCGTCACTTCGTTAGAGCGCGTTCTCGCCGCGCTCCTCATTGCGGATCCGGATGGCTTCTTCAACCCGCGATAGGAATATCTTACCGTCGCCAATCTTTCCTGTCTTGGCTGTCTTTAAAATCGTGTCCACAACAGTATTTACGAGCTTGTCCGGCAGCACCATCTCCAGCTTGAGCTTTGGGAGCAGGTCCACCGTGTATTCCCTTCCGCGATAAACCTCCGTGTGCCCCTTTTGCCGCCCGTGGCCGCGCACTTCCGTAACCGTCATCCCTTCAATGCCCACTTCGCGCAGTGCATCCTTCACCGATTCGAATCGCGAGGGCTGAATGATTGCTTCAAGTTTCATCATGGAAAATTCTGCTCTCCCGCCGCGCCAAATGCCTTCTCATTCCGCCTGCTCTCACGACTCCAGGTTGTAGGCCTCTTCGCCATGCTGCGTAATGTCCAGACCCTCGATCTCCTGGTCTTCCGTTACGCGCAGGCCGGTGATTAAATCCACGACTTTCAGTATCACGAGCGTTCCCACCAAAGCGAACCCCCAGGCGATCAGCACGCCCACAAGCTGGTTGCCGACTTGACTCCAATGTCCGTCGCTGCCGCCGACCGCTTTCCCTGCGCCAAAAATCGGGTTAATCACTTGCGTCGCAAACACACCCGTCAGCAGCGCCCCAACTGTCCCGCCCGCGCCGTGCACGCCAAAGGCATCGAGCGCGTCATCATACCCGAAGATCGCTTTGATGCGCGTTACCATCCAGTAGCAGCAGACGCCAGCCACAAGGCCAATTATCAACGCGGGCATCGGCGCCACAAAACCAGCCGCCGGAGTGATGGCTACCAGCCCAGCCACAGCACCGGAGATCGCGCCGAGCGCGCTTGCTCGACCGTTCTTGATCCACTCCGCCACGCTCCAACTCAACGCCGCCGCGGCCGCTGCAAAATGCGTAGCTACGAACGCGCTCGTCGCCAATGGGCTCGAAGCCAGCGCGCTGCCGGCATTAAATCCAAACCATCCCACCCACAACAAACATGCGCCGATAAAGCTCAGCACCAAGCTGTGCGGCGGCATTGGCTGCTTCGGGAATCCGCTGCGCTTGCCCAAGTACAGCGCGCAAACGAGCGCCGATACTCCGGAGCTGATGTGCACAACCGTCCCGCCCGCGAAATCCAGCGTCGGAAATCGTCCGCCAAGCGACGCATTCAACAGCCCGCCCTTGCCCCACACCATGTGAGCCAGCGGCGCGTACACAACCAGAAACCACAGGATCATAAACAACACCGTGCCGCTAAACTTCATGCGCTCGGCGGTCGCCCCGGTAATCAGCGCCGGGGTGATGATCGCGAACATCAACTGGTACACCATGAACGTCATCTGCGGAATTGTTCCCGCATAATCGGCGTTCGGCTCCGCGCCGACACCCCGCAAGAACGCATGCTCAAACCCGCCGATTACCGGACCGCTGCCGCCAAAGCACAGACTGTAGCCCACGAGTGCCCACATGACAGTGATCACGGCCATAAGCATGAAGCTTTGCATCATGATGCCCAGTGTGTTCTTGCGCCGCACCAGACCGCCGTAAAAAAGAGCCAGCCCTGGCCCCGTCATCATCAGCACCAGCGCCGCGCTCACCAGCATCCAGGCGTTGTCTGCGGAGGATTGCGCCGCGGTTACCCGCTTATCCAACTGCGCCAGCTTTTCATTGGTGGGACTGGAAGCTTGCCCACTTGGGGCCGAGCTTTGCGGAGAGGGCGCTGCGGCGAACTGCTGCGCGTGGAGCGGTACGGCTGCGTGCACCATGGCAAAGAGCATGCAACATTTCCACACCAAGCTCTTCATATTCTGGATCCGCTCCGATTCGCCAGGTCTTTTCCGGGAACGAGACACTTCGACGCGCCGAATTATACGCGCGGCGCTTGCATATCGCTCTGTTATAAATTTTCATACCCGCAATTCAAAATTCTGATACTGCAGTTATCAAAAAAGTGGCTAGCGGTCGTATAATCCCAGCGGTCCTGTTTTGCGCTCTAGCACTAGAGCTCTAAGAGATCGTTAATGACCGAGCACGTACCTATGGAGATTTCCGTTCGGCAACAAGACGGCGTTGATCTGCTGGAAGTCCACGGACGGCTCACCATCGGCGAACCCGCCGAGCAGCTTAACGAAGCGCTCCAATCCATCGTGCAGCGCGGCGGCCGTAAAGTAGTCATCAATCTCAACGGCGTTCCACAGATCGACAGCTCCGGCATCTCCTCCCTGGTGCGCATCTCCATTCAGCTCGCGCGGGAAGGCGGCGCGGTTCATCTCGTTTGCGGCCCCGGACGCGTCCGCGACTCCCTCACCGTCACTCGCCTGGTCGAAGCCATCCCGACGTACGACTCCGACTCCGCTGCCATCGCCAAATTCTGATACAGTCCGGCTATGAAGACCCCTCTCGGTCGTCTCCTCCGTTGGCTTTTCCTAACGGTCGTCTGTGTCACGCTCGGCGGGTTTGCGGCAGCGGAGGAGCTAAAACTTAATGACCTTGCTAAAAACTTAGGCCAGGGGATAACGAAGGCAAAATTCAAAGCTGTCCTTGTGGCGGACTTTCACGGTCTTGACGGTAACGCTTGCTCCCAAGGATGGTATCTTGCTGGCCAGCTAATCGATGCGTGGCATCAGCATCATCAGCAATTTGAGATCAGAAACGTAAGGCTCTCCGTCACCGACCTGCAATCGGCGGAATCCTTGCAACGAGCGGCTAGCACCTCGGTGGCCGATGCGGTAGTCACCGGAACTATAGAACATAACTCGGATGGCTATCTGCTTACAACCAGCCTTCGAAGAGCAGCGGATGGTGCGGTCGTCAACACGGTTCGTGTGATCATTCCTCACTCGCGGGTCTTGGACCTGCTCAGTCCTGAGGGGTTCGGTTTTCCAAACACAGCCCAAGGGACACCCGCGGTACGTGCGGGACTAAACGGCGTAACGATCCCAACTTGCCTATATTGTCCGATTCCCGGATATACGCAGGAGGCGCGGGACGCAAAGTACCAGGGAACGGTTGTTCTCTCGGTGATCATTTCGCCCGAAGGGCGTGCCTCTAACGTGGCGGTGGTCAAAGATCCGGGATTGGGACTTGCAGAAAAGGCTATCGAAGCCGTGGGTGAGTGGAAATTCAAACCTGCCAGCAAGGATGGAAATTCAGTGTCAACCCTTGTTCCCATTGAGGTTACATTCCGGCTCTACAATAATCGCTAGCTCAGACTGCCATCAACAAATGCTGCCACGTGAGCACCAGGGCCGGATGATCCTTGTAGATCGTAGCGATTTGGGATGTCGCGGTTTCTTTCCGGCTCGACGCGCCGAGGCCGCAGCTCCTTTTGGCGATGAGCAAACAATTTTGAGCCAGCTACCCGCTCTTCTTCAACTCCGCGAGCACCAGCTTGGCTACTTCGCGCAGCGTTTCAAACACCCCTTGTCCGGTCACCGCCACCGCTTCCAGGACCGGTTCGCCTTTCTTTCGCAATTGCTTGGTCAATTCCGGTACTACCATGGCGTTCGGCAAATCGCGCTTATTCAATTGCAGCACATAAGGGATAGTCTCAAATTTCAGGTTGTGTTCTCTCAAGTGCTCCTGCAAATTTTCCATGGTCTCGAAATTTGCATCGAGCCGCTCTTCCTGCGAATCGGCCACAAAAATGACTCCGTCGGCGCCTTTCAGGATCAGCTTGCGGCTGGCTTCGTAGAAAACCTGCCCAGGAACGGTGTACAAATGAAAGCGTGTTTTGAATCCGCGGACGGTCCCTAAATCAAGAGGAAGAAAGTCAAAGAAGAGGGTGCGGTCGGTTTCCGTCGCCAGGGAAACCATCTTGCCCTTCTGATTTTGGCCCGTATGGTCGTAGATCCATTGCAGGTTCGCGGTCTTTCCGCCCAGACCTGGACCGTAATACACCAGCTTGCAATTGATTTCGCGCGCAGGAAAATTGATGAAAGGCACGTGTCGTTGGTCCGAACCCGGTCAGAAACTTATAGCACACGCGCGGAGGGCAAGCCAGCATAGCGCCAGCGCAATGTCGCGTGTCTCATACTCATATCCATTTTCCGCGAAGTCTCTGCTTGGCAGGTAAGTCTTTGCGCCCGCAGCCGCTTGAAGATGACGTTACCGTTATCGCGCAGCGCACACTGCCCTCGTTGACGCGCGGAACCTCCTCTGCTACATTCGCGCCATGGCAAAAGCGCACAGGCCCTCCTCGGGCGCATCGAGCCGGGCCAAACGAGCGAGCAACTCATCAAGTAAAATGCTGAAAAAGAAGAACTTAACTCCCCCTCATCCGCCCCAGCGTGGCGGCGTCGAGCTGGTCGATCCCCGCGTGCAGGCCCAGCTCAAACTTTACGACGAAGCCCTCGCCCTCTTTCACCAGCAGAAATTCTCTCGCGCCAAGCAGGAGCTGGAAAAGGTTCTGGAAGGCCCCAGCAAAGAGCTTTCAGACCGCGCGCGGATGCACATCAAAATCGCCGAGCAGCGCATGAAGCCGGTCACTGAACAAAATCCGCGCACCGCCGACGAGCATTACCAGCGTGGTGTAGCCATGATGAACGTCGGCCGCTGGGACGACGCCCGTGAAAGTCTCGACAAAGCGCGCAAGGCCGCTCCCAAAGCCGACTACATTCATTACGCACTCGCCGCGCTCGACTGCCTTACTGGCGAAGCGGATTCCGCTTTGAAGAATCTCAAGGTGGCTATCGAATTGCGCCCGGAAAATCGCTATCACGCGCGCAATGACGAGGACTTCGCATTTCTTCAAGAAGACCCGCGTTTTACCGAGCTGCTCTATCCCGAAAAAGACGGGACGGCCGGCTGATTCGAATCTCGGCTAATTTCCCGGCATATGGGCCTTAGCGTCGCGCCCGCTGCTCTCTCTGTTTTGAATTCTTGCTTCTAAAATGATTTAAGCACCGTTAGCCGTGAAAAAACGCATTTCCAATTCGAAGCGCCCCTCTGGCGGCCTTAATGTGGTTGCACTGGGCGGCGGCACCGGCCTCTCCACGCTCTTGCGAGGTCTGAAGGAATACGTTACCCGCCGCCGCGACGATCCCGTCAATTTGCGGCAGCCCGTCAGCGATCTCACCGCCATCGTCACCGTCACCGATGACGGCGGCAGCTCGGGCCGTCTTCGCCGCGAAAACCGCATCCTTCCGCCCGGCGATATTCGCAACTGCATGGTCGCGTTATCGCAAGACGAAGCATTACTGGGCCACCTTTTTCAATATCGCTTTAACGCCGGCCACGGCCTCGTCGGCCACAATTTCGGCAACCTCTTCCTCGCTGCGCTCACTCATGTCACCGGCGATTTCGCGGAGGCGGTGCGCGTCAGCAGCAAAGTCTTGGCGATTCGCGGCCGGATTTTCCCGTCGACGATCTCCAACGTGACTCTGGTCGCCACCCTCGAAGGCGGCCGCAAAGTTCACGGGGAAACGCGCATTACCGCTAGCCGAACGCCAATCCATAGGCTCTCGCTGCTTCCTCGCAACGTCCGCCCCCTGCCTAAAGCAGTCGAGGCCATTCAGGATGCCGACCTGATTCTTCTGGGCCCAGGTTCGCTCTACACCAGCATTCTTCCTAATTTGCTCATCCCTGAAATCGCCAGTGCCATCGCCAAATCCAAAGCACCGCGCGTCTACATCGCCAATCTCATGACTCAGCCGGGCGAAACTTCCGGTTACGCGTTGGCCGATCATCTCCGCGCCATTCAAAACCACACTCCGCGCCGCCTCATCGACTGGGTCGTCGCCAATCGCCAACCGGTCTCTCCGGAAGTCGCCAAGCGTTATCGTGCCCAAGGCGCTGAGCCAGTGGTCATCGATATCCCGAACCTGCAGAAGCTCGGATATCGCGTCATTCTGGACAATCTCCTCGAACAACACGGCGTCATCCGCCACAATTCCGCCCGCCTTGCCCGCCTCCTTCTCGAAGAATTCCTTTCGGGTTCCCCCCATTCACACCGCTAAGTTTGTCCGTGGCATCCGCCTATGCGCAATCTGGCTCGCATCTTCAATTTTCGTCTCGCGCTCGCCGTCACTGGAATAGAATCGTGGCCCAAGAGGTAAGCATCACACGATGCGAGTGCGCCTTCACAGAAAACGGCCTGAACCCTGGAACGTTCGCCGGCAAGGACTGAAACGCGGCTGGACTGTGCCGTTGTGGGCTTTCGAGTGGTTCTGTGAATGGATCGCCTTCGTCCTTAGCAATTGGTCTTTCCTGGAAGTGCTCGAATATCTCAGCAGTTTCGGCGTGCTTATCGCCGTGATCTTCTATTTCGGCGAATCCGGCGACCGCCTCAAGCAGAAGCACTACCAGGCATGGCAAGTCATCAACACCGCGCAGGGAAAGGGCGGCAATGGCGGACGTATTGAAGCTCTGCAAGAGCTCAACGCCGACGGCATTTCTCTCGTCGGTGTGGATGTCTCCGGCGCATTCCTGCAAGGCATTCGCCTTCAGCGCGCCAGCCTGGCGCGCTCGAATTTCTCCGCCGCCGACTTGCGCGATAGCGATCTTACCTTCGCCGGCCTATCCGATGCCGATCTGCGCTCCGCCAATCTTCGTCACTGCATTCTTCGCGGCGCGAACTTGGAGCATGCCAACTTGACGGATGCCGACCTCTTCAGCGCCGACTTGACCGGCGCGGATCTTTCCGGCGCCACGCTCGCAAACGCGGACTTGCGCAACACCAATCTCACCAACCTTAAATGGAGCGATACCCTGAACCTGAAAAGTGCAAATATATTCGGTGTGAAGAACGCTCCGGAAGGTTTCGTCGCCTACGCTTTGAAACGCGGCGCCATCCAAAAAGAATCGGACAATCCATAGCCCGGGGACTTCAGAGCTAATACGCCCAGCGCAATAACAATCCACCCGTCGTGTAGCCCGCACCCACGGCAGCGAGAAGCACGAGGTCACCCTTTTTCAGGCGCCCCTGATCCACAGCGTCGCGCAAACCCAGCGGAATTGTGCCGCCGGTCGTGTTCCCGTACTTGTCGATATTCACCATCACCTTGGAATCTTCCAAGCCCAGCCGCTGCTGCATGGCTCGAATAATTCGCAAATTCGCCTGGTGCGGCACCACTAGCGCCAGATCGTCGCTGGTGAATCCATTGCGTTCCAGGAGGCACGCGGCCAGCTCCGCCATACGCCGCACCGCATACTTGAATACTTGCGAACCTTCTTGATGCACCACATGCATGTTCTTGTCGATCGTCTCATGCGTGGAAGGATGCAGGGATCCCCCGCCTGGCATGTATAAATATTGACCACCCGAGCCGTCCACGTCGTGCGAAAAATCCAAAATACCTTCGCCGTCCTTGGCCGGCTCCACCAGCACCGCGCCGGCGCCGTCGCCAAACAAGACGCAAGTGGAGCGATCCTTGTAGTCCAAAATCGAGCTCATGACATCGCTGCCGATCACTACTACCTTCCGGTGCGCTCCAGAGCCCACGAACTGCGCTCCGACTGTCAGCGCGTAAGCAAAGCCGGAACACGCCGCGGAAAGATCGAAACCCCACGCGCGCTTCGCTCCCAAGCGGTCCTGCACCAGGCACGCCGTCGCCGG
>WNFD01009892.1_pt1 | contig 11974 bp, 13 predicted proteins | sample 5400491 | NCBI WGS metagenome assembly WNFD01 (sample SAMN13153343, study PRJNA577476) | soil metagenome | isolation source: 120 cm saprolite under Douglas fir tree site 2 hole 2 replicate 2 | place: USA:California | collected 2015-04-18 | reverse complement strand
GGACCCTAGAACCGTGCTCATCGACCATCTGCCGGCATTGCCGGAGGTGCTGCTGCTCGCCGGCGCGTGCGCGCTGATGATCGTCGATCTGTACGTCAAGTCGGAGCGGCGCAACGCCAGCTTTGGCCTCGCCCAGATCATCCTGCTGCTCTGCGCTCTCGCCAGCCTGTACGTGTTTCTCGTGCAGGGCCAGGCAAATTATTCGCGCCTGCTGCTGTTCAACGGGCTGTTTGTCTCCGACACCCTGTCGAACCTGCTCAAGCTGGTGTCCTACCTCTCGGTCTGGGCGACGCTGGTCTATTCGCGCCAGTACCTCGTCGACCGCGGCCTGCTGCGCGGCGAATTCCTCACCCTGCTGCTGTTCTCGCTGCTCGGCATGATGGTCATGATCAGCGCCAACAGCTTCCTCACCATGTACCTCGGCCTGGAGCTGATGTCGCTGTGCCTGTACGCGATGGTGGCGCTCGACCGCGACTCGGCGATCTCGACCGAGGCGGCCATGAAGTACTTCATCCTCGGCGCCCTGTCCTCGGGGCTGCTGCTCTACGGCATGTCGATGATCTACGGCGCCACCGGCACGCTCAACATCAGCGAGGTGGCGCAGCGCGTCCCGCAGATCGCCGCCACCACGGATCGGAGCCTCCTCGTCTTCGGGCTGGTTTTCATGGTGGCGGGGATCGCGTTCAAGGTGGGCGCGGCGCCGTTCCACATGTGGATCCCCGACGTCTACCAGGGCGCGCCGACCGCGATCACGCTGGTGATCGGCTCGGCGCCCAAGCTGGCCGCGTTCGCGATGGCGGTGCGGCTGCTGGTGAACGGGCTGCTCGACCTGGCGCAGGACTGGCAGCAGATGCTGGCGCTCCTCGCGCTGCTCTCCATGGCGATCGGCAACATCACCGCGATCGCGCAATCGAACATCAAGCGCATGCTCGCCTACTCGACCATCGCGCACATGGGGTTCATGCTGCTCGGGCTGCTGTCCGGCGTGGTCGGCGGCAACCTGCTGAACGCCGCCGACGCGTACAGCACGGCGCTGTTCTACGTCGTCGTCTACGTGCTGATGACGCTCGGCGCCTTCGGCATGCTCCTGTACCTGTCGCGCAAGGGCTTCGAGTGCGAGAACCTCGACGACTTCCGCGGCCTCAACCGGCGCAGCCCCTGGTTCGCCTTCGTCATGATGGTGCTGATGTTATCGCTGGCCGGGCTGCCGCCGACCGCCGGGTTCTACGCCAAGCTCGCCGTGCTCTCGTCGGCGGTGCAGGCGGGGCAGCTCTGGCTCGCGGTGGCCGCCGTGATCCTGTCCCTGGTGGGCGCCTTCTATTACCTGCGCATCGTGAAGCTGATGTATTTCGACGAGCCGAAGGAAGCCGGCCCAGTGCCGGGACACAGCGAGATGCGTGTGTTGCTGTCCCTTAACGCCCTTGTATTGCTTGTATTGGGGATACTGCCCCAAAAGCTGATGCAGCTTTGCTACATCGCCATCAACACCCTCTAAATTGAAAGATCTTACCGAGCATTTCATCTCGGGGGAGCGCGTCTACGACGGCGTGCTCCTCAAAGTGCAGCGCGACGTGGTGCGCCTTCCCGACGGCAGCCAGGGGACGCGCGAGTACATCCGCCACCCGGGGGCCGTGGCGATCGTGCCGGTCTTCGACGACGGCCGCGTGCTGCTCGAGCGCCAGTTCCGCTACCCCCATCGCCGCGTGTTCATCGAGCTGCCGGCCGGCAAGCTCGAGGCCGGCGAGCCGCACCTCGACACCGCCAAGCGCGAGCTGCTGGAGGAGACCGGCTACAGCGCGGCGGAGTGGACGCGGCTGAGCGTGATCCACACCGCCATTGCCTATACTGATGAAGCCATCGAGCTCTTTCTGGCAAAACGTCTTGAATATCAAGGTGGGACGAAGCTCGACGCCGGCGAGTTCGTCGAAACGATCGCCGTGGGCTTCGACGCGGCGATCGAAATGGTGCGCGATGGACGGATTACGGACGCCAAGTCGATCGCCGGCCTGCTCTGGATGAAGGTATTTCTCGCGGTGTAGGATAGGCGCAGGGCCAACCCTGGGGAGGACATCATGCGCTGGTTCGTTCTTGCATGCATCACCGCCATCGGCGTTGCACATGCCGATGAAACCTGCAATTCGCCTTACATCTCGCAGCTCATCAAGGGCCAGGAGGATTACGTCTACGTCTGGACGCTCGGCGTCGAAGGGCTGGGCGACGGCTCCGACAGGTCTCCACCGGGGCCCGCGTCGAGGCGCACCACATGGGATTCACCGACGACCGGCGCTACCTGTGGGCAGGCGGGCTGTCGGACAACCGCATCTGGGTGTTCGACGTCGGCAGGAATCCGGCCGCGCCGAAACTGGTGCGCACGATCAGCGACCTCGGGGACAAATCGGGATTTCTCGGGCCGCACACCTACTACGCGCTGCCCGGGCGGATGCTGGTGCAGGCGCTGTCCAACACGCAGGACAAGGGCGGCCGCACCGGGATGGCCCTCTACAACAACAAGGGCGAATTCATTACCTCGCATTCCATGCCGACCGAAGGCGGGGGCGACGGCTACGGCTATGACCTGGCCGTCAACCCGAAGCAGAACGTGCTCCTCACCTCCAGCTTCACGGGCTACGCAAACTACATGCGGCCGCTCGGCGAGCTGATCAAGGACGCCGAGGCGATGAAGAAATTCGGCAGCAGCATGGTGCTGTGGAACCTGAAAACGATGAAGCCGACCAAGGTGTTCGCGGTGCCCGGCGCGCCGCTGGAGATCCGCTGGTCGCTCAACCCGAAGGACAACTGGGCTATTACTGCGGCAGCGCTGACTTCGAAGCTGTGGCTGGTCAAGCAGGACGCGAAGGGCCAGTGGGCGGCGAAGGAGGTCGGCACCATAGGCGATCCGTCCAAGATCCCCCTGCCGGTGGACATCAGCATTACGCGCGACGGCAAGGGCCTGTGGGTCAATACCTTCATGGACGGCACGACGCGCTACTTCGACCTGTCCAATCCCGAGGCGCCGAAGCAGACCTACGAGAAGGTCACCGGCAAGCAGATCAACATGATCTCGCAGAGCTGGGACGGCAAGCGCCTGTACATCACCTCGTCGCTGCTCGCCAACTGGGACAAGGGCGGCGCCGACAACGAGCAGTTCATCCGCGGCTTCGCCTGGGACGGAAGCGAGCTCACGCGGAAGTTCGAGGTCGATTTCACCAAGGAGAAGCTCGGCCGCGCGCACCACATGAAGCTGGGGACGAAGGCGCAGCGCGCGACCGTGACCGGCGGTTGAAAAGCGCCGCGCTGCTCGCCGCGCTGGTTTGCGTCCCGGCGCTGGCGCATCACGTCGAGCTCCTGCCGCCGCTGGAATTCGTGCCGCCGGCGCCGGGCAGCTACGAGCTGCACCGGATCATGCCGGCGCCCGAGGGGCGCGTGCTCGACGTCGATGGCAAGGCCGCGCGCCTTTCGAAGTACCTCCATGACCGGATTACCCTGCTCGGCTTCATTTACACCACCTGCGCCGATCCTGACGGCTGCCCGCTTGCCTACCGCGTCTTCGATGCGCTGAAGGAAGCCATTGCGGATACACCTCGCCTCCACGGCCAGGTGCGCTTCGTCACTCTTTCGTTCGACCCGGCGCGCGACACGCCGGAGGTGATGCGCCGCTATGCGGGGAGCCGCGTGGTGGAGGGTGATGGGGGCCTGCGCTGGTATTTCCTCACCACCCGTTCTGCGCGTGACCTGCTCCCGCTGGTGGCGGGATTCGGGCAGGATGTTCGCGTGACTTCCGCGGGCCGCGAGCTGTCCCACGTGCTCAAGGTGTTCCTGATCGACCGCCGCGGCGACATCCGCGAGATCTACAGCTCGAACTTCCTCCATCCGCAGAGCGTGCTCAACGACATCGAGACGCTGCTGCTGGAGGAGGGGAGATCAGGTCACGGCCTTGAGCGGCAGCTTCATCCTGCGCGCCTTGTCCAGCAGGTTCCTGAGCAGCTGCGAGACCAGCTGCCTGGACTGATCGTCGGTCAGGTTGCCCTGTTCGTCGAAGCGCTGCATCGCGTTGCCGATGGCGACCTCGGGCTGCAGGACGGCCTCCATGTTGAGGTAGATGAAGCTTTGGCGCAGCTGGTACTGCGCCCGCACCCCGCCGAACAAGCCGACCGACGCGCTCATCACGGCCACCGGCTTGCCGTTCCAGGCGCTGTCGCCGTAGGGGCGCGAGGCGCAGTCGATCGCGTTCTTCAGCACGCCGGGGATGCCGTAGTTGTATTCCGGCGTGGCGATCAGGATCGCGTCCGCGGCGCGGATGCGCTGCTTGAAGTCGGTCACCTTCGGCGTCGGGTTGCGCTCCTCGTCCTGGTTGTAGTGCGGCAGGCCTCCGATGTCGTAGATCTCGAGCCTTGCGCCCTCGGGGCACAGCTTTTGTGCGGCCCTGAGCGTCCCTTTGTTGTATGAGGTCTTGCGCAGGCTGCCCGCAATGCCAAGAATCGTGACTTGATCAGCCATGAAATGCCTCCATGTAATGCGAAATTCCTAGCGAGTATCATGCCATGACCGAACTGCGACCCGCCGCCGAGCGCGGCCATGCCAACCACGGCTGGCTCGACTCGTACCACAGCTTCTCCTTCGCCGACTACCAGGACCCGCGGCACACGGGGTTCGGGCCGCTGCGCGTCATCAACGAGGATCGCGTCGCCCCGGGCTCGGGCTTCGGCACCCACGGGCACCGCGACATGGAGATCATCAGCTACGTGCTCGAGGGCGCGCTTGCCCACAAGGACTCCATGGGCACCGGCTCGACGATCGTTCCCGGCGACGTCCAGCGCATGAGCGCCGGGCGGGGCGTGCTGCACAGCGAGTACAACGACGACAAGGCACGCACCACGCATTTCCTCCAGATCTGGCTCGAGCCCGACGTCAGCGGCATCGCGCCCTCCTATGAGCAGAAGCACTTCACGGCGGAAGAAAAGCGCGGTCGCCTGCGCCTCATCGCCTCGCCCGACGGGCGCGAGGGCTCGGTCAGCATCCACCAGGACGCGCTTCTCTACGCAGGACTGTTCGATGGCGCGGAGCGCGCCTCGCTCGAGCTCGCTCCCGGCCGCAAAGGCTACCTTCACGTCGCCCGCGGCACGGTCCAGGTCAACGGGCACGCGCTGCGCGCCGGCGACGCGCTGAAGACCGACGGCGGCTTGATCGAGATCGAGCGCGGCGAGGACGCCGAGGTGCTGGTGTTTGACCTGCCGGGGGACAGGCTCGCTTGAGGATCGTCGGCATCGCGGGGAGCCTGCGCAGCGGCTCCTACAACGCGGCGTTGCTGCGCGCCGCGGTGGAGGAAGCCCCGCCCGAGGCGACGATCGAGATCGAGTCGATCCGCGGCATCCCGCTCTACGACGGCGATGTCGAAGCGAAAGGAATTCCTTCCAGGGTCGCCGAGTTGAAGGACCGCATTGCCACCGCCGATGCGCTGCTCCTCGTCACGCCGGAATACAACAACTCGATCCCCGGCACGTTCAAGAACGCCATCGACTGGCTGACGCGACCGCCCGCCGACATCCCGCGAGTGTTCAAGGGCCGCGCGGTGGGACTCATCGGCGCCTCGCCGGGAGCGCGCGGCACGGTGCTGTCGCAGACGGCGTGGTTGCCCGTTTTACGAACGCTGGGCATGCAGCCCTGGTTCGAGCAGCTGCTCTACGTCGGCAACGCCGACAAGGTCTTCGACCCGTCCGGCAAGCTGATCGACGAAGCCATCCGCATGCGGCTGCGAAACTACGTGCGCGGCTTCGCGGACTTTGTCAGGAACTTGCGCCAGGGCCGCCAGTAGTACTTCTTCCAGCCGCTGCTCACGCTGCGGTAGTCATGCGCAGGCACATTGACGTGCGTGAGATCGATGCGGCCGTGCTTCCCTTTCGGCGTGAAGCGCAGAATCAGCGTCGAGTCGATGTCGCCCTTCTTGAATGCCGTCGAGCGCCAGGCCTGCACGATCAGCCTGCCTGGAACGGTGTAAAGCACGCGACCGGAGAGGGCACCGTTGAAGGCCTTGAATCTCGCGCCGGGCTTCGCGCCGATCTTGACCGGGCGCCCGGTGATGGCGGCATGCCGCCTGGGGCTCAAGTACATCGCGTACAGCGCGCCGGCAGCCGCGGGCAGGACGACCGACTGCCGGATGATCTTCATCCGCTAGGGCTCCAGCGGAACCGGAACGAGCAGCGGCTCACGCATCACGTTCTCGCCCGCGACCATCTGCTCGCCGCGGCCCTGCTCGTCGAATATCAATGCGGCAAGCCCGCGCAGGGTCTCGCGCGCCTCCTCGATCGTGCTGCCGTGGGAGTTGACTCCGGGCAGCTCCTCGATAAAACCGATGTAGCCGTGCTTGGCCTTGAGATACACCGCAGTGAATGCGAGCCTTCCTTGTTCCATTTTGATTCCCTTTTGTTGAGCGCACGCGCGAATTACGAGGGGAGTGTTTGCAACGGGTGTCGGCAGAGTGTAAATACTCCGCCAAGTTTTCGCGAATCGTCGCCGCTCAGCGACACAGGGTCCTCTGTCGGCGCGCCCCGACTGCGAACTATTTCACAGTCACCATGCCATTTCTCCGCTAACGTCGACACGATGGATTCGAGCGGGCAGACGACGGTCCTGGTCGCCGACGTGAGCGGCGGCAGCAAGCTGTACGAGGCGGCGGGTTATGCCGCTGCGCTCGAGGTGATCGCGCGCTGCATCGAGCGGGTGCGCGACGCTGCAGAATCTACCGGCGGTCAGGTGGTGAAGACCAGCGGGGACAAGGTGATGGTGCTGTTCGCGACCCCCGATGCGGCGGCGCACGCCGCCACCAGGATGCACGCGACCATCGAGGCGCTACCCGAGATCGGCGGGGCGAAGCTTGGTGTGCAGGTCGGTTTTCACAGCGGCCCGGTCTATCGCTGCGACGAGGACTTATTGGGCGATACGGTCAAGCTCGCCTCGCGGATGGTCGAGCAGGCACGAAAAGGCCAGACCATTACCTCGCAACAGACGGCGGCGCTGCTCAGCCCCTCGTTTCGCACTGGTTCCCGGCAGCTCGACGCGCTCCCGGCCAGGGAAAAGGGCGAGGAGTTGCGCTTGTGCGAGATCGCGTCGGGCGCTGCCACGGATTTCCGCCGGCTGCGGCTGACGTACCGCGATCACGCGATCGTCTGCTCGCGGGAGAACGAGTCTATCGTTGTCGGGCGCGAGCGTGGTTGCGCGCTGGTGGTCGCCGACCTGACGGTCTCGCGGCGCCACTGCACGATCACGCTGCGTAACGGCCGGTTCGTGCTGCAGGACCACAGCACCAACGGCACCTACATCACGGTCGAAGGCGGCGCCGACATCCTGGCGCAGACCGAGGAAGTCATCCTGGGCAGCCGCGGCCGGATCGGCTTTGGCCGCCCGCCTGACGCCGGCTCGGCGGACGTCGTCGTCGAGTACGACGGCGTATCAGAGCTTCAGCCGCAGATCCCGACGAAGCCGCAGGCGGTGCAGTAGTCGCAGCCGTCCCTGCGGATGAGCGTGGCGTTGCCGCACTCCGGGCACTTCGCACCCAGCATGATCGGAACGTGCTTTGGCGAAGGCGATTCCAGGATGCCCATCTGCTGCCGGGGGGCGCCGTCTTCGTCGAGGATGCCGAGCATGGCGTAGCGGTGCAGCATCAGCCGCGCCACGTAGGAAACCGTCGAGGGGAAGGTCTGCTGCTTGCGGCTGCCGGGGACGAAGGCCATGAAGTCGCCGAGCGGCTCGGGAAAATCGAGCAGCTTGCGCAGCTTCATGCCGATCCACGCCGGGTCGAGCACGCGCATGTCGAGCGACAGGATCTTGCACAGGCCGTCGAGCGCGCGCGGGTATTCGCCCGAGAGCCACACCGAGTAGGGCCGCGTGATGCCGTCGGGCAGGGTGATTTCTTTCAGGCCCAGGACGAAATCGTCGCCGGTGCGCGGGTTGAGCACGTCCACGGTCCAGGACATCGTGCCGTCGGTGCCGGTTTTCGGCTCCTTCAGCGCGAACATCGCCTCGGCAACAGGCGAAGATCCGATTTCAGAAGCCAATTTGAAAGATTCATCGGTCAGGCCCGCGTGCAGCCGGTCGACGCGCCAGCGCACGATCTGCGCGAAGGCCGAGACGAGCGAGGGCATGCGCTTTCTCTCGCCGCGCGGCGGGAACGGCATGTCGAAGGCATCGCCGCCCGCCTTGGCGAGCGTATCGAGCTTGAGTTTCAGCCAGCCATGGTCGTTGGCGCGCATGTCCATGGACAGCGTCTTGGCGAGGGCGCCGAGGCCGCGCGGCTGCTCGCTGCCGTTGACCCACACCTCGAAGGCGTGCGGCGGGCCATTCTCAACGTGGCCGACGAACACCGCGAAGTGGTAATTGGGATGCTCGATCATGTAGGTCCACGCCGGGTTGCCGCCCGAGAGATCGGGCCGTCCCGGCCAGCGCAGGCTGGCCAGCACGGGAGCGGGAACGGTCTTGATCGAAAGGCGCCGGTTGACGTCGTCCTGGACGAAGTCCTGCGGCTTTTGCACCGACAGGACCGATCCGAGGATCTTGTTCGGACGGTAAGTGGCCAGGCCTTTCAGGCCGGACTTCCACGCGTGCAGGTACAGATCGCGGAAGTCGGCGTACGGATAATCCTCCGGCACGTTGACGGTCTTCGAGATGCTGGTGTCGATGTAAGGCGCGACCGTCGCCACCATCTGCTCGTGGGAGCGCGCCGAGATCTCCAGGGCGGTGACGAAGTAGGGCGGCAGCGCGTCGACCTCACCGCCGGTGGCGCGGTAGCGCCTCCAGGCGTGATCCTCGACGAGGAACTCCTGCAGCGTGCCGTCGGCCATGCGCTTCTTGCGCGTGTAGGTCCACGAGAACGGCGGCTCGATGCCGTTCGAGGCGTTGTCGGCGAAAGCCAGGCTGATCGTGCCGGTGGGCGCGATGGAGAGCAGGTGCGAATTCCTGATCCCCGACTTTTTTATCTGTTCCTTGATTGAAGCGGGAAGACGCGCGGCAAAGCTGGTGCCGGACAAATACAAATCGGCATTGAAGAGCGGAAAGGCTCCGCGTTCCTTCGCGAGCTCCACTGACCCCTGGTAGGCGTGGTCGCGCATGGCTTCGGCGATGCGCGCCGCCATGCGCCGCGCTTCGTCGGTGTCGTACTTCAGCCGCAGCATGATGAGCGCGTCGCCCAGCCCGGTGAAGCCGAGGCCGACGCGGCGCTTTGCCATCGCTTCCTGGCGCTGCGGCTCGAGCGGCCAGGCCGTGACCTCGAGCACGTTGTCGAGCATGCGGACGGAGGTCTCGACCACCCTGCCGAATTTCTCGAAGTCGAATTTGGCTTTTTCGGTGAACGGATGGGAAATGAATCTCGTCAAATCGATGGAACCCAGGCAGCAGCACCCATAAGGCGGCAGCGGCTGCTCGGCGCAGGGGTTCGTCGCCTCGATCGTCTCGCAGTAATTGAGGTTGTTGTCCCGGTTGATGCGGTCCAGGAACAGGATGCCCGGTTCGGCGTGGTCGTACGTCGAGCGCATGATCTGGTCCCACAGCTCGCGCGCGCGCAGCTTGCGGTAGACCCACAGGCCGTCATCGCGCTGGTAGCTGTCGTTGCCTGGCCAGGGTTTCGACTTATGGGTCAATTCAATGGATAGATCTTTTTCAACCGCGACCATGAAATCATCCGTGACCCCGACCGAGAGGTTGAAATTGGCGAGCTCGCCCTGGTCCTTGGCGTGGATGAACTCCTCGATGTCGGGGTGGTCGCAGCGCAGCACGCCCATCTGGGCGCCGCGGCGCGAGCCGGCGGATTCGACCGTCTCGCACGACTGGTCGAACACGCGCATGTAGGACACCGGGCCGCTGGCGCGCGAATGCGTGCCCTTCACCTCGGCGCCCTTCGGCCGGATGGCCGAGAAGTCGTAGCCGACGCCGCCGCCGCGGCGCATGGTCTCGGCCGCCTCCTGCAGCGCGGTATAGATGCCCGGCCTGCCGTCGACGACCTCCGAGATCGAGTCGCCGACCGGCTGCACGAAGCAGTTGATCAGCGTCGCCTGGAGCTGGATGCCGGCGGCGGAGTTGATGCGCCCGGCGGGGATGAAGCCTTCCTCCTGCGCCTGCAGGAAGCGGCGCTCCCAATGGGCGCGCCGGTCCTCGGGCTCGGCCTGCGCCAGTGCGCGCGCCACGCGGCGGCGCACGTCATCGACCGAGGCCTCCTGCTCCTTGGCGTATTTCTCGAGCAGCGTATCGCGGCTGATTTCCTGCTCGGCCGCGCCGACCTGAATATCCATACAGTATTATACCAACGGCTAGGCGGGGTGGGGTTGCGGCTCGCCGCCGGTTTCGAAGGACTGCCGGGCGCGCTTCAGGACGTCGGCGATGGCGCCGTGGCCGAAGCGCAGGGCGAGCTCCACCGGGGTGTCGCCTTCCTTGGTCACCTGGGTCGGGTCGGCGCCGTTCCGCAGGAGCAGGTCGACCATCTCCAGGTTCCCTTTTGCGGCGGCGTAGGCGAGCGGGGTGTAGCCGTTTTCGTGATGCAGGCTCGGGTCGAAGTTCATCGCCAGCACCTTCTGTGCGTAGGCGGGGGTGTTTTTCTCGATGGCGTAGAACATGGCCCGCACCGCCTCGAGGCTTTTTTCCCGCGGCTTGGGCTCGAGCCCCGTAGGCACCAGCTTCACCACGTGGTTGACGAGGCCCATTCCCACCAGCGCGACGAGCGCGAGGATGATCGGGATCTTGGAGAGGTGGAATCCCTCGGCGATCTGCTCGGGCATGTTGGCGCCGGCGACGAGCAGCACCACGGCGACGAAGAGAAAGAACTTCAGATACAGAAACAGCCCCAGGATCACCGCGCAGCCGAGCACCGCGATCAGCGTGGCGTGCGAAACGCCGAGCCCTTCCTCGACGTATTCGTGGGGCAGGTTGGCGAGCACCGCAGTCACGGTGATCAGCCCCATCAGCACCAGCTCGCGGATTCGCATCCGCGTCAGAAAATCGAGCCGCTCGGCTTTCTCTCCCGGCATGCTGCCTCCTTTTTCACGGATTCTGAAAGCTTGGCGCGGCGCTGGCAAGCGTAGAATCCGAAAGACCCATGTCGAAGGCCTTTGTCAAGGACGAAAGCGTCCCGCAGGAGGTGGAACGCGGGACGCCAGCGCTTCCGGAGGGGAAGAATTACATTACGCCGGAAGGCTACGCGCGCCTGAAGGCCGAGCTCAAACAGCTGGCGGAGGCCGAGCGCCCCGCAGTGGTGAAGACGGTGGCCTGGGCGGCCTCGCTCGGCGATCGATCCGAGAACGCCGACTATCTCTACGGCAAGCGGCGCCTGCGCGAAATCGACCGCCGCATCCGCTTTCTCATCAAGCGGCTGGAGGCGGCGGAGGTGGTGAATGCGAAGGGGCGCGACACCGACCAGGTGTTCTTCGGTGCCACCGTAAGGCCACCGTAAGGATAAAAATGAAGAATGAAGAAAAAGAGATCTGCATCGTTGGCGTCGACGAGGTGGATGCGTCGCGCGGCCGCGTGTCGTGGGTCTCGCCGATCGCCAAGGCGCTGCTCAAGGCGCGCGCGGGCGACCGCGTCACGCTGCGCACGCCGTCGGGCGACGAGAAGCTCGAAATCCTCGAAGTGAGGTACCGGTGAGGCGCTAGGGCGGGAAGGGAAAAGCGCTAGCGCTTTTGGAAATCTCCGGCCACGACCACCGACAGCCTGGCCGGATCGATGTGCCGACGCAGCGCGCCGTTCACCTGATCGGCGGTCAGCGCGGCGATCTTTGACTCGAACTCGATGTCCCACGCGAAGGTGCGCTTGGCGAACAGATAGGTCCCCAGGCGGCTGACGAGCGAGCGGTCCTGCGTGCGCGCCATGCGCCGCGCCTCGAGCAGCTATTTCCTGCCTTCCTCCACTTCGCCGGCGGTAAAGCCGGTGCGCACCGCGCGCTCGAGCTCCTCGCGGATCGCGCGCTCGACGCGGTCGCGGTTCTGCGGCGCGA
>WNFD01023455.1_pt1 | contig 11977 bp, 16 predicted proteins | sample 5400491 | NCBI WGS metagenome assembly WNFD01 (sample SAMN13153343, study PRJNA577476) | soil metagenome | isolation source: 120 cm saprolite under Douglas fir tree site 2 hole 2 replicate 2 | place: USA:California | collected 2015-04-18 | reverse complement strand
CACCGACTTGCGCGGTTGCGTGGTCACAATGCGCGGAACCTCGCCTACGATCGTCGTCACCTCCTCCGCGTTACAGTCAGTCAGATCAACGAGAAGGATCTGCTTACCTTGGTGGGTTATAAAGCGAACCCGATCCATATGGGCCCCTCCGGCTGGCTGCGTTCAGAACATCCCCCAGCGAAGATTTCCAGGAGAAAGCGTGTCAAGCTGCGGCCAGGAAGCGTTTTACCGTCTCGCCCCACTCTCCGCGCGAGACATCATCGACGGTGACTTCATCGGGCCAGTTACGCGACAGGTACTTTGGCGGGCCGAGAAGGAAGACGAAGTGCTCATGGGGACTCCGGTGCATTACCTCACTACCTCACCGTAGAATTCCAGCGCTTCCGCCGGAGAGTATCTGCGAACGTCGAGCATGACGAGATCGCAGACATGGGGTTGCCACAGAAATCGCGCGGCGGAGATCTCTTCAGCTTCATGGACCTCGACTCCGTGACTTCGCAGGACGGCAGCGCGCGCCTCGCGCGTAGCCTGAAAGCGGTCGATGAGGAGAACTTTTTTGTCGGCAAGAACCGGGCGACTACGCAGTGGCGGTGGGCGATACATACGACACCCCCGAAACAAGCACGCCCTCTTTAGGAAGGTGATTCGGCCAAAGTCTGCGCCGAGCAGGGGCGGGAGTCAACAGAAATATAAAAAGCCCCGATGGCCAGTCGGCCGCGCGAGCGGGAGTTTCTGTTCTGACGTGAAGAGAAACATGCGCTCCAGATCGCGTAGGTTCTCGGCAGCCTTGGCTGAGGCGACGAGATTTCGCTGACGCGCGGCGCTCGAGGTTACAGTGAGCACCCGAAATTTCTTGATGCCGAATTTTTCTTCGTGTTTTTTCTCACGCGAGTAGGCGGCGTAGGCCATCAATTTTAGCGTGAAACGCTTTACAGTCATGGTGCCCCGGTCGGCTTCGTCGAAGAAATATAGCCTGCCTTTGGCATCCCGGAGGCCGAAGAAGCCGTCCGGGGCTACGGGTATCCGCGCGTACGTTTCAGGGAGCGCCACCTCAATTGAGTCCTGGAGTTCGCGGCCTTCTCTCCAGAAGAGGAATTCGATGTTGGGGGTCAGGTGACAGGCGAGACTACACATGGCGCGGATGTGGCTGTATTGGTGTCGGGGTGTGACGCTTGAACGTTGGCGCCAGGAGTGTCTGCTGGTGGAGGAGCGGTTTTCTCTGTTTCGGGCTTTTGCGGAGCCTCCCTTTTTGGGATTTCGAGGTGTGGTGGCCAGATCTGGATGTGAGTATGACGTGACGGTTGCGGCGGAGATGGCAGGATACATCCGCAACCTCGTGCGTCATCCTCGCGTTCGGCTGAAGTTGCGTCAAGGGTTCGGTGCTCGCTGGCACGCGGGCACGGTGCATGTCCTCTCAAACGATGATCCGCGCAATCGGCAGCGCTGGCTCGCCAGCCAGTTGCCGAGCACTGTGGCGAATGCGGCCGCGGTGCGCCCTGTTCGGAACCGAACTGCGCACGGTGCGGATTGATTTGGATGGGTGAGCCTCACAAGTCGCCCAATGTTCGGAGCGGGATCTAATGATAGATAGAACCCTTAGCATGAGCAGCATACAGAAGTTTCTGAAACTCTGGGCCTTCGGTGCCGGCTAAGGTTTTCTCGCCTTTGATGTCCGCGCTGCCTTTGGCGCAAAATTGCGCCTGAAGACTTCCGGGGTCAATTCCCTAAAATTGGTGCAGCGAAGAGGTGCGAAAACGGGGAAGGATCGGTCGAAGTGATTCGGGTTGGAGCCTCGTGCCGGGGTTTGTACCTGAGATTCCTCCGTTGCGGCTCTTCAGTTAGTTGTTGGCCTTTGCAAGGTACCTCGCTTGGCACTCTTTGCCCGCGGACAACAATTGACTAAACTCTGGCGTCCCACGTAGCTTTGCCAGTAGCGGGTCTGACTGCAATGAAGAATAGGAACAATAGTTCTGTTCGATGGCGCTTTTGAGAAGTCTCAAAGCGCTCTCCTTCTGACCGCAAAAACTCAAGATGGCTCCGGTTGTGTACTTTGGCTCGGGGTCAGTTACTGCGGCCGCCTCACGTTCCGCGTTGCGCACGCTTTTCTCAAACTCGACTGGAACCCGCGGTCCGAGGCAAACTTCCAGGGCATCTCGTCGGACGCCAGGAGGCGGTGGCTTGAGCTTCAGGCTCTCGCGTGCCTCGTCTACTTTGCCTTCTCGCAGCAGGAGGGAGGACATGGCATAGCTGGCCCACTCTGAACCAGCGTCGAGCCGGATAAAATCGCGGGCCCGGGCGGTCTTGCCTAATTGCATAAAACTCCAAGTGCAGGAACGGAACTGATAATTTCCGGGATCAAGAGCCAAAGCGGTATCACATTCGTGCGTGGACTCTTCGAGCATCCCGGCGTAGCGGAGAACATACGCGAGACTGAAATGGGCCTGAGCGCTTTGGGGATTCTGTTTCACCAGGCTTTGTGCATCCCCATACGCTTTCCGCGGTTCGAGCCGCTCAACACGGTTGACAACAAGTTGCGTGGCCGCGGGGATCCAATTGGGGTCGAGCGTCATAGCCCGTTCAAGGGCGCTGTTGGAGCGCCGGATCATTTCTTCCCCACCATTTGAGTAGGTCGTATCCCAGTAGTAGCGGGTTCCCAAAGCCTCCCATGCGGGCGCATAGCCCGAATCCATCCCTACCGAACGCTCCAGCATAATGATCGCTTCTTTATTGGGACCTGGATCATTCGGCACGGAGATACTACGCAAGTACAGATCGTAAGCTTCCTCATTACGAGGACGAGTACCACTATTTACAGGCGCTGATGCTCCGAGCACCGGTAACAATCCTTGTCGAACTCTTGCCGTGACCTGTTCCCGCATGGCTATCATGTCCAATTTCGCGGCCGTCAACGTGTCGCGCCAAATAACTCGGTTGTCTTCGACATTCACGGCCTCCAACGTGACTTGTAGCTGACTGCCCTCCTTCAAGTAGTGCCCGGTGACAATGTCAGCTACGTGCATCTCACGGCCCGCTTTTTGCACGTCTAGGTCAGCGCCGACATACTTGCTGGTCATAGCCGAGGGTCGCACGGACAGCGAGTGCGTATAACTAAGTACGGTCGCGATTTCGTCCGGCAACGCTAGACGAAGAAAATCGGTATCTTTATCTTGAGCAGAGTTCTGGAATGGCAGAACTGCTACGCTTGTCAGGTTCGCCGCGCTCGTCGGTGGGCCGGCCTGATGCTTGACCTGCCAAAGAAGCACAGCAAGCAAGCTAGCAGCAAAAATTCCGCCTAGCCATAAGATCTCCTTGTAACGGCGCCGTAGCTCGCGAGCGGCGGATGCCGTGCGCAGGTGGTCAATCCGCCCAGAATTGGAATCACGCTTTGCCCGCGTCAGATCGGCCTTCATGTCGGAGGCGTGCTGATATCTCACCTCCCGATCCTTCTCCAGCGCCTTATTAATGATGTGCTCTAGCTCCGTGGGTACGTCGGGATTCAGACGGACGGGTGAGGTCGGAGACTTGTGCAGAATGCAATCGAAGATGGCTCCCGATGTGTCTCCCTTGAAGGGAAGTAGGCCCGTGGCCATTTCGTAAAGCAGAATCCCGAAGGAGAACAAGTCCGTGCGAGCATCGAGGAGCTTGCCAAGGACCTGTTCCGGCGACATGTAGACCACTGTCCCGAGCGCAGTTCCCGGACTGGTAAGATGCGCCTCCTTAAGGCTCGATGAAGCCTGAGTATTCTCTGCGGCTATCTGGCTGGCGGAACTGGTAGGAACCGTAACTTTCGCAAGACCGAAGTCGAGAATCTTGGCGTGCCCACGCTCAGTAACGAAGATATTGGCGGGCTTTATGTCGCGATGGACAATGCCCTTCGAGTGCGCCGCATCCAGCGCATCGGCGATCTCGATTCCGATCGATAGCAACTTTTCCAATTCCATGGCCCGGCTTCCGATCACGTGCTTAAGCGTCACGCCCTCCAGAAATTCCATGGCAATGAATGCGTGGCCATTTTCTTCTCCGATGTCATGAATGGTGCAGATGTTGGGATGATTCAGGGCAGAGGCTGCTTTCGCCTCGCGGCGAAATCGCTCCAACGCCTGGCGGTCTTGGGCCAGGTCTTCAGGTAGAAACTTCAGAGCCACAAAGCGATCCAGGCGCGTGTCCTCAGCCTTGTAGACCACTCCCATCCCACCACCGCCGAGTTTCTCGATGATGCGGTAATGCGAGATGGTTTGACCGATCATGCCTCATGCCTTTGGGCAGCCATCTTAGGGGTGCTGGGAAGGTAAGTCAACGCTAGGCGTCACGCGGAGATTGAGCGACAAGATGAACGGAACATCCAACTACGCACGTTTCATAGACACTCGAATCTACGTCGGGCAGGTCACGAATTCTGGGCGGTCAGGTCGCGGATTTATCAGGAGGTCTGGGTCGTGGATTTTGCATGGTACATGCTTCGCTATTCGGACCACATTGACGGTCGGACGTTAACTTTTCACAAATCCGCGTGTCAGGAGATGCGAACCGTCAATTCGGTCGATTGAAGCAATCTCAACAGAGCTCTACGACGGAGCGTGACTCGCGATGCCTTTGCGCCAGCGGTTCACAGCCCGGCCAGGCATTTGAGCTCAACCGGGTCGAAGGGATAAGCAATCACTTGTGGGATCAGGCCCCTGCGACCGCGGCTGCCGCTTTGGGTTGCGCCTGCGTTTGCCGGTGAGACTTATCATTCTTGTGCTCGACGGCCCGGACTTGGACGCTGCCTTTCAGCACAGCTCGGTCCTCCACGCTGATACGCTGGGTGACCACATCCCCCGTTAGCGAGCCTTCGCTGCGGATGTCCAGACGGTCCGAGCATTGGATGTTGCCCTGCACACTGCCCAGGATCACAACTTCGCTGGCGCTGATATTGGCGACGACGCTGCCGTTGGGTGCAATGGTGACGCGGTTATCGGCAAAATTAACGGTGCCCTCGATGCGTCCATTGATGTAGAGCGATTCGGAGCCGCTGACTTCGCCTTTGATGACCAGTGAGGCCCCAATTGTAGTCTGCTCCCCGGACGCACTTGCAGTCTTAACCGGGGAGTTCGAGGGAAACTGCGATTTTTGAGAGTCTGATGGCTGTGGCATCGGTTCCGGCGCTCCTTGAGCTTTCCGTGCGGCGTGCATTACAGGCTTGCCGCATGCGGCGGGTCTTCCAGATTGTAGTCGTTGGCCAAGCTGACTATCGCATGGGAGTCCGCGATCGTGTGTGTTACGGAAGAACGTGTACGGGTGGCTAAGCCGGGGCAGACTGGAGAAGCACCTACTCCCTGGGTTCCAAAAACAGTTTTTGCCCTCGCCGAGTACTCATCAACAGTCACTCTGCAAACTTAGGATGCAAGGTTGCAAGCGTATCCAGAAGAACCGAGCAATACGCCTTCGCACTTTCCTCCGTTAATGAAGTCTCGTCTTTTACCCATGCCAGCAGGTGCTCGATCGCCTTATCGCTAATCTCGAGATTCGGTTCGCTTCGTTCTTCAATCCTGGAAATATTCCAATTCGGGTTCGCAGCAAAAATGGGGTCAGGTTCCCGTCGAAGGGCCGCAACGATCTGCCGCAGGACTTTGTAGATACCTGCCGTAAGAAACAAGGCAAAGCAGGCGAACAGGCCGGCACTGATGCTGTCCTGCCAGAAACCAAATGCGACGGCTCCCCCAATTACCGCGACGGGTGGAATTGCGTCGTGAATCCAGTTGGCAGACAGGCAGACAGATTAGCAACCATGTCCTTCTTGACCTTCTTAACCAAGGACGCAATCCACCGTTGCATCTTGGTCGCCAACGGGCTTATCCGACCTTGAACGTTGGTGGCTAACGAGCCAACCGACGGCGGTATCCCTATGTCCGTGTGCATGCTCCCCCCCTTTTATTGCCCTTCACCAGCGTATCAATACGGCGATTTTAGGGCAGATTTTGCGGTACTCCGACGTAACGAAAGGACATTGGCAAACTCGACCCGAGCACCTGCCCGCTGCGAATATGGTCGTACTCTGTCGGATCTGTATCTCGTCGAGGGTCTGAAGTAGGGGCGATGAAAAGCCTGCATCTAGCTCTTGAAGATTCTTGAGAAAAAAGACCGGCCCAGCCAGCTGTAACGTAATGAACTACGAAGTGTAATCAGAGTATAGAACCGTGAGGGCACTTGCGTCGATGGATCAATAGGTTTCATGGACATACCATGCATGGCTCTTCGCGAAGGTGAGTGTTAGGAGCCCGAAACCGAAGGGCATTTTTCATCCGTTTCCTCTCCACTTTTCATGTTTGGTCTCTTTGTCTGTAGAGACCTGGACCGGGAAAAATTCAAAGCGGTTGGGCCTCGAATTGTTCAGGGGATGTGGGTCAAGGATTTTGCGTGGGGTTGAGGGGAAAAAGGTGCGCGGGAACACACCTTACTGAGCCGGATTGCGGATCTCGAATCTGCCTCGAATAAGTGCCGAGAAAAGCTTGCACACTGTTTCCTCTCCGCGCACTCTTCCGAGCAGGGGAATATACTTTAGGATTAGAAATGCTGAGGTGCGTTATGCGGCGTCAAGTGAATCGCAATTTTACAAAACCGGAAGCAATCAGACCAATTGTTCTCTCTGCGAATTCTTTTGAGCAGATGGTCAAGACACTAAACATTCCGCCTGAGGAATACCGAAGTTCGCCTGAGCTGAAGGAGTGGGTGCGACAAAACAAAGACCAAAAATATGTACCACCCGAATTACTGGAAGCATTCGGATTCCAGGTAGACGTTTAGGGCGGTTAGCGGGCGAACAACTTCTGGACCTAACCGAGTTTGGGGCCTGTGTTTAGCTTTTTCCGTTGCGGACGATTGGTCTGTTCAGAAAACGAACGGTCCTTCAGGCCGCTTTCTTTTGCCGCTGGAAAAGGCCCCGGATCGGGACCGGGGCATTCTCAACTCTTGCGCGGATCTGGGATTAGGCGGCGATGGTGCGAACTTTCTTCTCCGTGATTTCTTCTTCGGCACGGAGCCAGTCTTCCAGTTCGTGACCGTCCTTCCTGCCGCGTGCCTCATACAGTTCGTACGCGCGTAGTTGAATCTGGTGTTCGAGTTCGAGCTCTTGTGGCTCGCTTGTCACGCTCGTCGGCTGTTTCTTCGTGGCGTCTATGCTCATGGGTGACCCTCCTTTGGCGAAAACCTATGCCTGAACACTTCTTCGGTCAATTCCCTAAGATTGGTGCAGTGAAGAGTGCGGAAACTGCGGTATCGGATCTACGGCATCGGCGGGACGCCAGGAGTTGGAATTTTGAGGGCGTCAGCGCGGCGAACGCAGCCAGTAGTCCCCCGCCCGGATGCGCCACTGTCCCTCTCCAGGTTTCAGGCCCGCCAACTTTTTTATATCGTACTTACCCGACTTGTTATACGGGTCCTCCGCAAGGACGTTAGGAAGTCGGTCGAGAACGCTAAAAAACCTGGCATTGCGCCGGGTAATTCTTCGTGCATCTCGCTCAAATGCAGATGTGGTGAGGGTTCGATAGATGGGCGACATGGAAGCGAAACGTCGGCACTACTTCACTCGCGGCTTTTGCAGCTCTTTGAGGAATGCCGGTGCGGAGCGCACCTTGCCTTGGCGGTAGCCTTGGTAGCCCTTTCGGATCTGTGCTTTCAGTGCGGGATTCTGCAGTTCAAGGTAGTCTTCAAGTTCCGCAATGCCAAGAATACCCGCAACGGGGATCCCGTCCTTCTCCAGAATGAAGTATTCGTTATTGAGGTGGGCTCGACGGACGACCTGGCCGAGGTTAACGCGGGCTTTGGTGATCGCGATATGGTGAACCATGGATTTGGGTTTTACTGCCAAAGTGGGGACCTCTATGCAGCATTGATTAATGTTACTCAATCTAAGTATACGGGAATGCTCGGGATTGTCAAGTAGTTGCCAGTCGAGGAGCTGGGTATCGAGGTTTGAGAAACTCGAGGCAGGTCACTTAACCAGTGCGGCCACAGTGCTCATCCCTCAACCGATTATTTGAATCGACCGTTTTACAATTGCCGCGCAGGACAGCCGTTCCAGCATCAAGAACTTTCAGCATGTCTTCATCATCATGATGGAGAACACGGGCTTCGACACTCTGATTGGTAACCCGAACGCCCCATTCATCAACGCCGCGGCTGCCAACTTCGGTCTGATCTCTTTACCGGTGCTGACTAAACGCACAACTTCACTTATGATCCATGCTTCCATTCCCTTCATCCCCTCCATCAAGTGACATTTTGTCCGCAACTGAAGTGTTTGCAACTGGGTTTAACCCGGAAAGCAAGAAACCAGAGCTAGCAGGCTGCGGAAAAAGGGGTTCTACAAAGGGTGTAGCTTGCTTTCCGGTGGTTTTGAAGTGCCATCTTCATTGAGTCGGCTGTGTTGAAGGTTTGGTGAGAGCGGGGCCTTAGGGCAGTTATGCAACCTGTGGCTGTGCGGCACTGCGGATTAGGTTGCGGATGCGCACCAAGTTGTAAGCAGCCGCCGCGAATGTGAACATCCAACCGACGCGCTCCAGCCCGCGATGCCGTAGCTTGCGCAACAACCCGATGCTCTTCATCCAGCCGAACACTTCTTCGATTCGCTTGCGTTTCCTCTGACTGACTTGGTACCCCCCATGGCGTGTTGTGCGCTCATCCACGGCGCTGCGGCGATTCGTGTCATTCTGCGCGATGTGCGGGGTAATCTCCATATGACGCAGTTCGGCGATGAAGTCATGGGCGTCGTAACCCTTGTCCGCTCCGAGTGTGACGCGGTGTGTGCCAGGCAGACCTTCAGCCATCAGCAACGCTGCATCGCGTTCCGCCGAACCGTACGCTCGAGTGGTAAGTGTCGAAACCACCAGACCGTTGCGGTTCTCTGTCAGCAGGTGGCCGCGATAGGCTAATACCGCGCCGCTAGCTCGGCTTTTTCGGGACAGCATTGCATCAGGGTCGGTGGTCGAGCAGTGGGTCTGATTGCTGCGCTTCTCACGGTGGAAGTTCACCGTCGGATTTGAGCCTTCACCCGTTCCATTGATGGGCGGCTGGTGGTTATCGTCGACACGGCGAAAGCTCTTCTGTCCGGCCCATGCCTCCAGCAGAGTTCCATCCACCGTGAAGTGCTCGTCTGACACCAAGTCCCGCGAGCGTGCCTGCTTGAGCACGGCTGCGAAAAAAGCGTCGGCGCTGTCGCCTGCAAGCAGACGCTGCCGATTCTTCGTGAACACCGTCACATCCCAAATCGGATCATCCATGTTCAGTCCCACAAACCAACGGAACAACAGGCTGTAATCGAGTTGCTCCATCAGCATCCTTTCGCTGCGCACGGAGTACAACACTTGGAGCAGCAACGCACGCAACAACTTCTCCGGTGCTATCGATGGCCGTCCAGTCTTGGCGTATAGCCTGCTAAAACGAGGCTTTAACTCGCGCAGGGCCTCATCAGCCATGATACGTAGCTGCCGAAGCGGATGGTCGTGAGGGATTCGTTGCTCAGGGCTTACGTAGCTGAAAACTCCCAACTGCTGCTCGTCTTGTCCACGCATGTCTTCTTCTTATTACCAGCTGTGGTTGTGGAAACAAGAGAATGTTCTGGTACAGGGCGCGTTTTCTTGTGATTATTTGACTGTCCTATGCGCATTCTTCTAATCGGCGGGAATGGGTTCATCGGGCGGTTCGCCGTGGCCGCACTGAAGCAGCAAGGGCACACGCTGGCGGTGTTTCACCGCGGCACGACGGCCGCGCCCTCTGGCCTGGACGAGATTCGGGGCGACCGTCATCAACTCAACGCCAGCGCTCAGGAACTGAAGCGCTTTGCTCCCGATGTCGTGATTGACCTAGTCATCAGTTCGGGTCCGCAGGCGAAAGAGCTGATGAACATCTTCCGTGGCGCGGCTCGACGCGTGGTCATGTTGAGCAAGCATCGACATGTACCGCGCGATAGCCGTTTCGCAGGGCACGGAAAGTGGTCCGCTGCAGGAGGTGCCGCTTACGGAAGAGTCGGAGCTGCGGCGCAGTCTGCATCCCTACCCACCAGAGAGCATGCAGCTCATGCGCAAGATTTTCCCTTGGGTGACGGACGATTACGACAAAATCCCGGCGGAGCGCGCCGTGATGAACGACCGTGAACTTCCGGGCACGGTGCTCCGGCTGCCCATGGTGTATGGACCCGGCGATCGGCTGCATCGTTTTTATCCCGTGGTGAAGCGCATCGCCGACGGACGGGACCACATCATTTTTGCCGAGGCGCTGGCCGCCTGGCGCTCGCCGCGGGGCTACGTGGAGAACGTGGCGGCAGCCATTGCGCTGGCTGCCACAGATGATCGCGCAGAGCGACGTATCTATAACGTGTGCGAGGAACCATCGTTCAGCGAACTGGAATGGGCACGAAAAATCGCCAGCGAGATGCGGTGGAAAGGGGAGTTCGTCGTCCTGCCGGTGGAGCGCACGCCGCGCCACTTGCTAAAACCCGGCAACGCCGCGCAGCACTGGACAGCGAGTTCGGTGCGTATTCGCCACGAGCTTGGGTACGAGGAGCCGGTAGCGATTGAGGGCGCGATCCGCAGACGATACGCTGGGAGCGGGAGAATCCGCCGGCCGACGCGTTACTGGCGCAGTTCGACTATGCGGCGGAGGATGCGGCGGTAGCAGGCCACTACCATTAAGCTTGATAACCGAGTCGTCTTCGCACTGGCAGTTGAAATCGAGGTTTTTCCGCAGCCTGCTAAGCGCCTTACTTGCTGGACCAAGTGAGCCCGATCTTGTTGCAGTTCGTTCAACACTCCGGCGAGATTCGCCATGGTTATTCCTTCATGTTGTTTGGAACAACTGCGCGGTCCATACTAGTTCAGCAATGATCGAGCGGAACTTAGAGCCGATATCTTTCTGGGTGGAAGTATGCGATTCTCGTCCAGTCCGGCTCGAGAGTCAAGGCTTTCGACCTGTGGGTAGAGGTGTCGCTTGGCTCAATCTGCTGCAATCAATCGGCGATCGCGATGCGGATCTGTGCGGGGTTGGCCAGTACTAAGCTCACACTTCTCCCCCGGAGCTGCGCCACAGGTTGGACAACGGACAGCGAGCACCTGTTTTGGGGTGAAATCTTTTTTCATGCCGGAAAGATCATGCCCCAGAACCAACGTACAGAGTGGTCAATCTTGCACAGTCTTGGGCAATTACTGTGCCATTTCTTGAAACATGAGTCTTATCCTCAGAGTAAGAAGATGGGGCTCCCCGTCCGTGATCGCGAATTCACGAACGGGGAGACGGTTGGTTTACGCCGCCAGTTGAGACAGAAAAGCTCCCAATTTGGCTGTGGCTTTGAACTGGGGAATGGGATCCAGTTCCTTGAATGCGCTGGTGAACGCATTCGACAGGCTCCACATCGTCCGCGGCGAGAACTCCTCGTACTCCGGCTGGAAATAGAGCCGGTGCACTTCGGAGAGAAGAGTACGTGGCGCTTCCAGCTTGCCATCCACGAACGCGGCATAGAGAATCAGCTTCGCCCGTTCGTCGGTGATTTGCGCCTGCCTCCACTCTTCCACCTGGCGTCTCATCGGGTCAAAGCTTCTCTGGATCCGATCGACACCAACGGCTAACGTATCGATCAGGTTGAAGCTCTTCGTATGCTTCGCCAGGACGGGCGTGAACACACGCGGTACAATGTTGCCAAGTTCAAGCCAAGTAGACCCGTTTGTTCCCGTATCGGCCCGCGATGATCCCCTAGTGCCGCGCTAGCGGCTCAAACATTGAGAGATGGGCCAACGCCGAAAGGTTTTCGTCCTGTCGTTCTGTGTTTAACAGTTTCAACAGTTGATCAATAGGTCCGGCTCCGCTCCCTGCCGCAGTCATCTGATTCAACGACTTAGCGCAGGCCACCACTGGCATGAGGCTTGCCTCTTGCTCTATGGACGACGGTGAAACGCCCCCTCCCTCGTGAAGTCGGTCGAGCTGTCGCTCGTGTCTTTTTCCGCTGGAC
>WNFD01007388.1_pt1 | contig 11980 bp, 13 predicted proteins | sample 5400491 | NCBI WGS metagenome assembly WNFD01 (sample SAMN13153343, study PRJNA577476) | soil metagenome | isolation source: 120 cm saprolite under Douglas fir tree site 2 hole 2 replicate 2 | place: USA:California | collected 2015-04-18 | reverse complement strand
GAGGACAGCATCTGCCGGACTCGGTACGCTTCATCGGGTGGGCATCCGCCTGGCGGCAGCCTGCGGGGCGTTAGCTCAATTGGCAGAGTAGCGGACTTTTAATCCGTAGGTTCCGGGTTCGATCCCCGGACGCCCCACCTACTCTGACCTGCTGATTTGATTTCGTAGACTCTTGTCATGCTTGCGGCGTGGAACGATTCGTGGAACGAGTCGCTCTTCTGGCATTAACGTGGATGCATGACAACTTTCGGATCTGGTCACATAGAGCGACTGCCGAGCGGATCGTTCCGCGTCCACGTGTACTCCGGGATCGACCCGTTAACTGGTCGCCAGCTTCGGCACCGGAAGACCGTCAAGACCGAGGAGGAAGCTCAGATCGCCCTCGGGCGACTGCTGGAGGACGCCGCAACCGGGCGCCGACCAGACACGCGGGTGACGGTCGGCGAGCTGCTCGACCGGTACATGGAGGTCGCCGAGCTGGACCTGTCCACCCGGCAGACGTACGAGGGTTACATCCGGAGGACGATCCTGCCCGCGCTGGGCTCCAACGAAGTCCGCAAGGTCCGCGGCCCGGTGCTAGACACCTTCTACACGCGGCTGCGCCGGTGCAGCAACCTGGCCTGCACCGGCAGGCCGTTGACCGAGCACATTTGGTTCCCGCCGTTGGCGGTCGTGCCTGGCCGACGCCCGGCCTGGCAGCAGGTCGCCGACCAGATCCGGGAAGCGATTAGCTCGGGCCAGCTGGCTCCTGGCGACCAGCTCCCGTCGGCGCGTGAGATAGCGGACTTGCACGGGCTGAGGTTGGCCACGCTGCATCACGCGATGGCGGCGCTGGACGTTGAGGGACTGATCAAGGTGCGCCAGGGTCGCCGGGCCGTCGTCGGCGGCGAGGACGACGTGGCCGCGTCGCCGCGTGCCCGTCGGACTGGCGTCCGCCACGACTGCGCCAGCTCCGGGTGCCAGCAGCACAAGTGCAAGCCGATGTCGGCGCTGACCATCCGGCAGATCCACGCCATCTTGTCCGGCGCCTTCAACGCGGCGGTCCGCTGGGAGTGGATCGACCGGAACCCCGCTGCGTCCGCCAAGCTGCCCAAGGCCAAGCCCCGCTCGCCGTCCTCACCCGAGCCAGATCAGGTCGCCAAGGTGATCGCGGCCGCCCGTGATCTCGGGCTGGACCTGCTCGCGCTGTACCTGTGGCTAGCGGCCGTGACCGGCGCCCGGCGGGGCGAGCTGTGCGGGTTGCAGTGGGCCGACCTCGACCTAGACCGCGGCATCATGCACGTCGCCTACAGCTACCTTGTCCTCCCCGGCGTCAAAGTCCGCAAAGACACCAAGACACACCAGGACCGGCACCTGGCCATCGACGACGTCACGGTCACCGTGCTCACCGAACGCCGGCATTACGTCCAGGGCGAGCTTGAACGTGTTGGCGTCGAGTTCCCGGCCAGCGCGTACGTCTTCTCCCACGATCCGATTGGCACCGTGCCCTGGAACCCGAACTGGGTCACCAAGAAGGTGTCCGAGGTCGCGGAGGCCGCCGGGATCCGCATGAACGTCAAGTCCCTGCGCCATTACTCGGCCAGCCAGCTCTTGGCAGGCGGCATCGACCTGCGCAACACCGCCGCCCGCCTCGGCCACGGCGGCGGCGGTGCGACCACATTGCGCGACTATGCAGACCCGGTCTCCGAGGTCGACCGCCGTGCCGCCGCCTACCTGGCCCAGCTCACCGCACCATCTCCAACTGCCAGTCGAACAGGCGTCGTAGCGCCAGATGCGTGAAGGTTCCGGGCCGAACCTGGCCTGGCTTCCGACCCTCCCGCATCTGCGGTTGTCACGCCTGCCTGAATGGTCGATGGCTGAGTGGAGCTCAGCGACTGCGCGTCATGGAACTGAAGTTCGGGGAGCGAGCGCCGACCCCTGCTGTGGGTTGTTCCGCAGCGCCGACTAACCTGGCTCACTCAGCCCCGCGCGGTTAGGTTCGCTCAAGCCAAGTCAGCGACTTGACGTCACGCATGATGCACGGCGCGCACTTGCGCTGCCGGGCGGGCTCGCCGGCAACCGGCTCACCTGGGGAACCGACGGCACCTGGAGCGCCAGGTTCTGGGGACGTTCCGCGCCGTTCACCTATCAGCGGATCGACGCGGCGTGCGTGCGCGTCGTGGGCCCCGTCGGGCTAGCGATGAGCTTCCACCCACTGCTCAGGCCCGAGCCTCCCGTGCGGCCGTCCCAGCAGGCGACCATCAGCGTCTGGGGAAGCCGTGCCCAGGCCGACCTGGCTCGCGCCAGGGTCGGCATCATCGGGCTCGGCAGCGTCGGCAGCATCGTCGCCGAGGCGCTCTCCAGGATCGGAGTTGCCGATGTCGTGCTGATCGACCATGACCACATCGAGCAACGCAACCTCGACCGGACGCTGCACGCCACCGCTGGGGACGCCCGGCGGCGCGTGCGCAAGGTCACTGTTGCCAAGCGCGCCATGGCCACCAGCCACACCGCCGCGGACATCACCGTACGCGCGCTGCCGGTCGGCCTGGTCAGCCCCAAAGGCATCGACGCCGCGTCGACTGCGACGTGCTGATCTCCTGTGTCGACCGGCCCTGGCCCCGCTGGATCCTCAACATGATCGCCTACGCCCACCTCATTCCCGTCATCGACGGAGACATTCTCGCCCGCGTCACCCCGGACGGGCGACCGCTTCACATCGACTGGCGCATCCACACCGTCGGACCCGGCCGAGCCTGCCTCTTGTGCTTGAGCGCGCTGCTTCGCAGCGACGCCGCGCTTGATAGGGACGGCCTGCTCGACGACCCCGACTACCTGTGCGGCCTAACGGCTGAGGACTACGAACGTTACAACCGCCGCAACGTCTTCCCCTTCAGCCTGTCCGTGGCGGCGCATGAGGTGCTACATCTCGCTGGAAATGATCGCCGCAAGCCAGCGTGTCGCCGGGATCGGACCTCAGCACTACGCCGCATTCCCCGGCGAGATGACCGTCACGCCAACCACGCCATGTGAACCTGACTGCGAGATAACCGCGCTTACTGCAACGGCGGTACCTTTGCTTACTGGCCAGACCTGCTAGTACCTGGCTCGGGTGCGACCGATAGTGGCCAGCGGCTGCAGCGGATGGTCTTTGGGCGTCACCGTCTACCGGATGGGTCGTATGAGCCGCGGCCTTTAGCGCCGCTACCGGTCGCCACGCCCGCAGCGCGGCGGTTCGGCGTAACGGTGTAGGCGGCGATATCGCAGCGCTTGCTGCGTCCTCGCACAGACCAGGCCGCGTCATCTCGTCGTCAGTCATATCGCTGACTCGCTTCTGGGTCAGGTCGCTCCTCCGGTGCTGCCTGCCCTTTCTGTCCTTGTGCGTGCTCGGCGAGCCTGGCTGCAGCGCAGTCCTCTAGGTCAACCTCCACGCCAGCGGCGGCGTCAGCCACCATGCGCTCAACGAACGCCCTCGGGATCCGGCGGACCTTCTGGACCCTTCCCCTGCGGACGACCACCGAGGGAAGCCGACCCTCGTCTGCCATCCGCATGACCGTCATGCGGCTCACACGGAAGATTTCTGCGGTCTCCTCCAAGTCGAGCAGCGAGACGTCATCAGCCAGCTGGGCCGTCTGATCGGCCTGGGTGTCTGCGGCGGCCAGGACGCTGGCGAGGGCGCCTGCGACTGCCTCCAGCACGCGCGGTGGCAGAACAGCTCTATTGACGCGCGACGGGATGATCTTCGTGGTCTCGTGCGGATCAGGCGTGGCCATTCCCCGGCCATCTCGCCGTGAGCTGGTGCGGCCCGCCGGGTGATCGGTAGTCGGTAGCCCGCCGCGCCGGGATCACCAAGAACGTGGGACCCCGCACAACCCGGCACGCACCCGGGTCACCGGCTTCGCGCCTGGCTCGACCCCAGAGATCGCCCAGAGCGGGCGGTCCTTCACCGCCCAGAGACAGGTCTACTTCACCGTGACCGACCACCCCGGACACGGCTACTACCTCCCCATCACCGGTCCCGCCGCCTACAACTCCAGATAGCACTCGCTGCCCGCGCAGGACGGGGAAGGCGCGGGCCGCCGAGGCCATGCCGCCGGAGTCCGATTAGATCGGTGTTAGAGCTGCGCTTCATGTTGGCGGTCTTCACCTGGCGATGGTGGACGTAGCAGGGCCGCCGGGCGCGGATCCGCGGCGGCAAGCGCATGGTTCATGACAGGCGCGGCCTCCAGGGATCGCCGGACCGCGGCGACTGCTGATCGCGCGTGGCGCGGGCTGAGTTTCTCGGCAGCGTCGATGATCAGGCGCGCTCCGTCGCGATCGAGTGCTGAGGCCCGCTCGATTAGGTCGTGGTCGGTGACGCCGAGCTGGTGCAGCACGCTTTCGACCGGACCTGGGAGATGATCAGGGTCTCGGTCCGACGCATCGGCGACCGGACCCGACTCTGAAGCATGGCTGGGCGCCGCTGCTATGACTGGCCGAGACGCCTCGCGCGCTGCGGTGAACACATGGCTGGGCGCATGAACCGCATCGGCTACGACGGCGACTTGCTGGGTAGCCTGACTGCTGGCCGTGGCGGCGTCGCGGAAGCGGGCCATGACACTGGCGACGCGCGGGCCCGGCGCTGGGGCGAAAGCATAAGGGATATCAACGCTGGCCGGGAGGGTCCTGGTCGGCACTAGGATCCGCGACGCCCGGGCGGCTGCCCGGATCTGGTTACGGTTCGCTTGGGCGAGGCTGGTCAGGGTGTCACAGGCGTAATGCACCGTGGCGACCACACGCTGTAGGTCCTCGGGCTCTGCTGCCAGGCTAGCCGGGGGCCTGGCTGGGTGGCGGGGTCCGGCGGCTGGTGTCCATTCCGGGTTGGCGAAGGCGAGCCGGCCGGTCCACAGCGCCAGGTCGTTCATCTCGGCGGCGACGGGCGACAGGTAGCCGCGGGTGTCGGTGGTGATGTCATCGAGCGCGTACGCGGCCGCCAGCCAGCTCTCCCGGGCCTGTGCCGCGGCTGCCGCGCCGTCGAGACACTGCTGGCGGATCGCGGCGGTCGGCGGGCAATCGGCAAGGGTGGTGAGCAGGACCTCGCAGTTGTGGCCCGTCACGACCGCAGCGCCAGCGGTGCGGCACAGCGAGGTGATGGTCATGCCCGGTGACCAGGAGGCGTCCGAGGCGAGGGATCGGGCGGCGTAGCGGATGCGCTCGGCGGTGCTGATCGCCCCGTCACAGAAGGCGGCGACGGGCTCGCCGACGGCCGGGACGCGCCGTGCCGGCAGGACATTGACCGGGATCTGGCGCAGCAGGTCACGGGTAGCTGCCGGGACCGGGTCCTGACGCTGGGCGGACTTCACCGTGGCGACGAAGACCCACAGCCACTGGCATGCGGCGTTCAGGTCCCGGCGGGCGGCCCAGCTACCGCGCTGGCAAGGCGCGAGCGCCACCCCGGATGCCTGCGCGGCCGCGCGGTGCGCCAGGCCGGCGAGCTCGGTGAGCATCGCGGCCGTGACCTGGTCGGAGCCGATCGCCGGCGCCCAGGGCGACCGGTACTCGCGCAGGCCATTGGGCTTGCGGCCGTAGTGGGTCTGCAGCAGGTCGTGCCCGGCCTGCAAGGACAGCGCCGCAGCCGCTAGCCGCCGGGCCGCAGCGGCCTCCGCTGCCGTACTCGGGCTGGTTCTGGCACCTGGCGTCCGACGGGCGTGCGGGCTAAGGAACTCGGCGGCCGTGCCGAGGGCCTGGCGGGCCTCGGCTCGCGCGCGCGTCCACGTGCCGGGCTCCCGGGCGTGCCGCCAGGCCATGTCGCGGGCACTGGTGTCGGTAGCGGTGATGCAACGGGACATCACGGTGACCATGCGCAGCAGAGCCCGGAGAGTGTCGTGGACCTCAGCGCTCGTGGTGACCCTGCGCGGCCTGCCGTTGGCCGCGTCCAGCTGGGCTGCCGCAGCTCGCAGGAAGTCACCGAACCTGGCGCGGTCACTCATCGGTGGCTCCGGCGAGCAGGTCATGGATCTCACCGGCGCAGGCAGCCGCTTGCGCGCATGCGTCCCGGTCACCGGCCACAGCGGCGTCCCGTCCGGCCTGCACCAGTCGCCCGGCCAGCACGCCGGCGATACCGCCCAGCGACCTGGCCAGGTCCCGGATTCCGGGCTCGGGTTCCCCGGCCCTGCGGGTGAGGACCGCATGCCTGAGCGCGGCCAGCGGCAGGGACGGCGCGCGGGTGACCGCGTCGCGGCCGTCGGCGGCGGACGCCGCGGCCATGACCAGCGCCGCGAACATGCCCGTGACGGGGTCCTCGCGGCCCCGGATTGCCAGGAGGATGCCGTCGAACGCCTCATGCGCGGCCGCCAGCACCGACGACAAGTCACCCGGCCGGCTGAGGCGGTCGTTCAGATCGCAGATCTGGCTCATCCTTACCTCCGGAATCGGTCCGTTCGTGGGCGTCACTTATGCAGCTAGTCCGGCAGTGCGGCGATACCTGGCCGGATTCGCGGTCCAGGTCCGCAAAGGCGGTCTTGCCGATCTAGCCTGGTTCGTCTTGGTCTCCTGCTGGCGGGAGCATGGCCATCTCACCGGCACCCTGTCGCCCGGCTCAACGACGTTCTATGGATAACGGCGCTGGCCAGAACGAGGCTGTGGACAGGCATTCCGCTCCTTGACATCTGCCGGTCAGCCGGCTACCCGCCGCGACGCCACGTCACCGTCACCGAGGTCGATGCGGGTAATGGCCGACGCGAGCCACTGCGCGGTGTACTCCTTCAGATCCACCTGCGCGCTGCCGCCACCCCGTGCGGCCAGTTCCTCGATCGCCGCCCGGGGGAACCGCCGCATCGTCTGCCGCGCACCACGGCTGACCACCACGCACGGCAGCTCGCCGGCATCGGCCTTGCGGATCACGGTCATCCGCGACATTCCCATCAGCGCCGCCGTCTGCTTGACCGTCAGCATCGGCAACGGACAGGCCCCCTGCGGGCGCGTGCTGACCGTCCGCGGACCCAGCATGGCCATGGCCACCCGGACCGCGGCCTCCAGCACGTCGGGCGGTGCGGCGTTGCCACCGGGACTCGCGGGCAACGGCAGCGGGCTAGCCGACCCGTGCATCGCGATCCCACCCCTCGCTCATCGCCGCGGCGGCGACCAGCCCGGTCACCGCGACGGAGCCCTCCGTCGCGGCAACGTTGGGGTAAGCCCCGAGGACCACCACGACGGGCCGCGAATTCGTGCCGGTGAGGTTCCTGCCGACCGCGGCAGCGCGGATCTGGCCGAACCTGGGATCTCGGTAGGTGCGCCCGCCGAAACCGAACCTGCCGCCTGTCCGGCTGACGCTCCAGCAGGCATCGCGGGCGAAAGCGTCGCCGACGGCGTGCATCCAGTCAGTCAGTTCCTCGATGCGCCCGACAATCCATGCCAGCGCGCCGCGAACGACGGCCAGCGGCCGGCCGGCCGCAATGACCGCCACCATTCCCGAACCCGGTTTCCCGCTACTGCCTGGTGGCCGGGCCGATCTGGCCTTCAGCTGCCGTCTGGTCATTACTGTCCTGCCTCTCGGTCTGCCTGTCGGGGCTGCGGTTCGGGACCGTGCCTTCGCAGGGCCTGCCAGATGTCGGGGAGGTCGCCGCCCTCACGCCGAGCGCGGGCACGCAGTTCGGGGTTGACGCAGACCACGCCCACCCATTGCGGGGCGTAGACCGACTCGTTCGCGTGATCGGCGTCGCTGTCTTTCGGCTGCCTGCTCATGCCGGTCTCGTCCTTTCACTCCGCTGGCACGGCTTGGGGCATGGCGCTGGCAATGCCGACCGCGAGGCGCTCTGGAGTGATTTTTGAAACGGCCCTGGCTCGTCGGCCTCGTGTTCGGAGGGCGGGACCACGACGTGCCGTGCCAGGCGTCGAAGCCTGCGATCGCGGCCTTCAGGTAGTCCCTGCCGATCACCCCGGCGGACTCGGCACGCAGATAACTCGCGAGGTGGTCGCCCTGCGGCGCGCACCGCTCGCCGGATTGTGCCTGGCACTCGCACCGGACCGAGCGGACGTCACCGGAGGTCACTGGCCCGCCTCCAGCTCACGGTCGGGCACGCAGGTTGCGGCCCGCTCGCAATAGGCCAGATCGACCGCCCGCCACGGCGACGCGGACTGACCGAGCCGCCCGGTCAGGGCTGGACCCGTCCTTGCGGTACGGTCCGCTGATCTGCCATGCGCCTGTGCGCCGGTCGCTAGCCGTGCAGCCTCGGTCCCGCCGCTCACTGGCATGCCCTCCGGACGCAGGCCCTTGATTCGCGCATCCATGGCGGCTGCGGCTGGGCGGGAGGCATCTTTGGGGACTCCCCGGGCGACGCTGCGGTCTGCGACGCGGTCGCCTCTTCGTGCCGGCGGCGGCTCGGGCTGCCGGCCGCGGCGCATGGGTCCGGGTCGCGGGTGAGCTTGCACCAGGTAGACCGGCCTGCCCCGCTGGCCTCGCTGCCCCATTCAGCGGCAAGCGCGGCGATGATGCTCAGTCCCCTGCCATGCTCGCTTCCGGGGCCGGGGTCGGTCACGACAGGGACGTCGAGCCCGCCGGCGTCGCGGACGCGGATGCATACGTCCTCTGCCTCGGCCGATGTCTCGATGGCGAGGATGACGGTGCCCCCGGGCTGGCCGGACCGGGTGTGGGTGATCGCGTTGCTGACGAGCTCGGAGGCGATGAGGGTGGCGTCGTCAGCGGCTGGATGGTCCTCGCCGAGTGCCAGGAGGACCAGCTCCCGGGCTTCCCGCGCGGCCCGCTGGTCTCCGGTCAATTCGGCGTACATGCCGGCGTTCACGCGATCTCCTTCCTGATCGCCCAGCTGGCTGCCGGGCGGAAGTCAGCGGCGATCCCGGTGCCCGTGGCGAACCGGTACAGGGAGTAGGGCCGGTATCCGGGCTCATCAAGCTCGTCCTCATCCAGGCCCAGCGGGGTGCACCATCCGTGCCGCTCGGCCCGGTGCCGGGCCCCGCTGGCTGCGCGGCGCTCGGCTTGCGTCCGCTCGGGCGGGCGCTTGTCCCACCAGGCGTCCCACAGCTGGCAGGCGAGGTCCCGCAGCTCAGGGGTCACGGTCTTGGCCTCGCCCCGGATCAGTTCCCGGACCACCGCCGGGCGAAGGCGCATGGCTCGCGCGATCCGGCTCGCGCCGTGGCCCATCGCGACGAGTGAGCGCAGCCGCCATCTGGTGCCGCCCGCGTCGAGCCGCACCGTCACACCGGCCGGCACCGGGACTGTCGGCTGGCTGGCGGAGATCAGGTGGGGCGGGCACGTGCTGCCGGCGGTCGACGTGGCCGATTGAGTGGCGTGCTGCGTACGGGTGGTCATTGCTCCCCCTCGCGCTCGGCCTGGCGCTCAAAAGGGCGCTGGCTTCCTCGCCTGGCCGACGTGATGGTCCGGGCGATCTCACGGTCGGTGATGCCTGTCTTTGCTGCCGCTGCGGCGAGGTCGTCGAGGACGCCGGGCTGGCCGGCTTCGACGGCCCGGCAGGCGGCCCAGAACAGGCCGGAGTTGCGGTTGCCTTCTTCGAGCCGCTCGACCCAGGCGGCCAGGTAGCTGATGTCTTCGGCTGCCGTGAGCCCGGGCCGGATGCCCCGGTCCCGTTGCGGGTCGAGCAGGCTGGTCACGGCGGGCCAGTCGAGGCCGCCGGATGCTGGCTGGTGGCGGAGGAGCCGGTAGGGCTTGCCGTTGACCTGGGATGGCGGCGCGAGGACGTATCCGCCGCTGGCCTTGAAGTCCAGGTGGTGCCGGGGTAGCCGGCCGGATGCCTGGGTGCTGCCGGTGAAGTAGGCGTGCAGCCCGCCGCTGGGCGTGGCGACGATCGCGTACATGCTGTCCAGGAGGCCTGCGCGCTTGAGCCGGTTGAACGCGGCGAAGCCGCTGCCCGCCTGGCCGTGCTGGTCGACGTCCAGGACGTCGGGTCCGGGCAGTCCGGTGGCGATGGCGACGTTCGCGGCGGGGTGGCGTTTCCACCAGGACATGATCTGGTCCGGGTCGGTGGTGGCGTCGCGGAACCCGTGCCTGGTGGCGGGCTCCTTGGCACCGGGCAGGCAGGGGAACACCGGCCAGCCGTGGCTGGCGTAGGCCAGCGCCCGGCCGACAGTGCTCTCAGGTTCGGCGGTCATCGCCTCGCCTTTCGCTACGAAAGAAGGTTTGTCCGGGCGGCCCGCGGCGGCAGCCCTGCGGATTACTGGCGGCTGGGTGCTCATGGCCGGGTTCCGTTCCGGACTGGGCGGATGGTGCGGGAGGCGGCGTGCTCGCAGCGGGCTGTCTCGCGGGCCATCTGCTCGGCGGCGGCGGTCAGCAGGCGGGTCTGCCACTCGGCCTGCCCGGCGAGGGTGCCGGTGGTCCGCCTGGCCTGGAGGTAGAGCACCGACCACAGCTCGCTGAGCCAGTCCAGGGTGTAAAGGCACAGCGGGTGCTGCTCCCAGCAGCCGCCGAGCGTCGTGGCGATCTCGCCATAGCCGGGCCGGTAGACCTGCTCGACCCAGGCGCGGAGCCTGGCAATCGCGTCGTCCCGGGCCTGGCTGTCGAGCTTCCAGAACCGCCGCGACGGCGACGGCTGGTAGACCCTCGGCTCGCCGTCCTCGCCGGGAGCGATCTCGTCCAGCCGGGAGGCGAGTTCGGCGACCTGCTCGTCAAGGCCATTGAGCCCGGCCAGGATCTCGGCCTGGTCATCCAGGGTGCCCTTCATGGCGTTGGCCAAAGTGGTGAGCGCGGTGATCCGCTCGCCGGTCTCGGTCGTCACCCCTCGGCACCCTTCCCGGGCGAACGCGAACGGCCGGACACTGAGACAGGTGTTCTCAGCGGAAGGGCAGATCCCAATGGACGACAGGCCGCCGTGGGCCCGGCGCATCACGACCGAGCGTGAAGCGCGCGGCTGGAACAAGCCCCAGTTCATCGAGGCGCTCCGCGCCCACTCCAAGACCGAGCTGCCCGGCAAGGAATCCATGGTGCGCAGGGTCCACTCCTGGGAAAGCGGCGCCTCCTGCCCCGATGACTTCTACAAGCCGCTGATCGCCCAGGCGTTCGGCACCGTCACGTGGGCGATATGGCCCGCCGCCGGCAGCAGGGATGCCGACGCCGAGCTCGTCGCCGGCACCGGCATGGACACCCTCGAGGTCCTCACCAGGCTCCGCGGCTCCTCGATCGACGCGGCCACGCTCGAAGGCCTGCGGATCACCGTCGACAGGCTGTGCAGCGAGTACCCCTACCTCCCGGCCCAGCAGCTCCTGATCGAGGGCCGGTCATGGCTGCGCCGGATCACCACGATGCTCGACCGCCAGCTCACCCTGCGCCAGCACGGGGAACTGCTGTCCATGGCTGGCTGGCTCGCCGCCCTGGTCGGCTGCGTCGAGTACGACTCCACCAACCGCGCCGCCGCGGAAGCCATCCGCCAGACCGCCTGGAGCCTCGGCGAGGAGTCCGGCAACACCGAGGTCATGGCCTGGGCCCAGGAAATGCGGGCTTGGTTCGCGCTCACCAGGGGCGACTACCGGGGAGTCCTCGCCGCCGCCGCAACCGGTCACGAGGTCGCCCCCCACGGCCCGGCAGCCGTCCAGCTGCACGCGCAGAAGGCCAAGACGTGGGCCAGGATCGGCGATCGGCGGCAAGTCGAGGTCGCCCTCGACCAAGGACGCTCCCTACTCGAACGGCTGCCCTACCCGGAGAACCTCGACAACCACTTCGCCGTCGATCCCTCGAAGTGGGACTTCTACTCGATGGACTGCTACCGGATCCTGGGCAGCAGCCACGACGCGACCAGCACCGAGAACCGGCTCTCCGAGTCGTACGCGGCCGAGGTCATCCGGCTAGGAACCGACTCCACAGGAACGGAACGCTCCCCCATGCGCAACGCAGAAGCACGGGTCACTCTCGGCGTGATAGCCGCTCGCCAGGGCGAACTCGAACAAGCCCTCGGCTACGGGCGGCGGGCCTTGACCGGCGAGCGGCTCTCGCTCCCGAGCCTGCTCATGGTCTCCAGCGAGCTAGCCACCGTCGTGAGGCAGCGGTACAACACCG
>WNFD01006186.1_pt1 | contig 11982 bp, 12 predicted proteins | sample 5400491 | NCBI WGS metagenome assembly WNFD01 (sample SAMN13153343, study PRJNA577476) | soil metagenome | isolation source: 120 cm saprolite under Douglas fir tree site 2 hole 2 replicate 2 | place: USA:California | collected 2015-04-18 | reverse complement strand
ACCCCCGCTGCGCCCGTGTCCGCGAAGGTCCATCGCGTAGATGGTGGCCCCGCGCGGCGTGAACCATTCCGCGAGATGGTGGTAGCGACCGCCGTGCTCGCCCAGCCCATGGACGAGCACGAATGTCCACTGGCGGGGGACTTCCTCCGTTTCCCAGCGCCGCAGATAAAGGTCGAGCCCGTCCGCCGTCTTCAGTGTGGCGGGCGACTCCCTCACGGGTTGAGCTGGCGGAAGCCTCGATAAATGCGCATCGCCTCTGCCTCCGCTTCGAGGAAGGAGGGGGCGAAATCCCGGATGCCCTTGAGGCTGAAGCCCCACATGCCGGGCTTGTCGCGGCGGAAGTAGGAGTTAGGGCGGTAGGTCGGCGGGTAGAACGTGATTGGCTCGCCCTCCATCTTCTTGATCACCGGTCGTGCGGCGAGCACGTCCTCGATCGGCATGCCGGACGGCAGCCGGCCCTGGCGGATCTCGAGGTGGCGGAGCTTGGCGATCGGGTTCTCCTCGTCCTCCAGCGAGGCCCTGGCGTGGAATCGCTGCGAGATGTCGTTCAGGAAATAGAGCGTCGCAATCGCGTCGGTCTCGTCGCCGAGCAGGCGCAAAAAGCCGGCGGCGGACAGGTTCGGCCCTTCTTCGTTGCGCAAATGCCGGAAGTACTCCATCGCGAACAGGTCGGTGGTGTTCTCCGTCGCAAGCCAGAAGGCGTCGCCTCGCCAGGCGCGGCTCCGTGTAAACGCGCGCGCCTCATCGTCCAGCTCGGCCAGCCGAGCAGGGACGACATCGTAGAACCGGTAGAAAAGCACTCGGCGCATGGTGGTAGTGGTGCCGCTCGATTAAGGCTGCGCGGCGGCGGCGGCTTTCATTCTAAGTAGTCGCACACTGTGTCGCGGCAACGTGAGACGAAGGCCATCGCGCTTGAGCCCGAGCGCCCGGCCGCCCCGCCGCGGCGACCAGAGATCGAACACTGAGAAGGTCCCATCGGCCCCGATCGCTTCGCTGAAATGCAGCCGGTAGGGTTTGGCCGAGTCGCTCCAGTTGTAGACCGCGACGACGGCACTGCCGTCGGGGTCGCGGCGCACCCAGAGCGGTGGCAACTCCTGCGGAAAGGCAAACCAGTGATCCTGCGCCTCGCGCTCCGGCGCGCTGAAGAGATGTACCGGCTCGGCCGCGGGTCCGCCGACGAGGGCGAGCAGATTTGGATTACGCAAGAGGGCCAGCCGTTCCGCCGGGAGGGTCTCCAGGTCATCGCTCAGCATGAAGATCCCGCCCGAGAGCGCGCCGACGGTGATCATCACCCGCGCCTCGTCCGGCGTGAGTTGCGGCGCTGGGGCCATCACGACGTCGGCATCGATGGCGAAGAGCGAGCGGTCGAAGAAGAGCCGGGCGGCCTGGTTACGCGCCATCGAGAGAATCAAGGGAAAGCCGACGTGTGGTGGTCCGGCCTTGCCGTCCTCCATCTGGGGCACGCCGACATCGCCACCCGTCCTGGCGCCATGCACCAGGCCAACAACCGGCATCAGCGGCGCGCCGCAGGCGAGGATGAACGCCTTCTCCGGCTTGCCCGGTGGATTGACGGCATCGGCGATTTGCTTGAGCCCGAGGCGCAGGGCCTGGGTCCCCGTCACCTCGGGGTCGTGGCGAATGGCCTCGTAAGCGGCGCCATAGAGAAAGTCGAGCTTGAAGTAGGTGAAGCCATCCTTGCGCAGTCCTCGAAAGAGGTCGCCGAGGAATCGCGCGACATCGGGATGGGTGGGGTCGAGCACATGGTAGGCGCGGTTGAGACGCGGATCGACGAGCGGCGATCCGCCGCTCGCCTGCAGAAGCCACTCGGGGTGCGCCGCAGCCAGCTGCGAGTCGCCCGCCACGTGAAACGGCGCCAGCCAGATGCCCATCTCGAGCCGGTGCCGATGGACCCGGGTCGCCAGCGCGTGCAGGCCATCGGCGAAGAACTCGTTCGCGATCCAGTCGCCCCAGCGCTGCCAGCGGGGCATCCAGCCGTCGTCGAGCTGGATCACCGGCCGGTAGCCGTTCGACGCGCTCTTCGCGAGCTCCGGCATTCGCTTGGCGACGAACGCGGCGTTGCGTACGATGTCGGCTTCGGTCACCGCCAGGCCGAGGTGATACCAGCTGCACCATCCGCGCGGGACGATCGGAAACGCCCGCGCGCCGGCGGCGTGCCCGGCCGCGCTGAGCGCCTTGCGCAAGGTCGCGGTGCCGTTATCGCCGTAAAGCAAAAGGATTGGATCTGACACCAGGCCGGACTGCGGGGCGACCTCGAGACGGAGCTCTTCGGGGAGCCCCGAGCGCTGCTCGGGCTGCGACAGGGGCGACCCGGTTTGCTCGGCGACGAAGCTCGCGATGATGGTAGGCAGCGCGTCGCCTTCGTGCTCGTCGCGGTGATAGTGCCAGCGGAAGTTGGTGGCGAAGCGGCTGGCCTTGAGCACCTGGGCGACGAACATCGCCTCGCCGTCGCAGATAGCGGCGGTCCACCAGGAGGAGGCGGGCGGTTGGTGGTCGCCCTCGGTGATTGCCGCATCGAGCGGATGGATGCCGGCGTAGTCCCACGACTGATAGCCATTGATCAGCGCACTAGCGCGCCACGGTTCGTCCCCGACGTGGAGGGTGGCACCGCCTCCGTCGACGGCGATCGGACGCCAGCCGTTGAACGTGAGCGGCACGCTGCCGTTATTGTTGAGCTCGCACTCGATGACGACCCCACCCTCGTGGGGGATAAGCCGGGCCGTTGCCAGCGCCGCGCCGGCCTTCCACTGCAGGGCGGAGCCGTCCTGGTGTGGGAGGGGGCTCGTGGTGCTCGGGTACCACTGCCCGTTCAACTTGACGGCGCAGGTGGCGTGCGCAAGCAACGGGCGATCGCCGGCGAAGATGGAGAACGTACCGGCCTGCTGGTCGGCGAGCGGCTTTAAGTCCAGATCGCCGTCAGTCTAGCGTCAAATTCGGGGCGCGCTGGCGCCGGACGCGTCCGAAGGGCTTGCGGCCCTCGAGCGCCTGGATGAAGAGATAGATGTGGCGGGCTGCCTGGGTGTCGAGGCCGCCCAACCAGATCGGGTGCATCTTGAGTTTGGCCGCCAGCAAATCACGGACCTCACGGGCCTCTTCATTGCGACGCTCGGTGAGGTCCTGCACCCTCTTTTCCCCTTTGCGTGGCGTCCCCAGCCACGCGCCCCGTCCCCAGTGCCGTGGTGACGGTGAGCGCAAAGTCAGCCGCTAATGTACTGCCTGCCCAAGCAAAAATCAATGAGGCGGCATCAATGTCCTCGGGACATCACGATCAGCTCGTCCATCCAGGGCGGCGCCATCACGTGGACCGGGACGCGGTTAGGTCCGGCCACCAGCAGAAAGTCGCCGCGTTGAGCGGTTTCGAGGTAGTTGACCTGCGGCTCCGTCAAGTTGAAGGCTCGCTGCAGCTTGACGGCCTCGGAATGTTTGAGCGAACCGAGCAAAAGGATGCTCGGGTTGGTTGCCAGGACGGCCCCATCCTTGGTTTCGAAGAAGTCGCCGGGGTTCTGGCTCACCAGGATTAAACTGCCGCCGTACTTGCGGATGCGGCGAGCCAGTCGAATCAGAAATCGGCGGATTGGCTCGTGCTCGAGCAGGAGCCCGGCCTCGTCGATGAGCAGGTGTCGGGGTCGACGGTCTCGCCGCAGGGACGCCCACAACCAATTAGCCAGCAGTAAGTAAGAAGGGGGAATCAGTTCCTCGCTCAGATCCCGAAGATTGAACCCAACGATGCGGGCCCCTAGGTCGACATTCGTCGGTGCGCTGAATAGCTGTCCGAGCTCGCCGGTGACCCAACGATGCAAGATGGTGCCGGCGCGCGATCCCGGATGGATGCGTTCAAGCTCGCACCAAATGTCGGCGAGCAGCGGGGGGCGCGTGCTCTTCGAGATCACCGATCGGGTGATTGCCGCGATCTGCGCCCGCTCGACCTCGTCGAGCTTGCCGCACATTAGACCGATCAAGTCGAGCACGTCGCTGAATTGATCTGTCGGCTCGTCGGCGTCAACGCCGAAAAGCAGAGGATCCAAGGCGTTGATCGCGTGGCCGGCCCCGGCGGCAAGGTGAAGGTAACTCCCGCCCAGCGCGCGAATCATGCCGCCGTACTCGGCTTCAGGGTCGAGGATGATGGCGCTAATGCCCCGCGTGTAGCCGCTAAGCACGATCGATGCGGCCGCATAACTCTTGCCAGCGCCAGAGTGCGCCATCACCGCGATGTTGGCGTTGCTAAATCGGTCCTCGTCAAAGGGATCGAACACGCAGAGGCCCTCGGTTTCCTTGTTATAGCCCCAGTAATGGCCGTCGGCATCCGCCAGGTCCTCCTGGAGCCAGGGCATCATCGTCGCAACCGCACTCGTGTGCAGGATATGCTCGCGCCCGAGCACGTCCCTCCCGAGTGGCCAGGAGGAAATGAGGCCCTGACGCATTTCAAAGAAGGGTTGGACTGTTTGCAGCATCATGCGGCGGCAGCTAGCGTGTAAGGCTTCGGCCTGACTTCGGAGCTCAACCGGGTCATTCGCGCCAACCGTCAGGTAGAAGCTAACCGCGAACGCTTTCTCCTCGTTACGCGCCAGCGCCTGGTGAACCGCAAGTGCCTCTGGAAGCGTTCGCATGCTCGTCCGGTCGACGTCGCCTGATTCGAGATTTGCCATGTCGTCAGCCCGCAGGTCTCGAATCCGATGGTGCAGCAGGGTCAGCATCCGATCGGTGTCGAGCGGCAAGATGTGCAGGCTGGCGTGTAGCTCTCCCTTGAAGCTCAGTAATGGGAGGAGCCAGCCCGGCTCCACTTCCTCCCCCGGGTAGCGATTGACGACGAATGTCAGATACTGCCGGCCGTTGATCTCCACGTTGTCGGCGCGGTGAGCAAATGCCTGACGCTGGGGTCCGGGGTCGCGGTCAGGTCGTTCGCGTTCGTAGAGCTCGGCCAGCAACTTGGTAAGCGCGTCGTCGCCAAGCAGCTGACCCTTGATCCCGATTCGACGAAGCTGTTCGATTAACGCCTGAGCTCTCAGGCGCAGCGGCGTTCCAAGATCGCTTGCGACGATAGATGGCAGGTCGCGCGATCGATCGAAGCGAAACAGCCAGGACCGCAGCAGTTGGCGGCCGGCGTCGGCTGGTCCAAGGACGATGAAGATCTCGCGCTGGTAAACCGGCGTTTCCTGCAGATGGGCGTTGATGAAACTACGGGTCAGTGCCCCGAAATAGGCCGACTCATCGGTAAATCCTGCACGGTCTGGTTCGCGGACATCCCCGGCGGGTACCCGTCGGATGCGCAGGTACAGCTGCAGCGGCCCACTCTGCGCATGCAGGAGGTCACGGAAGGCCTGAACTGATCGCGATTGTTGGTCGGGCGCAAGGCCCTGGAAGTTCAGCGAGCTGGTCGCGATTACGGCCCGCGGTGCCCCGCCTCGGACTCGAACGAGCCCGTCCCGAACGTCCGAGACCTCCTCGCCAAAGGCCTCCCGTCGGAACAGTTTCACCATGTTCGGCTCAGTCGGTGCTCAGAGCCAGCACGAATGACCCCGCGACGATTGCAGCGGAATACGTGGTCTCCTCTGTCTGGGGGATGGCGAGAAGGACGCTCGCGGGTTTGCTACCGAGATTCAGTCCATGATCAGTCTGGCTGACGTCCGTGCCCTGGTCCGTCCGTACGCCAATCACAAGAATGTTCTTGCCGATCATGGCCGGCAGCGGTGCCGATTGATCAAGGGGGCTGATCTGCCTCGAGACATTGGGGATTGTCATCACGTCCACCCGGTCGCCTGGTTTGAGCACGCCGCCGACCGCCGCGGCCGGCGCGATCGGTATACCGATGATGCGATATCCCGGCGGAATGTCAAGACCGGACCCGAGGAGGGCGGCGTTCTTGGTCGGAGCCACCTCCCGGGCATCCACAAATTGCCCCTCGAGAATTGGAAACGAGACGATCTGCCCGATGGCTTGATCCGCGGATCTCAAGACATCGCCGCCGAGCGACGCTGGATTGACCTGCCGGACGGCAACGTCGGAATCCTGGATACGCGTTCCGACCGTTAAGTCATGGCTCGCGACCAAGGCGGTTGCTTGTCGAGTGTGGGAGTAGTAGAACAGGCCAGCGATCGCCGAGAGGACGACGAAGACCGCGAGATAGATACTCCGACGCATAGCCCCCTCCTAGCCGCTCTCAGCGGCAAAGTTGACCGAAACGGAAAAGCTCGAACCGATCGCATACGAGGCGACCTGGCCATCGGGAAAACGCGTGGCGATGAAGAGCGTGACCGGGACCACGTAATCGCGAGGTTGGCCGCCGAGGATGTGATCTGGAGAGTTCCACTGCAACCGCAGCGGCTCACCGGCAGCATGTCTGCCGCCCGGGGCCGTTCCCACCCCCGGTGGCGCATCCGAGGGTGCACCGTCGAAGCGCCAGCCCGCTAACCATGAGTGCCCGAAGCCGCGAGGGACGCCATTAACGAACAACTCACCTTCACGAACGATCAGCAGTTGGACCGACAAACTTGTGAGAGCTCCACGTAGACCATCGATATGGCGAAATGCCGTGGTTGAGGGTGCCCCGATCGATATTCCGATGTAGGGGACGACTGCCACCAGCGCTTGCGGTGCGCGGTAATTACGGGATGGCCGCGCGCTGGCGGTGGCTATGGCTTGATTCCCGACCTCCACGGAAAATGGACGACGGAGCAGATGAACCGTGCCATATCGGTCGTAGACCGCGGCCTGGGCATGCCCTGAAATGAACGCCACGACACGCGCGTCGTAGGTTCCGGCGGCTTGATAGACATGAGGGACCCGAATGGAGGTCCCAACCGGGGCGTTCAAGGTAGTCATCTGTCCATCACCGAAATCGATCGACCAGCTGGTTACCGACCAGCTCTCGATGGCCATGCTGAGAAAGAGATTCAGATCCTCCGTGAGGGCGTTGCTGAGCACGGCCGACACGAGGCTGGTGGAGCCAGCAGTCGCGACTGTCGGAGACACCGTGACCTGAAGGTCGAGATCGAGTCGGGCCGCCGCATCTGCCTCGGGCGGTTGTGCAACCGGGGTCGCCGTCGGGCTAGCGCAGAGGACGGTCGTGGTCCCGAAGTTTGGTGGGGGTGTGTTGGGAGGAGGTGAGTTGATCTGTTGGTTGGTCGCTCGATTGAAGACATACACGGCCCAAATCCACGGACAGGAAGGGCTCGCGATCGGCTGGGCGACCCACTCCGAGTAAAACGGCGACTGATGACCAGTACCGGTCGGAGCCGGAAACGCGAAAGTCGAATCGCTGACCTGCGCGTAGACAAAGGCGTGCCCCGCGTACCCCGAGACCGAGGTGATTGATACTGTCGTGACCGTGCCGCCGACCCCCTCGCTGTCGGTGGCCCCGCTCGCCGCCAGCGCGAGACCGAGGCCGAGCGAGACGGCGGCCTTCGCGGCGGTGACCCCTGGCTTCACGTCCGGATCTCGGCGTTGGCGGCCACCGTCACGTCAACGACGCGCAGTCCGATCCATCCGAGCAGAAGGAATCGGTACGGGACGCGGATGCGTGCGCAGACCGCAGGCCGGTCGAGGTACGCCCGTGTGTATGGATCCGCTGCGGGTGTCTCGTTGACGATGGTGATGTCGGCGGCAGCCGCTACCTGCGCGGGCTCCGGGATCCCCGGCATTCCGGACAAGTTGCGAATCAGGAAATCGCGAGTTGTCGTCGTAGCAAGGACTGGATCCAGCCGAAGCCGGCCCGTCTGGCTGTAGTAACGTTCGTCAACCGCGGTCGCTGCGGTGACGGTTGCGAGATCGACGGCATATCGAAGGCGCAGCTTCTGCATCTGCAGACTCGTCAGATCGACCGCTAGCGCGAACACGAGGATAAAGGTCGGCATCAGCAAGACGGCATAGAGAACACTCTGTCCGCGGGAGCGAATCAATGGTTAACCTCACCCCGACCAACGTAGCGCGATGCGAGGGTCAGGTCCCGACTGAAAAGGAAGGGGATGGCCACGTGGCGCTGGCTGATCACCTGAACAGTGATCGGCTGCCCCCAGCGAACATATCCCGGCGTAACCGTGACTTGCACGTGTCTCGGATCGAGGCCGGCCGCCACCAGCTCCATGCGAATGCGGTCTCTCACTACGGGGTCATCTTCACCGCGTTCCCCTGCAACCCGCGCCCCGATCGCAGCCGCCGCCTGCTCCCCGATCCAGATGTGAATCAGGCCTCCGAGTTCGACGATGCCGAAGAGAACCGGCAGCAAAATGAAGGCAACCGCCAGCACCGCTTGCAGCGTTTCCTGCCCCCGCTTCCAGTGCAGGCGGCTCCTTGTCATGAGGTCTGGGTCAGTCGCTGAACCATCTGACCGATCTTGGCGACCAAGCCGTTATTCCAGGCCATGATGCCGACGACGAGGGTTCCGAGGATGATCGCTGCTCCGATCACCCATTCCAGAGTCGACTGTCCACGTCGCAACGTCTTCACCTTTTTCCCTCCAATCCCTAAATCGTTTTGATCGCCCAAATCGCGCCGCCTCATCCAAACGCCCGCTGCATGATGCCCCAGAAAAGCGGAATCACAATCAAGATCACGAACTCCGGGAGGTAGATACCTCCAAGAACCGCGAGCAGTTTGGTGCCCACTGCCGCCGCCTGGGCGGTGCTTCGGTTGCGCTGATTCATGCGCACCATCAGCTCTTGGTCGCGAAGCGTCGCGTCCAGGTCACCACCGATCCGCTTGCTCTGGGAAACGGCACCAACGAACATGGCGACGTCGTCTACGCCTGTCCTGAGGCCGACCTCTTCGAGGGCCTGCTCGATGCTCAACCCCAACCCGTAGCGCCCCAGGGCTCGTTGAATTTCGGCGCGGAGCAGACTGTCCGAGTGACTATTGGCGGAAATAATGTGGAGAGTCCGTTCCAGTGGCATGCCGGCCAGCGTGAAAGCACGGAGGATGCTGATTAGTTGCGGGAGCTCGCGCTGCAAGGCATCTTGCCGCTTGCGGCGGCGACTCGCTAGGTACCGGGCGGGAGTCACGTAACCAGCCCACGCGAAAAGGGGTACGAGCAAGAAGGCACCCGACAGCACGATCGCCAGCAGACCGGCGAGCAGGGCGGCGGCCGCGCCGCTCATCAGCCGAAGCACCCGGAATTCAACCCCGTCAAGTTGATCCGGCTCGAGGCCGGCTTGAACCAGGTAGAGGGGATCGATGCGGGCTGGGCGAAGACGAAGTCGGGTTCCCCAGAGCACTGCCATCGGACGGGCCCAGCGCTGGTACCAACCCAGGTGTTGCCGCTGGTGCAGCCGCCACTCGACGGGGGACAGCGTTGTGGCTCGAATCAGCTCGTTGGCGGACGGTTGGGCGGGTTGCATCCCAAAAAAAATCGCCCGCAATGCTGCGAAGCAGGCCGCCGCCGCGCAGAGAGCCCCGAGCGTCATGCCTCGAAACGGGCGATCCGGAGGCTCAAGGCGATCCCCGCCACCTCGAGCACCGCCGCCAGCGGGAAGAGGACGAAGCGGCCGAGCATGGTTTCATCGAGCACGCTCAAGAGCTGCGGGTTCACCAGCCGGAGATAGATGTACATACCCGGGACGATGACGGCCAGCAGCCAGATCTGCGCTCGCTGGCCTGCCGAGCGTGCCCGAACCTCGTTCGCCAGCTGAACGTTGAACTGGACGGCGGACGAAAGCTCAACAAGGAGCGTTCGAGCCGCCTGCGTCGGCAGGTGGTTTGCGTCGCAAATGCTCAAGGTCTCCCAGATCAGCCCGAGGTTTTGGGTCGTGATTCGGGCACGGACTTCGCGCAGGCTGTCGGAAAGCGGTACGTTGAGGATGAAACGCTGAATGACGAAATCGAGGTCTTCGGCGATCCATGGGTCATTGGATGCACGTCGCGCATGTCGAAGCGCTTCGAGATAGGTATTGCCCGCGGACAACCCAGCTACGATCGCTTGCAAGAGACCTGGCGCCGCGGTCTCGCTTCGGCGGGCTTGCAAATGAACGAGCCAGGCGAGGTAGACCCGCGGCAGGATCAGGCCAGCCGCGGCGCCGAAGACTCCGAGGACCGGCGACTGTTGCCAACCGATGGCAAACAACCCGACCGGCGCAATGACGCTCATCGCGACGTAGGAGCCAGCGTTGCCCACGATGCGGGCGGCGGCCAGCCGGTGCTGGTAATGGCTGAACAGGCGGCCGAGCATCTGGCTTGACCTGCCCCGTGGCGCGCGGTGCCCGATGGCTAAACCGAAGCTGAGGATGGCGATGGACACGCAACCGGCTGCTACGAAATCCACCGCATACCCTGGAGTTCGAGCTTGCGAAGCAGCCTGGGTCCCGGTCGGTAATCCGTAACGCCCGCGAACTGGACGTGCATCTCCCCGTGCCGGACGACGAGCTCGCTCTTGAACACCGGGCACAACTCGTACCGTCCGTTTTCATCGGCCTCGCGCAACTCCGCGATCTCCTGGACGCAGCGGCGTCCGTCGCGAAGCCGGCTGACGAAGACGACCAGATCGAAAACACGCCCGATGTAGCGGCGAATCTCAACCGGGCTGAGCTGTGCGAAATCGCGACTGATCAAAAGCTCGAGCCGGGCTAGGGCGTCGACGCAGCTACTCGCATGGATCGTGGTTGCCGAGCCATCGTGTCCTGTATTCAGTGCCTCGAGGACGTAGTAAGCCTCTTTGCTATGTCGGATCTCGCCGATGATCAGGCGGTCTGGCCGCATGCGAAGCGCGTTCTGGACCAGGTCGGCGACGTCGAGTCGGCGGTCTTGCGCTGTCTTGCCCGCAAGCTCCCTTGAATGGACGCATTCCAACTTGACCCAATGTGGGTTATCGAGCTCGAGTTCAGCAGTGTCCTCGATGGTGATCACCCGTTCCTCGTCCGGAAAAGCACTGACGACTGAACGGAGGAGGGTGCTCTTGCCTGAACCGGTGGCCCCGGCGATCAGAATATTGGCCTTTGCTACCGCCATGGCCTCAAGAAAGGCCCCCATCTGAGCCGACATCCCGCCACCGGTGACCCAGCTCGGCTGGTTGGGAGCGTGCTCGTCGGGCAGCAGCGCCAGGCGAACCCGATTGAACTTTCGAATGCACAGGGTAGGGCCTCCAACAGGCGCAAAAACGGCGTTGGCGCGGCTGCCGTCGACCATCCGGGCGTCCACAAGCGGCTTGTCGATGTTGATCTCACGGCCAACAAGGGCAACAATCTTGTGGATCGTCTGTTCCAGTTGGGCTTCATCACGGAAGGTTGCATGAGTGAACTCCAGTCGGCCTCGCCGCTCGATGTAGATCTCGTCGAAGCGATTCACGAGGATGTCCGTGATCTCCGGATCAGCCATCAGTGCCTGCAGTGGTCCAAGCCCCACCAGCTGGTCGAAGAGGTCCTCGACCACGACCGGCGTCGCGGCAAGATGACGCTGGGCTACGGCGTCGCGAATGCGGTCCCTGAGGATCGTCTCCCGCTGAGGATTAAGGGAGAACGGGTCGAGTATCTTGGGGTCGACCTGGAGCGCAAGCTGTGCTCGCACGAAATGACGGAGTTCTTCGGGCGTGGGCGCCTCCGTCGTCGAGACGTTTTCAGCCAGCACGGCGGCGCTTCGAGAACCAGACGAACGGCGACAGGGCGGATCGCGATTGCGCCGGCAGTTTAAGGGCCGGGTAAATCGACGCGGCAAGCACCGATAACGCTTCGATTGCCGCACCGCTGCCCCGTACTACCAGGGGCTCGTGCCGGTTCTCCGCGGTGTCAAAAGACGGGTCGTACGGAATGCGCGCAACGAGTGATCCGTTCAGATCTCCCATGGGCTCGGCCAGGTTGAACCCGTCGCGCATCTTGTTCGCGACGTAACCAAGCTTTGCGCCGAGTCCGATTCGCCGAAGGGCCTCGACCCCGCGATAGAGCGATTGCACCGATCCGGCGGTGGGTGTTACCAAGCAGTAAATGCGCGTCGCGGTCTCCAGCAGATAGGTCTCGAGATCGCCGATGGTGGCTGAGATGTCGAGGA
>WNFD01008080.1_pt1 | contig 11987 bp, 9 predicted proteins | sample 5400491 | NCBI WGS metagenome assembly WNFD01 (sample SAMN13153343, study PRJNA577476) | soil metagenome | isolation source: 120 cm saprolite under Douglas fir tree site 2 hole 2 replicate 2 | place: USA:California | collected 2015-04-18 | reverse complement strand
TTCTACGACTGGGCGAATGCGAAGGAGAGGGTGTTCGCCACGCTTTTCTTGTCGACAAGTGGAACGCCCCACCTCTATTACCTCACGGTGTCGCCGAACGACGGCTTCGTAATCACCGCCAACTACCGGCGCCCATCGAGGGAAATCCCGGGCGTGTACCTCGCGGGGGCAATGGAGGACCTTCCGGCGGAAAGGATTTACCGCGCGCATCTACGTCGTATTGAGCCGATGGGCGCCCTGGGGGAGTATACCCAGGAGGGCAGGCTGGCAGCCGCCAAGGCCTGGTCCGCCGGGCCGGGTCGCAGCGAAATCCGGCAGCAGAACCTGCACGGGCTGGTCTGGACGGCGGGTACTCTGGGCATCCTCGCTGCTGCGGTATTTGGTCGCCGTTAAAGGAGAGCACATGAAATCCATTTCGAAGACCGAAGAAATCTGGTTCCTCGGGGCGAAGCGAACCCCGTTCGGCACCTTTGGCGGTTCCCTGAAAGATTTGACTGCCACCGACCTCGCGGTGGAGTCCGCCAAGGCCGCCTTGCAGCAGGCCCGGGTCTCGCCGGAAGACGTCCAGCACGTCGTCTACGGAAACGTGATTCAGACCTCGGCGGATGCGATCTACCTGCCGCGGCACGCCGGGCTTCGCGCCGGCATTCCGGTGCCCGTTCCCGCGCTCGGCGTCAACCGCCTCTGCGGCTCCGGGTTTCAGGCGTTGGTGAGCGCGGCGGAGCTCATGCTCACCGAACAGGCGCAAGTCGTTCTCGCCGGCGGCTCCGAATCGATGAGCCAGGCGCCCCACGTGATTCGCGGCGCTCGCTGGGGAATTCCCCTCGGAAAGGGACAACTCGAGGATTCCCTCTGGAGCGCGCTGACCGACACCTACAGCGGCACGCCGATGGCGATCACCGCGGAAAATCTGGCGGCGCAGTACAAGATCTCCCAGGAGCAAGTGGACGAGTATTCGGTGCTCTCCCAGAAGCGCTTCGCCGCCGCGCAAGAGGCGGGAAGGTTGAAGGCGGAGATCTCCCCGGTGGAGATCAAGTCGAGGAAGGGACCGGCGCTCTTCGAGCGGGACGAGCACAACCGGCCGGACACGACGCTGGAGGGCCTCCGCAAGCTGCCCAAGCTCTTCAAGAAGGACGGCGTGGTTCACGCCGGCGCGGCCTCCGGGATCTGCGACGGCGCCGGCAGCCTGGTGGTCGCGACGCGCAGCTGGGCGGAGAAAAAGGGCCTCGCCCCGATCGGCCGGCTGGTGAACTGGGCGTTCGCGGGCGTCGATCCGAGCATCATGGGAATTGGCCCGGCTCCGGCCATTCGCAAGCTGATGGAGCGCGCGGGAATCGGCTTTCCGGATGTAGACCTGATCGAGGTCAACGAGGCCTTCGCTCCCCAGTATCTCGCGGTTGAAAAGGACCTCGGCTTGCCGCGCGAGAAGACGAACGTGGACGGGGGTGCGATCGCGGTCGGACACCCGCTCGCGGCTTCCGGAGCCCGGATCACGATGCATCTGTTGTACGAGCTCAAGCGCCGCGGCGGACGCTGTGGTATCGGTTCGGCATGCATCGGCGGTGGGCAGGGAATCGCGGTTCTGGTCGAGGCACTCTGAGTGCCTGTGGAAGATGACGAACGACGCAGACGGCAAGAGCGCGCGCGAAAAGGCCAAGGCGATCGCCGAGCAACGGCGGGCCGAACGACGCCAGCGGAAGCGATTATGCGTGCTGTGCGGGGCGGAAGAGTCGGACAAGAATCCGCTCGGAGCGCATCCGGAAGGCATCGGCCCGGTCTGTCGAGATGAACCCGGATGTCAGTCCCGTCGCCCGGCGGCGCGCTGATGAGCAGCCCGGCTCGCGAGGAAATCGTCTACGACTGGAACCAGGTCCAGTCCGCCCCGAAGCCCGCGCAGCCCTTCGATTTCGACGACGAGTCGCTTCGCGACGGGGTGCAGTCGCCCTCGGTGACCGACCCGCCCCTGGCGGCGAAGATCGAGCTGCTCGAGCTGATGGAAAGCATTGGCGTCCGGTCGGTGGACATCGGACTTCCCGGCGCCGGCAAGCGGGCGTTCGAGGACGTTGTCGCCCTCGCGCAGCACATCCAGAAGCGCAAGCTCAAGATGGAGCCGAACTGCGCCGCCCGCACCGTGCTTTCGGACATCAAGCCGGTGGCGGAGGCGGTGCAGAAGAGCGGCCAGAAGATCGTCCTCTACACCTTCATCGGCTCGTCGCCGATCCGGCAGTACGCGGAGACGTGGGATCTCGACTTCATTTTGAAGGCCTCGACCGAGGCAATCGACTTTGGGATCAAGGAGGGACTTCAAGTCGCCTACGTCACCGAGGATACGACGCGTGCTTCGCCGCCGAACCTCGAGCGGCTCTTCCGCAACGCGATAGACCACGGCGCCTCCAGGCTCGTCCTCTGCGACACCGTCGGACATGCCACGCCCGAGGGGACCGCCGCCTTGATCGGATGGACCCGCAGCTTGATCGCCAAGACCGGCGCGGAGGTGAAGGTCGACTGGCACGGGCACAACGATCGCGGGCTCGCGGTGGGCAATGCGATTGCCGCGCTCCAGGCCGGAGTCCATCGGGTCCATGCCTGCGGCTTGGGAATCGGCGAGCGCGTGGGCAATACCTCCATGGATCTGCTGCTGCTCAATCTCAAGTTGATGGGGTGGATCGACTACGACCTGGGCCAGCTGGTGGCCTACGTCCGCAAGATCTCCGAGGCCTGCAAGTTCCCGATTCCGCGGAACTATCCGTTGTCAGGTGCGGACGCATTCCGGACCGCCACCGGCGTCCACGCGGCGGCGATCGTCAAGGCGAAGGCTCGGGGCGACGACTGGCTCGCCGACCGGGTCTATTCGGGCGTCCCCGCCGGGGAGTTCGGGCGACAGCAGGAAATCGAGATCGGGCACATGAGCGGGATGAGCAACGTCAAGTATTGGCTCGAATCCCGCGGGATCGCCTTCACCGACGAGATGTGCAAGGAGATCCTCACCCTCGCGAAATCCTGTCCCACGACGCTGAGCGAAGAGGAAATCCTCGCCGTCGTCGAGCGGTGTGGGGGCCGTCGCAACGAAGGTCCCCGATCCCCGGGCGATTCCGTCCGCGCCTAGGGGCAGGGTTGCCGCTCTTGTGAATTGGCGTTAAACCGTTCGCATTGAGTGAGGGCAGGTATGGCTTTAAACCAGTTTACCGGAATCAAGGTTTTCTCGACGACGCTCGCGCGCGACCGGGAAGTGATGGGAGAGAACATCACCCGGTGGCTGAAGGAAAACCCGAACGCTGAGATCGTCGATAAGGTGGTCACCCAGTCTTCGGACAAGGAATTCCACTGCCTGACGATTACCCTCTTCTACCGGCAAAAGGCCTGAAGCGCGTCGAGGCTTCATCGATGCACATCCTGGAACAAAACGGCGCAGGCAGGGTTTCGAAGAAACCAGCGGCCGTTTTGGAGGTGGTTTGATGCGAAGGAATCGCGGCATTGGAATGGACTGGCTTCGCATCCGCTCCGTCTCGGCCAAGTTGGCGATTGCGTTGATCGCCGGTTCGGTGCTGTGGGGTCTCACCCGCTCGGACGTGTTCGTGCTCGTTCCGGGGTACGTCCTCGAGCGCGGGGCGATCTGGGAGCTGTTCACCTACGCGTTCGTCGCCAGCGATCCGCTGGGCGTTATTTTCGGCGCGCTCGTGGTCTGGTCCATCGGTTCCTCGCTCGAAGCGACCTGGGGCCAGAAGCGTCTGCTCTGGGTTGTCCTCGGCTGCACGGTGCTCGCCGCCGTCCTCACGGTCATCACCGCGATCTTTGTGAGCAGCTTGCGCCCCTTCGCGTTCTATGGCGCCTGGGTGATGGGCAGCGTCATCTGGGTTGGATACGGACTGAGCTTCGGATCTCGGCAGACAAACTTCTGGGGACTCCCGGTCACCGGATATGTTTTTGCGCTGATCGGCCTGGGCTTTGTGCTGCTCAACGCCGTTTTCAGCCGCGACCTGCTCCACGTGCTTCCCGAGCTCTTCGGGATCGCGCTGGTGGCGGCTTACCTCAAGCTGGATGCCCCGAAAACCTGGCTGCTGCGCTTCCAATCGTGGCGCTTTCAACGGCAGTTCCGAAGCCGCTCCAAGCACCTTAGAGTCATCGGCAAGGATCGGAATACCAGCCGCGACTCTGACCGGTACCTCCACTAGCAGAGGCTGCGCAGCAGTTTTTCAACACCCCGCTAGAGTGCGATTCAGGTCAGTCCGGTGTCCGCACCGGCTGCGCCGTCACTGCTCGTCGATGGAGTAAACGCTCCATCGGGGAACGAAGATCCGCGCCGTATTGGTCCGTTCGTCCGCTGGCCTGAGGAAGAAGCCGGGAGTGCCGGTCTTGAAATCGTCTGAAAACCCAACCACCTCACGGCCATCCTGGAGCGTCAGCCGGATCTTCTGTCCACCCGGGGCGGTTTTGGGCGCGCCCGGAGCGAGCATGAAAAAGATCGCCTTGAGGCGATCGGTGGCGATGTTGTCGACGACGCCAGGAGCGGACTGAAGCGGCACGGTGCCCGCGGTCAGATCGAGATCTTGAACGGTTCCGCGCTTTACCTGGCCATCGATGAGGTGGACCACGACGCGGTGCTCGCCAGCGACGAAGTTCGCGCCGACAATGGGAACCAGGTCTTCGAACGAGGTTTCGGGATCCGCCTGCGCGGGTGGCGCTGCCGCGGCGCCGCCCAACAAAATCGCAGCCGGGGCCACTTGAGCCTGATGCGCTTTCCTGGTTGGAGCTTCGGCAATTTCCTCTGGCTGAGCCCGGTCGGGTGGTGTCGCCGGCGTCAGCTCCTCGTTGATCTGGAATTGAAAGGTGGGCGGCTCGGAGCTCGAGACCTGGGTGTATCCGGTCCCACTCGTTGAATCCGCTGCGTACGGTCGGTGCGGTTCGTGCGGCTTCGGAGGGGGAGCCTCCACCGGCACGGGCGATTCCCGCGGGATGGCGGGTGGCGCCGGTTCGTTGGCCCACTGCGCGACCGGCTCAATCTGCGCTTCCTCCAACGGGGGCAGATCTTCAATCGCCAGCGCCGAGGCCGCGTTTCCGGGTTCGGCCTGGCCGCTTTCCCAGGAGTTTGACTGGAGCTCTCCTTGCATCGCATCGGAATCGAGCAGGTCGATCACCGGCGCATCGATCGCGATCTGTTGCTCGGGAGGCAGTTGCGCCGCTTCTGCAGACGTGATCTGTAGCTCGGGAAGCAGTTGCCCCGCTTCCGCCGGCATTTCCGTCTCGAGCGGCACCGAGCTTTCGAAGGCGGGCGAGGCCGAGACCCACTCGAAGTTCTGGGTCAAAGGGATGCTGGATGGCTCCGGGTCGGTGCCGGCTGCGGAGGTCTCCGCCGAGCTCTCCGATAGCAACGGAATGGGTTCCGCTGCGGTTTCGCCGGTTGCTTCCGCCTCGAAAGGAATCGATCTCGCGGCAGGAGCCGATTCCGGAACCCACTCGAAGTTCTGGGTCAGTGGAATGCTGGTTGGTCCCGGGTCGGCCTCGGCCGCGGAGGTCTCTGCGGAGCTCTCCGGGGACAGCAACGGAGCTTGTTCTGGCGAGGTTCCGCCCGCGGGCAGAGGAGCCGACTCCGGAACCCACTCGAGGTTCTGGGTCAGAGCCATTTCGGAAGGGACGAACCCGGGGATTTGCTCGGGCGCCTCCGGCTCCACCAGGAGGACGTCACTGGGATCGACCTCCATGATGTCGTTCGGATCCACCTCGGCGAAGCCATCCGCCTCGTCGGGCGGCGCCTGGACAGGCGTCTGCGCGCCGTTTTGCCGCGCAGCGCTGCCGCCTGCTTCAAAAATGCCGAGCGAATGCCCAAGCTCGTTCCAGCGGCGCTCTTCTGCGTCCGAAAGCGCGGCGAGCTTGCGCTTTTCCTCGAGGAGGCTGAACTCCCTCATCGATAAGCGGATGTCCGACATCGATCTCCAGGCCAGGCGCGATCTTCCGACCGCGAGTCAACCCTTCAGCGCCATGACTATAAATCACTTTCAGAATGCTCAGATTGTCGGTAAACGTCGTGAGGTATGCGCTGGAACTGAGGCAGCTCGTCCTGCCCCCACCTCTTCCTCGCCATGTCAAAGCTACCCCCTGAAACAAAGCAACCGGACCCCCTTGCCGAGCGGACGAAGCTGATGCTCGCTTTCCTGGCTCGTCGGATCCGCTCTCTGCGCGAGCGTCAGGGCATCACTCAGGAGGAGTTTGCGACCCGGTGCGGGATTTCGGTGAGCTTCGCTTCTTTGCTCGAGCGCGGGGAGCGGAGCCCGAGCTACGAGACTCTCCTACAAATGGCCGACGCCCTCGACATACCTCTGGCGGAGTTGTTTCGCAGCGCCGCAAACCCGAGCTACGACGACTCCTACTATTCGAAGCTCGTCGAATTTGCCCGCCGGCGGAAGCTGTCGCGGCCACAAGTGGATCGGCTGATGGCGGTTGGGCAGGCGATGTTCGACGGACGGATTGAACCAACGGCGAGTCGTTCCACGACGGGTCGAGCGGGAAAGCTCATCGAATGCTCTATCTCGGGTTGTGGGCGCCCGGTGTTGGCCAAGGGGTTGTGCGCATCGCACTACCACCGCGCCCGGCGCGCCAGGGTCTAACCGCCTCGCGAACGGTTCGAGCGTCATTCCATGGTGCCGACGGCGTTCGAATCGTCGATGCTCGGCACTTTATTGTACATATGAGTCCGGTTTCCGAACCTGTATGTACAACGCTTTAATCGCCGTGCGGTCCCATCAGGGGCGAGGCCGGACCACCCCGGTGCGGTCGCGCAGCGAAGGAGTGGGCTCGTCCAGCGCGTCGCTGAAGAGGCACAGCTGGCAGGGAACGCACTCGGACTGCGCATCTAGCGGGTCGTCATCGAGGCGCGTGGGCACGGCGTCGCCTGCGAGCAGCCGCCGACCACCGACCCCGGCGAGCGCGCTGGCCAAAATCCACTTCGACGATCCGCTTCGGCGCCCTTGAGCGGAGTCCCCCGCGCCAACCAATTTACTACTGACCGGCGACGAAGCGGGGCAAGTGCGCCAATGCGAGGCCTTTGCCACCACGGAGTGCTGCTGGCTGTCCATCGATGAGACAAAGAACCACTCGCGACGCTGGTGCAGCATGGCCGACTGCGGAAACCGGGCCAACGCGCGGCGCCACTATCAGCGAAAGCGCCAAGATCGCGACCCAGCACCAGATCGCAGCTGATCCGCCCAGCGGGTTACCGCCGCCTCTTGGCGCGTTCGATTCGGATCAACTTATCGCCGTGCGACCGTCCGTTGAGCGCCTCGAAGCCGGCGACGTCGTCCTCCGCGACCGAGAGATAGCTGTACGTCGCGCGCAGCGAGACGCGGATCACCTTGCCCGGCGGGGCCCCAGCGGCCTCTAGCGCGGCAACCAACGCCCCCGATTCCAACCCGTCCGACTTTCCGAGATTGAGCCAGAGCTGAGGATGATCCGTCTCCCCCGGGCGGGCCTCGGAGGCGTTTTTCGGGCTCTCGGCCGGAAGCTCTTTTGGGCGGCTCCGCTTGCGTTCCGGGCCGGTGTCACGCCTTGCCGGCCGCTCCAGCTTGCGCGGGCCACTGCGGACGCGGGATTCGACCGCGGGACGCGGGGCGGAGGAGCGCTCCGGCTCCTCTTTCGCCGCTTGAACTTTCTCCATCCGATGGTGGGTAAAAAAGTACTTGAGCAGAAAAGCGATCAGGTCGTCGGCGTCCGTGCGCTGCTTCAACTGGGCCGCCAGCGATAGAAGCCCCTCGTAGACGCTTCCCGCCGCCCCATCTCGGATCTCCCGAACGTGTCGTTCCGTCCAGAGCCGGATCGCCTCCTCCGGAGAAGGCATCGGGCGCTTTTCGAAGACGATTCCGTAGCGCTTCTCCAGCGCGCTCAGGGTGTTCAGCTCGCGTCCGCTGACGAGGTTGATGGCGATCCCTTTTTTTCCAATTCTCCCGGTCCGCCCCACCCGGTGCAGGTAGACCGCCGGATCTTCGGGAAGCGAATAGTTGATCACGTGACCCAGGTCCGAGATGTCGATCCCGCGCGCGGCGATGTCCGTCGCGACCATGAACGCCACCTCGCCACGCTTGACCTTGGCCATCACCCGCTCGCGTTCCTTCTGCGGCAGGTCCCCATTGAGCAACTCGGTGTCGAAGCCGTTGCGGTTGAGCACCGCGGTGACCAGCGCGGTGTCGTCCTTGGTGTTGCAGAAGATGATCGCGTTCTGCGGCTCCTCGAGCTCGAGGATGTAGATCAGATTTCGGGGCTTGGGATAGGCGTCGGAGACGTCGTAGCGAACGTGGTGGATGTGCTCGACGGTGAGCACGTCGCCGGAGAGGAGCAGCGCCTCCGGATCCTTGGAGTAGCGGTTGATCAGGTTTTCGATGTCCGGCGGAACGGTGGCGGAGAAGAGAAGGACCTGCTTCTTCGCGGGGAGGCAATCCAGGATTCGCGTCACCTCTTCGTAGAATCCCTGGTTCAGCATCTCGTCCGCTTCGTCGAGGACGACGCAGTCGCAGGCGCTGAGGTTCAAATTCTTGCGCCGGATGTGATCGTAGACTCGCCCCGGGGTGCCGACGATGATCGCGCTGCCCAGATGGAGCGCGTTCTCTTGCGTCTTCATCGACGCGCCGCCGTAGATCGCGGTCACCGTCAGATCTCGATACTTGCCCAACTCGGAGATCTCGGTGGCCACTTGAAGGGCCAACTCGCGCGTCGGGCAGAGGATGAGCGCCCGGACGTTGCGTTCACCGTCGGGCAGTTTCTCGAGGAGGGGAATCCCGAAGGCTGCCGTTTTGCCGGTGCCGGTTTTCGAGCGGACGATCAGATCGCGCCCCTGCCGGATCGGCTCGAACACGGTGGCCTGGACGGGGGTCGGGTGGACGTAGCCCCGCTCGGCGATCGCCCGGCGCAGCGCGGGGGAAATGTCGAACTGGGCGAATTCGATTTCGGCTACGTAATCGTGAGGATCCTTCGCGTTCGCGTCCGCTGAGGCGACTTGCGCCTGGGGGTCTGTTTCAACCATCGAACGACGGCATAGCTTTGCTCCAATCTCATAGCAACTGCCGCCTGCCGTTCGCTATACACGGACTTGAAATGCCAAGGAGCAAGACCCAGCGCAAAATGGCGAGCCCAGCCCCGAAGCGAAAGCGCAAAAGCGCCAAGGAGCGGGTGGAAACCGGCGAGAGCGCGGAGGGAGCTTCGGAAACCGAGGTCTCCCCGCCCGACCCGGGCCCGGAAATTGTGGAAGCCTCCCTCGACGTGCCGGTCCCGGCCCACCGGAGCAAGGCGCTCGTCCGGCGGGACGACCGTGCGCTGGAGCGCAGGGATCCCCTTCAAGTCTACATGGCGGAGGTGCACCGCCATCCCCTGCTCAGCCGGGAAGAAGAGTTGGAGCTGGCGCAGAAGTTTCAGAGTACCGGAGACTTGAAGGCGGCCTACCGCCTGGTGGCGTCGAATCTGCGACTGGTGGTGAAGATCGCCAACGAGTATCACCGAAACCCGCTCTCACTGCTGGATCTGATCCAGGAGGGCAACATCGGTCTGATGCAGGCGGTGAAAAAGTACGATCCCGGGCGGGGCGTAAAGCTCTCCAGCTACGCCGCCTGGTGGATCCGCGCCTACGTTCTTCGCTACATCATGGACAACTGGCGCCTGGTGAAGCTCGGCACCACCGAGGCGCAACGCAAGCTCTTCTTCAAGCTCCGTCAAGAGCAGGATCGCCTGGTTTCCCAGGGGTTCGAGGCCACGCCGAAGCTCCTCGCCGAGCGGCTCAACGTCACCGAGCGGGACGTGGTGGAGATGGATCAGCGCCTCGGCCACGACGAGGTCTCGCTCGATGCGCCGATTGGCGAGGATGGGACCACCACCCGCGGAGATCGGTTTCTACCGTCGGACAGTGTTCCCGCGGACGTCCGGCTCGGGAACGAGGAGCTGAAGCGCCTCTTCAGCGGCAAGCTGGAGGAGTTCGCCAAGGGGCTTCACGACAAGGAGCGCTTCATTTTCGAGAAACGGCTGATGTCCGACGAGCCGCTCACCCTCCAGGAAATTGGCGACCAGTACGGAATCAGCCGCGAGCGCGCCCGCCAGATCGAGGCGAACCTCATCTCCCGCATTCGCGAGCACGTTCGCAAGGAGATGCCGGACTTTGACCTCCAGTAGGGGATAGAGGCTAGAGTCGGCGGAAGCTCCGCCAGGAGGGGGAAAGATGGACGCGGTTCGTGGTTGCATTGTCTTCGCTGCCGCCTTGTTCGCCGCGGGCTGCGCCGGTCCGCGCGTCGGCCGGTCCCCCGCCGAGGGTGGGCATCCGTGGATCGAGATTCGCACTGCCCACTACACGCTCCAAACCGACCTGAGCCCCGACGACGCGCGCGACACCGCCCTCTACCTCGAGCGGACGAGGTCGGCGCTTCTGGCCGCCGCATGGCCCCACGCGCAGCCACCCGAGGACAACATCAAGGCCTTCGTCTTGCGGGATGACGTGGAGTTTCAACAACTCTTCGAACACGCGTTTGGCGGCATCTTCCTGCGCCACAACTTCACCCAGTTCGTTCTCTTCTACGGCAGGCCCGCGAACGGCGGCTGGTTCTCGCAGAGGGTCGGAACCACGCTCAAACACGAGCTGACCCATCACTTGAGCGCGTACTTCCTGCGCCGCCAGCCGCATTGGCTCTCCGAGGGAATTGCCAGCTACATGGAGACTCTGGAGATCTCCGATGATGGAGAGAGCGCGGTGGTCGGGTTTTCCAATCCTCACTTGTTGGGCGTACCGCCAGCGCGTGCTCAGGACATCCTTGCCTGGACCAATCGCGCTCCCGACGTCGACGGGATGCGGCTTTACGCGGGCAGCTGGCTCTTGGTGCATTGGATGATGAACCGTCAGCCGGAGAAGTTCGGCGATTTTCAGCAGCGCCTGAACAAGGGCGAAGAGGCGGAGTCCGCTTGGAAGAATGCGTTTCCCGAAACGAACCTGGACAGGCTCAATGACGACCTGCGCCACTACAGCGAGCATGGCCAGTACCGTACGCTCAAGGTTCGCGTGCCCCCGGTGGATACCGTCCATCTGGGAAGGACGCTGGAAGACGCAGAGGTGCACGCCATCCGGGCGCACCTGGTCCTTCAAACGAAGGGGATGTTCAAAGACGAGTCCGTGGAGCGGATCCAGTTCGCCCGGCGGGAAGCGGACGAAGCACTGCGCCAGGATTTCGGCAACGTTTCCGCCTTGCTCAGCATGAGTGAGCTGCAGCCGCAAATGCGCGAGTCACTGGCCCGAAGGGCAGTGGCCGCACATCCTGAGAGCGACGCGGCATGGCTGATGCTCGCCGAGGTATTGAAATCGCAGAAGCAATCCGTTCCGGAGCTCGAGAATGCGCTGAAGAAGGCGACCTCGCTGGCGCCCCAAAATGCGATCGCCGCGAACGACCTGGCCTGGCTCTATGTTTCCCAGGCGAAATTTCTGGCTGCCCTGCCATTGTCAAAACGGGCGCTGAAGCTTGCGCCCTGGAGCTCACCCGCCTGGGATACCTATGCATCGGTCGCCTACGGGCTTAAGAACTGCGTCGAGGCCGCCGCTGCCGAGCGGCGCGCTCTGGAGCTGATCCCGGAGCGATCCGGGAGATCCGGCGGCGACTACTACGTCAAGCGGCTGCAATCGTTCCAGACCGGCTGCCAGTCCACCGCCAAGAACGAATAGACGCGCGACCTGGATCAGAGCGCTTCGACGCGAAGGTTGTCGAAGTGCACCTTGGCCTCGAAGCCGGAGAAGGCGAAGAACTGGTGGTCCGGCCCACTCAGCGGCGAGGGATCGTCGAGAGACAGAAAGCTCTGCCCGTCGATGAACCAGGTGATCCGGTTGCCCTGGCGGGTGATCTTCCAGTGGTAATGCTTTCCCGGCACCACCTTGGTGTCGGTCCGGGAAACGCGGCCCGGGGCATGCTCGGACTGCTTGACCAACACGGATGCGGTGTTTCGCCAACCGCCGAAGATGAACACGTAGCCGGTGGAGA
>WNFD01012015.1_pt1 | contig 11988 bp, 6 predicted proteins | sample 5400491 | NCBI WGS metagenome assembly WNFD01 (sample SAMN13153343, study PRJNA577476) | soil metagenome | isolation source: 120 cm saprolite under Douglas fir tree site 2 hole 2 replicate 2 | place: USA:California | collected 2015-04-18 | reverse complement strand
GGAACTTGTTGGGTACAGCAAAACGAAAACTCCGCGTCTCCGCGCCTCCGCGTTGATCTTGTAGTCAATGTCGGTAGGCGTGCGCGATGGGGAAGCGCCAACCCTCGCCGAAAGCCCGCGCGGTCACGCGCAGCACGGGTGCCGCCTGGCGGCGCTTGTACTCGCTCTGCACCACGAGCTTCAGCACCCGCCGCGCCAGGTCCTCCGGGATGCCCCGCTCGGTCAGCTCGCCGACGCCGAGGTGCTCCTCGACGTGGCCGCGCAGCACGCGGTCGAGCTGGTCATACGGGGGCAGCGTGTCCTGGTCGGTCTGGTTCTCCCGCAGCTCCGCGGTGGGCGGCCGGGTGAGGATGCGATCCGGGATGACCTCGCGCCCCTGGCGGTTGAACCAGCGCGCCAGCGCGTACACCGCCGTCTTGCTCAGGTCGCCGATCGGCGCCAGGCCGCCGGCCATGTCGCCGTAGAGGGTGGAGTACCCGGTGCCCAGCTCGCTCTTGTTCCCGGTGGAGAGCAGCAGCGCGCCGGTCTTGTTCGAGTAGGCCATCAGCAGCGTGCCGCGGATGCGGGCTTGCAGGTTCTCCTCGGTGACGTCGGGCTTGCGGCCGCGGAAGATCGGTTCGAGGGCGAGCAGGTACGACTGGAAGATCGGCTCGATGGCGATGGTGTCGAAGTGGATGCCCAGCCGCTCGGCGAGGAGCGTGGCGTCCTCGTTGCTCATCGAGGCCGTGTAGCGCGAAGGCATGGCGATGGCCGTCACGTTCGTCGGTCCCAGCGCCCGTGCCGCGAGCACTGCCGTGAGCGCCGAGTCGACGCCCCCGGAGAGCCCGAGCACCGCGGTGCGGAAGCCGGTCTTGCGCGCGTAGTCGCGGATCCCGAGCGTCAGCGCGGCGGCGAGCTCGGCGCAGCCGGCGTCGGAGAGGTCCAGCTCGTACGCGGACACGACCGCCAGGGCCCCGAGGTCCGGCTTGGGCGCCAGCACGTGGTCGGTCCTGCACGAGGGGTCCGGCTTCTCGCGCCCGAGCGGGGGCGTGCTCCGCGGCGCGGCGGCGGGGGAAGGCTTCGGCGAGAGGTCGGCGAAGATCAGCCGCTCCTCGAACCCGGGCGCCTCGGCCAGGGTCTCTCCGCGCGCGGACACCGCCAGCGAGTGGCCGTCGAACACGAGCGAGTCGTTCCCGCCCACCAGGTTGCACAGCGCGACGGGCATCCCGTGGCGCCGCGCCGCCGCCGCCGCCATGTCGCGCCGGACCTGCGTCTTTCCCAGCGCGTACGGCGAGGCGGAGAGGTTCACCAGGACTTGCGCACCCTGCCGGGCCAGCTCCTCGACCGGGTCGCGCGTATAGCGCGGCTTCTGCCAGAAGAGCTTGTCGTTCCAGAGGTCCTCGCAGATGGACAGGCCGACCCGCACTCCCGCCACCTCGACGACGGTCACCTCCGGCGAGGGATCGAAGTAGCGCGCCTCGTCGAACACGTCGTAGGTGGGGAGGAGCGACTTGCGGGCCAGGGCGGCGATCTTCCCGTCGCGCAGCAGCGCGCAGGCGTTGAACAGCCCGGCGCCCTCGCCCCGGTGGGGCTCAGCGAACCCGACCAGGGCGGGCACGCGTCCGAAGACCGGGTCGGCTGCGAGCTGGTCCAGGGAGGCGAGCTGCCGCTGCACGAACTCGCGAAGAACGAGCAGGTCCTTCGGCGGGTATCCGCACAGGGTCAGCTCCGGGAAGACGACGAGTTGCGCGCCTGCGTCGGCCGCCTCGCGCGCCTGCCGTACGATGGCCGCGGCGTTGTCCGCGAACGCGCCGACCGTGGTGTCGATCTGTGCGAGCGCGATCTTCATCGTCGCCCGGAGCATAACCCGTCAGCGGCGCGCGGGTGCGACCTGCGCGCTCCCCGTGCGCGCCAGCTTGCCCCAGCCGACGGCGAACCCCGACAGCGCGTTCCACAGCGAGCGGACCAGCGCCACCCAGAGCAGCTGCCGGTAGAGCACGCGCTGGACGAACAGGCCGGGCAACAGGCCCAGGTCCTCGCCCTCCAGCAGCACGGCGGCGGCGGAGAGGAGCAGGTCGAGCGCGAAGAACAGGAGGTAGTACCCGACGGTCGCGAGCGCGTTCCCGCGGACGAGCGCCGCGACGAAGAGCAGGTCGACGAGCGGCGCCACCAGCGGCACCGCGAACTGGTACACGGCGAAGGCGGGGAGGATGAGCCAGCCCAGCACGCCTCCGCCAGGGCGGAAGAGGCGCGACTTGTGCTTCCAGCACGCCTGCAGGACGCCGTACGTCCAGCGGAAGCGCTGCTTGAGCAGCGCCCGGGCCGTCTCCGGCGCCTCGGTGTAGGCGAGCGCGTCCTCCGCGTACACCACGCGGAAGCCCCGCGCGATCAGGCGGAGCGTCAGGTCGGTATCCTCCGCGAGCGTGTCCTCGTGGAAGCCGCCCTCCGAGAGCACCGCGTCGCGCCGCCACGCGCCCACCGCGCCCGGCACCACCGGGACGGCCCCCGCGAGGTCCCACGCGCGGCGCTCCAGGTTCTGCGCGGTGACGTACTCGAGCGCCTGCCAGCGGGTGAGGCGGTTCACGCGGTTGCCGACCTTCGCGTTCCCGGCCACCGCGGCGACGCGCGCGTCGGAGAACGGGGCCGTGAGACGGGCCACGGTATCGGTGGCGAAGAGCGTGTCGCTGTCCAGCGCGACCACCACCTCGCCTCGGGCCTCGGAGAAGCCCAGGTTCAGCGCCGACGACTTCCCACCGTTCGGCTTGGCGAGGATGCGCACGCGCGGGTTCCGGTCGAACTTCTCGCGCAGCACGGCCAGCGTGCGGTCCCTGGAGCCGTCGTCGACGCAGACCACCTCCAGGACGGGCGGCTCCTGCGCGAGCAGCGTCTCCACCGTGCGCGCGATCACCTGCTCCTCGTTGTACGCGGGAACCACGACCGACACCGTCCCGCCGAACGGGGCCGGCCGCTTGCGCCGCGCGCGGCGCGCCTGCACCGGCGCGCACACCGCCAGGATCACCGCGCGCAGGCCGAGCAGCGCCAGAGCGAAGCCGAAGGCGGGTCCGAGCAGCCGGGCGATCCCGCCCAGCACTCCGAAGACCAGGGTGTCGGCGCCGGAGATGAGCGAGGGGATCGCAGCGCGCGGAGCCGCCGGCAGGAGCTGGTCCCGGGGCAGGCCGACCGCGTCCTCGGGACCCACCACCTGGATGCCTTGCTGCGAAAGCCCGTCGAGGATCAGCGGCAGCGCATCGAGCGTCGCCTGCCGGTTCCCGCCTCCGTCGTGCAGCAGGATCACGCTGCCGTCCCGCGCTTTCGCCAGCACCCGCCGGGCGATCTCCTGCGGATCGCGCAGCGAGAAGTCCTCCGGATCGATGTCGTGTCCGAGCGTCAGGTAGCCCATCGCCGAGGCGCGCGCGATGACCTGCGCGTTGGGTGCTTCGTCGAGTGACTGGTCGGAATGGTAGGGGGGCCGGAACAACCGCGGATGGCGGCCGGTGATCCACTCCAGCAGCTTCTCGGTGACGTTCAGCTCCACCTCCATGCGCAGCGGGGACACGCGCGCCAGGTCGGGATGGGTGAAGGTGTGGTTGCCGACCGTGTGCCCCTCGGCGAACTCGCGGCGCACGAGCTCGGGGTGCGACTGGGCGTTGCCGCCGATGACGAAGAACGCTGCGTGGACTCCGCGCTGCGCGAGCAAGTCGAGGATCCGCGGGGTCCAGGCCGGATCGGGCCCGTCGTCGAAGGTGAGCGTCACCCGCCCGCGCGGCTTGCCGCCCTTGCGCTCCAGGATCCATCCCGACGGATATTGTAGATATGCGACGCGCTCGACGCCGCCGGCGGCGCTCCAGGTCACCTCTCGCCGGCCCGGCTGCGGCGCCGCCTTGAGGGAGATCAGCTCGCCGCTGCCTTCCGTCTCCACGTCGTCGGGGTCGTTGGCGATGAGGCCGTCGAGACGCTGCCGGGCGCCCCCTGGATCGAAGGCGCGGGGCGTGGGCGGCCGGGTGAACAGCTCGAAGAGCTTGGGGTCCTCGGCGCCGAGCCGCCACAGCGCCGTTCCGCGCAGGTGCAGCGCCGCCACCGCCTCGAGCTGCGCCGCCTCGGCCGGCGCGTCGAGGAACCGCACCGCGTGCTTCTCGCGCGCCTCGTCGTCGTCGTACTCGAAGAAGGGCCCGCGCGCCTGGGCGTCCCACTCGATCGGCACCTCGTTCTCGCGGGCCAGGACCAGCGCCTGCGCGTACGACAGCTCCTCCGCCGGCCTCGCGGTGTCGCCGTCCGCGTCGAGCGGCCAGTCGTACCCGTAGGCGCCGATCGCCAGCACCAGCTTCTCCGCCGGAGCGCGGCGCAGGTACTCGCCCGCGCTCCTGGCGACGGACTCCGGCGTGGCGATCGGTCCCGGATTGTCGTCGGCCGAGTGCTCGTCGTACGCCATCAGCACCAGGAAGTCGCTGGAGGCGGCGAGCCGCTCGACCGGGACCTCCTTGGGATCCGCCGGCACGTCCACCGTGACCAGGAAGCCGCGGGGGTGCATCTCGCCCCACAGCGCTTCGACGAACAGCGCGAGCTTCTGGAAACCCTGCGCTCCCAGGTCCTCGAGGTCGACGTTGACGCCCGCGTAGCCGCGTTCCTCGCAGATCCGGGCCAGCTTGCGCGCCGCGTCCTGGCGCAGGGCGTCCGTGGCCAGCACCGCCTGCGCGAGCTGCGCCGAGAACCCTCCCGGCCCGTAATTGGACACGGTGGGCACCACCTCGAGGCGCTGCGCCGCCTGCAGGACGCGCGCGTCCTCCTCGACGGCGAAGTCGCCGCCCGGCTGGAGGCGGATCCACTCCGGCATGACGTGCGTGAGCTGGTCGGCGTGCTGCTGCAACGAGCGCAGGCTCGCTGGATCCCAGTTCACCACGAAGCCCGCCAGCACCGGCGCGGCGCTCGATGCGGCGCGCCGCTTGCGCTGGGCGGCCTGCGCCTGCTGCAGCAGCGACCGCAGCCGCCCCTCCTCGCGGTGGTACGCGGCCTCCCGCGCGCGTCCTTCGAGCGGGTGCCCCGGCGGCAGCGCACCCGCCTTCGCGCGCGGGGCCGGCTCGGGCAGGACCTCGCCCCGGCGCGTCCACGGTGCAGGGAAGACGGAGACGAGGAACGTCCCGGCGGCGGCCAGTGCCGCCACGCCGGCCATGACCGAAGCGAGCCGCACCGCGGCGCCTCTCCGTCCCGATTCGTCCCTGAAGACCGACATGTCCCTGCAGTTGTAAAGCGGCTCGGGCGCCGAGGCCCGGAAACTGCCAGGGCGCGCTGGATGCGAGTGGTCGCTTCACCGCACGGTGCGTGCCACGCGCGGGACGGTGGTGTGTTAGACCCTCGGGAGTGCACGACGACCTGAGCCGGCGCAAGTCGCAGCACCTCGACCTGGCGCTGCGCGACGAGGTGGAACCCGCCGAGACGGACCCCCTCTTCCGCTGCGTCCGGCTGGTGCACCGCGCGTTGCCAGAGCTGCGCCTCGCCGACGTGGACCTGTCCGCCGAGTTGTCCGGCGCGCGCCTGCGGGCGCCGCTGATGGTGGTGGGAATGACAGGGGGGACCGATCGCGCCGGCCAGATCAACCGCGACCTGGCGCGCATCGCCGAGGAGGAGGGCATCGCCTTCGGCGTGGGCTCGATGCGCGTCCTGCTCGACCAGCCCGAGCTGCTCCCGACCTTCGACGTGCGCCCGGCCCGGCCGGCGCGGCTGTTCGCCAACCTGGGCGCGCAGCAGCTCGTGCAGCGCGGGCGCGACGCGGCGCACCGGCTGATCGAGCTGATCGGCGCGGACGGCATCGCCATCCACCTGAACCCCGCCCAGGAGCTGGTGCAGGACGGCGGCGACCGCGACTTCACCGGCTGCCTCGACGCCATCGCGCGCCTCGCCGAGGAGCTGGGCGACCGGCTCATCGTCAAGGAGACCGGCTGCGGCATCGGGCCCGACGTGGTGCGCGAGCTGATCGCGCGCAAGGTGCGGGTCATCGACGTGAGCGGCAGCGGCGGCACCAGCTGGACGCGGGTGGAGCAGCTGCGCGCGAACACCGCGGAGGCCGGCGCGCTGGGCGAGTTGCTCAGCGACTGGGGACTTCCCACGGCAGCCTGCATCGGAGCGGCGGTGCGCGTGCTGGCGCCGAAGAAGGGTCCGCGGGTGCGGCTGATCGCGTCCGGCGGAGTGCGCAGCGGCGTGGACGTCGCCCGCTCGCTCGCGCTGGGCGCGGACGTCGCCGGGTTCGCGCTGCCGATGGTGCGCGCGCACCAGCGCGGCGGGATCGAGGCGGCGCGCGCGGAGCTGCGCGGCGCGATCGCCGCGCTCCGGGCCGCCTGCCTTCTGGTCGGCGCGCGCGACGTGCAGGCGCTGCGGGCCTCCCGCCCGGTGCTGCTGGAGCCGTTGCCCTCCTGGATCGCGCAGCTGGAGCCGCCTCCGTGAAGGCGTCCGCCCCGGGCAAGGTGCTGCTCCTGGGGGAGCACGCGGTCGTGTACGGTCATCCGGCCCTCGCCGCCGCCCTGGGGCGCCGCGTGGCCGTGGAGGTGGAGGAGGACCCCAAAGGTCCCGCGATCGAGCTGCTCGCGCCGGCGACATTCCCGGTCTCGACCCCGACCGCGACCTCAACCTCACCCTTCCCCTGGAGCACGGCCCTCTCCGCCGTCGCCACCCCTCCCGAGCTGCTCCGCGCTACTTCCGACCTGGCCGCCGCCGCCGGCGCCCCGCCACGCTTCCGCGCGCGCGTCCGCAGCGAGCTGCCTCTGGGAGGAGGGCTGGGCAGCTCCGCCGCCCTCGGGGTCGCGCTCGCGCGCGCCTTCGCGCAGCTCGCCGGCCGGGACTGTCCGCCGGAGCGCGCCGAACAGCTCGCGCTGCAGCTCGAGCGCGTGTTCCACGGAGCTCCTTCGGGCGTCGACCCCGCCATCTGCGCGCGCGGCGGCGTGATCCTCTTCCGCCGCGGCGAGCCGGCCGAGGTCGAGCGCATCTCGCCCCGGGTGCCGCTCCACCTCGCGGTGGTGCTGACGGGAGTGGTGCGCGGGACGCGCTCGACGGTGCTGCCGCTCTCCGCGCGCCGCGCGGAGCGTCCCGACCTCTACGACCCGATGCTGGCCTTCCTCGGCGAGCTGGCGCGCGGCGGGGCCCGAGCGCTGGAGCGGGGCGATCTCCAGGATCTGGGCGTCCGCTTCGACGCCGCGCACGGCGTCCTGGGCGCCCTGGGCGTCTCCTGCCCCGAGCTGGAGGAGGCCGTCGCGGCGCTGCGCGGCGCCGGAGCGCTGGGCGCCAAGCTGACCGGAGCGGGTGGCGGCGGGGCGGCCATCGGCCTGGCTCGCGACGCAGCCCACGCGGCGGTGCTGGTGCGTGCGGCCGAAGGGGCCGGCATGCGCGCGTTCGCGGAGGAGATCGCCCCGTGAAGGCCACCGCCGTCGCGCACGCCAATATCGCGCTGGTGAAGTACTGGGGAAAGCGCGACGAGGCGCTGCTCTTGCCCGAGGCGGGATCGCTCTCGGTCGCGCTCGACAGGCTCGTCACCACCACCACGGTCGAGCTGGGCGTCGCGGAGGACTCGCTGCGCATCGACGGGCGGCCGGCCTCCGGAGCCGAGCTGCGGCGCGCCCGCGCGGTGCTCGACGCCGCCCGGATCGGCGACCGTGCGCGGATCGAGTCGCGCAACGACTTCCCCACCGCCGCCGGGCTCGCCTCGAGCGCGAGCGGTTTCGCCGCCCTGGCCGTGGCCGCCTGCGCCGCGGCGGGACAGCAGCGCACCGAGCGCGAGCTGTCCGCGCTGGCCCGCCTGGGGAGCGGCTCCGCGGCGCGCAGCGTCCCCGGCGGATGGGCCGTGTGGGAGGACGAGGACGCCGGACAGGTCGCTTCCCCCGACCACCTGCCGGTGCGCCTGGTCGTGGCCGTCTGCGGGGAAGGGCCGAAGCCGGTCGGGTCGCGGGACGGGATGAAGCGGTCGCGCGAGACGTCGCCCTATCACGCCGCGTGGATCGAGCAATGCCGCCGCGATCTCCCCGAGGCGCTGCGCCTGCTCCGCGCGCGAGACCTCCCGGGGCTGGGAGCGCTCGCCGAGCGCAACGCGCTGCGCATGCACGCCGACGCGCTCGCGGCCGATCCGCCGCTCCTCTACTGGGAGGCCGCCACGGTCGGCTGCCTTCACGCGCTCCGGCGGCTCCGCGAGCAAGGCGCCGGGGCGTGGGCGACGATCGACGCCGGGCCGCACGTGGTCGCGCTCTGCGCGCCCGAGGGTGCGCACCCGCCGGAGGAGCGCGCGTGGTCGAACGATCGTCCGATGCCCGCCCCCGCTGAGCTCTCCGTACCGGCGAAGGCGTTCGTGGCCGGGGAATACTCCGTGCTCGAGCCCGGAGAGCCGGCACTGGTCGTGGCGGTCGATGTGCGCCTGCGCGCGGAGGTCCGCGAGCTGCCCGGGCGCGCGGTCGAGCTGCTCCGGCGGCCCGGCGGCGAGTCGGTGCGAGGCGAGCTGACCGGCGGCGGGCTGCGCTGGGACTCTGGAATCCCAGGCGAGCTGCGCTTCGCGGCCCGGGCCGTGGAGGTCGCGGCGAGGTTGTGCGCCGAGGAGCGCCGCGAGCCGCGCGGCTTCGAGGCGGCGTTCCTGGACGATCTGTCCCGCGAAGGACGCAAGCTCGGCCTGGGCGGCAGCGCCGCGGTCTCGGTGCTCGCGGTGCGCGTCGCCTGCGCGGCGCAGGGGCGCGAGGTCGCTCCGCCCGAGGCGATGTGCCTGGCCGCGGCAGCGCACTGGATGGAGCAGGGCGGCCGGGGCAGCGGGGCGGACGTGGCCGCCTGCGCGCTGGGCGGCCTGGTCGAGGTGCGCAGGATGCACGACTGGACGGACCCCGACGCACCGCTGCGCCGCGGCGCGCGCGACCTGCTCGCGCGTCCGCCCCTCGAGGGCCGCGCCATCGCGGTCCCTGCGGGCCTCCGCTTCCTGCTCGCCTGGACCGGCGCGCCGGCGGACACGCGCCGCCTGGTCGACGAGGTGCTCGCATTCGCGCGCGCGCGGCCGGGAAGGTGGCGCCACCACGTCCAGGCGCTCTCCGCGCAGGAAGCGGCGCTGCGCGAATCCCTCGAGCGCGGCGACCAGCCCGCGGCGCTGGATGCGGTGCGCCGCGCCGCTTCTGCCATGGGCGCGCTCGGAGAAGAGGCACAGGTTCCGATCGTGACGCAGGAGCTGGCCCGCGCCTGCGCCATCGCCTCCTCCGCGGGCGCGGCGGGCAAGCCGAGCGGCGCCGGAGGAGGCGACTGCGCCATCGTGCTCGCCTGGGGACAGGCCGCGGATCGCGCCCGCGATGCGCTCGCCGTGGCCGGGTACCTGACCCTGGAAGTCACTCCGGCGCTTCCTTGACCCGACCCGCCGGCGAGGCGGAGATTCCCGCGCCCTGTGCACGGCCCCGTCGCCACCCTGCTGCTGCTCGCCCTCGCGCAGTCGGGGGAGAACGTGCGCGAGGCGCCGCCGCAGCCGCCGCCTCACGCGCCCGAGCTGACGCGCGCGCCGTCGCTCGTCGAGTTCCATCCGGCGGACTATCCCCCCGACCGGCTCGCGCGCGGGGAGCAAGCGGACGTCGCCTGCGTGGTGGACATCGACGCCGAGGGCCGCGTCGTCGACGTGGTCGTCGAGCAGTCCGCGGCGCCCGACTTCGACGCGGCCGCCGTGGCGGCGATCCGCTCGTTCCGCTTCTCGCCGGCCGAGATCGACGGCAAGCCGGCGGCGGTGCGGATTCGCTACGTCTACCACTTCGTGGTGCGGAAGGAGGCGGCGCCGGCGCCGGAGCAGGCCGCGGACGAGGCGACGCTGCGCGGGAGCGTACTCGAAGCGGGGACGCGCAGGCCGGTCGCCGGCGCGGACGTGTTCGCGGGCGGCGCGCAAGCCGCCGCCGATGCGCAGGGCCGATTCGAGCTGCGCGTCCCGCCCGGCGAGGTCGAGCTGCGAGCGGGCGCTCCGGGGTTCGGCGAGTCGCGCCGCCGGATGCGCCTCGAGGCGCGCGGCTCCGCGGACGTCACCCTCTACTTGCGGCGAACCGAGGTCGGCGACTACTCGGCGGTGGTGGAAGGGTCGCGCCCCGAGGACGCGCCGACGCGCCGCACGCTCCGGCACGAGGAGCTGGTCAACGTGCCGGGGTCGCTCAACGACCCGATCCGCGTGGTCCAGAACCTCCCCGGGATCAACCGCGCCCCCTACCTGGGAGGCTTGCTGCTGGTGCGTGGGACGCCGCCGGCCGACACCGGCATCTACCTCGACGGGCAGCGCATCCCGATCCTCTACCACTTCCTCGGCGGGCCCTCGGTGATCAACGAGCAGCTCCTCGACCGCATCGACTTCTACCCGGGCGGATACGGCGCCTACTACGGGCGCAACCTGACCGGCGCGATCGACGTGGGCACGCGCAAGGGAGATCCGCAAGGGTTCCACGGCAGCGTCTCGGTCGACCTCTTGCAATCGGTCGGCTTCGTCGAGGCGCCGCTCGGCGAGCGCACCCAGGTCGCGATCGCCGCGCGCCGCAGCTACATCGACTTCTTCCTGCCGCTCTTCCTTCCCAACGACCCGAAGAACGGCGTCACCAGCATCACGCCGGTGTACTGGGACTACCAGGCCCGCCTCGATCACAAGCTCCTGAACGGCGACGAGCTGACGCTGTTCGCCTTCGGGACCGACGACTCGCTCGCGCTGATCCAGAGGGGCGGCTCGCGCAACCAGCCGCTCGAGGTGAGCTCGCACACGGGCGCGCACCAGCTCCGCTTCGGCTGGCGCCATGCCGTATCGGACGCCGTCACGCTGAGCGTCGCGCCGCTCTTGGGGCTCACCGTCCAGTCCTTCGACGCCACGGGCGCCGGCACCGGGTCGTTCGGGCTCAACCAGGCAGGCCGCATCTTCGACTGGACCCTCGCGCTTCGCACCGACGCCCGCTGGCAGGCGCGGCCCTGGCTTTCGCTGCGCGCCGGCGTCGACCTCTCCTGGGACCGGTACGTGGTGAACGCGGACATCCAATCGACCCTGCAGATCCGGCAGCTCGGTCCGCCGATCACGCAAGAGCAGCAGATCTCGCACACCCAGCCGCTCGGCAACCTGGGCGAGTTCGCCGAGGCGGAGCTGAAGCTCGGCCGCTGGGAGCTGCACCCGGGGCTGCGGCTCGATCAGTTCCACTGGCGCGAGCACACCTACGGCACGTTCGATCCGCGCCTGTGGGCGCGGTACGCCCTGACCGAGGCGACGGGCCTCAAAGGGTACGCGGGCCTCTACCACCAGGCGCCGAGCCCGTTCCAGCTCGACCCCGCGCTGGGCAATCCGGCGCTCCTGCCCCAACGTGCCTTTCAGGTCGGTCTGGGCGTGGACCACCGCTTCGGCGCCGGCTGGAGCCTGTCGGTCGAGGGTTTCTACGACCGCCGCAGCTCGCTCGCTTCGCGAGTCCCGGCCGAGAAGCTGCCCGACGGCACGGTGTCCAATCCGCTCTACCTCAACCAGGGCCTCGGGCGTTCGTACGGAGTCGAAGTGCTGCTCCGCCGCGATCTCTCCGCGCGCTTGTACGGGTGGGTGGCGTACACGCTCTCCCGCAGCGATCTCTTGCCGCGGAATGACGTCGACTGGCGCGCCTTCAACTTCGACCAGCCGCACAACCTCATCGTGGTCGCCGGATACCGGCCCAGCCCCGCGTGGGAGCTCTCGGCGCGCTACCGTTTCGTCTCCGGCAACCCGACGGCGCCCGTCACCTCCGCCGTGTTCGACGCGGACAGCGGGCGCTTCAACCCGGACTCGGGGAACCTCGGCGACGCGCGTCTCCCGGCATTCTCGCAGCTCGACGCGCGCGCCCAGTACACCTGGACCAGCAACCTGTGGCAGGTCTCCGCGTACCTCGACGTGCAGAACGTGCTCAACCACACGAACGAGGAGCTGCACGTCTGGGACTACCGGTACCGCCAGCAGGGCAGCATCTCCGGGCTGCCCGTCCTCCCCACGCTGGGCGTGAAGGTGAGGTGGTGACCTTGCCGGGTTGCGGCTCGCGGCCA